>JAABUN010004717.1_pt1 | contig 18012 bp, 22 predicted proteins | sample 5559311 | NCBI WGS metagenome assembly JAABUN01 (sample SAMN10711877, study PRJNA513370) | rock metagenome | isolation source: Antarctica rocks | place: Antarctica: Victoria Land, Siegfried Peak sud | reverse complement strand
TGGCAGCTTGTCGGGCGGCCTGCGCTGCCTGGCGCTGATGTGGATCTTGTAGGCGTGGAGCCCGGCCGCGGGGCCACGGTTCGTCAGGGGCCACATCGTCATGCCGTCGCACTTCCACGGCCGGCCGCGAACGCGAGGATCCTGCGGCGGCGCTGAGGCGAGCAGCTCGTCGGCGCTGACCCCGAGCGCGGCGGTCAGCGCGGGGATATGGTCGAGGGCGAGTCGGCGCTTGCCCGACTCCAGGCGGCTGAGCGTCGAGAGGTCGATGCTCGCACGCTCGGCGACCTGCTGCAGAGTCAGTCCCCGTTCGGTGCGCAGTTCGCGCAGCCGTCGGCGGACGCGGGCATCGACAGGCTCCTCGAGAATCTCCGGCATGGCAAACAAGCTTGGCACAACGAGGCGCGGCTGTTCACGGTCGCGAAGGTGGGAAGCTCTGACGCTCGTATGCTGATTCAGCAAACACGGTTGGCAGAGCTGGCGATGGGTGCGACGGCGGACGCACGAACTCGACAGATCCGCAGAGCCATGACCACCGGCAACCCGTCGAGCCCGGCGCACGATGTGCGTCGGTGCCGCGATCGCCCTAGCCGCCCTCACGGGAGCTCCGGTCATCGCGCAGGGCCAGTTGCGCAGCGTCGGCGAGTTGGGCGACTTCGCAACGAACCTCAGTCAGACCTGTCCCATCCCCGAGGGAGTTGCCGTCGACGAGCGGACGGGGACGGTCTTCGCCTCGTCGCTCGGGGCGTTGGCCTTGCTTCTGTGGATCACAGCAAACGACGCCGAAGAGATCCAGGCGCTGTCGCCGACAGGACGACTGATCGCTCGCGTCCGAGGCATCGGGGTCGATGCAACCCGCAACCCCGCAGCACTCGCCTTCCGCGGTCGACGACTGGTGATCACGAACTTCGACGCGCGTTCCGCACACCGGGCGCGAACTCGAAGCTCTCGATCTTGACGACACCCTTTGCGGGCCTCCAAAGCGGCGGGTGACGGTCGAGGGTGCGGAGATCCGGGGAGTGTCTTGCCCGTACAGCAATCTGGGTTGGCAAAGCGCTTGACCCGTGCGACGGTGAGGGCATGAACTCGACTTGGGATTGCATCGTGGTCGGCGGGGGTGCCGCCGGCTTGAGCGCGGGGCTGGTGCTGGGTCGCGCACGGCGCCGGACGCTCGTCGTCGACGGAGAAGGTCAGAGCAACCGCGTCGCCGACGGGATCGGCGGCCTGCTCGGGCACGACACCCGCCCACCGGTGGATTTCTACGCTGCCGGTCGCGCAGAGCTTGCGGCCCACCCGTCGGTGGAGCTGCGCTTCGGGGAGGTGGTGAGCGGCGAGCGCAACGACGACTTCACGCTCGAGTTCGCCGACGGCTCGACCGAGCGGGCCCGGCGCGTGCTGCTCGCGACCGGGATGGACTACCGCTACCCGTCGTTGCCGGGCGTCGAGGAGCGCTGGGGCCGATCCGTGTTTCACTGCCCATTCTGCCACGGATGGGAGCACCGCGACGAGTCGCTCGGCGTGCTCGACCGTGGCGAGTCGGGTGTGCACCGAGCGCTCCTGCTGCGCGGCTGGAGCGACGACGTCACGCTGTTGACCGACGGCGACCCGTCGCTCGAGCCCGACGACGTGGACCGCCTCCACGCGGCGGGGGTCGCGGTGGACGAGCGACCCGTCGCCGGTCTGCGCGGTCCCGGGGCGAACCTGACGGCGGTGGCGTTCGCCGACGGCGGCGAGCGCCCGTGCGGCGGCCTGCTCGTACCGGTCACGCTGCACCAGCGCTCGGCGCTCGCCGCCCAGCTCGGAGCGGCCACCGCCGAACCGGGGCCCCTCGCCGCCGATGCCGTGGCCGTCGACGACGCCTTCGCGACCACCGTGCCCGGCCTCTTCGCCGCGGGCGACGCGGGCGGGGTGATGCCGTCGGTGGCCAACGCGGTCGCCTCGGGCAACACCGCTGCCGCGATGCTCGTGGGAAGCCTCTTGACGACACCGGCCGGCCTCGCCGCCTCCGCCGCTGACTCCAGCGCGGCCCGGTAGCTCCCGGGATCCGAGCATGCCCGACTGGACGAAGAAGAACTTCCAGCGCCTCCGCGACACGAGCCCGAAGGACGCTCCGATGCAGTGGAAGATGGCGCCGGGTGCCGTGAAATCGCCCGAGCTCGGCGTCAGCCGCTTCACCTACGAGCCGGGCGCCCGCATGCCGTTCGGCCACCGACACAAAGAGCAGGAAGAGGCCTACGTCGTCGTCGCCGGCTCTGGTCGCGCCAAGCTCGACCCCTTGAGCGCCCGTCAGCTGCCTCGGGGCAGCCGGGCCAAGTGCTCCTCAGGTAGCTGGATCTGCCGACTTAGTGGGCGGTTGCGCGAGGTGCAGGGCGGCGGCCGCGCGGCCGAAATGTCAGTGCTCGGCGACAACGGTGAAGTACGAGCCTGTGCTGCGCCACGTCCGCAGCCGCATCAGACGCCCTGAGACCGACCGGCGAGTCGGGCGGTTCCAACAGGTCGTCGATGAACGGGTCACGCGTGACTGGCTCGACCGGTCGGACGATTTCGGTGACGATTGGCATGGCTCTGGTCCAGGTCTCCAACGCGGCGCCGGGTCGGGCTCTGCGAGGCGGGTGGATTGTCGCGATCCAGCGTCCCGGACATGGATCGCGACGAACACGGGGCAGGCCCCTTGGATCGACCCTGGGGTTTCATGGTTTGGTTCGGTGTGGTTGATCGGACCCCGCCGATCTCGCCGATTGCTTTGGAGCGTCTCCAGCGCGCCAACCACGACCAGAAGCGCGCAGGCACCTCGAGCCTCTGGCTGCGTTAGAGATCGCCAGCGGGCAGGTAATCTCGCGGGCAGCTGACGGCAGCTGCTGCAGTCGCCTCCAAGCAGCAGCGCGCACCGCTCTTGGAGGTGCCGTTACGGCAAGGTGGCGGTGTTTGCGCGTGCCCGGTCAGGGTCGGCGGCATGCGTGAGTGGCCGCGATACACGACCCGCAGGTGCTCGAGTGGCTCGCCCTCAGCGATGAAGCGTGGCGGACGGTGCTCGAGCAGCGCCGGCAGCCGCTGGGGCCGCGCCTGTTCGGCGCGGCCGCCTTCGAGTATGCGTGGGCTACCCGTGGGAGCGGCCGCCGGCTCCTACGTTCTGCGCGACGGCGAGGTCGAGCTGATCGAGGAGATGGAGCTGGGCGACCGCCGCGCCGTCCCCCTGCGCCTCGACGGCGAGCCGGTCGCTCTCTCGGCGATCCGGCCACGAGCTGGTTCGCGCGCGCGATGACCCAAGCGCAACTCCTTGACGCGGTGGCAACGCTGGCGCTCGGACCGTCGGCGCGCGCTGGCGACGTCACGCGCATGTACTTCGAGGTCACGCCCGCTCGCGGAGAAGTCAGCTCCGCTGACGTGGCCGACCGCGGTTCGCCTCCCCGACAATCAGTGGACGCCGTATCCCGAGAATGAAAGTTAGGCCTACTGATACGGGCAGCGCCGCTTCCCTTGGACGAAGGCAGCAGTCCGCGGGGACGGCCCTACGAGGTCTGAGCATCAACAGCGGTGGGGAACGTGGCGATACCGGCGACGGTTGCGTTCGGCATCGTCCGCTGAGTGAGGTTCGACGGCCCCGCCGCTCACGGGGCCGTCGCGCCCGGTCACCTGCTCAGGTGGAACGTGAAGTCGAACTCCGTCGCGCTACGCGCGTGCAGGTCCATCGTGCCGCGGGCCTTGCGGTAAGCCCCGGTGCCGCCTGTGATCGCGAGCACGCTGTCGCCCGAGTCCAGGAACGGTCCCTGCACGGTGATCTGGCCCTTCGCGAGGCTGTTGGTCCACGTGCACTCGTAGGCTTTGCCCAACACGGTCCGGACGCAGGAGCCCTGGTTCGTGCCGACCTTGACCTGGTTGCCCTGGTCGAAGAGTTCGTTGCCGAACGCCAGGAGGTCGCCGATCGAGTCTCCGGTGGCGCCCAGGTCGACGGTCGTGTCCGTGGTCGCCCGCTCCACGACGCGGATGGTCTTGCCCTTCCCTTGGTCGTGCCCCCGGCCGTGCCCGTCGCTCCCGGACGCCGCTCAGGCAGCGACGACCATCGCGATAATGAGCAGCACTCCGACACCGGCGAGTCCGGCGATGCGCTTCATGGTGACCTCCCTGGGTCGTTGATTCCGCGGATCCTACGCCGGGCCCGAGGGAGCCGCGACCACAGGCGCGGCGTCGCCCCGGCGGTCGGTTCCGTCTCTGTCCCGCCACGGATTTGCGACTAGGGCTCGGAGTTGACAACTCAGGCACACCGCTGAGATGCCACATCCTCTGGCACGTCTAAGTTGCGAGTAAGGTCACGCGATGCTCAAGAATTCGCGCCTTCGCCTCGCCCTCGCTGTCACGATTCTCATCTCCGCTCTCGGCTCAGGCGCAGCGCTGGTCGCCGCGAAGGACCGACCGAGCGACGTGGTCGTGATCAGCGCCCCGCTCAAAGACGCCGCAGGCCAGGTGGTAGCCAACGTCGAATTTCGCAAGAGCCCACGAAGCGCGGTCAAAGTCCTCGTCACGGGCCGTGGTCTGCCGCCCGGATTCCACGGCATGCACGTTCACGCCGTGGGCGCATGCGACGCGCCTAGCTTTACGACGGCGGGCGGGCACCTCAAGAATGCTGGAGCGTCTCACAGCGACCACACGGGCGATCTGACGAGCTTGTACGTCAAGCGTGACGGCACGGTCAACGTCCGTTTCGAGACCGATCGCTTCGATCTCGCCACGTTACGCGACATGGACGGCAGCGCCGTGATGATCCACACCAGCGCCGACAACTTCGGCAATATCCCGCCGCGCTACGCGCCTAACGGCCCGGACCAGACGACGCGCGACACCGGAGACAGCGGCGCACGCATCGCGTGCGGGTTGATCAGCTAGTCCAGTGGCCCATGGCCGGACCACAAATCTGGCTGACGAGCGTTGGCGCCGAGGATTAGCCCCGTCGCCGAGTACCCGCCCCAACCGCAGACGGCGTCGCCACGCCGAGCGGCGTGACGATGCTGATGCTGGGTGCTTCTCAGGCGGCGTGGGCCGGAGCCGGCCGGGACGCGGACGCGGACGCGGACGCTGCCAGGCCAAGCAATCTGTGACCGGCGGACCGACGACCTTGGCTTGACCATGTGGGTCTGCGCGGACAACTCCTGGTAAGTGGCTTGCGGCATCGTCTCGGCGATGGCCCGCGCGCTCGACCGCATCCATTTCGGCCTCTTGCTGCCGGCCATGACCAGCGCGGGAACCGTGAGGGCGGCGAAGCGTCGGGCGGCAGCGGCTTGCCGTGCTGGTGTCGCTGAGCGTCTTGAGGTCGTAAGGCAGCGTGTGGCCCCCAGCCACGAGCTTCTTCCACATGGGCAGCAGCCGCGATGATCGCGACGGCGGCGCGCGCGGTGCCGACGTGGCGCATGAACTGGCGGACCGCGTCCCCTGGGCGGCCGGTGGCGATGTGCGCCTCGATCTCCTCGATGAAGCGGTCGGCGCACCGTCTTCATCGCCCGCCATGGAAGCGGTCGGGCGATAGGCAGCGTCGATGCGCCCATCGAATGTGGAGGCGTGCTTTGATTCGACGTCTATGAGCGTCCGGGCGGACGAGCACGGGCTCCTGAGCGCAGCGCGCGGTGGCGACGAGCGGGCGTTCGCCGAGCTCATGGACGCGCATCGCGGCCGGCTCCACGCCCACTGCTATCGGATGATGGGCTCGGTGTCCGACGCCGACGACGCGCTGCAGGAGACGCTCATCAACGCCTGGCGGGGTATCGCCCGCTTCGACGAGCGCAGCGCGCTCGGCTCCTGGCTCTACCGGATCGCCACCAACGCCTGCCTGAACGCCATCAAGGCCCGCAAGCGGCGCGCCCTGCCGCTGCAGATCGGATTCCGCTCCGACGATCCGGTCGACGCGGCGGGCCCGCCGGTCCTCGAGAGCGTCTGGATCGAGCCCTATCCGGAGGAGGCGACGCCCTTCGCCGAGGCGTCGGACCCGGAGGTCCGGTTCAGGGACCGCGAGAGCCTCGAGCTCGCCTTCGTCGCCGCGCTCCAGCTGCTGCCCGCCAATCAGCGCGCGGCGCTGATCCTCTTTGAAGTGCTCGGCTTCTCCGCCGACGAGGTCGCCGAGAGCCTCGGCACCTCGCGGGCGTCGGTCAACAGCGCGCTGCAGCGCGCGCGGCGCCTACTCGACGAGCATCGCCCGGAGCGCAGCCAGCAGGCGGTGATCCGTTCCCTCGACGACGAGGCGCTGCGCGCCCTCACCAGTCGCTACGTGCGGGCCATGGAGTCGGCCGACGTGGAGGGCCTGGTCGGGATGCTGCAAGCTGACGCCACCTGGTCCATGCCGCCGCAGCCGGCCTGGTTCCAGGGCCCGGAGACGATCGCCGCCTTCTTGACCACCGGACCGTTCGAGTACTTCCGCTGGCGGCTCGAGCCGCTGCGCCTCAACGGCCAAGTGGCGTTCGCCTGCTACTCCTGGGACGTCGGGCGCGGGGAGTGGGCTGCGCACTCCTTCAACGTGCTCGAGCTGGCGGGAACGGCGGTGGCCGGCGTCACCTCCTTTCTGGACGTCAGCCGTCGCGGCGCGGTAGGGCCGGACTTCGTGCAGGGCCGGGTCTTCGAGCGCTACGGACTCCCGGGCCTTCGCCCGGACTGAGTCACTCCGCGATGAATCAGCACCCCGTCCACTGTCTAAGGAAGATCGGGCCGCGCAGCATGGCGGTCCGCCTGGGCCATGCTCTGCCGTGCTTACACCGACCTTCCTCCCAGACTCCGGGTCCTCGCGGTCGGAGATCTCCGGGCGGCGCGCAACCTGTACCGCGACGTGCTGGGCTTACCCGTCCTGCGCCATGTGGAGCAGGGGCTGCTCCTGGGCGCCGGGGCTCCTCCGGTCCCGGTGCTGACCCTGTGCCCGGTCGCCTCGCTGGGGATCGCCGGCTCTCGCCGCCTGGTCCACGGCCTGCTGGCCGCCCAGGGCGGCTCGTGGGTGCAGTTGGCCACCACTGACATGGACGCGACGCTCGCGCGTCTCAGCGCGCGTGGCGCTCCCATCCTCGAGGTCGCATCTGAGCGGGCCGACGGCTCCCGCGCCGGCGCCGCCTTGGATCCATGGAACAACACCTTGCGCCTGGTGCAGCGTGCCGGAGCCCGCCTTCGGTCGCCGTGATGAATACGCCAGCGCGTGGCTGTCCAACGATGTCAGCGGTCCACCCGCCGCCCACAACCGATTGGAGCAATCATGCGCAAGATCGTCGCCAACCTCTTCGTCTCGCTCGATGGCGTCGTCGAGTCGCGCAAGAGTGGCACTTCCCGTACATGAACGCCGAGATGGGGCATGCCATCGGCCGTGGCTTCGCTACGAGCGACGCGCTGCTCATGGGCCGCGCCACATACCAGGAGTGGGTCGGGCACTGGCCCAATGCCAGCGGGGAGATGGCCGACCAGATCAACGCCCTCTCCAAGTACGTCGTCTCCCGCAGCCTGGAGACCGTGGAGTGGGAGAACACCACGCTGATCGGCGCCGACGTCGAGACCCAGATCTCGGCGCTCAAGGAGCGGGAGGGCAAGGACATCGCCATGTCCGGCAGCGCCGTGCTGGTTGAGTGGCTGCTCGAGCGCGGGCTGCTGGATGAGCTGCGCCTCATGCTCCACCCAGTCATCGTCGCTCACGGCCGGCGCCTGTTCGCGGACGGGCCGGCCTCCGCGCGCCTCGAGCTGGTCGGCTCGAGGCGGATCCGCTCGCACTTGACCTGCTTGTTAGGGCACCCTAACCTCCAGCCCGATCTTCGGGTTCGCCCTCCAGGAGGAGTGCTAGATGTCATTCGCAGAGACGGTGCTTCTCGGAGCGCTGGCGGGAAGCACGATCTTTCTCGGCCTGCCGTTCGGGCGGCTACAAGTGCTCAACGCGCGAGCAAGAGTCGCGCTCGCGATGTTCGCCGTCGGCGTCTTGGTATTCCTGTTCGTCGACGTCTTCGAGCACGCCTTCGAGATCGTCGAAGAAGCCGTCACCGGTCTCAAGAACGGAGATGAGGGCGCGGGCCGCGTCATCGGCCTCGTCGCTCTACTGGCCGCCGGCTTCAGCGCCGGAACCATAGGTCTGGCGTCCTTCGAACGGCGCCTACGTCCAACCGGTCCCAGCAACCCGCCGATGGCGGGAGGAGCGGTCGACACGCTGACGGCCGGCGACTTGTTTCGACCTGAGCTTGAGACAAGAGCGAGTCGAACCCGTGCCCTAAGGACCGGCATGACGATCGCGGCAGCGATCGGCCTCCACAACTTCGCCGAAGGCCTCGCGATCGGCGTCTCGGCAAACGCAGGCGAGATCGGCCTGGCGACCGTCCTGATCATCGGCTTCGCGCTCCACAACACCACCGAAGGCTTCGGAATCCTAAGCCCGCTAGGGGACGTCCGCCCCTCCTGGCGCTGGCTCACGTTCGCCGGCCTGGTGGCCGGCGGCCCGACATTCGTCGGGGCGATGGTCGGCTACAGCGTCAGTTCCGAACCGCTCGAGCTTGCGTTCTACGCACTCGCCGGCGGCGCCATCCTCTACGTCATCGGAGAAGTCTGGAACGGCATGCGCCGCTACGGACACAGAGAACTAGGTCTCGCTGCGCTGGCCTGCGGCTTCCTCGCCGGCATCCTCACCGACCTCGTGGTCGTGTACGGCGGAGGCTGACAACGGGCTCAAGGGCACCCAGCTCAGGCGATCAGGTTGAGGCTCGCCAGGACACGGTGAAGCGGGCGCCGCCGAGCCGCTCCGAGTCGACGACTTCGATCGTCGCGCCGTGCTGGGCCGCCTGTTGGGCGACGATGGCGAGTCCAAGGCCAGATCCGGGTGCCTCCTGGATCCCGAGCCGGGAGAAGGGTTCGAGAATGCGCCCGCGATCGGGGGTGGGGATGCCGGGGCCGTCGTCCTCCACGCGTATGGCGACGGGAGGACCACTCGAGACCGAGAGCCAGACGGTTCCATCCGTCCTGCCGTGGATTGCTGCGTTGTTGAGCAGATTGTCGACCACCGCCCGCAGACCCGGCTCCCAGCCATTCACGATCACGGGCTCGTCGGGCAGATCGGCCGACCACCGCACGCCGGGATACCGTTCGCGGGCCGCGGCCACGGCGCTGTCTGCCACCTCGGCGAGGTCGACCGGCGCCCGCCCGGGCGGCGCGTCGCCGCGGGCGAGCGCCTGAAGACCGTCAAGCAGAGCGACCAGCCGCTTCTGCTGCTCGAGGGCGTCGGCGGCCATCCGCGCACGCTGCTCTGCGGGGGCGTCCGGGTGCCTGGCCAAGGAGGAGAGCGTGGTCTGCACGCCGGTCAGCGGGGTGCGCAGCTCGTGGCCCGCGTCGGCGGTGAAGCGCCGCGTGGCGGCGAGCGCGCACTCGCGCTCCACGGCGGTGCGCTTGAGACGCGCGAGCATCGCGTTGAAGGACGTGGCCAGCTCGCGCAGCTCGGCGGGACCGTCGTTCTCGGGCGCCCGGCGATCGAGGTCCTCGTCGCCGACGATGCCCGAGGTCGCGGCCTTCAGGCGGCGCAAGGGACGGAGCACGACGGCACCGGCCAGGTAGACGCCGGCGGCGCCGAGCAGGAGGCCGCCGGCACACAGCAGCGCCAGGTCGCGTCGCACGTCGCGCTGTCGTGCTTCGAGAGGCCCGAGGCTCGTGGTCAGCTCGAGCCGCGCCAGCCCGCCCAGGCTCTGGTCGCGCAGCGACGTCACGAGCGCGCGGTACCGGATCCCGTCGGCCGTGACCGTCGAGAACCCGCCACGGAGACGAGGAGCCGGGCGCAGCTGATCGCCCGTCTCGAGCACGACCTGGTCGGCCACCACCAGCTTGAGCGAGCTGCGGGTCGCGTCGAGCACGGCGTCGAGCCGGTCGTCGCCGGGCGGGACCTCCTCCTGCACCGCTGCCAGGGCGGTCGCTCGGGACAGCTGTGCGGTCCGCAGCAGCCGGTCGTCGAGAGCGGCGCGGTCCGAGCGATCCGCGGTACGGGACGCGAAGGCGCCGACGCCGAGCAGGACGACGGCGAGCACCACGGTCAGCCCGGCGGTCAGGTGGGCGCGAAGGCTGCGCACCGCCTCAGGATTGCAGCACGAAGCCGACGCTCCGCACGGTGTGCAGCACTCGCGGCTCGCCGCCTGCCTCGAGCTTGCGGCGCAGATAGCCCACGAAGACGTCGGCCACGTTCGTCCCGGGGTCGAACGTGTAGCCCCACACGTCTTCGTGTAGCTGCCGCCGGCTGAGGATCTCGTTCGGGTGGCGCAGCAGCAGGCTGAGGAGGTCGAGCTCGCGCGGAGTGAGGCCGAGCTCGCGCCCTCCCCGCCAGGCGCAGTGGGCAGCCGGATCGAGAACGAGGTCGCCGACCGTCAGGCGACCGCCTTCGGGCACGGAGCGGCGGCGCAGGAGCGCATGCAATCGCGCGGTCACCTCCTCGATGGCGAAGGGCTTGACGACGTAGTCGTCGGCGCCGGCCTCGAGCCCAGAGACCCGATCGGCGATCTCATCGCGTGCCGAAAGGATGCAGACCGGCACGTCGTCACCCCCAGCGCGCAGGCGCCGCAGGACCTCGAGCCCATCCATGTCCGGCATGGAGAGGTCGAGCAGCACCACCGAGGGCCGAACCGATTCAAGCGCGACGAGCGCCGGCCGGCCGCCCGAGGCCGGGACCACCCTGAAGCCCTCGAGGGCGAGGGCGTCTACCAACGCCCGACGAATGGCCGCGTCGTCGTCGACCAGCAGCACCACGGGAGCGCCGTCGCCCGCCCCGCTCACCGTTGAACGGTCTCGCAATCGGCGGCGACGGTGTCCAGCCGGTCGGCGGTGACGGTATCGAGACCGGGTCCGCAGGCAACCCGATCAACACCCCCGCCGCGCACGCTCAGACGGTCGTTTCCCGCCCCGGCGACGACGACATCGCGGCCCGGCCCGCCGAAGATTCGGTCGCCGCCCCGGCCGCCCAGCAGCGTGTCGCGCCCCGCGCCGCCGAGCAGGCGGTCGCGTCCGCCGTTGCCGAGGATCAGGTCGTTGCCGCCGCGACCCTCGATGCGATCGGCGCGCGGAGTTCCCCTGAGGCGATCAGGGCCGTTCGTCCCAAGGACCACGGCCGCAAACGCCGGCGTCGCCGCCACGGCGAGCACGAGAACGATCGTAAGCAGCAGCGGACGCAGGGGCGGCATGCATCCCATCATGGCGGGCCGACGGCGATCCGCCGAAGTTCTCATGGAACTCTCACTGACCGTTAGAGCTTGGTGAGAGGGCCGCGTCGGGTGCCGGCCGGCGGGGATGAAGAGTCGACAGCCGATTCCGATGAAGGGGTCGACAACCTCTCCAAGGAGGCTCACATGCACCTTCGCAAGACCACCGCCGTCGCGGTCGCCGCACTGGCTTTCGTCCCGGCCACCGCCATGGCGGCCACCATCACGGGCGGACCCGGCAGCGAGCGCCTGCACGGCACGAATTATTCAGACGTCATCGATGGCAATGCGGGCAACGACCGCATCTTCGGTCGCGGTGGCGATGATCGCCTGACGGGCGGGCTGGGCAACGACCGCGTCTTCGGCGGCGCCGGCAACGACGCCATGTACGGCGTGCAGGGCAACGACTTCCTCACGGTGGTGCCGGCGACGACCAGATCTCGGGCGACGCGAACGACACAGGCGACCAGACCTCCTACGACCGCCTGATCGGCGGGAGAGGAAGCGACACCCTTCGCGGCGGCGACTCGCGCGACCGCATTCGCGGCGGCACGGGCAACGACATCGCTTACGGTGAGAACGGGAACGACCGGATGGCCGGCGGCACCGGCGACGACGTCCAGGAGGGCGGGCTCGGCGACGACGTCATCTTCGCCAACGCGGGCGTGGACGTCTCGCGAGGCGGCGACGGCGACGACGTCTTGTGGGCGCTCGCCCGCTCCGACGTGCACCCCGGCCCGGGCGGCGAGGTCGACCAGATCGGCGACACGCTCGAAGGCGGGAACGGGAACGACCGCTTCCGCACACGCGACGGCGAAGTTGACCGCATCACCTGCGGCGACGGTAACGACCGCGCCTTCCTCGACCAGGTCGACGCGATAACCGACGCCACCGCCGCGGCTCCCAATGGCTCCTGCGAAACGGTCGACCGCAAGGCGTCCAAGGCCAACAACTCGCGCAGCGAGGACCGCGAGGAAACCACCAGCGACGACCAGGCCTCATCCTGAACCGAACCGGCTCACCGCCGGCCCCCAGGAGTTGCGCCTGCGCGCGCTCGGGGGGCCGGCGGCGGTTCGCTGCCGCGTCAAGACGCAGGCCGGCCAGAGGTGCGTCCGTGCGCGTCAGCCCGAGGCAAGCCTCTCAAGCAACTCGTCGAGGCGGGCGTAGGTCTCGTTCAGCCCTCCCTCCATGCCCGATCCGAGCATGCCGTCGCGCTCCTCCGTGGTGTGGAAGATCGAGGTGGTCGTGACCTTCGTGCGGTCGCCGAGATCCTCGAACGTGGCGGTTTCGACGGACACGTGGCCCGGCATGCCCTCCCATTCGAACGTTCTGCACGATCCGCTCAGGCGCGTCGACCTCGCGGTAAGTCCCGCGGAACCCGGTCTCGGAGCCATCCGAATCGCGCATCACGAATCGCCAGCTTCCGCCGGGCCTGACGTCCATCTGGTCGACGATCGCCGACGTGCCGCGGGGTCCCCACCACTCGGGGATCAGCTTCGGATCGGTGTAGATCGCGAAGACCCGCTCCCGCGGTGCCTCAAAGACGCGCTCGATATGGATCTCGCGATCCGTCGGCGTCGTGACGGTGGCCGCCGCGGCCCCTGACTGTTGACTCATCATGATGCAACTCCCTTCGTGGATTCGAGCAGCTCCCCGAACCGGTCGAGGCGCTCGTCGAGCATGTGTCGGTACATCCCCGTCCATTCCTGGACGTCCTCCAAGCGACGCGGGCCCACGCTGCACCTGCGCACCCGCCCGACCTTCTCGGTGGTGACCAGGCCGGCGTCCTCAAGCACCTGCACGTGCTTCTTCATTCCGGTCAGCGAGATCTGGAACGGCTCAGCGAGCTCGGTGATGGTCGCGCTGCCGCGGCCAAGACGCTCCAGCACGCTCCTGCGAGTCGGGTCGGCCAGTGCAGCGAACGTCCGGTCGACCTGTTCACACTGAACCATCAGGTTCAGTGTAACGATAGGGCGAGCTCAGTGCAAGCCGAGCGCGCAATGCCGTCGTCGAGGCGCGGATCCATGGGTACAGACACCGAATGAAGACCATGTACACCGCCCGGGCCACCGCCGACGACGCGGGGCGCAACGGACATGCAGCCACCGATGACGGCAACCTCGCCGTCGATCTCTCGATGCCGGAAGCCATGGGAGGTCCCGGCGGCGGCGGCACCAACCCGGAACAGCTCTTCGCGGTCGGCTACGCGGCGTGCTTTGCGAACGCCTTGCGCAGCGCCGCCCGCAAGCTACGCCGGGAGGACGCTGCCGACGGCGCGACGGTCACCGCCGAGGTCGACATCGGGCGGATCGACGGCGGCCGGTTCGGCCTCGCCGTGCGCCTGGACGCGACGATCCCTGCGGTCAACCAGGCCGACGCCGAGGAGCTCATGGCGCTCGCGCACGAGCGCTGCCCCTACTCCAACGCCACCCGCGGCAACATCGATGTCGAGCTCGCTGTTCGAGGAGGGGCCGAGTAGGTGCGTCGCCCTGTAAGTCTCGTTCGCCGCTGAGCGGTCACTGGATACGTAGGGTCCCGCCGGCCCGACGTGTCCAGAGCGGAACGCTCGGATTAAGGCACATTGCCACTCGGCCGATAGGCGTTGCACACCAAAGCAGATCACTCGACAAAGGCACCCCCGCCGCGAGGCGGGTCCGCAAAGCCATGGGACTCCATCGGAGTCGCCAGGCTCCCGAGGGAAGTGTGCCGCCACGCCGATCGCGTACCCAAGCGCTCGGTGGCGGCCGTGGGACGTTGCAGGGGCTGCTTGCCATCAGGGAGGTCGTTCATGTCCAACCCGATCCATCTCACGCGCGGCGGGCGCACTGGTATCACGCTCGCCCTGGGCCTCGCCTTCGCGGCCACCCCGGGCGCAGCCCAAGCGGCTCCCGTCAACCTCGGCACCGCCAGCCCGTTCGTGGTGTTGGGCGGTGCCACGGTCACCAACACCGGACCGTCCGTGCTCAACGGCAACCTCGGTGTCTCACCCGGGACAGCGCTCACCGGCTTCGGGCTCCCAGCCGTGGTCAACGGGGCCACTCACGCGAATGACGCGGTCGCCGCCCAGGCACAGTCCGACCTCACGACGGCCTACGACGTCGCGGCCGGCCAACCGGTTCTCCCGGCCAACGACTTGTCGGGCACGAACCTCGGCAACCGGGCACTTAGCGCGGGGGCCTACAGGTTCACCTCGTCCGCCCAGCTCACGGGCGCGCTCACGCTCGACGCGGCGGGTGACCCCAACGCGCAGTTCGTCTTCGAGATCGCCTCGGCGCTGACGACCGCACCCGCGAGCTCGGTCGTGCTGATCAACGGCGCTTCCCCGTGCAACGTGCACTGGCAGGTGGGCAGCTCAGCGACCCTCGACACCACCACGGCATTCCAGGGCAACCTGATGGCGCTGTCGTCCATCTCGCTGAACGACGCGGCCACGGTCAAGGGACGGTTGCTGGCCCGCAACGGTCAGATCAGCCTGATCAACAACGTCATCGACGGCTCCGGGTGCGCTACACCCGCATCGACGCCGACGCCGGGGGGCTCGGGCGCTGCGCCGTCGACGGGCACGACGAACCAGGCCCCGCCGGGGGGCTCGGGCGCTGCGCCGTCAACGGGCACGACGAACCAGGCCCCGCCCGCGAGCCGGTCGAAGATTCCGACCCGGAAGGGCACGGCGGTCCTGCGACGTCTGTCGAGCTCACCCGGCTCACCCGGCTCACCCGGCTCACCCGGTTCACCCGGTTCACCGGCTGAGTCCTGCACGGCCGGGTTCACGGCTTCTGTGCGAGGCCGCCAGATCAAGCGCGTCGTCTTCAGCCTGGACGGTCGGCGAATCGCCAGCCGGATCGGGGCGCCCTTCCAGGTCTCCGTGAAGGCGGCCGCGGCCGGCAAGCACAACGTCAGAGCGCGCGTCACGTTCAAGGACGCCACCCGCGCGAAGACCCTGAACCTCGGCTATCGCGCGTGCGCCGCCGCGGTGCTCCAGCCGCGGCGCGGGCCGTCGCGCTTCACCGGATGAGTCAAGGCGTCCCCCCTTTCCCGCGACCCTCCGGCCGGCGCCGGGGGGTCGCGGCGTTGGCGATGGCGCTCCTCATGGCCGCTACCGGTTGCCTTCACGCCGCCCCGGCGCGAGCCGCCGGCGCGAGAGTGCCTGCGAGCCAGCGGCTCGTAGTCCTGCTCCGCGCCCACGTGGCCCGGACGCGCCCGAACGCCCACGCACACCGGATCGAAAGGGTCGCCGCTCGACGGCCGCTGACGCGGGTACGGACCGTCCTCCCCGTACTCGGCCGTGCGATCTCAAGCGACGGGCGCTCCTGGGTGCACGTACGGCTTCCCGGGCGGCCCAACGCACACAAGGGCTGGATCTCCACGGCCCAGACCAAGCGGAGGTCGACCGGATGGCATCTCGCGGTCCAGCTCTCCACCCGCCGGGTCACCGTCTTCCTCGACGGCCGTGCCCAACGCCGCTTCCGCGCGGTGATCGGCAATCCGACGACACCGACACCTCGCGGCCGGTTCTTCATCGAAGAGGGCGTGGCGCTCGCCGCCGACGACGCCGGCGGCCCGTTCGCCCTGGCCACCAGCGCGCGGTCGGAGGTACTCCAGGAGTTCAGCGGCGGTCCAGGACAGATCGCCCTTCACGGACTGGACAACCTGCCCTCGGACCCCCTCGGGTCGGCGGCATCGCACGGCTGCGTGCGCCTCAGCCGACGTGCGATCACGTGGCTCGTGCGACGCATCGGCCGCGGGGTTCCGCTCACCGTCTCACGCTGACGACCTCCGGTCAGTCGTGCAACCGGCGTCGTGCGGCCACCCTCGAGGGAGCACGGTGCCGCGCGGGCCGCGCGGGCGCCGGGACGGGCGGCTCCGGGGCCGGAGACGCGAGCGCGGTGAGAGCGCGTCGCGACGAGACTCCGAGCTTGCGGTAGATGTTGCGGGCGTGCGTGCGCACCGTCTCGACTCCGATCTGCAGCGCGAGTGCGATCTGCGCGTTGGAGCGTCCTTGCAGCAGCAGCAGCAGCACATCGCCTTCACGCTGTGTCAGCAACGGATCGGTGACGGGTGAGTCGCCGGCGTCGGGGGCCCCGAGCGGCATGAGCTGGAGGCCGCGCGAGGCGAGGTGGATGGCGTTGCGCACATCGCGCGCCTGGGTGTCCTTCGCCAGGCAGGCGCTGGCGCCGAACGCCAGCAGTTGAGCGGACTCTGCGGTCCGAAGGCCTTCACCGAGCAGCACCAGGCGCGTTTGAGGATGCGCGATACAGAGCTCGCGGACCTGGGCGAGATCGCGCAGCCCGGCGACGTCGAGGATGAGGACGCGCGGCCGGTGCGCACGCAGCACGACTCCGATCCGCTCGTACGCGATGTCGTGCGCGACGATCGACACGCTCGGGTCGTCGGCGAGCAGGGTTCCAAGGCCGAGCCCCAGCAGGTCCTCGAAGCGGGCGATGGCGACTGTGATCGGTGGAGGGTTGGGCATGGCGGACGGGCGCGGGCGCCCGCTCCGTTTCATCGGCACTAACCGGCAAAGGGTGAGCCCGGGGCCACCCGTCACTCACCCAGATCCTCCTCCGAAGACCACCCGGCCGCTCCCCCCAGGATCACCCGGAGGAGATGAGGAAGGGAGGTGCGTTCGACGTCAGCCTTGAGGTATGGCCCTTTCGCGCATCCTCGCCGCCGCCGTACTGCTCACGGTCCTCGCCTTCCCGGGCATCGCCGGCGCCGCGCAGCGCGACAAGCCGACGACCCGCAACGCGACTCCGCAGGCCAAGGCGCCGACGCCGCTCGCCGTCGCGGCCGACGTCGGCCGGCGCTACTGGGGCGCGGTGCCGTGCCAGGGCCAGGTCAAGGTCCTCACCCAGCGTCCCGTCGCCGCCGGACTCGAACCCGACGCGGACGCGTGGGCCACCTTCGACACGCCGCTCGGCGCGAACAACCTGGCCGCCCCGGCCGGCAGCTACACGAACTGCACGATCACCTTCGCGACCTGGCGCTGGCCTACCTCGGCCAGCATGCGGGAGGACTGGGACATGCTCTGCACCACGATGGTCCACGAGCTTGGCCACCTGCTCGGCCGTCAGCACGACTCCACGCCCAGCAGCATCATGGCGCCGGTGTTCACCGACTACTCGAGCGAGCCGTCGATCTGCCGATCCTCACGGCCGTCTCGCGCAGCCCGCTCGAGCCGCGCCCACCGCTAGGAGCGGCTCGGCTGCGCCTCGTAGTCGACCTCCTGGAAGTCGGTCACCTCGGCAAGCCACCGGTCGCGCACGAACGCGACGTGCTCAGGGTGCTCGTTGTACGCCTCGTAGGCGGCACGGTTGGCGAATTCCATGGACAGCCCGTGGACGAAGGGGTTCTTGGGGCTCACCTCGCGCAGGACCTCGAAGGCCTCGACACCCGGAACGACTTCAGCCAGCCGAGCCGCGGCGGCGATGAAGTCCGCCTCCTCCGCCGACCCTGGCCGGTGCAAGAGCGCGAAGGAGATCGAATGGCGTATACGACCGGGAGTCAAGGCGGGCATGACCGAAGGCTAGAACGTCTGGACGGGTGGGCTCGATGGCGCTCGACCGGGTACCGAGTGCCTTCACGCCCTACACTTCCTGGTTCGGGTGGAGCATTCCGCTTTCACCGCCGCAGTGCCAGCGTCCGCAGCAGCCGTGTTCTTCTAGCGCCTCCGCGTCTCGCAGCACCGTCACCGGAGGTACCAAGACATGGAAACCGGAACCGTGAAGTGGTTCAGCGACGAAAAGGGCTTCGGGTTCATCACACCCGATGACCAGAGCAAGGACTTGTTCGTCCACCACTCGGCGATCGGCGGCAGCGGCTTCAAATCGCTCGCCGAAGGCGCCAA
>JAABUN010004716.1_pt1 | contig 18017 bp, 17 predicted proteins | sample 5559311 | NCBI WGS metagenome assembly JAABUN01 (sample SAMN10711877, study PRJNA513370) | rock metagenome | isolation source: Antarctica rocks | place: Antarctica: Victoria Land, Siegfried Peak sud | reverse complement strand
GCGCAGGAGGCGCCCAAGTCGCGCATCGCTTTGGCAATCGCTTCCGTCGTGGCGATCTTGGGGCAGTAAACCCAAACGTGTTCCCGCTCCTCAGTGGCTTTGAGAATCGCGCTGGCCAGCCAGTTCGTGTGTTCCCAGATGCGTTTGTCGAGTTCGCGCTGGTCGAAGTCGCGCCCGACCATCTTGATGCCTGTTAAATCAATGTGCGTCGCATTGACCGGCAACACTTCAACACGCGAGAGAAAAGGCTTTTCGTAGCTCCTCGTGTTGCCGTTCCAACCTTCGATGCCCTCGCGCATCGTCAGCGTTTTGATGTAGGGGGAGTGGAAGAACTCTTTGAGACTTCTTCCATCGGTGCGACGCGGCGTCGCCGTCAGGCCTATGAACTGGGCGCACTCGAAGTGCGCGACGATCTTCTCGTAGCCGAAGCAGTGGCACTCATCTATGACGATGTAATCGAAGGCGTCTTTGGCCCACTTTTCCAAGCGCCCTTGATGAAGCGACCACATCGAAGCGAGGACGCAGTTGCCGTTGCGCCCAAAGTCGGCCAACGCGGAGTGTTCCGCCATCTCGATGAGCGGGTAGATGCCCTCCTCGGCCAGGTCTTCGCGCATCTGGTCGAGCAGCCGTTCCAAATCCACAAGGATGAGAACGCGCTTTTTCGCGTCGAGCCAGTCGCCGATGGCGCGTGACGCGATGCTCGTCTTACCGCCTCCCGTGGGGCACACGAGCATCTCACCTTTGCCGTCGCGTCGAATGCCACCAATCGGCATCCGGCGTTTTATCTCTTCGAGCGCGTTGGTTTGATACCACCTGTCTTCGAGGACACGCGGTTCGTGTTCAACCTGAATCGCTGGTTTGAGTGGGAACTCTATGACGTTGCCCAAGGTCGGTTGCGGCTTGGGATCGAGAAGTTGCATTCCTGCGTAAGCCTCGCCGCCCACGTTGCCGATCATTGGCAACGCGGGCGCGAAATCGTCAAAGAGATTCAGCGAAAGTGCGGACGACATCGGGACTCACCCCCTCACCTTTGTGGATTGTGAAACCGCCTTTGCATCGCCCGCATGGATCGGCGCGCTCACCGACGCGACCACTGCCTTTGCACGACGCGCAGCCTTCCCATTCTGACGGGTGCGACACTTTAGCAAAGGTCGCACAAATTTCAGGAACGGGGCCGCTCATGTGTCGCACTGTGTCCAATTTGGCGTGAGCCGCCTTGAAGAGCTTTTGCCAGTTGAAATACAGGGCGGCGTTCTGGCGGAACAGATGCCCACCGTGTTTGTAAAGCGCGAGCGCTTGGGCCAAAGGCAAAGCCGCGATCTGTTCTTCAACCGAAAGCTTCGGCTCTGGTTGCGCTACTGGCGTTTCGTGTTCGTCCAAAGCCGCGCTACGATTGTCGCGCTGCGTCAGCGCGTTCTTCCGATCTTCACTCGTCCATCGGCGCACGTCCAAGTCCTTCGCTTTCGGCTCGTATTGTTTGGACGGATCGAAGAAGTCGGCGACGCCAATTCGCCCATCGTTTGAATGCTCGATGTAGCGCCCGTAAACCGTTTTTCCTTCCCATTCCCACGCGACGAGATGGCCGGGTTCCAAACCCATCAAACCGCCCAGATAACGGCCCGTTGCGAGCGAAAGACGGTCGGTGAAACACGCGCCGTTGGTGTCCCCTTTGACGAACACAACACCGCGTCCGTCCTCATCGGCAGGGAAGATGTCTGAAATGATGCCAAGAATGGCATCGCCCTTCCGAGTTGTTCCGGCGACCTCATCACCGACCAAGAACTCAATCGGAGACGGCGCGGTGGATTCCTGTTCGGGTTCGTCGTCTTCTGCGTCCACATCGGCAAAAGGGTGGTTCCACTCTTCCTCTGTTCCCGGCGCGGCGGGCGGCATCGAAAAGTCCGGTTCGCCGTCGTCGGGTTCATCCTCAAATGGGTCGTTTTGCGGTTCATCGTCTGGCTCTGGCGCGGGTTCTAATTCCGTCGAATTCGACGGGGTTTCGCCTTCACTCAAAGGTGTCGAACTCGACGGATTTAAACCGTCTGACTCTTCGGTGTCTTCATTCGGCTCATCAGCCTCGTTTGGCTTCTTAGAGCCAATATTTGCCGTGCTTTGCTCGTAAACGGTGCCGCCGCGAACCACTTTTCGAGCGCCCCTATCTTGCGGAATTCCGCAAGATAGCTCTTTGCGAATATCGGCTACAAGGTCTCGGCTGACGCGGCAAAGGCGCGCAATCTCCGAGTCACTCCATGTGACGCCGGTTTCGGGATCAACGTTGATTTCAGGGTCGGTGAATATCCGTTCAACTTTCTTCCGTTTGTCCTTCCGCGTCAGTCGTTGACCATGCCCATCGTTGGCGCCAAGCGCGTTCATCTTAGCGTCGCGGCGTCCGCCAGAACGCACTTCGCAAAGCAGCTTTTTCTTCGCTTCGATGGCCGCGAGATACCGAGTAAATCCGTCCGAAAGCCAGTTTTTTGAGCCGTCGTAGTAAACGACGGCGGGCGGAAAATCATCGCCGTTTCGCATGGCTTCAGCGTATTCTGCGACGGTTTCGAGGTTGGTTTCCTGACGGAATTGGGCGCCATCATCGGCGATGATGTGCATTGTTGCGAGTGAAATAATTTTGGGTTTGCTCATAGGTTGGGTTCCTGCGTTGGCTACTGCGCTGCAACGGCGACAGCATCAAGGTTTTTGCGCGGGCGCCCGCGCTTCTTCGGCGCAGATGGCGTCGCATCATCGGGCGTCACGGGCAGGATTGCGGCGTGCGTAACCGTGACATCGGCAAGTTCGCTGATGCGCGCAACGGCCTCATTCAAAGAATCCTCTTCGTGTTCTTGTGCCGCGTCTTCGCCGTCGAAATTCATGCTCAGTTGCGCACGATGCCCATCGAGATAGGCGCGGGCTTCGTCCTGCAAGTGCCAGAGCGCCGCCGTCGCATCATCCGACAGGCACATAGCTTCATCGCCGCTCTCGCTGTAGGGTTCGCTCGGCTTGTGCGGCGTGTTGATCACGAGCGGCGAGTTCGACTTCTCCAGCGTCTTGAGCGCCGTGATGCACGCGCCCATGATGTCGTTGCTGTAGGAGAACGAAACGCCTTTGACTTCGAGAGTGCCTGCCCAATCCTTCGACTGCTCGCAGATCTCGGCGACGAAGGGCGTCAGAGATTCGAGAGCGTCGTAAAACGACGGGCGTGCGCGTTGGGCGCACAAGAACGAATGTTCGTCATCGTCGGGGTTGTCCGCGTTCTGAACGGGCACGAGGTATTCGATGCGAATCTTGTTCGCTTCGAGCTTGACTTTTTTGATTTTGTTCATGGTAATTTAGCGCCCTCGGCAGATGCAATTAGAGGGCAGTCGAAGGCAACCAGCGCAGACGGCTTGTGGTTGCCACGAGCGGTAAGAGGACATTTCGAGCGGCCATTTACGGCACGCAGGACACATCCCCAGATTCGGTGGCTTCTTCTCGTTTTGGTTTATTTCCGACATAGCGAAGGCGCCTCCTTGAACAGAATCTTTAAAACGTGTGTCGGCCACCACTGGCCGTTAGCCTTTGGTTCGCACTCGCGGATGAGCCAGGGGATGAGATCCGTTCTCCACTCCGCCAACGGCAACCATCCGCCAACACACATCGCGTTGATGTCGAACGCTTCGTAACCGTCAGTCGTTTGGCGCATCCCGGCCCAGTGTGTGTGGCGATAGCGCGCTTGCATCGGCACGCCGGGTTTTGTCCAAGGGCCAGCCCATTGAATGCGGATCAACCCCAAGTCGGGATAGGCGAAGTTGGCGTCCGGCTCATCGCCGCGATAGATCAATTGCCACGACACCGCAAGGTTGCGAAGAATCTCGAACATGAGTGTCGGGTTCGTGTAGCCCTTGCTTTCAAAATCGCTCAGGTGTGGTCGGATCTCTTCTGGCGTCATGTTCAACACGCCACAGATAGCGCCGGGGCCACAGTTGAAGTGCCATTCGTTGTCCGCTTTTTCGGCATCTGCCAGCGAGAACACGGCAGGATTCGAGGAAGATGGTTGCATGGTAGTCATTGCATTGTCGGCGCGACACTCAGCCCCCACGCCAGCGCGTAGAACGCAGCGATGCTGAGCGGGACAGCGACCGCGAGGTAGATCAAGAAATCGCGCACCTTACGGGCACGCACGGCGCGGCGGCGACAGGCCGCGCATCCCACAAGTTCAGGGTGATGGTTCATTTGAATTTGGCGCGGCGGTTGAAACTTTCCACGTCGCGCAAATGGAATCTGCGTTGGCCACCCGGCGTCCGCACGCACTGCAAGCGGCCCGTGTCGGTGTAGCGGCGCACTGTTGCGCGCGAAACACGGAGCAGAATCGAAACTTCGTGCAAGGAGAGTTGCGAGTTCCGCAGGCGTTCGAGGAACTGGCGCCGCGTTTCAGGTTTGAGGCGAATCCGCGTTTTCACTGCGCATCTCCCGGTTCGTCGCGGTCGGCGAAAACGATGGCAATCGCCACGCACCAGACACCGAGCAGAAGTGGCGGCAAGATGAACCAGCAAACGATGTGAAGGTTGTTCACAGGCTCATCTCCGTGAAATTTGGGTCATCATCCAAATCCGGCGTGATTTCGTCTTCCCACGACTCGATGATTGAATCGTTGTTCTCGAAGGGATTGGTGTCCTCAAAATCGTCGCTGTGCGCGGGCAACGCGCGTCTGGCGCCAAAGGCGTAGGGACGCGCAGGCATCGCAGCTTCGCGGGCCGTCGCTTCGTCGGTGATGGTGACACGGTAGATGCTGTTGCCGCCAAAATAGCGCGTGGTGAAGCCGTCACCGGTCGGAACGTCGCATCGGCCCAGCGTCGTGCCGAAGCGCGGTTCCTCGCTCAAGCGGCCCGCCATCTGGACGTGGCCGAGCAATTCGACAATGCCCCATTCGGGCGCCTTTTGTTCGGTTGATTTGGTGTTGTTTTCGTTCATTTGTTGGTGTTGAACACGATGGCCGTGTCGGTTGTGCCGCGCGTATCGATCTCATCGAGCGCGCGCCGCAGTGAATTGATGATTTGGGCCGGGTCGCTGCCTAACGGCTGTCCGCCCATCTCACAGTAATCGTGCTGACCTTGAGGAGCTTGTTCGCCTGTGATCAGGTTTTGAACTGCGTGTCCTACCTCGTGCAGTGCCCGCAAGCGGGCGCACTTCAAAACTGTGTCGGTGTAGGCGACGACGTTGACCGTTGAAGGGCACTGCTCCCAAAGGTTGAACAGATAGGAGCGTCGCACCAGTTCTCGCTTTGAGCGCCCCGCCTTGTCCATCACCCAGATCGACGCGTCGTCGTCAATGAGCTTGCCCGCTTGACGCAGATCAGAAGCGACTTCAACGACATCCACACGTCCACCTTTACCTTGCATCTGGCGCTGGTAAAGGCGGGCCACGGCGATGAGGATCGTCCCATGTTCGCCGTAGTAGAAGTGATGAGGTCGAATGCGGGCCAGCGTCGCGGGATGGCGTTCTTCCCAATCCTCGTCGGTTCCAAATACCAGTGCGCCCAGCAGGGCACACTCGGCGCCGTCATCGTGAGGAAGCGGCAACTCGCGCGTCGTGATGCGCCAATTGTATTCGGACAAGAACTCGTCAAATTCAGGAGTGGTAACGATGCCCGCCCATGCGCGGTGTGTCTGAGCGCGCTTTTTGTCGGCGGGCGTCATTCGGGCCACCTCAACGAACCGGAGTCAATGAGCGTCGCCCAAGCATTCCAATCCTCGCTTGTCTGGTTGTCTGCAATAACAGGGAACTCGACGTGCTTTGAAGTTGCATTCTCGAAGGCCATCAGATCTGCGTCCACAGCGAACGGCAATTTGTTAGCGCTCGCCGAGGCGAGGAACCGCTTGAACTGCTCGGTTTCCGCGACTTCGCTTTGAGCCAAGGTTATGACGCGGGCCTTGTCGTTAACGGCGATGAACTCTTCGTAAACGCGCGTTTTCGCTGTGACCTTGCGCTCTTCTTCGCCATCAGCAAGTGGCGCAGGAACGGCACCTTTGGGAGTGCGAAAACCCAACTCCACCGCTTTGGCGCGCGCGGTTTCAGAGCGCGTGAGTTGCGGCGTGGTCGCCAACTTTTCCCGCTGTTCACCTTTATGTTCGGGCGCGTCTTTGTCGTAAAGCGAGTTGCCGAATTGATCGCCGAACTTGCGCGCAGCCCGTTTGAGTGCATCCGTCACAGCCTCTTTGATCGCCTTCTCGATTTCTTCGGCGTTCTTCGAGCGAGAGATGCCAACGCCTGTATCAGCATGGGCAACCGCGCGTTCTCCAATCATGACGCTAATCTCAACGGACGCGCGCCACATCTCGCCTTTGCCCACGTCGGCCACGAAGTCCAGCGAGATCAAGCGGTCACTCCATCCGTCGAAGCCAAAAATCTCATTGAGCGAAGAGATCACGTCATAACCTTGAAGGTAAGACAGTTCCATGTTGCCCGCGCCCTTGCGTTTCGCAACGCGCGTGGCTTCGAGCGGCTGTTTGAGTTCGTCCAGAATCTCTTGTCGTGTTGGTGTTGTTAGCATGGATGAGCTGGGGTGGGTTGCAGGGCGCCGAAATCTCGGCGCCCTTATTTGTGTGTTGTGCGCGATATTGCGCGCACAGTTCGATTGCCCGTGCCAGACGCTTGATGAACTCATCGTCGGCACACAAGGCTTCGACTGCGTGTGGATTAAGAGCCACGAGGAAGTGCCTCCTGTGCGCGGCTCAAAGCCTCGAAATAGGCGTCGGGCGCATCGAATGGCGCGGCTCCGTAAAGGGACCGCAACTGTTTCCGCGCGTCCTCGCGCCAGTCGAGATCTTCCGCGCATGGCACCTCGAATTCGGCTTTGAACGCCTTCACGAGATGGTCGTCGCCGGGTTCATCGTCCTCATCAAAGTAACCCGTTCCCTCGTCGCTTTCATCGGCAAACGGGTCGCTGTGGTCATCCTCATCATCTGGCGCGATGGGACGCGAATCGGTGATGAACACCAGTCGGTTCTGTGAACGGGTCAGAGCAACGTAGCGAAGATTGTTCTCTTGGTCGAGTTCTTCAGCGCGGCCTTTTTTGACGGCGGCAGGATGCGGCATTAGTTCCGGTTTGAGCAACCAAATCGTTTGCGCTTCCAGCCCCTTGGACGAATGCACGCTCGTCAGGATGATCGCGCCGTCTGGGTCTTTCTCCTCGAAGATACGCCGGATTTTGGCTTCCACATCGGCGCGCGTGCGGCACCCTTCCATCAGCACTTCGAGCGTGTCGCACTTGTCCTCGAAGGCCGCTATCACCGTCGCCGCTTTGTTCGCGCTATCCAAGCGCGCCGTTTCTATCGCGCGAAACTCGGCCAGCTTTTGTCCCATCACTTGCACATCGCGCTCGCCGAGCGCGTCCATCAGTTCCAGAATCGGCTTTGACAAATCCCGTCCGCGAAGCAGCGCCTTCTTTTCGGCGCGGAGCAGTTGGTGAGCGACCTTGACGAGCGGGGCGTTAGTGCGGCACAAAACCATGTCGCCAGGACTCATCTTCGCGGGCGCATCATCGGCGAAGACGTGTTCCACTATGCCTTCCGGCGCTTCGGGCATCGCTTCGATGTCGGGCACGAGTTCTTGCGCCAACTTGACGACGGCTTTCGGACAACGGCGCGTCCACGTCAAAGGCAACTCTTCCACGCCGCGCGCCGTCTCAGCAAGCCCCGCCATCATCGTTTCCATGCTCTTCGCATCGGCTCCGCGAAACCGATAAATCGCCTGTTTCGGATCGCCAACCACGATGATGCGCCCCGGCGCGGGGCACAGCAAAAACGCCAGCGCCTGTTGGCAAGCGTTCAAATCTTGCGACTCGTCCACCAAGAGCAAATCGAAGCGTGCGAGCGGCAGTTCCATCACGACGGGCAACCAGATCATGTCGTCTTGATCTACCGTCGAAAGAACCGCTTTCGCGCGCTCCAACACACGCGGCACAAGTTCATACACGCGCGCTTTGAACTTAGTATCGCTCTCGTTTTCTCCCGCTCCCATACGAGGGTCTTTCACGCGGCTTCGCGCCGCGCGGTTCGGCGCAAGTTCCACATCGTGATTAGTCGCCAACTCGTCCAACTGCGCGGGCGTGCCGTCGAAGAGATAACCCTTGGACAACGACACAAGCGCTGTCACTGCGCGCCCCAAATCCTTGTTCACGCGGCCCCGTTCGTCCAGTTCGTCGGGCAAGATCATGTCTTTGAGAAGTAGCGTCGTTTTGTCGCTTTGCACATCGGGCTTGCGGCCCAAATGCCCGATGATGGCGCGAAACCCCAGCGAGTGCATCGTCGCAGCCTCGCACTGCGAAGGGATGTCCTTTTTCAAGTCCTGCGCGATGTCGCGGTTGAACGCGCAGAACCCGATTTTGAGGCGCGGCCACTTTTGAAGTGCCAGACGCGCCGCGTGCTTAATCGAAAACGATTTTCCACTTCCCGCACGGGCACTCAAAACGAGGTGCGTGTTTCCCTCTGTCACCGCGCGCCAAAACGCTTCCTGTTGCGGTGTTCCGACAATGGGGTCACTCGGCGCCGCGTCCAGAGCGGGCGCAGGTTGCGAGGGGGGAACTGCCGCCGTGCCTTGGTTCACAATGCCCGTGCAACGCGGGTAGTTGCAACATCCCCAGAACCCGCCGCGCGCTGAGTTGCGCTGTTTCATGCCGCCGCCGCAACGCGGGCACGCGGGTGAAGAGATTTGAGTGGTCATCGTGTCGTCTCCTCCGCCTCACAGTCCATGAACGCGCGCCACAAACTCATCAAGCGTGTGTGAATCTCGCTTAGTTCGCGTCCGTGACTTTGAAGTTCGGCGGGCCAACGCGCGTCGGCGGCGCGCAACTCCGCGACGCGCTGGTCGAGCGTCGCAATTTCCAGTTGAAGGTTATAGGCGGTGTCGCTCCAATCTTCATTCAATGCACGCGCGGCTCGAAAGCACTCTTGGCAAAGAAATCCTTCAAGTGCGCGGCCCTGTTCGTCGCATAGTAAAAGTTCAGCGCTCGCGTTGCCGCACTCGACGCAAGGTTGAAGCTCGTGGAGCAGTTCGGCAACTCGCAAATCCTCGGCATCGAGAAAGGAGTTGTCGAGGAGCCACTCAATTGCTGCGCTCAGGTGCTTGCAGTGCATTTCGGGCACGCCGAGCGTTGGTTCGTGCATGGCGAAGCGAAAGCGGAAGTGTTCGCACGAACAGCGCACGTGACCTGATTCAAGATCAATCTCCTGAACGTGTTTGGCATCTCGACGGCTGGATGGCATCTCGAACAGATGCACTTGACCGGGAAGCCAATCGCAATGGCGATGGCGAATGGCGGCGGGCGCTTTGATGGGTTTGGTTTGTGTCATAGAAACCTCTGTGCCATTTCGGGCGTTTGTGGAAACGAGATTAGAAACCTCGCTTTGCCCGTCCTGCTTGCAACAGGCGGGCGTTTTTCGTTTTAAGCCGCTTGTTTTTGCGGCTCTTGCTTTTCAGTGGAGATCATCTGCTCCAAATCCTTCCGGCTAAACCGCCAAAAGCGTCCCACTTTTTTGCCCGGAATTAGTCCTTGCCTGGCATCCCGAAGCAATGTTCGGGGATGAATTTGGAGAAGCGCCGCCGCCTCGGTGGGATTCAACACGGGCTTGTTGAAGTCGGGCGTCGGCGCGCTCTCATGTAATGTCCTGTTCACAGGGGGACAGTTTAAGGGACTAATACTTGCATTTCAAGGGCTATTCGAGGAAAATTAAGGGACACAAAGAACATTTAAAGGAGTTTAAAATGCAATTAGAGGTATTGAACCCCATTCGTAGGGGCATTGTCATGTTGTCCGCCACTGAGAGTCCGGAATCAATCCGGTTTTCCGATTTAGCTTCCAGTGACCGCAAGTTTGAATTCCGCGCCACGCAGCGCGAGCCTGATGCCGTTTTGCAGATTCGCAAAGGGGCGGCTCTTTACGGCTCTGATATGGCCAAGTTTGCTCGTGATGCTATCGAAGCGGCCTACGAGCGGTTGCGAAACGGTTTGCCGCTCAAAGGTGAGCCGCAACCGAACGCCGATGGTTTTGCCACGTTCCGTGCGCCGTATCTGTCGGCAGTGCCGTGTGGCCCTTGGCAAGGAGCCGTTGACTGCGCGGAATCGTTCACGATCTCGACTGAAGCCGCCGACGAATTGGAAGCCCAAGACGGCGACGTGTGGATTCGCGCTAATGGACAGAGCATGGAAGGCGCGGGCATCCTTGACGGCGTTCTCGTGCTGGTGCGTCCTTATGACCGAAAAACACCCCGGCGCGGTGACATCGTGTTGGTGCAAGTCGAAGCGCAGGGCGAGATCGTCGGCACGCTTAAGCGATTCGATGGTTTTGACGGCGACGGGATGCCGAAGCTGCTTGACGGGCAGGGAGAGGCATTTGAACTGCCCGACGGCGCCGATAAGCCATTAATCATCGCGCGTGCTATCGGCACGTTAGGGAGACTTTAAATGGCCAAATCAAAAACCAAGAAAAATGCGGACGGCAAAGCACCATCACGCTTTGTTCCCCAAGTGGAATTCGCCAATTTTATTTGCAAGTTCGGCGAAGAAGATTTGCTCGATTACGCGGAGGAAATCGTGATTCCCGCGTTTCTCGACACCTCAGACAGCAAAGAAAATCGGGGCGGCACCTACTTTTTGATGAACGTCGAGTTACGACTGCTCGATGATAATGACGAGTCGTCTCTGGCGTTTGTGGGGCGTTTAGTCAAAAACACACAAATCCAAATCGCTCAACGGTATGATAACAAGACGCAACGTCTTGTTATGGCCGAGCAGATCGTAGACAACGCTCCGTCCTCACTCTTTGTCCTCATCCTTTTTAACCATGTATTGCTTTATGTGCGGGAAACATTAGAAGCACCCGGCACCGAAGCCTTCGGCAATACAATGGAAACGTTTTTGCGTCGTAAACACAGTCGTTACATCAGTGAGCAGCTGCGAAGTGCGGATGTCGGCAAACGAATTGACGACTTGGCGCAGGAGTTTCAAAAGAAAGACGTGAGAGGCCCGCGCACCGAAGCGCGCAAAGAGATCACTCAACAGGTGCGAAGCCAGCACCAAAAACCTCGCATTGAAGTAGTGCCATTAGCAGGAGCGCTGGCAACTCAAGAACTTTTCGACCAGATCAAAACAGTCAATGAGATTAACGTGCGTTTTGTGACAGACAACGGCAACGAAATTGGAAAAAATGCGGCAAAGGCACTTGAAGTTTACTTCGGCGACAAACAAGATTTGGGCGCAGACTCATTTTCGATCAACGCTCACAGCGATACTGGTTTGAATCGTGACCGTGCCTTGGCCGTGGTAGATGCGTCTCTGACGAGTAACACGGCTCATGTGCGTTTTGAAGCCGTTAAGGAAGATGGTGAGAAAATCACTGGCGATGATTTCCGCATTCGTCTTAAGCGTCCATTCAACATCGTAACTCAAACAGTCATTAATTTGCTAACCCCATTCCGTCATATGTATGACGAGTGGAAGGAAGTGGAAAAAAAGGGCTTGGTCAAATCCGACGTGACGGTTGGTGATGCGCCCAAAGTGCAAGAAAAACTCAAGGTTATTCGAGCAAGCCAGCGCCCTGCACCCGAAACTGCAAAGGAGTAATCATGGACGTTTCAACTTCAACTTCTCCCGTTTCTCCCTCACTCCAACGCCGCCCACCGACAAAAGCAGAAACAAGGGAGGAAACCATCGCTTCTTCTGATCATAGCCCTAAACCCAGTGTCGAGGGGCCGGATTCACTTCTAAGGGAAGAAACGCTTTTTCAGGCTTGGAAAGCGTCGCTTGCCACTGGCACCAGCGCAACGAACAAAATCGTGCCCTGTATCGTGCTTGTGTGTGTCGTGGGCTATGGCTTGTTCGTCCACGCTCAGACTTCCGAGTCTTTGGCTCAACTGGCTTCTTGGGTGGACATTGCCATCGGCTACGCGACGACGATGCTTGGTTTTCTTGTGGCAGGGTTCGCTATTTTCTCGGCACTCAACCGTCCTCAGATGTTCGGTGTGATGGCGCGTTACGCAGACGATACCGTGCCGACGATGAATATTCTCAAAGGCATCTTCCTTCGTCTCCTTCGTGTTTTTGCCGAGTATTGGGCATTTCTCGTTACAAGCTACATCTTGAAATTATTGTTGGTCAAAGGTGGAATTATCGAAAATCTTCTGGCTCACATTCCGGGAATGCAGAGCCGAGAAGTTGTAGCAACCGTATTGTGCGCGGGTTTTGCGATGTTCTTCGCCTATATCTTGTTGTTGCTCCAATCCTTCATTTTCAATGTTCACCGCTTCGTCATGTTGGGCGTGGTGTGGGACATCAAATTGGAACAGAAAAATCAATCAAAGTAGTTGCTAATATGAATTCGCCTTCACCCCTTCAGGCGCCAACACACCCTTCATCGCCCTCTGCCGCTTTTGCGCCCAAGCGCGCCTTCAATCCTTACGAACCGCTCGTCGCCGGTGGCCGCGAGTTTCACGTCTTCGAGCCGCGCGTGGATGTCAACGCCGAGGCTTATGAACTGATTTACCACGTCGAGATGCAACTCGTTGAAGCCGCCACGAGCAATCACTTCGACGTTGCGGTTCACGTTTTCTGGGAATCGCTTTACGACCCTGACTTCATGCCGCCCGCCGAGACGCTTTTTGGAATCGCCCGCAACTGCATTCGCGAACATTTTGAGACGCACCATTATGCCCCGCGCTTTTCGGCGCATCGCTTTGGTGTGCAACTGCGCTGGCCGGAACTAATCCCACCAACAGACCACACGACCTAAAATCATCATGGATTTCATAGACCGCCTTCAAGCCCTTTCTGCCAAAATTCCGGCTCTGGCTCCTCGCCTTCAAACCGAAGAAGCCACGAAAAACGCGCTTATCATGCCCTTCATCGCGGCGCTCGGCTACGATGTTTTCGATCCAATCGAAGTCGTGCCCGAGTTTGTTGCCGATCACGGCATCAAAAAAGGCGAAAAGGTGGATTATGCCATCGTCAAAGATGGGCAAATCATCCTGATTTTCGAGTGTAAACACTGCGGCGGCGACCTGTCGGTAGCACACGCTTCGCAGTTATTCCGCTATTTTGGCGTCACCACGGCCCGCATCGGCGTGCTAACCAACGGCATCCAATATCGCTTTTTTACCGATCTGGAAGCGGCCAACAAAATGGATGAGGTTCCGTTTCTGGAAGTCGATATGTCGGCGCTGGGCGAAACCCACGTCGCTGAACTGAAAAAGCTCACCAAACCTGCTTTCAATCTGGACGAACTACTCACGGGCGCCGCCGACCTCAAATACACGCGCGAAATCAAACGTCTTCTGAGTGAACAACTCGACAATCCAACAGATGAGTTCGTGAAGATGTTCGCCTCCAAGGTTTTTGGCGGGCCACTTACGCCCCAGCGCCGCGAGTATTTTGGCGGGTTGACTCAGCGAGCCTTCAAAACATTGCTGTCCGAACAAATCGCGCAACGCCTTCAAAGCGCGATGGGCGAGGGCGCCGCGCCCGTCAATCTGTCCGTTTCAAGCCACACGCCCGCGCCGATCAACGTCGAAGTCACCGTCGAATCGCCCGATGGCCACGCCCAGGAGAGCATCACAGATTCCGTCGTCACAACAGAAGACGAACTACAAGGCTTCTATATGATCAAAGCAATTTTGCGCCAACACGTTGATCCCAATCGCATCATTTCCCGCGACACAAAAAGCTACTTCGGCATTTTGTTAGACGACAACAACCGCAAGCCACTGGCCCGTCTCTATTTCAATCGCGGGCAGAAATACCTTGGTTTGTTCGATGAGAACCGCGCCGAAACGCGCGTTCCCATCGGCGACTTGAACGACATCTACGCTCATGCGGGCGAATTAATGCGCGTGCTGGCGTTTTACGAGAAAGATAAGAACACCGAAACCAAAGGGGAAGAATGAGTTCACACGCACCACCCAAACCCCTCAAAGGCGCCGTGCTGTTGCCACGCACTTCAATTCGCCCTAATCCTGATCAGCCGCGCACGACGTTCGCCGAGTCCGAGATGCAAGAACTCGCGGCGTCCATCGCGTTGCATGGCGTGTTGCAACCGCTTTTGGTGCGCCTTAAGCCTTCCCGCTATGACGGCACGCCTTATCAAATTATCGGAGGGGAGCGACGTTGGCGGGCGAGCGAAGGAATTCTGGATGAACTACCAGCCATCATCAAAAATGTGGATGATGCTGAGGCCGACGAACTGGCGCTCATTGACAACTTGCAGCGTGTTGACCTGACGCCGCTCGAAGAAGCGCACGCTGTTCGCTCGCTTATTGAGAAATATGGCTTGACCATCAACCAAGTCGCGCGGCGCATCGCCAAAACGCGCAACACGAGCATCTCCGAGGGATGGATTAACAACCGAATTGCACTCCTTAAAACCGGCGAAGACGCGCAGGAATTGGCCGCCAGCGCGCCAGAACGGATGAGCCACGCGCTCCTCATTGACCGCGTGAAGGAGCCGGAACTGCGTCGTGAACTACTCGAAGACGCCCGCAACGGTGCTTCCTATCAGTCGCTGGCCACCCAAATCGAAGAAGCTGGACACAAAGCCGCACTGCAACGTGCCAGTGAACGTGCGCCTGACGCTCATACACAAGAGCGCGCCGCCGCTTTCGAGCGCGGCGACCTTTCGAGCGTCTCGCGCGGCCAGCGCGTCAAAGGCCCGACGCGCGCCGAATCCAGACAAGCTGTTTTGCGCGCGCAGACCGAACTTTTGACGTGGGGCGCCAAGCTGAATGATGACGACTGGCGCGAACTTGTGGAAGAATTCGCGCGGCGCATTTTGCGAGGCGATTTGAAGCGGTGAAACGTAAAAACCTCACAAAGCGCCAAAAGCCTTGGCGCGCCATCGGCGTGGCGCGTGTGTCTGCCGAAGGCCAGCGCGACAACACCTCGCATGAAGTTCAGCATGATGCCATCGCGCGCTTTTGTGACCATGAAGGTTTCGATCTTCTCGAAACGCTCAACGAGGTCGCGTCGGGCACAGGCTACGAAACGCGCGTTCAAACTCAGGTCGCCATTGAGATGATCGAGCGGGACGAGGTCGACGTTTTGGTGATGTATGATGTCTCCCGCTACGGGCGCGACCTCGAATTCCAACACAAAATCCTCAAGCGCATCCTGAGCGCGGGCGGACGTTTGCAGTTCGCGCTTTTTCGCCTCGATTACGACGACCGAACCGGCGAACTCACGCCCGAATCGCTGCAAATGCTGTCGTTCATGGGCGTGGGGGCGGCGGCGGAACTGGCCTATATTCGCCGCCGCATGGAACAGGGCAAAGAAAAAAAGCGCGACGAGGGGTTGCAAATGGCACGCTCCATTCACCCGTTCGGGTGGCGTGTTGTCACCAAGACCGATGTTCTGCGCGGTCTCTACCCGGCGCAAAACATTGGACGCTACGAGCCGGTTGCCGAGCAACTACGCCACGTCAAACCGCTCATCTTCGAGGCGTATGCCGGAGGAATGTCACTGCGCGATATTTGCACGACGCTTCAAGAACAAAATATTCCCACTCCGCGCGGCGCCGCGTTGTGGGCGCCAGGTTCAGTGCGCGTAATTTTGCAAAGCCCGCTCTACACGGGCCGTCCTGCCAGACGACGCACTTACTCGAAACGAAGTGGGCGTCTGACTCCCAAAGGTTTGGCTTCTATCGAGATAGAATCCGTTCCGATTGGGGAACTGGAATATCTGCAAGCGCCTTGGATGCGCGAGCATTTCGCGCGCCCCGACATCGCGCCCTTTTTAGTGCCGGAATCACTCTACTGGCAGTGCTACGCGCTTCTGGAATCGAACCGCACCCGACTGAGCGGCGCAAAGCGCAACCGCAAAGCCCTCGCTTCGCTTGTGTGTTGCCCTTTGTGTGGCTCGCGCATGATGAGCAAGACGCTCCGCACTACGCAGGGCAATGTGCCTGTCTACGGACGATTGATCTATGTTTGCAGCGCTCACCACGACCTTCACAAAATTTGCGCGCCGCGTTGCCCTTGCCCTTCGGTCTACGCCGACGATTTGCAGGACGCGGTGCTGGAAGCACTGGAAGCGTTTGCGATTTCTCCGCGTTTAGTTGAAGCGCTGGTTAAAGAAAAGCAAAGGCGCGTCGTCAAACAGGGGTCTCGGCCAGATGAACGCGCAGCAATAGAAGGGCGTTTAGGAGCCATTGAAGCCGAAGAACTCGAAGTTGTGACAGACCGTCTTGCGGCGCGGCGCGTTGGGCAAGGCGTTGGTGTTTACGACACCTTGCTCGCGCGCTTGAATAGTGAGCGTGATGTTTTGCTCGCCAAGCGCGCGGAATTGAACGCTTCGCCTCAAAACCTTGATTTGCGCTCTGACCTCGCCGACAAGCGCACTCAAATCGCCGCTATGTTGGACACATTACGCGACGAGAAAACAGAAGGCGCCTTCAAAAATCAAGTGCTGCGTCTCTTAATCAATCATCTTGAACCCGTCTTTGACCCCACGTTCGTGCCAAGCCTTGCGTTTCGTCTGAGCGCGCGCAACTCGCCTTTAAGGGGCGCCAAAATCTGGTTGGCTGGAGCGCACGACCTTTTCCTCACCATCGAGAGCGGTCACGTTTCATGCGCAACTGTTTGAAACGTCTTCACCAAGCGCTTAACCGAACCTATGCTTGACGATGTGTTCGCGCGGGCAAAAGAACTTTTGAGTGCGGAGTGAGAAATGCAAAGTGCGGAATAGTTGAAGTTTTTCATTCCTACTCCGCATTGGAATCATGCAACATAACAAACACATACTTCCCAATGGTTTAATCATTGTTGGCGAACATAATCCCGAAGCACGTTCGCTGGCAATGGGATTTTTCGTCCGAACCGGCGCGCGCGACGAAACACCAGAGGTTTCTGGGGTTTCTCACTTTCTCGAACACATGATGTTCAAAGGAACACTTCGCCGAAGCCCCCCAGATGTCAACCGTGAATTTGATGAAATGGGTGCGCGCTATAACGCGTTCACTTCCGAAGAAGAAACCGTTTATTATGGCGCAGTTTTGCCCAATTTTCAGTCGAACTTGCTCGATCTGTTAGCTGATATGATGCGGCCAGCGCTGCGCGATGAAGATTTCAACCTGGAAAAGAACGTCATCCTCGAAGAAATCGCCATGTATCAAGACCGTCCCACTTTTCGCGTGTTCGATTTGGGCCGCGAATCTTACTTCAACGGCCATGCGTTGGGTAATTCTGTTTTGGGTTCAAAAGAAAGCATCGGGGGTTTACAACGCGATCAGACGCACGAGTATTTTGAGCGCCGTTACGCTGCTAACAACTTGACGCTCGTGGCAGTTGGTAACTACGATTGGGAGGGAATCGTTGCGCAAACCCAACGGTTGTGCGGCGAGTGGAACACTGCTGATGCACCGCGCGAACACGCGCCGCACACGCCGCAATCGCGCGTGGTGATAGACAAAGTGGACAAGTTCAACCGCGCTCACATCGCCCTCTTCGCGCCGGGATTTGCTGCGCGCGACCCGCGTCGGTTGGCGGCTTCGATTGCCTGTGAGGTCATCGGCGCGGGCGAAGGCTCGCATTTGTATTGGGCGCTAGTTCACGATGGTCTGGCCGAAGCCGCGCAAATCGGCCACGACGCCAGCGACGGTGATGGCGCGTTTTACGGCTACATTTTGGTTGATCCGGCTCGCGCGCAGGAAGCACTCGACGCCTTTCGTTCGACGTTTTCCAAAGCGTGCGCCGATGGTTTGTCGGTCGAGGAAGTCGAGCGCGCCAAACGCCGCTTCGCCTCGGCGATGACGCTGGGCGCCGAGACGCCGATGGGAAGGCTCCGCCCGGTCGGGATGGATTGGATGCTACGCGGGCAGTTGCGCACGCCCGAAGAGGCTTTGCGCGAACTGCTCGCCGTGACTCCCGAACAGGTAAACGGGGTGTTGCGCGCGAACCCCTTCGATGTCGCAACCGTTGCGGCGCTGGGGCCGCTCAAAGAGTTGACTTGAGACGAACCCCCACTTTAATGGTGCTTCATCTGTTCAAAAAGTGGCGGAATCGGGCAAC
>JAABUN010004715.1_pt1 | contig 18025 bp, 16 predicted proteins | sample 5559311 | NCBI WGS metagenome assembly JAABUN01 (sample SAMN10711877, study PRJNA513370) | rock metagenome | isolation source: Antarctica rocks | place: Antarctica: Victoria Land, Siegfried Peak sud | reverse complement strand
CAACGAAATTGAGCACCTCTGGCCCAAGATCAAGACCCACATCGCTCTCGACGCCAACACTTACCCCTGCTTCCACGACAAGGTGGATGCCGCTTTTTGTAGCCTATAACGGTTCGGGTGCTATAGCAATAGAATTACCTTTGGTAGATGACGAGGAGCACCGTCTTGATACCATTGTGCAAATGCAGCCAAAGGAGATAACAACGCTATTGAAGCTCTGCGCCGTGTGGACACTCCAAAATAAAGTGCAACGAAAATACCGCTAAGAAAAAATGACAGCCATATAGGAGCTGGCCACTGACCAAACCAGTTCATCACAGGGTAGGCGGCAACCAGATAAACAACGCCCAACGCTAAAGCAACTATTTTTCCATTTTTCACAATCGAAAGTATGCCGCATTCGATAACGCCGCGCGCAAGCAACACAACGACCAAGCTCACCCGCCGCCGGAAGCGAAGGCTTGGAGCGAGGAACGAGCGGAAAGCCGAAGCTGTAGGCGGTCGGGTGCAGCGCCTTGTTGGGCCGCTGTTGATGAGTTGGAGCCGCCGCCTGCCGCGCCACGCAGCAGCCTTTGACCAGAGCCGAAAAGTATCGGCACCCGAAAACCAAAACCTGCGCTGGAGCCGAAACATATCAGCCACAGAAACCCAAAACCCGCACCAGAGCCGAAAAGCCGCGCCCACCATAAACCCAAACGCAGCCAAGCCGCGCCAGAGCCGCCGACGAGACAACATTGAACCGAGCAGAAACCTGTCACGCCCACATTTCAAACCGCCGCGCACGCATGAAAGCAAGCGCGGCGGCCCAACAATGTTATTATGCCGCAAAATTCCCGTTCTTATATAACTTTAATCTCTAAAGATATGCAACAATTACTTATAGCGGTCGGCGGTTTTCTCGCGTTCTTGTTGCGCGATTAAACCGCAGTCCGAGTCCGTTTCTCAGCCTCATCTTTCAACGCCGAACTCATCATATCGACGTTTTGTTGCATCAGTTTTTGCAAAACGCCTTTCATCAATGCGCCAATCAAAGGAATCTCGAACGCATAGTCGATGCTTAGGTCGAGTTCTGTAGTTTGGCCCTTGTCGCGGAACTTCCAGACCCCTTTATATTCGGTGAAATCGCCCTTGATTTGCCAGAAATCGCAGGTCTTGCGTTCGGCGTTCCAGATGTCCTCCTCTGTCCAGATGATCGAGCGATTGAACTGTTTGATGCGCGAATTCCACTGCGTCACCGTGCGCGTGGTTTGGGGCGAGGGTTCCGAGCGTTCCAGAACCTCGACTGCGACCAGATCGGGCATGATGGCGGGGAATTTTTCGACATCCTGAGCGAGTTGCCACACGGTTTGGAACGGGGCGTTGATAGTGACTTTGTTTTTGACTTGGGGCATGAGATTTCTCAATAAAAATTCACCGCAAAGGCGCAAAGGAATTTAATAAAAAATTCTTTGCGCCTTTGCGCCTTTGCGCCTTTGCGCCTTTGCGGTTTTCACATTTCTTCGACGCCTTCGAGCAGTTCGGCGGCGCTTTCGACGGCGGCATCGAAAGCGGTCGTGGCCCATTCGATTTCTTCGTCGCTGATATTCAAAGGCGGCTCGAAACGCGTCACCGTCGGGTTGTTGAAGGTGTAAGGCACGACTAAAACGTCGCGCTGCGCCAAACCTGCTAAAACCAGCGAAGTGATGTCTTCGTGCGGAAATTCGACGCCGATAATCAGGCCGCGACCGCGCACATCTTTGACGAGTTGCGGGAATTTCTGCTGCGTTTGGCGCAGTTTGGCGATCAGCCTTTCGCCCGCGCGCGCCGATTTCTCCACCAAGCACTCGTCTTCGATGATTTGCAGCGTTTCGAGTCCGACCGCGCAGGCGAGCGGATTGCCGCCGAAAGTTGAGGAGTGAATCAGCGGCGAATCGTTCCAAAATTCCCAGACTTTGGGCGTGCCGAGAACCGCGCCAATCGGAATCGCGCCGCCCGAAAGCGCTTTGGCGAGCAGCATCATATCCGGCGCGACGCCGGCGTGGTCGCAGCCCCACATTTTGCCGGTGCGTCCCAATCCGGTTTGCACTTCGTCCATTACCAAAAGCGCGCCCTTTTCCGTGCAAATATGCCGCGCGGCTTGCAAATAAGCGTCGGGCGCGAGGTTGATGCCACCTTCGCCCTGAATCGGCTCGATGAGAAACGCGGCGGTATCGTCGTCGATGGCGGCTTCGAGCGCGGAAATATCGCCAAACGGCACGGTTTGCACGTCTTGCATGAGTGGCGCGAAGGGCGTTTTGTATTTGTTGCGGCCCGAAATCGACAAGGCGCCGATGGTTTTGCCGTGATAGGCGCCCTCGGCACTCACCAATTTTTTGCGGCCCGTGGTGATACGCGCGAATTTGATCGCGGCTTCGGCGGCTTCGGCGCCCGAATTACAAAAAAAGGCGAATTGCAAATCGCCGGGCGCGAGTTCGGCGAGCTTTTTGGCGAGCGCCGCTTGCGGTGCGTTGAACAAAACGCGGCTCGAAAACGCCATTTTATCGAGCTGATTTTTGGCGGCTTCCACGATGCGCGGATGCGAGTGGCCCAGACTCATGGTGCCGTATCCGCCCAGACAATCGAGAAAACGGCGGCCCGTCGAATCGGTCACGATGCAGCCGCGCGCTTCGCTTTCGACCGAGGTGAAGCCGATGAACTGCAAAACCTGCGCGAGCGCGGGATTGACGTGCGCCTCGAAGTCGGCGATGGTTTGCGCGTCGCTTTGAATCTCAGATGCGGAATCAATGAGTTGAGCCATGATGCCTTCAGTTTAGCAGGGCAAAAACGCGCTTTTGGGACGGATTTCAGCGCCTCTGACCCGTTGAAATAGTTGCAACTTGCGGGGTTGGCGCTTATAATTTCTTCTTGCCCGTTTTAACTGAAGAAAAATCGCAAGAGAGATTGGAAACTGAAGCGGTGTAACGATTCGGGATGTGGCGCAGCTTGGTAGCGCGCTGCGTTCGGGACGCAGAGGTCGTGGGTTCGAATCCCGCCATCCCGATGATCAAAATAAAACCCGCCGCTTCCCTGCGAAGCGGCGGGTTTTTGGTTTGACAGCGAATGAATTCGCAGCCAGAAAAAGCCGTCGGCCTGCGCCGACGAAATCCCACAGTAACGAAGTCACATAGCAGCGGGATTTCGTCAACGCAGGTTGACGGCTTTTTCTGGCTGCGAATTCATTCGCTCAAGTCCCCGGCAAATCGCGCAACCGCGCGTCCAAATGCGAGCGATCCGCCAAAGCCAGCAACAGCGGCCCATGCGCGCCAAATTCCACGACGCTCACGCTTCCGACCGGACAGCCGAGGCGAAAGCGAAAGCGCCCGACATCAATGCCCAAAAGCGAACAGAGCGCGACGCGAATCGTGGCTTTGTGCGAAACCAGCAAGACATTGCCGTCCGAAAAGCGGCTTTTGATCTCCTCAATGGTTTCCAAAACCCTTTGGGCGATGGCGGTGCCGGTTTCGCCACCGGTGGGCGCGTTCCAGGCCGGATCCGCCGACCATTTCAGGTAATCGTCGTGGAAATCGCGCCCCACCGTTTCGACGCTCTGTCCTTCCCATTTTCCGTATCCAATTTCGCGTAAATCGGGCCGCAACTCCGGCTCGACGCCCAATTTCTGACAGAGCGGCGTCGCGGTTTCCCTGGCGCGTTGAAGCGGGGAGCAAAACACGGCTTGCCACGCGGTTGAAGCGTAGAAATCGGCGAACGATTGCGCCATCGCCGCGCCATCTCCGGTGAGATGTGGGTCGAGTCCCGAACCGCAAAACGCGTTGGCGCGACTGAAACTGGTCTGGCCGTGGCGCAGAAAAAAGAGTTTGAGACTCATAAAATGGGTTTGAAAAATCCACCGCGAAGCCGCGAAGCCGCAAAAAATTCCAAAAAATCTTTGCGCCTTCGCGGTGGATTGCCCCGAAGTTTTCAATGAAAACGCGGCGCGGGTTCGGCGATTTCGTCTTCGGCGCCGGGAATCATCTGGCGCAGCGACTCGAAGCCGTTTTCGGTCAAATAAAAGCCGTTTTCTTCCAAAGTCCTGGAAATATCGCGCTCCAAACCCCAGCGAAACGAGTCCTGTTCCGCCGCCATCAGCAGAATCTGCTGGGTTTGCAAACGGTCGAGGTTTTCGACGGCCTCGGTCGCATCGTCGGAAAACGGCGCGTCGGGATACATCGCGCTGATGCGCTCGAATTCGCGCAAAGATTCGCCGGGCTGACCGCTCATTTGCAGCAAAGTGGCGAGCCTCAAACGGTGCAAAGGATCGCGCGGCGAGATTTCCAGGAGGCGGCGCACGGCGTCGATGGCTTCGTCGGTGGCGCCGGTTTGCAGCAGCGCCGTCACCAGAGTTTCCTGCGCGAAGTGGTGGTTGGGATCGACTTGGAGCAAGGCACGGCACGCGGGGAGGCACGCGATCCAACTCTGCGCCTGAAGCGCCTTTTCGATGCGAAATTGCAGCGCAGCGACCTGGTTTTGCGCCGCGCGGGACAAAGATTTCATAAACAGCTTCAATTTTACCGCGCGGCCTGGCTTTCGATTTGAAAACGCCGCAAAATTTCATAAAGCGCGACGCCAAAAGCGACGCTGACATTGAGCGAGTTTTTGTGGCCCAGCATCGGCAAATGCACGGTCGCATCGCACAAATTCAGGGTTTCAGCGCTGAGTCCATCTTTTTCGTTGCCCGCCACCAGAGCGACTGGAAAACGCAATTCGATTTCGCTGAGTGGCACGCTTTCGGGCGTGTATTCGAGCGCCAAAACCTGCGCGCCGCGAATTCTGGCGTCGGCAATCGCCTCTTCAATCGTCTCAAAATGCGTCCACGGCACGATATCAACGCTTCCGAGCGCGGTTTTGGCCAGATGACGGTGCGGTGGAACCGGCGAAACCCCGCAAATCGCCAAATGCGCTGCGCCCACGCCGTCGCAAGTGCGAAAAATCGAGCCGACGTTGTGCGCCGAACGCAGATTGTCCAAAATCCCGAAAATCGGCGTGCGCGGCAACAACAGCGCTTCTTCCAAGGAAATGCGGTCGGTGCCGTTTTCGTGGCGCACGAAGTAATCTTGGTCGCGGGTTTGGCCGTTGGAATCCTTCATTCGATAAGTTGTCGTTTGCTTCGTATCACTTCAATTTATTGAATTCTTCTTCGGTCATGTTCATCTGGCGCAAAATATCATAAAAAAGGCGCCCGCTAACGGTTGCTGACGGGTGATTCGGAATGGTTGTCGCGCGTCCATCAGGATGCGCCCAGCGTTCGTGGCTTCCTTTTTGTCGCAGGAAGACGAAGCCCAATTTGCGGGCCGCTCTCTTCAATTCGGCAGGCTTGGCTTCAGGCAAGGGCGATCTCCCGGTCAGCGGGCAAAGCCACGCGCCGTTCCTGATGCTCTTCCGCAATCATTTCGAAGACGACCTGCAATTCCCGCAACGCTTCTTCTTTGTTGGGCATAAGCGCCTGACAACCCTCGATTGCGGGCGTATAAGCGACCCACCAACCATCACTTTGGCGATAAAGCACGATTTTGTAGTCGTCCAATGTTGGCATTCAAAAACACCTCGTTTTTCTCCAATTGAAACGCAAACGGACACGAATTTTATCAATTCGTGTCCGTTTGTTTTCTGAAAATTAAGCTCCGGCCAATCCCGGCTGCATTCCGCCCGGATTGATTTGCGGTTTAGCGACTTCCACAATCGGCACGAGCGGTGCCGGGGGCGGCGTCTGCGTTGGCGTTAACGCGGGCGGTTCGGGTTCGCCCGCGATCAAGCGGTCGATTTCTTCCCAACCGAGCGTTTCTTTTTCGAGCAAAACGTTGACGATGCGATCCAGGGTTTCGCGGTGTTCCAAAAGCAGTTCGCGCGCTCTGGAATACGACGCCTCGACGTAAGTTTTGATTTCGGCGTCGATTTTGGCGGCGACTTCTTCGGAATAGTTGCGATCTTCGGCTCCGTCGCGGCCCAAAAAGACCGGGCCGGAGCGACGCCCGAATTGGAGCGGGCCGAGGTTTTCGCTCATGCCAAACTCGCAAATCATGCGGCGCGCCATGTCGGTCGTGCGCTCCAAATCGTTCTGCGCGCCCGTCCAGACTTCGTTGAAAACCAGTTCTTCAGCGACGCGTCCGCCCAAAAGCACCGTCATTTCATCGACCATTTGCAGTTTTGAGGTCATAAAACGGTCTTCCGACGGCAAAGTCAGCGTATAACCGAGCGCCATGCCGCGCGGCAAAATCGTGACTTTGTGTGGGTTTTCGGCGTTGGGCAAGAGTTTGGCGAGCAAAGCGTGACCAACTTCGTGATAGGCCAAAACGCTCTTTTCGCGCGGCTGAATCAAACGAGAACGGCGCTCCGGCCCAGCGATGACGCGTTCAATCGACTCTTCGAACTCGGAGTTGGTGAGCTGCTGTTTGTTGCGTCGCGCCGCCAAAAGCGCGGCTTCGTTGACGAGGTTGGCGAGGTCGGCGCCCGAAAAACCGGCGGTGCGGCGGCTCATCACTTCGACATCGACATCTGGGGCGAGCGGCTTGCCTTTGATGTGAACGTTGAGGATTTCCAAACGACCGCGCGAATCGGGGTTGTCCACGATGACGCGGCGGTCGAAGCGGCCCGGACGCGTCAGCGCCGGATCCAAAACGTCGGGGCGGTTGGTCGCGGCCATCAAAATCACGCCCGCGTTGGGATCGAAACCGTCCATTTCAACGAGAAGTTGGTTGAGGGTTTGTTCGCGCTCGTCGTGTCCGCCGCCCATTCCGGCGCCGCGATGACGACCAACGGCGTCGATCTCGTCGATGAAAACAATCGCCGGACGGTGCGCTTTGGCCTGATCGAACAGATCGCGCACACGAGATGCGCCCACGCCGACGAACATTTCCACGAAATCCGAGCCACTGATGTGAAAAAACGGCACGCCCGCTTCGCCCGCGACGGCGCGCGCCAAAAGCGTTTTGCCGGTGCCGGGATTGCCGAGGAGCAAGACGCCGCGCGGGATTTTGGCGCCGAGCGCCTGAAATTTTTCGGGATTTTTTAAGAAATCGATGATTTCCTGCAATTCCTGCTTGGCTTCATCGACACCCGCGACATCGGCGAAGGTGACTTTGGGCTGCGAATCGTTGAGGCGTTTGGCGCGGCTTTTTCCAAAGCTCATCGCTTGGCCCGCGCCGGCCTGCGACTGGCGCATGATGAAGAAAAAGAAGCCCGCGATGAAAATCAGCGGCAAAAACAGGCCGATGAGTTGAACCACGGGGCCACTCAGCGCCGAAGTTTTGATTTCGACGTTGGGATTGCCCTTGGCATCGCGCTCGTTGAGCGCGGCGGTGAAAGGCGCAATCGAGTCCCAGCGGTCGGGCAAGCGCGTGTTATAAACCGTGTTGGGTTCGCCTTGAACCACGACACGGGCGCTGTCGCCTTCGATGGTGACCGATTGCACCTTTTTGTCAGCCAGCAAGGCCTGCAATTGGCTAAAAGTCTGGTCTTTGCTCTGTTTGCCGTTGCCCTGCATCGAGCGCTGGAACACGGTTCCGGCGACCAAAATCAAAAAGAATAACACCAGCAGCGAGCGGATAAGTCGTTGTGCTCCCAAAAAAGACGCCTCCTGAGCGGCTTCATTTTTTGAAAATCGGAAAATGAAGCGCGCAAAGTATAACAACGCGCGAGACCATTTTCGGTTGGGTCTCGCGCGTTGCTACTGTTTTATGTTTCGGTTATTTGAAGGCGATTTGCGCCCTCAGTGGCTCTTTACACGCGCCAAAATCGAACCCGGTTCCCCGCGCCCGCGCCCGTCCATTCGACTCTTAATGCTTTTCTCCACGTCCAAACCGCGCGTTTTTGGTGGCTCACGATGCAAACGCGCGCGGTTTCGATTTTTGCCGCTTCCAAATCGCGCAAATCCGGCAAAATATGGCGCGCGCCAAGGCGCAAAACCCGGCGTTGCAGCGCGACATCGAGCGCGCGAAACCGAATTCCATCGAGCGCAATCAGATTGGTTTCGCGTTTCAAAATCAGGGTTTCCAGCGATTCCAGCGCGATCCTTTCCAAGAAATTCGCTTCATCGCGCCCGATTTGCGCGTTTCCGGCGTGCGATTGCGCGATTTGGTCGCAGTTTTGGCCCGAAATCGCGGCTAAAAGCGGCAAAATTTCGTGGCGAACGCGGTTGCGACGGAATTTTACGTCGCGGTTGGATTCGTCTTCGCGCCAAGTCCAGCCGTTTTCGCGCAAAATCTGCCGCGTCATCTCGCGCGGCGTGCGCCAAAACGGGCGCACCAGACGGATTTGTGCGTCCAAAAACCGAGTCGGCGCGATGCCGAGCCAACCTGCGGGCGCGGCGCCGCGCATCAAATTGAGTAGCGCGGTTTCGAGTCCATCGGTCGCGGTGTGCGCGGTTGCGACACAAGCGCAGCCATTTTCGCGCGCGATTTGCAAAAGCGCGGCGTAGCGCGCCTCGCGCGCGACGAGTTCGTTGACGTGGCCGTCTTTGCGCGGCAAAACGACGGTTCGCGCCCAAAACGGCACGCCGAGCGCGGCACATTTCTGGCGCACGAAAGTTTCGTCGCGCTCGCAATCGCCGTTGCGGAGTTCGTGCAAATCGTGATTGACGTGACCGACGGCGAAATCACGTCTCGAAGCGTGCAGCCAAAACAGCAGCGCCATCGAGTCGGCGCCGCTCGAAACCGCCGCCAAAATCCGCGATTGGGGCGCGAAAACGCTCGCGTCGGCCTGGAGATTTTCCACTTCCTCCATTTTATGCTGTTACTTTTGATGCGTCACGGAATCGCCGAACCACTTTCCGACGCCATGCCGGATGATTTCCATCGCGCTTTGACGCCAAAAGGTCGCAAACGCGCTCGACGCGCGGCGCTGGGGCTTCATCAATTGGTGCCGGAATTGGATTTTCTGGCGTCGAGTCCCAAAACGCGGGCGCGTCAGACCGCGCAAATCGCGCGCGAGGTGTGGGGCGAAAATGCGCCGCAGGTCAACGAATGGAGCGAGCTTTTGGAAGACGATTTCGAGGCGTTGCAGCAGAAATTGCGATATTTGTCGGTTCAAACCGTGTTATTGTGCGGCCACGAACCGTTTCTGGGGCAAATGGCTTCGTGGTTTTTGACCGGTTCGGCGCATACTTTGGAAATCGAGTTCAAAAACGCGGGCGTTTGCGTGTTGGAAGTGGATTTCGAGACGCGAAAAGCGCGGTTGCTGTGGCATTTGACGCCGGGGCAGTTGCGGGAAATTGGGAAGTTGTTGCGTTAGTCCTCGCTTCGCTGCGGCCCTCACCCGTCTCGCTTTGGCTCGCCACCCTCTCCCGCAAGCGGGAGAAGGGTTTTGGTGTCTCGTCAACCAGAAAGTTGGTGCCGCGTAAAAGTATCAGTCAGCGCGGCTCCCCAAAACCCCTCTCCCGCTTGCGGGAGAGGGTGGCGAGCCTTAGCGAGACGGGTGAGGGCCGCAGCGAAGCGAGGACAACTCCTTCTCAACCTTTTCAAGGCAACTGCCGCTTCAACTTCCCGCCGAAATCATAAAGCTGCACTACGCCGCCGGTTTTGTCGGCGCCGGCGACGATGTGTTCTTTGCCATTCGGCCCGCTCACCACCAAACCCGACACGTCCTTGGTTGCGGCGATGTTGACCTGAGTTTGGGAGCCGTTGGCCGCAAGCCCCAGCGAGCCGCCATCGCCATCGAAGCCCAGAATCGCCATCGGTTCGCGGTCTTCGCGCAAAATCGAGACGTTGCCGCCTTTGGGACTGGCCATCAGGCCGAGGCGCACGTTGCCCCGGTTATCGAAAACCGCGATGGCGCCGCCGTCTTTGTTCATCGCGTCGCCCGAAATCAAAACCTTGACTTTGCCGTCGGCGCCGACGATTTTAAGTGTCCGCAACGTCATTTCGCGCGCCTGATTTTGCGAGACGACGCGCGTTGCCGAAACCGCGACGACCGCGCCGATGAAAAGCGCGATTGTGGTGATTTTCTGGCGTTTGAGCTGTTTTTCCAACGAGTTGAGCCGGGTTTCGAGGTGATTTTGCATGGGAAAAGCGCCGCTGTGGAGTGAAGCTGTGGAGCGAAGCGGCGCTTGTTATTTTAATCGGAACCGCGCGATTTCCAACCGAGGTGCATTGTTGATTGGCGCTTGTGATGGCGTCTGTCAAGAGCGCGGAAACGAAAAACGGTTCAACTCAGGGCAAAAGCCGTGATATAATGAGGCCGGACAAACCTCCTTTGGGTCGTTGCAGTTGCCGGTTCGCCTGAACTTTTCGGGCGCATCCGGCGTTTCGATGCTTAAATTCTTTTTGGTGGTCAGGTCTCCGCTGTCCCGGTTTTCGGGCGCGGCTCCGCGCGGTTATGGTTCAAGCACCGACGGTCATCTTCGCTTTTAGCGTTCTCAATTTGTTGTTGGCGGTCGCGGGCGCTCTGTTCGTTTATTTCGACTGGAATGCCGCGCGGCGCCGCGAATATCTTTATCTCTACTTCAATTTAGAAGAGAAGCCTTCCTACGACTATTTCGCCGCGGCGCGCCGCCGCCGCACCCAATACACCCGTTTGCTCTTCGCCTTTGGAATTTTGGGACTGCGCCAGTTTTTGTCGGTGATTTTGGCGGCTTCGGTTTCTCAGCCTGACGATTGGAACGCCTGGCTGAATTGGTGGGACAGCGGATTGGTGAGCGAAAACATCCGTCTCGCCGTGGCTTTGCAGCCGTGGCTGGGCTTTTTGGAATCGATTGGGCTGGCGTTGCTGGTTTTTGCGCTGCTCACCGAATGGAAGCCCAAAAAAGGCGAAGTCGGGGTTTTGAACTTGATGTTGGGCGGTTTTATCGCGCTGTGGGGCGTGATTTTGCTGCTTTACGTGACGAACCTGCTCGGCAAAAACGCGCATTCGATTTTGATCTGGGCGACCATCGTTTCGCGCGTCGCGTTGCTGATTTTTCTGTGGGCGACGCTGCGCCACAGCAACGAAAGCAAATTGCCGTCGGGACTTTTCGGGCTTTCGGCGCTGTCGCTCAATTTTGTAGTGGGAAGCTGGCTGTTTTTGCCGACGATGAGCGATCTGGGCCGCAATCCGGGCGCTTATCCGCTTGGACTTTTCGTTGCCTTCGCGTTTTTGGTGATGGGATTGGCGCGCGGCACGCTCAACGACTACGAAGACACCGAAATGTCGCGCCACCGCCTCGGACGCGAGCGCAGCGTGATTTTCACCTTTTTGAAGCGGCTCGGCGCGGCTTTTACCACCGATGTCGAAGTCGATGCGATCCTCAAAATCATCCTCGAATCGGCGCTCGAAACGACGGAAGCCTCGGCGGGCGTGATCTATGTGATGAACGCCAAGCGCACCGCATTGGAGCCGCGCGTGGTGCTCAACTTTTTCCCGCCGATGTATGTCGAAGCGACCGTGACCAGTTCTGAGCGGCGCACCGAGGAACTCGAAGAAGAGATGCGCGGACAGTCGTTTGAGATGGGACAGGGCATCATCGGCGAAGTCGCCAAAAGCGGCAAAGCGCGCCTCATCGACGACGTGCGCGCCGAGGGCATCATGCTCGGCACCACGACGGAATACATGAGGAACCGCTCGATGCTGGTCGTGCCGTTGCGCGTGCGCGACGAAACGCTGGGCGTGATGGCGGTTCTCAACAAACAGCGCGGCAGTTTCGGCCCGGACGACCAATCGCTGCTTCAGGCGCTCGCCGATCAAGCCTCTTTATCGCTCAACAACGCGATGCTCACCGTCGAAGTCGCCGAGCAGGAGCGATTGCGCCGCGATTTGCAGATCGCGCGCGACATCCAAAAACGGCTTTTGCCTGACCATTGCCCGACGATTCCCGGCTTCGAACTCGCGGCGCGCGGCACCTCGGCACTCGAAGTCGGCGGCGATTACTACGACTTTTTCTGGGTCGATGAAGATCATCTCGGCATCGTCGTCGCCGATGTGTCGGGAAAAGGCGTTTACGCGGCTTTAGTGGTGGCGATGATTCGCTCCGCGTTTCGCACCCAGGCGGCGGGAAATCACGATGTGCGCGACGTTCTCAGCCGCGTCAACACCTTTATCGCCGAAGATTTGCGCCGCGATATGTTCGTGACCTGCGTTTACGGCATTTTAGAAATCTCCACCAAAAAGTTCAGTTGGGCGCGCGCCGGGCACGAGCCGATCATCATCACCCATTCGCGCGGCACGGCGGAGTGCGAACAGCAACCTGTCGATATTTTCTCGCCCGACGGTTTCGCTCTGGGCGTCATCGGAGCGCCCGAATTTCAGGATTTGCTCGAAGTTCAGACCGTTTTTCTCCATTCCGGCGACCGTTTGCTGATGTTCACCGACGGCCTGACCGAAGCGATGAACTCCAAGGGCGAAGAGTTCGGCATGGAGCGGATTCTGGAAAGCCTGGCCGATAGCACGCCTTCCAATGGAAGCTGTTTCGAGGACGCGATTTTCGATTCCAACCATGAAAGCGAACCTGATGAAATGAAGCATCTCGAAGAAGCGGTGCAAACCCATGTTGGCGACGCGCCGCAGAGCGACGATTTGACGATTGTGTATCTGGCGGCGATTTAAACCCCAACGCTTGCCGCCTCGTCTCAAAACCCGTTAAACGTAAGGCTGAAAGGACAATAATATGGCTATGTTTGGAGAAGAGCGTGACAATTTGCGCTGCTCGTTTTGCGGCAAGCGCCGCGAACAGGTCGTCAACCTCATCGCGGGCGCGGGCGTGACCATTTGCAACGAATGTGTCGAGCTTTGCAACGACATCCTGCACAAAGAAGAGCATCCCGAACCCGAAGAATTCGACGGCGTGCCGCTCGGCAAGATGAAATCCTTGCCTAAACCGCGCGAAATCTTCGATGTTTTGAACCAATACGTCATCGGCCAGGAACGCGCCAAAAAAGTGATGTCGGTCGCGGTCTACAACCATTACAAACGCCAGGCAATCGCCGAAAACGGCCCTTCGCGCGATGGCGTCGAACTCGAAAAAAGCAACATTTTGCTGATCGGGCCGACTGGATGCGGCAAAACCGCGCTCGCCAAAACGCTCGCCAGGGTTCTCGATGTGCCATTTTGCATCGTGGACGCGACTTCACTCACCGAAGCGGGTTATGTCGGCGATGATGTCGAGTCGATTCTGCTGCGACTCTTCAACGCCGCCGATGGCGACATCGAAGCGGCCCAGCGCGGCATTATTTACGTGGACGAAATCGACAAAATCACCCGCAAAGGCGACAACGTGTCGATTACGCGCGACGTTTCGGGCGAAGGCGTGCAACAGGCGCTTTTGAAGATTCTCGAAGGCACGACCGCAACTTTTTCACCTCAGGGCGGGCGCAAACACCCGCAGGCCGAAATGGTCACGCTCGACACCAAAGACGTGCTGTTCATCTGCGGCGGCGCCTTCGAAGGCCTCGACACCATCATCGAACGCCGTGTTCGCGTCTCAAGTCTTGGTTTTCGCGCCAAACCCGAAGGCAAAATCGCCGACGCGCGCGAACGGGCGATGCTTTTGTCGCAGGTTCAGCCCGACGACTTGATGAAACACGGCTTCATCCCCGAATTCATCGGGCGTTTGCCCGTCACCGCGACGCTCGAACCGCTCGATGAAGCGGCTTTGGTCTCCATTCTCTCCGAGCCAAAAAACGCGCTCGTCAAGCAATACACCAAAATGCTTTTGGCCGATGGCGTCGATCTCAAATTCACCGAAGGCGCGCTCAAAGCCATCGCGCATGAAGCGATGGGACGCCGCACCGGAGCGCGCGCTTTGCGTTCGATTCTGGAAGAGACGATGACGAATGTGATGTTCGATGTGCCCGGTCAAAAAGGCATCGCGCAGTGCATCATCGACGAAGAAACCATCACCGAAAAACAGGAGCCGAGATTGGTGCGCCGCGAGCAAATCTTGGCCGAAACGCGCGAACGACTACGCGAAGAACGCGCCCAGAGTGGGGAAGAAGACCAGTTCGAGCCGCTCGAAGCGGCGTAGGTGAAGATGAAAGCGAAATGAAAAGGCGCCTTCCAATTTGGAAGGCGCCTTTTTTATCAGCATTTTGGCTCAGTGGCTCGGAATAAAGGAATTTACGCAGATTTTATAAGCGGGAAATATAACACCGCTTGTATGCGTTATAATCATGTATAATGGCTGTTATGAATTTGATGTCCGCAGACTTTGAAAAAACCAAAAACCAGCCACTGCATGAGCAAGTGCGCGAGCATTTGCGCCAGCATTGCCTTCATTCTCAAGTGGATGTCGCTTTGCCGACGTTGCGGCAAATGAGCGAAGTCTTGGGTGTCAACCATATCACCATCTCGCGTGCGCTCCGCGATTTGGGAGCTGAAGGTTTGGTGCGCATCGTTCCAGGCAAAGGCACCTTTGTCAATAGGGCAGAAAACGCTAACCGTTCCATCGAGATGTTGACGCTCTGCACCCGCATAGGCGGTTTGCTGGAAACGTCATTGCACACTTTTAAAGGAATGCAGGAAAGGCTGAAAAGTGATTATTCGCTGCTTCTCAACACCCTTTCAATGCCTCCCGTTCCTAAAGCGGAAACTTATCTCCAAATGGCAAGGGCACGAAATACCGGTGCCTTCGCTATTTTCGATTTCGAATATCTCTCTTATCCCGATTCCTTCTTGGAGGCGCAATTCATCTATGAGTTAGCGGAGCAAATGCCCGTAGTTTTGGTGGGCAAAGAACACAACTTATTGAAGCTGGATTGTATTTATTGCGACCCGGCTCCACAAATGCGCATTTTCTTGGAAGAATGCTATGAAAACGGAATGCGCAATTTTGGATATGTGGGCGTCAATTACGACCATCATCATTTGAGGCATCGGTTAACAGCGTTTCAAGAGTTCCTGCTTTCTCATGCTTTGCCATGGCAAAAACCGGCGATCAACAACGATCCAAGTGGCGAGATTGAGTATATCTTAGAAACCAAACCACAAGTTGTTGTTGTTAGCGATCCCTGGAACGCGCATCAGTTAGTAGTTGAGGCCCAGCGAGTGGGATTGAAGATCGGCACTGAAATGCAAATTTTGTGTTTCGCGGGGTCAATGGAGCAGGTGAGAGCCATTGCTCCTTATATCTCGGTTGTGTTGTTAGAAGAGGAAGAAGTGGGACGCTGCGTTATCAATCGTCTTCAAAACCGTTTAGCTGGCATTGACAAACCGGCGCCATTGACGAGACGAATTCCGGGAAAATTAGTGCGGCAAAGCAAAAATAGTGTTTAACGTTCTGTTGATTTTTTAATCGACATTCGATCACGATTCGCTTTTTGGCGGAATCGTTTATTTATCGAGGGAGATACCATGCAATTAGTTTCAAGCTGCCCCTTGGCCATCACGCGCGATGGCAAAAGCCGTTACAACGGCTTCACTTTGATCGAACTTCTGGTCGTCATAGCTATAATCGCTCTCCTCGCCGCGATCTTGTTCCCAGTTTTCGGACGGGCACGCGAAAACGCGCGCCGCACCAGTTGTTTGAGCAATATGAAGCAATTGGGTCTTGGCATGATGCAGTATGTGCAAGATTACGACGATGTATATCCAGGGCACTTCGGTGGCAACGGCGGTTCGGAACGCTGGCCGCAGATGATAAATCCTTACGTCAAAAGCAATCAAATCTACAATTGTCCCAGTCGCGCCGGGGACTTCCCTTACACCGGCGATTACAACACGGCAGGGCGTATCGGTTATGGGATGAACGATTGGCTCAATAAATACTGGGAGGCTGATTCTACTCTGGCTTCCATCCAGCGCCCATCAGAGACATTGTGGATCGCTGAAATTAATGGTGTTACCGCTGCGGAAGTAGCGGCGGATCCAGACATCAACTCTTATCGCGCCATTCCCAGTTATTACAACAAAGATAATCCCACCAGCGATTATTACGGCATGCAAACCGTGCCGGAACCCAGAGGTCGTTTGTCGGCGCGGCATTTCGGTGGCACTAATGTTTTGTGGGCCGATGCCCATGTCAAGTGGTTGCGCCGCGAAGTGCTGGAAAACGATAAAGGCACTTATACAAACATTGGCCACGACAGCAAGTATTGGTGGGGCCGCTAAACGGTTCTTCCAAGCCGTGAAAAGTGGCTTGATTCCGCAAAAAATCAAAGGTCTTTGCTCCCTTTTAATACCAACAGCGCGTTCATCTGTGTTTTCTCGCAAGTGGGCGTGTCGTTTTATCAGATGGCCGCAACATCGAATGGGCCGGAACGAGGAAGAACTCCATGAAATTCAAACACACGTTGTTGCTTGTCGGCGTTGGAACGGTTCTGATTTCGTCTTTTGGACTGACCAAAAAAAGTCAGGCAGCGGTGCCAATAGTGATGGGATATTACCCATCGTATCGAGAGGTTCCAAGCGTGAGCGAGATCCGTTTCGATCGTTTCACTCACATCATTTATTCTTTCATTACTGCCGATGCCGAGGGAAAAGCTGTGGTTCCACCGCAAATCTCCGGCTCGAATTTGGTGGAAATGGCGCATGCGAAAGGCACTAAAGTTCTCCTCGCGCTCAGTGGCGGAAGCAACGGCGAAAATTTCGGCAAAATGGTGCGGGATCCGCAGAAAAACGCGCAATTTATCAAAGACATCATCCGCATTATGAAGAATTGCGGTGCCGATGGCCTCGCCGTCGATTGGGAAGTGCCCGAAGCGAGCGACAAAGCGGTGACTACTGAGTTCATCGGCAACTTGCGCCGCGAAATGAAGGTTGCCGATGCGAAATCTCTGCTGGTTCTGGTCGTAAATTCCTCGCCCGGCAATTCGCATGGCTATAATGGCCCTCAATTGCAGGACAAAGTCGATTACCTGCATATAATGAGCTACGATTTTCACGGCCCGTGGAATCAAGCCGGACATCACGCTTCGCTTTATGCCAGCACCGCTGACGCGACCGACAACCCCTATTTCTCTTATCCCGCCATTCTCACTTATTGGCGCGATGTGCAGGGTTTTCGGCCCGCTCAAATTCTTTTCGGCATCGCGGGTTATGGGCGCGGCTTCAAAACCAAAGTGTGGGGCGAAAAACCGCTGGCAGAAAGCCAATACCCGGAAATCACTTTCGGCGATGCGCGCGCCCTGATCGGCAAAGGTTGGACGCGCCATTGGGACGCGGAAACCCATGCACCCTGGTTGCTAAAAGATGACGGAAGCGACCGCATTTCCTACGAAGACGAGCAATCGGTGACCGACAAAGCGCGCTGGATGAAGGAAAATCAGTTGCCTGGATTTTTCATCTGGGAAATCGGTCAAGAATACGTGGACGGAGACAACGTGTTAACTGCCGCTGCCCAAAAAGCGTGGCAGGACGCGCCAGACCAAAAATAGCGGCTTCGATTGGGCGATTCGTGCTGCAAAATCGATTGTTGTCAGATGGGACATTTTCCATTTTGGCCGCTCGTTGAGCCGGTGTTTCTCGTATCGCTGGAATGCGGCCACAAAATAAGGTGAGAACAACGAATTCGAGCCGCTCGAAGCCGCGTGATCGCTCCACCGGTTCGGAGTCCGCCCGTGAGGGCGATTCATCAGGCTCAATCACCCTCACGGGCGGACTCCAAACTCTCGCCTGCGGGCGCGCCTGGTCGAACAGGCGGCGTTGTGGCTTTGGTCAAGCGCGGCCTTGCACTGCGGTCAACGAGAGTCAGACGTGTTGGTCAAAACCAGCACTCTTCTGGGCGAAGTGCCTGACGCTCGCGCCTGGCAGCATTTGGAGGACAGCCCTGACGATGAACGCGCTGAACAGGTGCGGCGTCTCACGCGCACGGGGCGCGGAGCGAAGCCTTCGTGAGTCGGGCCGAGGGAATTGCCAATCGCTGTCTAACACGCGCTAACACGCGGGCCAAACGGAAGACCCAAAATGGAAAAATAGGTTTGTGTCCCCATTTTCCACAAGCAGCGCTGCTTGCTATCGGGGGTGCGACCGTCACGCTTCACACCGTCACTTTGGCAGTGACTGCTACGAACTACTTGAATCACCATGACAATATAACGCTTCACGACATAGAAGCTACAAAGTGATATAAAATCGCAGCCAACAAAGTCGTCGGCCTTCGCCGACATTGCAG
>JAABUN010004714.1_pt1 | contig 18030 bp, 17 predicted proteins | sample 5559311 | NCBI WGS metagenome assembly JAABUN01 (sample SAMN10711877, study PRJNA513370) | rock metagenome | isolation source: Antarctica rocks | place: Antarctica: Victoria Land, Siegfried Peak sud | reverse complement strand
CCGCGAACGTTACGGTCGGCGTCAGCCGGTCGCCCGACGGCAGGTCGGGCGACACGGCGACCGGTTCCTCGACTACAGGAGCAACGGCGGCCTCCTCGACCGGGGGAGCGACGGGCGCGAACTCCGCCGCCAGCGTCAGATCAAGCTCGGCCAATCGGCGGTCGAACTCGTCTTGCCCGTCGTCGGCCAAGACCGGCTCCGCCAGTCCGTCCCACTGCTCGGCACCGTTGCCGGGCTGGGCCGTGGGCGAGTCGAGGTCGACGGGGTGCTCGGCGAAGGCGCTGTCGGCGTCCTCATGTCCGCGCACCCGCTCCTGCACGGTTCGATCCCAGTCGTCCTCTCGCTCCACCCTCACGCCGGCCTGCCAGCGCGGCTCTCCCAAGGTCGAGTCGGGGTCCAGTCGCGCGTCCGGGGTGGGCGGCGGCGGCGGGGCCAGATAGGGGGATTCGTCGAAGCGGACACCGAGCTCGCGCCCGGCCACGAGCGGCTCGACCCGGAGCGCGTCGTCGCGCTCAACCGGCGCGCGTCCCGCCGCCACCCATTCGAACAGCGCATAGCCGAACGCCGCCAGCCAGCCAGCCAGCAGCGCCAGCGCCACCCGGCCTGCCAGCCCGATCGGCGGCGCGGCGGCGGTCACCACCGACGACACGCCCAGGCCCGACAGCACACCTTCCACCACCGGGTTCGGGATCAGGAGCGAGACAAAGGTTACGCCCGCGAAGACGATCGCCGTGCGCCAACCCGGGGGCGCGCGGTGCCAGGGTCTCAAGACACCTCCGCCGGTAGTCGTCCAGTCGCTCATGCCCTGCCCTTCAGCCGTTGGTAAACAGGGTCGTAACGAGCAATGTTTGACGACCAGTTACGATGTTGACGGACCGACTCGCGCGCCTTCTCCCGCCGCTCGGCCCAGCCGGAGCGATCGGCGAGCAGAGTGCCCACCGCCGCGGCCAGCGCATCCGGATCATCGGGCGCGAACAACGTCGCGGTGTCCCCGTCCGTCATCAGCTCGCGATGGCCGCCGATGTCGGACGCCACGACCAGCCGCCCCTCGGCCATTGCCTCCAGCGGTTTGAGCGGCGTCACCAGCTCGGTCAGCCGCATGGCGCGGCGCGGATACACGAACAGGTCGACCAGCCCGTAATACCGCCCCACCACCTCGTGCGGCACCCGGCCCGCGAAGTGGATGCGATCGGCGACCGGCGAGTCGGCGGCCTGATTGCGCAGCCGCAGCTCGTCCGGCCCGCCGCCCACCAGCAGCAGGTGAACCGACGGGTCCGCCGCCACGATCGCGGGCAGCGCGTCCAAGAGGATGTCGAGCCCCTCATAGGGGTAGTAGCTGCCGATGAAGCCGAGCACGGTCGCCCCCGTCAGGCCCAGCTCCGCTGCCAGAACCTCGTCGCGCGGGGCGGGTTGGCCGAACAGGGCCGAGTCGACGCCGTTGGGCGACACCAGGATCTTGTCGTGGGCGACCCCGCGCATGATCAGATCGGCCTTCAGCCCATGGCAGATGGTGGCGACGTGATCGGCGGCGTGGACGGCGCGCATCTCCGCCAGCCGGGTCAGGTGAAAGCGCGGCGAGCCCTCGCGACCGGTGCCGTTGCCGACCGCCGCATCCTCCCAAAAGGCGCGGATCTCGTAGAGTACCGGCAGCTTCAGCCGCCGCCCCGCCCACAACGCCGCCCAGCCGCCCAGCACGGGCGAGTGGGCATGGAGGATGTCGGGCCGGAACTCGCGCGCGACCTCGACGATCCGGTCGGCCAACGCGCGCACCTCGCCCGGCAGCGAACGCGTCGGGCAAAAGGGCGTGCGGTGAAAGGTGAGACCGTCCACGACCTCGCAGGCCTCGTCCTCGACCCGGATCGAGCCAGCAGTGTGGCGATGGCCGGTGACGCCGGCGACGGTCCAGCCCATGCCCTCGCCGGCCTTCATCAACGCGCGCGTGCGAGTGGTGTAGCCGCTCATCATCGGCAGGGAGTGGTCGAGGACATGCAGGATGCGCGTGCCCTCGCAGGCGAGCGCCGTGTCGGGTTGGAGGGGATGGGCGAAGGGCGCGTTCACGGTGTCGCGGACTAGGGGGCGTTGGTTAAAGCGGCGTCAAGTGTGGTTGCACCCTCTGCCGCCCACTGGGGAGGAGGACGGCGCGGCAGCGGACGAAGGAAGACGCATCCTGAGCGGAACGTCGGACAGGTGACGACCCTCTCCCGCTGTCGGGAGAGGAGGGAGGCGCGGCACGCGCCGGAAGGTGAGGGTGACCTTCTTCTTGAGGGCAGAAGGAAGAAGGGCCACCCTCACCCAACCCTCTCCCGCCAGCGGGAGAGGGCCAAGGAGGGCGGAGGGGGCTGCACCACCCGACCCGCATCCTTAACGACGCGGCAAGGGCGGTCCGCTATGGGCGGGGTGGAAGGAGGGCCGCGGCCGTGATCGACAATCTCGCGCTCGCGGTCAGCCACGGGCTGTTGCTCGTCGCCTTCTGGCGGCTGGCGCGGCGCCCGGATCTCGACCGCGACCCGGTCGTCGCGCCCGCCCGAGCACCGGACTGATGCGCGACCTCGTCTTCGTGGCCGTTCTGCTGTCGCTGCTCGGCTTCGGACTGCGTCGGCCGTTCCTGTGGGTGCTGGTCTATGCCTATATCGACATCGTCTCGCCGCAGCGGCTGACCTACTACCTGCTGAACTCGGTGCCGGTCAGCCTGATCGCGGCCGGGCTGGCGGTCGGCGGGTGGGTCTTGTTCGACGACAAGCGGGGCGTGCGCTTCGGGCCGCGCCAGATCCTGCTCACGCTGCTGCTCCTGTGGTGCGGCTTCACCACGATGACGGCGGTGTTCCCCGACGCCGCCGCCGCCAAGTGGGACTGGGTGTGGAAGGCGCTCGCCATGTCGATCTTTATCCCGGCCACCCTCACCACCCGGCTTCGCCAAGAGGCGCTGGTGCTGACCATGGTGCTGTGCGCCAGCTCGATCGTAATCGTCGGCGGCATCAAGACGCTGGCGTCGGGCGGCGGCTATGGCGTCTTGAACCTGATGGTGGAGAACAATTCGGGGCTGTACGAGGGCTCGATCATCTCGGCCGTGGCGATCGCGATCGTGCCGCTGATCTGGTGGCTGGCCAAGCACGGCACGGTGTTCCCGCCCGACAAGCGCGTGCGCCTGTTCGCCGCCGCGCTGACACTCGCCTGCCTGCTGATCCCGATCGGGACCCAGGCGCGCACGGGGCTGGTGTGCATCGCCGCGCTGGCGGTGCTGTCGCTGCGTTCGGCCAAGCGTCGCGTGCCGCTGCTGATCGGCATGGCGGCGGCAGGCGCGGTGGCGGTGTTGTTGGTCCCCTCGGACCTGACGAGCCGGGCGGGCACCATCCGCGACTACCGCTCGGACCAATCGGCGAGCACCCGACTGGCGGTGTGGGGCTGGACGCTCGACTATGTCGGCACTCACCCGTTTGGCGGCGGGTTCGAGGTCTATCGCGCCAACGAGTTGCGGATCGAGACGGTCGAGACGACCGCCAACGCGTCCGGCGGATCGGACCGCTCGACGAGCGACGTCACGGACTCGGCGCGCGCCTTCCACTCCGCCTATTTCGAGATGCTGGGCGAGCAGGGCTGGCTCGGCCTGGGCCTGTGGCTGGCCATTCAGCTGAGCGGCCTGTTCTCGATGGAGCGCCTGCGCCGCCGCTTTCGCCGACCCCAAGGCGGCGACGAGTGGATCGCGCCCTTCGCCACCGCCCTCCAGCATTGTCAGGTGATCTACCTGGTCGGCGCGCTGTTCGTGGGCATCGCACTGCAGCCGTTCCTGCTGATGGTCGTCGCCGTGCAGATCGGCTTTGCCGGCTGGGTGGCGCGGCGTGGTGGCGAGCCCGTCGGGTTCGCGGCCCGACGGCCTCGCCTCACAGCGTGACGGCTCAGGCCGCCAGCATCTCCATCAGCTTGTCGGCGAACGCCGGGATGTCGTCCGGCTTGCGGCTGGTGATGAACTGCCCGTCGACCGCCACCTCCTGATCCACCACGTTGGCGCCCGCGTTCGCCAGGTCGGTCCGCACCGAGGGCCAGCTCGTCATGGTCTTGCCCTTCACCAGATCGGCGGTGATCAGCAGCCAGGGCGCGTGGCAGATCGCGGCGATCGGCTTGCCGGCGGCCGCGAACTCCTTGGCGATGCGGACGGCGTCGTCCTCCATGCGCAGCTTGTCGGGATTGCCGACGCCGCCGGGCAGCAGCAGCGCGTCGTAGTCGGCGGCCTTGGCGGCCGACAGCGTCATGTCGGGGGTGATCGTGTCCGCCTTCTCGCCGTTGCTCTCGCCCTGGATCGGGTCAGTCTTCGGGCTGGCGAGGTGGACGGTCACGCCGGCGTCCTCGAGCGCCTGCTTGGGCTTGAACAGCTCAGAATTCTCGAAGCCGTCGGTGGCTACGATCAGCACTTTCTTTCCGGACAGGTCGGGCATGGGGTGTCTTTCTGCGTTGGGGTGAGCCGGGGAAACGCGTGGCCCCGCACGGGGTTGCGGCGGAACCGCGCGCCCGACCTGGCGGTTCTCAGCCCCCATGACCCTTCCCGGCCGCGCTCACCTCATCCACGTCGACGACGACCTGCCGGGCATCACGCGGGTTCGCGACGGCGACGACTGGCGTTACATCGACGCCGAGGGTCACGCCATCGACGACCCGGACGAGACCACGCGGCTGAACGCGGTGGCGCTGCCGCCCGCCTACACCGACGCCTGGTACTCGCCGTCGCCCGACGGGCACATCCTGGCCACGGGCTATGACGACAAGGGGCGCAAGCAGTACCGTTACCACCCCGGCTTCCGCGCTCATCAGGAGGCCAAGAAGTTCGAGGGCGTGCCCCTGTTCGGCCGCACCCTGCCGCTCATCCGCACGCGGGTGGAGCGCGATCTGGCGGCCACCGACACCGGCCACGACCGCGCGGTCGCCGCGATTGTGCGCCTGCTGGACGAGGGCCACATCCGCATCGGCAACGACACCTACGCCAAGGCGAACAAGAGCTACGGTGCCTCCACGCTCACCATGGACCACACCGAGCAAGACGGGAGCCTCCTGACCTTCCGCTATCTCGGCAAGTCGTCGAAGGAGCAGGAGGTGGAGGTCGATGACCCCCAGCTCGCCCGCTTCGTGGAGGACATGAGCGACCTGCCCGGCCAGCGCCTGTTCCAGTGGTGCGAGGAGGGGGGTACCCCACACGCGGTCCACTCCCACGACGTGAACGAGTATCTGCGGACGACGAGCGGCGAGGCGTTCACCGCCAAGTCCTTCCGCACCTGGGCTGCCAGCGTGGTCGCCTTCACCGTGCTCGCCACCGGCAAGGGCGACCTGTCGATCAAGACGATTGCGGAGGCCGCCTCCGACGACTTGGGCAACACGCCGACGATTGCGCGCAACAGCTACATCCACCCCGCCGTGGTGGCACTGGCGGCGACCGACGAGCGCGCCTGGCGCGAGGGCCTGAAGCTGCCGCGCCGCGCCAAGTGGCTGTCGCGATATGAGCGCGGACTGATCCAGTTCGTGGAGTCGGACGAGGCGGAACGGCTGATGGCGGAGTAACCCATCCCTACCCGGGCTCGCTCGGGTAGGACCGGCGCCCGACTTTGACCAGCGCCTTTCCCTCCCCCACACAGCGCTCCCATGAGCACCCCCCTCCTCCGCCGTGACGGCCCGCCAGCCTCCACCGGCCTGGGCGAGCGCCTGCACACCGCCACGACCGATGCCACCGTCTGGCTGAACGCCAACTGGGTGCAGGTCGGCATGGCGCTGATCGCCGGCACCGTGCTGTTCGTGGCGCTCGTCGCACTGCGCTCGCTTGCCTGCCGCGTGTTCGACCGGCTCGGCGGTCGCTACGGCGTGGGCTCGGTGCTGGAGCAGGCGGTGCGCAACACCGGCACCTTCTTCCTGTTCATCACCGCCGGGCGGCTGGTGGTCGGCTACGCGCAGCCGCCCGCGTGGCTCCACGACACGGTCGCGTTCGTCTTTACCGTCACCGCCGTCCTGCAGGTCGCCGTCTGGGTGCGCGAGGTCGTGCTCGGCCTGATCCGCGCGCGAGCCGAGCGCGATTCGGGGCATGAGGCGCTGGCGTCCGCCTTCAACATCATCCGGGTGCTGGTGTCCTTCGCCGTCTTCGCCATCGCCTTGATTGTCATCCTCGACAATCTGGGCGTCGACGTGACCGGGCTGGTGGCGGGACTCGGCATCGGCGGGATCGCCATCGGGCTGGCCGCGCAGGGCGTCTTCGCCGACCTGTTCGCCGCACTCGCCATCATCTTCGACCGGCCGTTCCGGGTCGGCGACGTGGTCGGCTATGGCACGTCGAGCGGCACGGTCGAGGCCATCGGGCTGAAGTCCACCCGCGTGCGCGCGATCACCGGCGAGCAGCTCATCATCTCCAACACCAAGCTGCTGGATCAGGAGGTCCAGAACATCACGCGCCGCGACCACCGCCGGCTGAAGTTCGCCATCGCCATCATCTACCAGACCCCGCCGGAGGTCTGCGCGCGCCTGCCGACGATGCTGCGCGAGGCGGTCGAGGCCGCCGGCCAGAGCTTCGTGCGCGCGGGCTTCGTCGGCTTCGGCGCGTCGTCCTTGGACTACGAGGTGGAGTTCGACACGCCCCCCGGCTTCCAGGAGATGTACGACGCCCGCCACGCGGTCGGCATCGGCGTGCTCGCCCGCCTGAACGTGGACGGCGTGGAGTTCGCCTATCCGACGCAGACGACGTTCACGAGCGACCCGGAGGGGAAGATGATCTTGCCGTATGCGGAGGTGAGGACGGTGGAGGGGTGAGGTGGCGAGCGGCGGGAGAGCTGCGGAGGGTCCGAACAGTCGGACGCCAACCCCTCAGTCAGCGCGTGCCGCGCTGCCACTTCCCTGATCCGGGAAGGGCTTAGATTGTCCGCTTCCGACCCCTGTGTGGCCGTCGGATTCGAACGACCTCCCTCGCTCGTCCTGAGCTTGTCGAAGGACGCTTTTCATCATCAGGATCGCTGAGTGTGGGGAGCAGCATCCTTCGACAGGCTCAGGACGAGCGGGGCTTCAAGCTGCAGGAAACGCCATGGAGGAGGTTCGCTTTCCGACACAAGCAGCCGCAACACCCGCCCTCACCCCCCAAGTGACCACCGCTGCACCCAGCCGGCCTCGTCCTCCACGGGCTCCCGATAGGCGTTCAGCGCGGGGCGATAGCGAAAGCGGTCTAGGATCAGGCCGCAGGTGGCCTCGTCAAGGTCGCGGTCGCCGCTCGATCGATCGATGCGGCAGTCGCCCACCCGGCCGTCGCTCCGCACCAGCAGCACGACGGCGACCTCGCCCTCCGACCCACGCGTGCGCGCACCCACCGGATAGTCGCGCGCGTCGATGCGCCCGGACTCCAGCTCGGCCGGCACCGCGGGCGGGGGCACGTCGAAGAAGGCGGAGCGCACCGGCTCTCGGCCGAGCGGGGCCATCGGCGCGCCGCCATAGGGTGCCATCGGTGCGCAACCGGTTATGGCGAGGGCGGCGAGGAGGGCGGCGGCGTGGGGCTTGCAAGTCATGGCCGACAGGCTGCCACTCCCCTCCCCCGCCGTCAAACCATGCGGCCGGTTCACGGCCGGTCGAAGAAGTCGACTTCGCCCGTGTCCAGGTCGTAATACGCGCCCACGACCTTCAGCGTGCCCGCGCGCTGCGGCTCGAGCATCAGCGGGTCGGTCGCGGTGCGCAGCTTGCGGACCTGGCGGCTGACGTTCGCGCGCACGGAGTTGTCGAGGAGGTCGCCCGCCTTGCCCCGCACGCTCAGCACGGCGGGGATGATCGGCTCCACCATCGCGCCGATCGAGGAGCCGGGGAAGGTGGCGTTCGTCTCGACCACGGCAACCGCCGCCGCGACCGCGCCGCACCGCTCGTGCCCCATCACCACCACCAGCGGCACCAGGAGCGGCCCGACCGCGTATTCGATCGAGCCGAGCGCCACCGTGTCGATGGTGTTGCCGGCGTTGCGGATGATGAACAGCTCGCCCAGTCCCCGACCGAACAGGACCTCCGGCGGCACCCGACTGTCGGAGCAGCTGACATAGGCCGCGATCGGCGCCTGAGCCTGGGCCAGATCGAGGCGGCGCTGGGCTCCGGTCAGCGTCGAGCCCGTGCCGGATCGCAGGAACTCGCGATTGCCGTCGATCAGCCGCTGCAGCGCCTCGTCGGGCGTGAGTGTTGGGGGCGCCGGGACGGCGAGCGGCGCGGCGGCAGCGGCACCGGCGGCGAGCGCGGTGGCCCCGGCGGCGGCGGTGCCTTGAAGGAATTGGCGGCGGGTTGGCATGGTGACTCCTCTTCGCTGGCGGTCCCACGGGACCGGAATGATCGCCCGAAATGCAGGATCGGCCACGAGTTGGCAAACGGCGGCTCGGCCATCGATCTCAGCGCCTCGGGATCACGGGCTCGGAGCCGTCGAACGTGTAAACCTGAAGCCAACCCTGTTCGTCCTCCACCGGCCGGCCGAAGCGATCGCGGGCGGGGCGGAACAGAAAGCGCTGCTCGATCTGGTCGCACGTGAAGCCATCGAGCACGCGATTGCCGCTGCTTTTCGAGACGGTGCAGCCGATCACCCGGCCGGTCGGCAGGACGGTGAAGAACACGGTGACGGCCTGCGATCGGCCGGTGTCGACGCCGGCGGGCAGGAGGCGGAAGAGCCTGCGACCGGTCGGGATCTCGCCGGCGATCTTCACCGCTTCGATGGCGGGCACGGTGCCGCCTCCGCCGCCGCCGCCGCCATCGCCGCCGCGCCCGCTGCCGGAGCCGTCGCCCAGTCCGCCCGCTCCGGTGCCCGGCCCGGCTCGGTCGGACGCGCCGCTGGTGGGATCAGTGCCCGCCGCCGGGACCGGCGCGGCGGCGAAGGCGGTGGGCAGGCGCGGCACGATCGGCCTGGGTGCGACCACCGGCGTGGCGCGCGAGCGCAAATTGGGCGGAGCGGCCGCGCCCTCACGCTCCGGCTCGGCGAGCGGTTTCGGCGCGGGCTGAGTCACCTGCTTGGGCGGCGGCGGGGGTTCGGGGGGAGGCTCCGGCGGCGGGGGCGGGGGCTCACGGAACCGGATGGCGGTGATCGTGGCCGGCTCGGCGGGCGACGGGACCGGTCCGCCCGCGAACCACAGCGCGACCAGCACGGCGGCGGGTAGGCCGAGCGCGCCCACTCCCCCCGCCAGCCGGTCTCTCCAGGGGCGTCTGTGTCGTCGAGTGACCATTGCGGGCGGTTAGATGGGGCGCGATGAGCGGTGGCTGAAGGAGGGGGTGCCCTTCCTCCCCAAGCTCGCTTGGGGAGGGGGACCGCTGCGCGCCAGCGCAGTGGTGGAGGGGTGATGGTGGCGACCCGTCGAATATGGGCCCCCGTTCCGACCACCGATGCCCCTCCGTCACTCGCCTTTGGCGAGCGCCACCTCCCCGAGCGAGCTCGGGGAGGAAGGTACCCGCATCACGTCCCCGCGACATCCCCCATGCTGAGGAGGCTGGCGTTGCCGCCGGCGCTGGTCACGTCGATCGTCGTCACCCGCTCGGCGCAGAAGCGCGGCAGATAGTGCGGCCCGCCCGCCTTCGGCCCGGTGCCCGACAAGCCCTCGCCGCCGAACGGCTGCACGCCCACGACCGCGCCGATGGTCGTGCGGTTGACGTAGAGGTTGCCGACGCGCGCCAGCCGCTCGACCTCGTCGGCCACTCCGGCGATGCGCGAATGAACGCCCATCGTCAGGCCGTAACCCTTGGCGTTGACGCGCTCGACCGTCCGCGCGAGCTCGCCGGCCTTCCAGGTGGCAACGTGGAGCAACGGTCCGAAGCGTTCGGACTGGAGCTCGTCCATGTCGCCCAGGCGGATGAGCGTGGGCGGCACGAAGGTGTCGTCGGACGGCGCATCGATCGTCTTGACCCACTGATCGCGCACCCGCTCGCGATAGGCCATCAGCCGCTCGTGCGCCTCCGGGTCGATGACCGGGCCGACGTCGGTGTCCGCGCGCGTCGGATCACCCACCTTGAGCGTGTCCATCGCGCCGGCGATCATGGCGATGATCGGCTCGGCGACCTCCTCCTGCAGGAGCAGCAGGCGGAGCGCGGAGCAGCGCTGGCCGGCCGAGCCGAACGCCGACGCGACCACGTCGGCCGTCACCTGTTCCGGGAGCGCGGTCGAGTCCACGATCATCGCGTTCACCCCGCCGGTCTCCGCGATGAACGGCACGATCGGGCGCTCGAAAGGCTCCAGCAGCCCGCGCGCGATGGCCTTGGCGGTGCGGCTCGATCCCGTGAAGGCGATGCCGATCACGCGCGCGTCGCCGGTCAGCGCCGCCCCCGCCTCCCCCGCCCCGGGCAGCAATTGAAGGACGTCCTTCGGCACCCCGGCCGCGTGGGCGAGCGCCACGCCGCGCGCGGCAATGGCGGGCGTCTGCGGGGCCGGCTTGGCGACGACCGCGTTGCCGGTGACGAGTGCCGCGGCGACCTGACCGGTGAAGATCGCCAGCGGGAAGTTCCAGGGGCTGATGCAGCCCCACACCCCGCGCCCCTCCATCCGCAGCACGTTGGTCTCGCCGGTCGGGCTCGGCAGGTCGAGCGGCTGCAAGGTGCGGCGTGCCTCGGCCGCGTAGTAGCGGCAGAAGTCGATCGCCTCGCGCACCTCGGCCACGCTGTCGGCCAAGGTCTTCTTCGCCTCGCACGAGGTCAGGCCGACCAGCGCCTCGAACTCGTGGCTCATGCCATCGGCCCAGCGGTCGAGCACGGCGGCGCGCGCATCCACGCCCCGCGCGTTCCACTCCGTCTGCGCCGCCACCGCGCGGCCGACCATCATGTCCACCGGCGCGGTCTGGCTCACCGCCTCCACCCGCGCGTCGGCCGCTGCCCGCGCCAGCCGGGCGAGCACGCGGGCGTCGTCCAGGTCGCGGCCGGGCGAGTTGGCGCGGCTTGGACGCCACAGATCGGCGGGAAGCGGGATCGACGGATGCCGCCCGCCCCCGCTCGCCTCCAGCGCCGCCACCGGGTCGGTCAGGATCGCCTCGTCGGTCATCGCCTCGTCGGCGAGCTGGTGGACGAAGGAGCTGTTCGCCCCATTCTCCAGCAGCCGGCGGACGAGGTAGGCCAGCAGGTCGCGATGCCCGCCCACCGGCGCGTAGATGCGGCAGCGATAGCCCTCCTCGGCCACCAATCGCTCGAACAGCCCCTCGCCCATGCCGTGCAGCTTCTGGAACTCGAACGAGTCCGGTCGGTCCGACCATTCCAGGATGGTCGCCACCGTCAACGCGTTGTGCGTCGCAAAGGCCGGGTCGATGCGGTCGGCCGCCAGCATGTCGCGCGCGCACGCCAGATAGCTCACGTCGGTCGCGGCCTTGCGCGTGAACAGCGGATAGTCGCTGACCCCCATCTCCTGCGCGTGCTTGATCTCGGAGTCCCAATAGGCCCCCTTGACCAGCCGCACCGGCATCCGCCGCCCGGTGACACGCGCGAGATCGTCGGCCCAGCCGATCACGGTGCGCGCGCGCTTGCCATAGGCCTGCACCGCCATGCCGAGCCCGTCCCACCCCGCCAGCGAGGGTCGGGCGGCGACATCGGCGATGATTGCGAGGCTCATCTCGAGCCGCGCCTGCTCCTCCGCATCCACCGTCAAGCCGATGCCCGCCGCCGCCGCCGCGCCCGCCAAATGGGCGAGCTGTTCGGCCAAGTTCGCCACCGCCTCGTCGGCGCGTGCGACCTCGTAACGCGGGTTGAGCGCTGAGAGCTTCACCGAGACCGAATGGCGCTGGCGCACATCCGCCCCCCCCGTGGCGCGCCCCACCCGCTCGATGGCGTCGAGGTAGCTGGCGAAATATTCTTCGGCATCCAGCCAGGTGCGCGCCGCCTCGCCGAGCATGTCGAAGCTGGCGGTGAAGCCGCGGTTGGCGGGACGCCGCATCTCGCCCAGCGCCTCGTCGATGGTGCGGCCGAGCACGAAGATCTGACCCATCCGGCGCATGGCCGCACCCACCGCCTGCCGCACGAACGGTTCGCCCGCACGACCCATCAGGCGGCGGAGAGCGCCGTCTCCCTCGCTCGTCAGCGCACGCCCGACGACAAGTCCCCAGGTGGCGGTGTTGACGAGGCCGCTGTTCGACCGGCCGGCGTGGGCGCGCCAGTCGGCGTCGAGCTTGTCGGCGATCAGCCGGTCGGCGGTCTCCGCGTCGGGCACGCGCAGGAACGCCTCGGCGAGGCTCAACAGCGCCACGCCCTCCGACGTGTTCAGCCGATACTCCTGCAGGAACTGGTTGACCCAGCCGCTCCGCTGGCCGGCGCGCAGGTCGGCGAGCAGCCGCCCCGCGCGCCGCTTCACGCCCGCGCGCTCGTCCGGCGACAGCCGCGCGCGCTCAACCAGGCGAGGGTTCAGCTCCGCCTCCGCGAGCCGGTGCAGCCGGTCGAGTTCCGCGATCGGCAGCGGGTGGGTGGCGTCGGCAAACGGCGGCTGAAGGGCGGTGGCCATGGCTTTGACTCGCAGGGATGTTCACGCGAATGTGGCGACGAACCGCGACGGGAGCAACGCATGGCCGAGGATGTGACACCGCAACAGATGCAGGCGCTGGTGGGCACCGAGGTCGGTGTGTCCGACTGGGTCACCGTCGACCAGACGATGATCGACCGCTTCGCCGAGGCGACCGGCGACCACCAGTTCATCCATGTCGACCCGGAGCGCGCGGCCAAGACGCCCTTCGGCACCACCATCGCCCATGGCTTCCTGACGCTCTCCCTGTTCCCCCGCCTCTATGCGGAATCGAGCACGCCCAAGGTCAAGGACGTGAAGATGGGCGTGAACTACGGTGGCGAGCGGGTGCGCTTCCTGTCGCCGGTCCCGTCGGGCTCAAGAGTGCGCGGCCGCTTCAAGCTCCTCAAGCTGGAAGAGAAACGCCCCGGACAGTGGCAGCAGGAGGTCGAGTACACGGCCGAGATCGAGGGCGCGGAGAAGCCGGCGCTGGTGGCCCACTGGATGAGCCAGTTCTTCCTCTAGTTCCTCCCCATCTCCGATGGAAGGAATAAGATGGCCGCCGCCTCCGTTCACCGTTAAGTTACCCTGAACAACCCGAGAGGAACCCCACCCATGCGCGACGCCGTCATCGTCTCCACCGCCCGCACGCCCATCGGCAAGGCTTACCGCGGGGCGTTCAACGCGACGCTGGCCCCCACGCTGGGTTCCCACGCGGTCAAGGCGGCGGTCGAGCGCGCCGGGATCGACGCCGGGATGATCGAGGACTGCATCCTGGGGGCGGCCCTCCAGCAGGGCAGCCAGGCGGGCAACCTCGCGCGCCAGGTCGCGCTGCGCGCCGGCCTGCCCACCACGGTCGCGGGGATGACCATCGACCGCCAGTGCGCGTCCGGTCTGATGGCGATCGCGACGGCCGCCAAGCAGGTGACGGTGGACCGCATGGACGCGGTGGTCGCCGGCGGGCTCGAGTCCATCTCGATGGTCCAGACGCCGCAGATGCGCGTCCAGCCCGATCCGGAGCTGATCGCCATCCACGGCGACATCTACATGCCGATGCTCCAGACGGCCGAGGTGGTCGCCGACCGCTACGGCATCGGTCGCGACCGGATGGACGAATACGCGCTGCAGTCGCAGCAGCGCACCGCGGCCGGCCAGCGGAACGGCGCATTCGCCGAGGAGATCGTGCCGGTCACCGCCACGATGGGCGTCAAGGACAAGGCGACCGGCGAGGTCTCGATGACGGAGATCACGCTGGACAAGGATGAGGGCAACCGGCCGTCGACCACGCTCGACGGGCTGAAGGGGCTCGACCCCGTGCTCGGCCCGGACAAGACCATCACGGCGGGCAACGCCAGCCAGCTGTCGGACGGCGCGTCGGCCTGCGTGGTGATGGAGGCGGGCGTGGCCGGCAAGGCGGGCCTGACCCCACTCGGCCGCTATGTCGGCATGGCGGTCGCGGGCTGCGAGCCGGACGAGATGGGCATCGGCCCGGTGTTCGCCGTGCCCAAGCTCTTGAAGCGCTTCGACCTCACCGTCGACGACATCGGCCTGTGGGAACTGAACGAGGCGTTCGCGGTGCAGGTGCTCTATTGCGCCGACACGCTGGGCATTCCGATGGACAAGCTCAACGTCAACGGCGGCGCGATCTCGATCGGCCATCCCTACGGCATGAGCGGCGCGCGCATGACCGGCCACGCGCTGATCGAGGGCAAGAAGCGCGGGGTGAAGCACGTCGTCGTGACGATGTGCGTCGGCGGCGGCATGGGTGCGGCCGGATTATTCGAGGTTCTCTGAGGGGAGCCATCCGCCCGACCGGGTGTTCTCATGGGAGCACGGCGCTCGGCCGGGATAGACAAGAAGGGTTTGATGATGAGTGTTCGTGGGATTGTGTTTCGGACCGTCGGCACCTTCGTGGGCAGCAGGATCGCCGAGGAGACGGGCAATAGAGGCAGTCTTGGCGGGCTGGTCGGCCTCGGTCTGACCATGCTGGCACGGCGCTCTCCGCTCGGCCTGGTGACGGTGGGCGGTCTGTATCTCGGCAAGAAGTACCTTGATGGGCGGAACGCGCGCGAGGTTCAGCCGGCGCTTCCGCTGGCTGCCGGTGGGGTCAACGCCGCGGCCGAAGGTTTCGTGGAGGACCCGGAGGCAAAGAGCGACGTCGCGGCGGCGACTGACGCCCGCGATCCCGCATTTGCCGCTAGCGCCTGAAGCCCGTCACTGGAAGCCCGATACTGGTTGAGCGGAAGGTGGGCGCGAGTGTCGACCTTGCTTGACGCCTTCGCCTGAGCGCCATAGCCGCATCGGGGGTGAACCCCCCTCCCCCCCGTGCCGGCCTGTTGCTCGTGATCTCCTCGCCATCGGGCGCGGGCAAGTCGTCGATTGCGCGCGCGCTGCTCGCCGACGATCGGCTGCTCGACCTGTCCGTCTCCGCCACCACCCGTCCGCCGCGCGCCGGCGAAGTGGACGGGGCCGACTACCACTTCGTGGACAACGCGGAGTTCGAGCGGTCGGTCGCGGCCGACCACTTCATTGAATGGGCGCGCGTGTTCCGTCACCAGTACGGCACGCCGTTGGAGCCGCTGGAGGCGCGGCTGGCGTCGGGCCGCGACGTGCTGTTCGACATTGACTGGCAAGGCACGCAACAACTCCACGCCAAGCGCCCCGACGCCACGGTGCGCGTCTTCGTGCTGCCCCCGTCGATGGCCGAGTTGGAGCGGCGGCTGCGGGCGCGCGGCACGGACTCGGATCCGGTGATCGCCCAGCGGATGGCGCGCGCGGCGGCCGAGATCAGCCACTGGGCGGAGTACGACTATGTGCTCGTCAACGACGACTTCGAACGATGCCTGGGCGAGGTCCGCACGATCCTCGCGGCCGAGCGGCTGGCGCGCCATCGCCGCACCGACCTGGTGGCGCTGACCCGCACGCTGACCGCTTGACGCGCCCGAACGGACGACTTGCATGGTGGGGCGGCGCTGATATAAGCGCGGGCTCCTGCTTCGGCAGGCCCCGGTCGGGGGTTAGCTCAGCCTGGTAGAGCACTGCCTTCGGGAGGCAGGGGCCGGAGGTTCGAATCCTCTATCCCCGACCACATCATCCGCCATCATCGCTGCAACACTTCGGACATGGCGGTGGAACTGCGCGGTGGCTGGCGCGCCATCGTTAACAAGCAGCGCGTCGTCCCGCCCTGGCACAGCATCAACGAGGGGCTGGTTCTCGACCCACGATTCGTCCACCTCGGTCCAACGCCCAGTGGCAGTTCAGTGGGACGGACACGAGACACACCCAACAGGAGACCTTCAATGCGCGATTTGTCAGTTCAGGAACTCGGCTTCGTTTACGGCGCCGGCTGCTCGCCCACTCCCCCTTCCAAGGCGACCAAGTCGAAAGGCTCCAAGGGCAAGGGCAGCATGAAGTACGGCAAGAACAGCGGCTCCAAGGGCAAGAGCGGCTCCAAGGGCAAGGGCAGCAACAAGTACGGCTGCGGCTGCTAAGCCACACGATTTCGGCCGCGCGACGCGGCAGGAGGGGGCTCGCCGCTGGCGGGCCCCTTTTTCGTGGTCGCCCCCGTCTCCCCATCGTCGGCGATCCGGGCTAGGGCGGCGTGCGTTGTCAGAGGAGAGTGCCCGTGTCCGACACCAACCCGGATGACGCGGCCGCCCCCCGCGACCCCAACGCCGAACTGCTGTGGTTGCTGGGGCAGCCTTCGCTGGACGAGTTCCTGCACTTCATGAAGTGGAAGGCCGTGGGCGGCGGTGCGCTGTCACCGGCCGGGCTGGCCGATGAATGGCGGGCGGCCAACGACCTCTATCACGACCTTCAGACCAGCGAGGCAGGGGCTGCGGACGATGCCGACTGCCGGTCGCTACCGCGCGAGATGGCTCCGCTCGCCCGGCGGCTGCGCCGTCACCCCTGGTATCGCGCCGCCTATGACGCGCTGCCGACGCAGATCCGGATGGTGGAGGTCGGCAAGCTGATCGCCTCTCAGACTCACATCGCAAACATCTTTTCCACGGACCGGGCGCACTCGCTCGGGCCTTCGCCCTCACCGGACGCGCTGTTCGACTTCTGCCTGCCGATCAACCGCCCCGATCCGCCGGTCCGCATTCAGCGGTTGAGCACCAACCGTTATCTGTTCTCCTCTCCGTCAACCGACCTTCGCGCGCAGGAGCCGATCCTGCTCGACCCGGCGAAGTTCGACGCGCTCAAGAGCTTCGGCCCGGTCGCCGGTGCCATCGCTCTGCCCGTGGGGTTCGGGTCGAATTTCATGTCCGCGATCCGCAGCGAGGGGCGGCTCGTGCTGCACAACGGCTATCACCGGGCGCACACGCTCCACTCGCTGGGCATCACCCATGCGCCGTGCGTGGTGGAGACGGTGACCCGCACCGACGAGCTCAAGCTGACCGCCGGGGACGCGGTGAGCGATGACCCGGTGCTCTACTTCCGGTCGAAGCGGCCGCCGATGCTGCGGGACTTCTTCGACCCGCGCCTGGTCAAGCGGTTCGCCGTCCGGCCGATGGAGACGATGGTGGAGGTCGAGTTCACGCTCAAGTCCTGGACCGCCACCGACGTAGCCTAGGCGCGCACCTTGCGTCGCGCCTCGGCGTCGGGCGTCACCTCGACCATCCCACCCCGCTCCAGCCGAAAGACGACGTCCGCGCGCTCGACTAGGATCGGCCGATGGGCGATCACCACCCGCGTGATCGGCAGACCGGCCAGCATCTCTCCGATCGCGCGCTCGTTCTCCTCGTCCAGATTGGCCGTGCCCTCGTCCAGGAACAGCGCGTCGGGTTCGCGGTAGAGCGCGCGCGCGAGCATCACGCGCTGGCGCTGGCCGGACGAGAGTGCCGCGCCCATGTCGCCGACCAGGCTCTGATAGGCCATCGGCATCTGGGCCACCGTGTCGTGGATGCGCGCGAACCGCGCCGCCGTCTCGACCGCCGCCTGATCCAGCTCCGGGTCAAAAAAGGCGATGTTGTCGGCCAACGTGCCGGTGAGCAGTTGGTCGTCCTGCAGCACCGCGCCGATCCGCATCCGCCAGTCCGCCGCGGTGGCGGGCGTCAGCGGCCGGTCGTCGATCATCAGCTTGCCCGCGGTGGGCGTCAGCAGGCCGAGCATGATCCGCATCAGCGTCGTCTTGCCGACCCCGGATGGCCCAACGATCGCCGCGAAGCGCCCGGCGGGAATGTCGAATGTCAGGTCCTTCAGGATCGGCGGGTCGGTCGGGCTGTAGGCGAAGCTGAGCCCCTCCGCCTGGATGCGCGGGGCTGGCAGGCTGCGGGTGCGCGGGGCGGCGGGCAGCAGGGTCTCGCGCGGGGTCGCCACGATATCCGACAGGCGCTCCAGATGGACCGACAGCAGGCGGTAGTTCTCGCCATGATCGACCAGCGACGTGGCGCTCGCGATGAAAGAGGAGCGGTAGGCGAGAAAGGCCAGCATGGTGCCGATCGTCATCGTGTCGTCGATGATCGCCAGCGCCGCCAGATAGACGGTTAGGAGCAGCTGCAATCCGAACAGCAGCGAATCGACCATGCGCGTGCCGATGCGATAGGTCTGCTCGTGATAGTCGGCGGACACGACGGCGGCGTAGCGGTTGC
>JAABUN010004713.1_pt1 | contig 18030 bp, 24 predicted proteins | sample 5559311 | NCBI WGS metagenome assembly JAABUN01 (sample SAMN10711877, study PRJNA513370) | rock metagenome | isolation source: Antarctica rocks | place: Antarctica: Victoria Land, Siegfried Peak sud | reverse complement strand
TATCTGCAAAATATTTGTTTTTTATTGTGTTGTATTTAATTTTTCAACCGGCGTTTCCATTGCTGTTTCTTCTTCATAAAAATCGTGCATATACTGATGCTTTAAATGATCGTACAAAGATTTTTTATCAATCAGAGAGGAAACCAAAACAGCTACAATACCGGCTATCATGAGGTGAAATATTACATTGTGCCTGTCCGTCATTTCTAACACCAATATTGCAGAAGTAAAAGGCGAACGTGTTACACCTGTTAAAAAAGCAACCATGCCGGCAAGCATCATTATATTAGTATTGGTAGCTGTAAGCTCAAACCAATGAGCAACTAATGAACCAACAGTTGCACCCGCACTTAACGATGGTGCAAATATGCCACCTGATGCACCTGTAGTAAATGAAAGCATAGGACCAATAATTCTTAGTCCAGGTGTTATCCATCCTGCATATTTATCTTGTGTAAATAGTAAAGTGGACATTTCTTCTTTACCAGAACCTAAAATAGCATCGCTTATAAAATAAGCTATAACTGCAACAACCATCGCACATGAAAGCACATAAACTATTTCTGAAGAATTGTTTTTGAAAGCTGATTTCCATTTTAAAACAGTCAATATTATTTTACTCATAACCGCACCCAGCAAACCTGCAATAGCAGCCACTAAGATGACACCTAAAAAAATATAAGGCGACAGGTTACGTACATCAGGAAAACCTAAATAAAGGTATGTACCTAAAATGCCTTGTGCCGTTAAACCTGCAATGATCACTGCTGAAAGAATGGCTATTTTAAAATAACTGATGTGCGTTTTTGAAAGTTCTTCCACTGCAAAAACAATCCCACCCAAAGGTGTATTAAAAGCAGCGGCAAGCCCCGCAGCAGCACCGGTCATTATCATATTTCGCTTGGATATTTTGGGGAAAGCTTTTGGCGTTAGCTGATTTACTTTTCTAAAAATGCATCCTGCAATTTGTATAGTTGGACCTTCCCTTCCTATTGCTCCGCCGCCTACTATCATTAAAAGGCTTGAAGTAATTTTTACAATCATGACTTTAATACTTAACAACCTGTCCACTCTATGGTCGTACTTAGGATTTGCAAATTCAACGGCAGCCATTACCTGCGGAATGCCACTTCCTTTTGCATACATCGCAAACTTTTTTACTATCCACCACGCAGTTACAAAACATACAGGTGTTACTATGAAGATTAACCATTCATGCAGGTGAAACAAGTAAAATGAAAGCTTTTCACCCAGCCCGAACAGTTTGGTATAGGCAACTGCCACCAAGCCGGTTAACAGCGAAGCAATCCAATAGGGAAGCGGTAAAAGAATGTTGGCTTTTGCCCTGGCTCCTCTCTTTCTTAATCTGTCTTTTATTGAACTATCCACGAAGTATTTACTTTATTTGGTTCTAAAAAAATAAAAAGGCTGTTATTAAGCCTTTTACAGAAAGCAAAAGTACTTACCATTTTTTACTACGGCTTTAAAGTGTTAATAGAGAATATGCGGAACCGGCATAAAAAAAGCCCATGAAGGGCTAAAAAGGCAGGCACTGAAAATAATAAGTACGCCCCCCTGGCTGTATGTTCTGCCTTTCAATTACCTGCGGGCTTCTGCCCGTCCATTCCGTAAAAACAATAACCTGGTTCTCTGATAAATCAGGGATGGCATCTATAGGATTTTTATTGAATGAAAATATGCCCCATACAAACAACGCTGCTGCAAGCAGCAATACAATGTATCGGTTGCGAAGGGATAATTCAATTAACTTGTTTACCATTGTTTAATTATTAAAGTTTGTGTATTTACTTTCCTTCATTTTCAGAAACAGAAAACTTAAATAATAAATACAAGCCGGTAAAATCATAAATTGTAGTACTGGAGAAAGTCCTACATTCATAACAGGAATTTTAGGCATACTCCGCGAATACTTCCAACTGCCGGATGATAAATGAAGCATCTCCGCCAGAATAGCACCTGTTGCACCAACCACTATCAATATCGAAATTCGTTTCAGTTCAAAATGCTGTACCCAAAAAAATTCTTTATAGATGAGAGAAAAGGCATAATACAACAGCAGAACCATAAGCGTATCCGTTAAAGAAGCTAAACCGCAAAAAATAGCAGTTTGCATGTTCAGCTCCATGCCTTCATACAAAGGCATTTGAAGCATCTCCCAGGCAAAATTGAGCAGAAAGGAAAATGCTATTATCAAGTAGCTTGCTCTCTTAAAAGAGCTACGATTATTGGAATGCTTTAATAAATGCATGTACAGAATAATAATTAGGATTAGTGCAATAACCGGCACTATCAATGCTGTTGCCTTTAAATTTTCCATATTTACTTCTTCGTCTGCTTTACAATCCAGATAATGAGAACCACTAAAAACACTATGCCTAAAAACATCCATAGCCACATCATGGGTCCCATTCCGCCGCAACAATTTTGCATCATTTAGAGTTTTTGAATTAGAACAATTGGTTTCTCAATTTTTTTGTCAACTATATTCAATGGCTCTTTCTTAAAGTACTTTCTTTATTTCACCGCAATTAGGCATCTTCTGCCCCTGATAAGGGTTTTGAATTTCTTTGATCTGGCTCAACCAATAAGCGCCTTTGTTATTATTAGCCATAGGGCAGTAGTCAACATATAACGTCTTATTATAGCCCAAAGCCTTAACCGATTTTACCATAACCGTAGAAAGAAAAACAAAATTCAACCGCTTATCTTTATCTTTTTCAGCCTCTTTATACATTTTTAAATGTGCCAGTAAAAATCCTTTCTTCTCTTTCCAGTGGTTTAAGGCTTCGCCTTTCAGCAGGCTGTCCGGCATACTATTTATTATTGCCAGCATCATGGTAGCTTGTTTATCAACTTCTCTTTCATTGTCAGCTACAAAGCCATTTTTCATTTTTAAATATGCACCTACCAGTTGCACAAATTTGTCTTTAAAGGCGGGTGATATGGTATCTTTAAACACCATGCTTTCACTCTGCAACATAGTATCAACTCCCATTTCGGTGGTTCGTTGGCTACCGGTTTCCGGCACACGACCGGCAACATTATCAGGATTTTTATAAGTGTCAGAAACTTTTCTGTTACCGTTTTGATTACAGGCGGAATAAACAGTTACAAAAACCGCCAGTAAAAAGAAAAGAGCAATTGCTTTAATGGTTTTCATAAAAAATAATTTAAAGTTTTTCTATTTTATTCAACAAGCTTTTCACCTCTTCACATTATATAAACCTTGTTTACAAAAATGAAAGTTCATTAGAAGGTTTCAGCTTTTCCACAAATGTTTCTTTAAGTTCGTTCAAAGCAGGTTTTAAAAATTGATTGTTTTCCGTTATAAGTTCATCTATTTTATCTGATAGCTCCTTGTTATAAATTTCCCTGTGCTTTTCAAATGCCTCCTGCTTTAAATCCTCTGAGGCAAGCTCGCGGTTTTGATAACGCGTTTGCAATTCCTGAATATGATTTTTTAGTTCTTCTTCAGCATAATGCCGGAAGATTTCAATTTGTTGTGCCGGGTTATTCATAATCGAAAATTTAAAAGTTTAAAAAGATATTACAAAAAAATTCATCAGCCGCCCTCATCATTTATTTATTACCCGCATTTTTTCAATATCAAATTTTTCACTGGACAAAGCTGCGGCAAATCGGTAGATGTGCTGTGAAAATTCACTTGCTTCCATCATCATCTTGAACTTTTTAACAGGCAATTTCTTTTTATTGCCAATTGTTTGCGCCTGTTTGGTTTTGTCAAGTGCATACAATGTAAGAGCGAAGCTGCCTGCTTCAAGCGATATTTTAATTGTTACAGGTTCAAAGCGCTCCGGATTATAGTTAGCAAATGCACTTGTAAGTGAATCGAAATTTCCATCGACAAAATCAAGCGCAGCATATCCTGTTAAATCATGCTCATATATTTCAAAAGGTTGAATTTTCATTTGCATAAATTTATATTTTAGCTAAATTTGTCTCTTACTGTTTTGCGAAATGACTTTTATAAAATTTCCAATCTTCCTCCGTCCGCTACAAGTGTAGTTCCACTTATGAAGCTGGCTTCATCTGATGCTAAAAAACAAATGGCTTCAGCTATTTCCTCAGGCTTACCTACAGCGCCTTCAATTTTTTCTTTACCGCTTTTTACATTTGGATTAGACCATAGCATGGGAGTATCTACAGCCCCTGGCGCAACGCAGTTAATGCGAAACTTAGATGGGTCATACTCTCGGCTCATGCCACGTGTAAAACCTTCCATACCTGCTTTACTCGTGGCATAAGGTATTGCACCGGCAGTGGTGGCATGTGCATGAACTGAACTTACATTCACCACAACTCCTTTATCCATAAACGGGATGCAATAATTACATAAAAGAAATACAGCCCGCAGGTTAACCGCCATCAATTTATCCCACTCTTCAATGGTAACTTCCTTAACAGGCTTATTCAGCATCATAGCTGCATTATTCACCAGCACATCAATTTTTTTCCATTTGCCTGTTACAATTTTTACAGCGTTTTGCAAATCTTCCGGATTACCTACATCCGTTTTAATGAAGATGGCCTCTCCACCATCTCTTGTCATTTCTTCCACGGCGGCTTTTCCTTCTTCGCCATTGCGGTTAAGGATGGCTACTTTGCCGCCCTCCTGCACCATCTGCTTTGCAGTGGCTTTGCCAATGCCTGAACTACCGCCGGTTACAATGCAAACTTTATTTTCAAATCTTTTTTTATTTTCCATTTAGTTGATTTTAATTTTCATTTAAAAAATATACTTATCAAATGTTCCATACTTCTCCCGTATTCTGCCTTTTGGAAAACTTAATGCAATTACAATAATACCGGATATGATTGCATTCCATAAAGCTTGCGCAGGAACATTTTTAAGTAAAAACATTGCTGCTATAAGCCATGCTGCAAATGCAATATTTATAAACCGGATTGCCCGCCCCACTTCTGCCATGGCTATTACAGAAAAAGTAACTACCAAAGCTCCGAGTGTAGTAAAGTTGTTGGCTGCAGCACCTGTTACACCAAAGTTGCCGGGATAAAACATCCACCACAGACCTATGACTGTAGATAAAAGCAAATTCCATGGAATATTAACTCCCCATAACGAAGCCGGTATTGTTTTTTTTAATGGTGAAAGAAAACCGGGTGTGCGATTGTCTTCTTGTTCTCCTTCAATGGTATCCCCCATCCAAAAGGTTCGCCAGAAAGGCTTTCCGCTTTTTACCCGTTTCACCAAAAACTGTATCATAGCTACTACTTCATCAAGAGTTAGTGGTACCATAATAAGCATTGCAACAGCAGTAAGTAAACAAACTGAACACCAGAAGCCGACAGCTACTGGTTGTAAAATAATGAGCACAATGCTGATAACGCCTAATGGAATAACAAGGAAACCAAAAAAGGCAACCATCCAGGGCATAGTGCGCCACCTATTAGACATGCCCATGTAACCCATTAATACTTCTATGGTGTAAGAAATGGTTCCAAGTCCTGCATCGGAAATAGGAAAAGATTTAGACACTGCAGAGGTCAATACCTTCTCACTTCCATTTCCAAAAAAAGGATCCCATATATGGTCAATATAACCTAATTGGTATGCGGTAAGATAACGTGAACCGAAAAAGCCAATCCACCCCAGTATAATGATAGGTGTTCGCTGTAGCCATGATGAAGGATTATATGTCCAGCCGGGTGGAATTTCAGGACCAGGCGGCATAGTCATCATCATTTTCATCATTCCGGGCATTTCAGGTATCAACACAGAAAGTGAAATAGCGAGTATGCCAATAATGCTATCGGTAATATATGCCGATGCATCAGGCGCCCAAAATATAATGGGTGCAAATAAAAGCCATGTGCCAACAACAGATGCAGCCCATGGCGCCCAAAGCCGGAAAGGATTTGCTGATAAAAAACTGAACACGATAAGCAACACGCCGCTAATGATATCGCTGTAAATCATCTGGCTGCTTTTATAGCCGAATGTAAAAGGAGCCATGATGAGAAATACACCTAACAGGGCATTGGTTAAATGTGTCCAGATTAATTTTTCATGATGAGCGATGATCATTTGTTTATGATCTTTTTTACCTTCTTTAGGTACAAGTTCCATCCCGCACTTTGGACACTTGCCCGGCTTATCACTGGTAACTTCCGGATGCATAGGGCACGTGTAAGTAACAGCGTTTTTACCTTTCTGCGTATCAGTTGGCATTGACATATCATCGTGCTGCTTCATGTTTTAATTATTTAAGATTTAAAAATATTCATGCTACTTTTTCCTGTTCTATACATGTTTTCCAAAGTGTTGTTTTCATTTTATTTTTTTAACCCAGCTCTATACTTGTAACTTTTTATGCGGAATAAATTATAAATATTTCTTTCAACTTTTGTTACTATCAACATGTAGTCCATAGCATTCCGAAGAAAGCATATCCTTCCACATGCTGATGAGTTTTTTATATGCCTCACCTACCGGTCGTATTTTTCTGTCTAAATCGTATAAGCCAAGCTTGTTTATGCTATCATTATTTTCCCGTAAGGCAGTATCCCAATCTACCTGGTCGGTAAGACTATACCAGGTAAAACCTAATAAAGGCACACCATCCTCTTTAAGGCGGTATGCATTTGCCCATTGTTTTCTCAGCCACATTACTGCATCGGCCGGCTCCATTATATTTGTTTCCGTATGCATTACCGGCAAACGGTATCTCGTGTAATACTGGTGTGTGATTGCATAATATCCAAATATCTCCCCGGAAGCACTTACGCTGCCGTCGTGATGTACCATGTGCTCGTTGGTAACATAATAATCGTTGCCCATAATGCAATGATTTTTTAATGCGTTCGCCATGAACCATTCGTATTCTTCCCGGGTCATACCATTATCAAGTAAATAATTATATAAGTTAGAACTTATCCGAAAACCGTAATTAAGGTCAAGCGAAAGAAATCGTTTTTCATTTAAGAAGTCAGCAGTATCCATACATATTCCCTGCGGCATTTCTGCATGGAAATATTCAGTGGATTCGCTTTGAATGAAAACCGCTTCAGGCTGTACTTTAAGGATGGCGTGCATAGCAAGCAGGTTGGCTTTACAAAGATTTTTGAGAGCGGTAACAAAAGCTTTATCACTGCAAAGCCGCTCATTCCACCAGCCATATTGAGCGGAAAAAGTTGCTGCTATAAAGATTTCATTTACAGGAGTATAAAACTTAACATAGGGGAAACGTTTTGCGAAAGCACTGGCATATTCTGCAAAGTGATAAGGCCAATCTGAATTTTGAAAATTTTCTAACCAATCCGGCACACCGAAGTGGCAAAGGTCTGCAATAGGTATAATGGCGAGTTGTTTGAGTTGAGCAAAAGTTTCATCAGCAAAATCCCAATTATATTGACCTGGCCCAATGTGTGTTAAGTAATAGGGAGGACCGTAACGAAGAAACTCAATGCCCATTTCTTTCACAAGATTGAAATCATCCTTCCAGCATTTATAGTGCCCGGTCTTTTGCATTTCATCCACTCGATGGGGAGTGCCATCTGGCAACTGAATGTTTGGATAGCTATTTTCTATTCCGGTAGCAAATATGAACCTGTTAAATCCCATACCAATTCTTTAATTTTTTTCTGAAAAATGACTTCTTCTTTTATTTGGCGAATGCCGCATAAAAAGCATTGGAAGAATGCAACATGACGCCAGCAAAATGAACAATATCCATGTAGCATCGAACTGAATGCCAAACACCGGTAAAAGCAGAACAACAACTATCGGTAAAAGGCAAAGCAATAACATACTGATTCTGCTCAGTGCCATTTTAGAGCCTTTGGGTACGAGCTTCATGCCGCATTTAGGGCAGTTGCCCGGAGCATCACTAACTACTTCGGGATGCATGGGGCAGGTGTAAGTTGCTGGTTTGTTTTTGTTTGTTTCCATACTATTTGTTTTTAAAATTTAGAATTAAATTATTTTTTCTTCATGTCCATTCCCTTGTCCATATTCATCATTCCCTTCATCATTCCTTTCATTTTTGGTGAATTCATCATTTTACCGCAAAACATTGTGCATGTTGCAGAATCCTTTTCACATTGCGCCATCATCGTAGTCATCATCTGATTCATCATGGCAGGGTTCTTCATCATTTTATCACACATCATGTTGCACATTGCGGTATCCTTTTCACACTGCGCCATCATTGTGTTCATCATTTGGTTCATCATGGCAGGGTCTTTCATCATTTGCGCCATAGAAGAATCATTCATATTCATGCTTTGGTTATTGGTTTTAGTATCTGCATCTTTTGAATTGTTGCAGGCAGTTACTGAAATAAGTAAGAACAGGGAGACTGATAGAATCATTTTCATTTTTATGATTTGATGTTTAAAGATTTTATAATTTTTTGTTTGAGCTTATCAACCATATAGGTTTTATAAACCTGTTAGGTTTGTTTACCTGAATCTTTTTCAATAATTTTTTTACTCTCTTCATATTCTTCTTTCGTTATTTGCCCTGAAGCAAACCGCTTTTGTAAAATATCAAGCGGAGAATCTTTCTTTCTTCTTTGTCCCGGAACATCGAAAGGCGTAAAGAAAATCCAAAATAATAACATGAGCCATAAGAACCACCATATCAGGTGCATTCCCCCAAAGTGATAACCATCGTACATAATTGTAATTTTAATTGTTTTAAATAATTGTTTTAAAATCTTCCTTATTTTTTTAGCTTATTCTTTTTATACCATTTCCCCGGGTCAGCTTTTAATGAAGCAATTATTTTAGGCAATGTTTTACGTAATGAATGTTCCGGTTTCCAATCAAGAATTTCATTAGCTTTTGAAATATCTATTTCCATGTGGTCATCTGCCATGTCAATCATCCAGGGTTTTATAAAAGAGTTTCCAAAAATATTCTGAATCCATGCCCCGGCTTTTGCAAACCATTTGGGAATAACAATGGTCTTCCATTTTTTTCTGTAAATTAATTCAGCAATTGTTTGTTGCAATTCCATAAAGCTCATTGTATCCGGCTCACCAAGATTGATTATAATTTCAGATGGAAGTGATTTTCGTTTTTCAATCGCTTTGGATATTGCACTGATTAAATCATTAAGATGCAGATAAGGATTACCATGCGTTACATCGCCGGGGTATAAATGGCTCGTCAGTTCTTTTTCATAAATGCGTTGGATATGATGTGCAATAGGAATGGAATTTCCTTCATCGTTATAAATACCTGCTATGCGAAGATTTAAAACAGGAATATTATTTCTTTTTTCGTGAAGTATTTTTTCTGTTTTTACTTTTGATTTTGGATAATCCCATTTGGGTTCTAATGGCGAGTCTTCGGTAATTTTTATTCCCGGCTGTGTTGGTTTATAAACAAGCAAGCTGCCCGAAAAAATAAATTGTTCAACTGTAAAACTTTGAAGGGCTTTTAAAAATTTCTCTGTTCCCTGCACCGTAATTTTTTCATATAAATCGCTTGGCTTTCCCGAAAAATCATAGTAGGCAGCAAGATGAACTACAGAAGCAATCCGATCTCCATAAGCATACCTTATGCGATCCATAGCCCTTTTAATACTTTCATCAGAAGTTATATCTATACAAACACATTCGGCAGTTATTGGCGGAAAGGGGTAGCCTGTTTTATCCAGTCCAACTACCTGGTAATTTTTTGTCAGTTCATTAATTAAGGCTGTCCCGATTAAGCCGCTGCTTCCGCTTACAATTACAACTTCTTTATCAGCGTTCTTTTTATTTTCCATAATCATGTTTTTTATTTTTTACTTTTCCTAACTATCCACATAATCAATGCTACCAGTGCCACAATTCCTAACAGCATAAAAATCCACATCATTACACCCATACCGCCGCAACAATTGTTCATCATAAAATAAATTTTATAACAGGCTATCAGTATATCATTTACCAATAGCCTGTTAGTTAAAAAATTTTAAGCCGCAATCTTTTTACATTCTGCTTCACACTTTCTGCATTCTTCTGCGCATTTTTTGCATGTTTCATCGTCGTGCTTTTCACACTCTTCAGCACAGGCACGGCAGGCATCGGCGCATTGTTGTGCTGTTTGAGAAGCTGTACTACTCATACTTCTGCATTCCTCTGCACACTTGCGACAGGCATCAGCACAGGCTCTGCATAAACTTTCGCATTGTTCCATTCCCGGATTTCCTTTACAATTTTCTGCGCATTTTTCACATGCTGCTGCACATGCTTCGCAGGTATCAATGCAGCTTTGCATTTGTTGATTATCCATTTTGATATAGTTTAAATGTTTCTTCAGTTCTGCTGTTGCCCGGTCTTCAGTATCGCTGTTGCCCGATTTACTTACTACTTAACTTCTGAATTAAGTGTTTTTCAATAATTATCAAAAACCAAAGACCTTCCTAATCTTCGTATGAGACAAAAGGCCCCGTATTTATTAAGCCGCTGGAGCCCCTGACATCCTCTCCTGAACGGGCTTTCACCTGATCTACTGCACTACGCCCCTTGGAAGCAGCAAGTAAAGCAGATGATTTTTTTGATGTCTTTTTAATACTTTGATTGCCCTTTTTGTCAGTTTGAGTAACACTCTTTTTCTGATTACTGTTTTGCTTTTTCATTTTTTAAATTTTTGTTTTTTTAAATTAAAATACCATTTACACTTTTATAAATTCTTCGTTAGTTATTTTCATTACAGTTTTTTTAAATTCTTTACCTCAATTAATTTGCAACAGAAACTAAATAATAATTATTATCATAGCTTATTGACTATAAAAAATCCCAGTTATTAAAAATAAAATTGCTGCCATCCCTGCTGCCATGAAATTGTAGGGGCTTGCATATTTTAAATATTTTGCATGGTCTGCATATGCAATGTTTGACGACATATTGGTCATACCGGCAACGGGTGAAGTAACATCACCAAAAGTGCCGCCGGTAATTACTGCCGCAACGCAAAGTGGAATGCGAGAACCAACCGATACAGCAAGCGGAATTGCAAAAGGCATAATTAATGAAGCGGCGCCCCAGCCTGAACCGATAAAATAAGTTACGGCTGAAGATGTAATGAAAAGCAAAACAGGAATGCTCCAGACAGGCAGGGAGCTTCCAAACTGTTGCTGAATAAAATTGCTTAACCCCAAATTTTGTGAAACAGCAGCTAAGGACCACGCTAAAATAAGAATAGCCAATGTGGTCATTATTTCATTTCCACCGGATATAATATCGGCTGTCATTTTTTTTATATCATACTTCTGAATGAAGTAAAATATACCGGATATAATTATTGTAATAAACAGCGAAATCAGCATGGCTTTGTTAGGCTCAGAATTTGTTATTGCTGTAACAATTGAAGTATTACCGGTTTTATCTTTTCCAAAAAACCAAAAGAAAAAGAAGCTAAGAAAAACAACACATAGCATTGGAATAATAAGATTAATGACTTTGGGTTTTATAACAGGTTCATCATTTTCCATATTCATATTCATTTCACCATCTTCTTTTTTATCAGGTGATTTGATCTGCTTTTTAACCGATTTTTTAAATTGAAAAAAGATGGAAATAAAAGTGATAAGAATAACCGCAATGCTGAAAAATTCAAAAGGAATAGCTTTAAGCCAAATAGCATAGGCGGAGCTTTTTTCAGCAGTACCTCAGCTTTTAAACCCTGGCTTATTATTGCCACATTAAACCCTACAAAGGTGGTTGCAATTGGTATCATCTCAACTATTGGAGCTGCCGTATTATTGAGCATAAATGCAAGTCTTTCCTTAGCAATTTTATTTTTTTCAGCAAGTGATCTTGTTATAGAACCAGCGCCAACCACCCTGAAGCCACAATCAATAAAGGTTACCGGGATTAATGCCCATAGTGTGAAAAATACCCCTCTTTTACTCTTAATATGTTTCTCTGCGATATCTGAAAAGGCTTTTATTCCCCCGGATTTTTTTATAAGAGAAATCAATCCGCTAAACAAATACAAAAACAAAAGAACCTGCAGGTTTTCCTTATCTGTTAATGTTTTAACTATATAATCTACGGCTGTTTCAAAACCCCCGGTAAGAGTAGCATGAAGAAAATAACTTCCGGCTAACAATCCGATCAGGAGAGAGGGAATTATTTTTTTTGACCAGACTGCAATTGCAATGGCAATAAGCGGTGGCAACAATGAAAGCCATATCATTTTATCCATCTTGATTATAGTTTAATACTTCTTAGCCGCAATGAATTTGCTATTACAGAAACAGAACTTACACTCATGGCTGCTGCCGCAATCATCGGCGATAACAAAATGCCGAAAAATGGGAACAATATACCCGCTGCAACAGGCACTCCAATTACATTGTATATGAAAGCAAAAAATAGGTTCTGCTTTATATTTTTCATCACCGCCTTACTTAGTATTTCTGCTTTGACTATGCCCTGTAAATCTCCTTTCACTAATGTTATTTCTGCACTCTCGATTGCTACATCTGTTCCGGTGCCCATGCCTATGCCTACATCTGCCTGTGCCAAAGCAGGTGCATCATTGATGCCGTCGCCTGCCATGGCTACTCTCTTTCCTTCCGCCTGTAGCTTTTTTATTTCATTCAATTTATCTTCCGGCAAGTATTCGGCTTTATAGCCTGATAAATTCAGCTCATCGGCAACAGCTTTAGCTGTACTGGCATTGTCGCCGGTAAGCATAATGACTTCAATACCGCTATCAAGCAGTGTTTTTATAGCAGCCTTGCTTGTATCTTTTATTTTATCGGTGATGGTAATGTAACCAGCTACTTTGCCATCCACTGAAATATAAGAAACTGTTTTCCCCGATGCCTGTTCTTCATGCACACGGTTTGCAATATTTTCAGGAATGATTGTTTTAATTTCTTCCATCAACTTCTTATTTCCCAATGCTATTTTCTTTCCATCTACCGTTCCGGTAACACCTTTGCCTGCAACGGTTTTAAAATCATTAACTGATGAAAAAGATGTTTTTCTATCATTGCCAAATCTCACTACCGCTGCCGCTAAAGGATGTTCGCTTTGTTTGTTTAGAGAACTGATTTGCTGCAACAATTCATCTTCTTTAAAACCATTTTCAGCAACAACTTTCTCAACGGATGGCTTGCCTTCGGTAATGGTTCCTGTTTTGTCAATAATCAATACATCAATCTTATTCATCTTTTCCAGGGCTTCGGCATTCTTTATCAAAACACCTGATTGTGCTCCTTTACCAACACCCACCATTACCGACATCGGCGTAGCTAAACCGAGGGCACAAGGGCAGGCAATTATCAATACTGCAATGGCATTTACAAAAGCATACACATAGCGGGGTTCGGGACCAAAGAATACCCATGCAAAAAAGGTAAGCAAAGAAATAATCACCACTATGGGAACAAAGTATTTGGAAATCTTATCAGCCAGTTTTTGTATTGGCGCTCTTGAACGGCTTGCATCATTTACCATTTGAATAATGTGTGAAAGCAATGTTTCTGAACCCACTTTTTCGGCCTCCATTACAAACGATGATGTTGTATTAATTGTGCCGGAAGAAACTTTGTCGCCTTCAGTTTTGTCAACGGGAACCGGTTCGCCGGTTATCATTGCTTCATCAATGCTTGCAGTGCCTTGCATGAGTTTGCCATCAACAGGAATTTTTTCTCCCGGCTTTATACGCAACTGGTCGCCCTTTTTTATCTGGTCTATCGGGATTATTTTTTCTTCGCCGTTCACCAGTAAAACAGCTTCTGAAGGCACTAACTTTAATAGTGCTTTGATGGCTCCGCTGGTGCGGCTGTGTGCCCTTGCTTCTAAAAGCTGACCTAATAAAATCAAGGTGAGGATCACCGTAGTTGCTTCAAAATATACAAACACAGTTCCGCTTTCGGTTTTAAACTGTGCAGGAAATAAATCGGGAAATAACATAGCAACTACACTAAAAACAAAGGCGACACCACTACCAATTCCAATAAGGGTAAACATGTTTAAGTTCCAGGTGACAATGGAAGTCCATGCTCTTTGAAAAAACATCCAGGTGGCATAAAATATTACCGGCAGTGATAAAGCAAACTGTATCCAGTTCCATACCTGCTGATTGAGTATTTTATAAAGCGGATTGCCCGGCAGCATCTCGGACATCGCTATGATTAGAATAGGAAGCGTAAAAAACACAGCCACTTTAAACTTCTTCAATAACTCTTTGTATGTAGTGTCTTCTTCGTCTTCTGTCGGCTGCATGGGCACAAGGTCCATCCCGCAGATAGGACAGGAGCCTGGTGCATCTCTTATTATCTGCGGATGCATCGGGCAGGTGTATTGATTGACCTCACCCCCCGCCCTCTCCGAAGAAGAAGGAGCCGAAGGCGCTTTTACCAGGTGCATTCCACACACAGGGCAATCGCCCGTCTTATCATAGGTTTTATCACCCTCGCAATGCATCGGGCAATAGTACTCACCCTTCAAGTTTTCAGTAGAAGTAGCACTTGACTGCATATCCTTTTTCATGTCCGTTGTTGCCTGCTGCACCAGGTGCATACCACATACGGGACAATTGCCCGGCTTATCATAAACCTTATCACCCTCGCAGTGCATCGGGCAAAAGTATTTGCCCGTTGCATTTGCAGGTGCTTGCTGCTGATGGGCATGACTATGGGAATGTTTATTTTCCATTTGCTTTTGTTTTATTATTTATCTGGTTACCATTCACTTTATTCTTTTGGTTTTACATAAGTGCCTTCTTTCATCATCTTTTCCTGGTCGGATGTCATCTTTTGTTTTACCAGTTTCATCCCACATTTTGGACATTCACCGGGATGGTTGCTCATTACTTCGTTGTGCATAGTGCAGGTGTACATTTCATCTTTTGCTAATTGCTCTGAACCTGTTTTGTTGTCTTGCTCTGTGCTTGCTTTGTTGTCATTGTTTTTACAAGCTGTAAATACAATAGCGAAGGAAGATAGAACTGCTGCTACTAAGAATATCTTTTTCATAATTAAAAATTTTAAAGGATGGCAGCTTTAATACTGCCACCTGATGAATAAAATAGATGATATTTAAAGCTATTGCTTTTTGTTTTTTGCCTCCATAGCCATGCCACATACCGGACACTTGCCTGGCTTATCGCTAATTACATCGGGATGCATAGAACAAGTATAAACTGTAGTTCCCTGCTTTGAGCCCCTTCTATCTGCAACTAATTTTGAGCTGCATTTAGCACAAGTACCTGGGTGATTGCTTACTACTTCAGGATGCATTGGACAAGAATATAATTTCATTACTTCCTTCTTCATTTGCTCCTTTTTAGAAAGTGTTAAGTCCATACCGCATTTTGGATATTTACCCATTGTATCACTTACAACATCAGGGTGCATTGGACGGGTGTAATTTGCAAGAATTGCAGCTCCTGTTTTAGATGCTGGAACATTTGCTTTACTTTTTTGTGCGAAAGTTGCGAACGTTGCAAACGTTGCAATTAATAACATTATGATCGTTTTCATTTTTTTGATTTTTTGAATGATGATGAAACTATTAGTATTGTTTTCTTGAATAGTGGCAGCAATCAGGAAGTTTTTGATATGCTATATCATCTGCCCTGTACTTTTCGGTATCGTTACCTACTGCTGCTAATTTCTTCTGAGCAATGTCAGCAGCATCTTTTTGAAATACACTGTATGACAATGTCAATACCTGTGTGTATTCGTTCCATCCGGCAGATTTTACGCCCTCAACTGAATTGGCGGCAGTTTCAATACGCCGTTTATCCATGCTACACATGCCTGATACCTTAATAGATCGGGTTTTAATGCCTATTGTTCTTTGTGATTTATCGCTTTGTGCATTTGCATTTTGAAATGATACAAATGCAATCACTGCCAACAATAATTTTATTGTTTTCATTGTTAAATATTTTTGAATTGAAAAAATGCAATAGTGCTAACTGTGGTACAGTATAGCAAAAGGTTCAGGCATGGTTGACTGACAGAAAATAGAGAGAATAAAATCAAATTCTGAAAACGCAGTTGGAAATATAGATAGGAACGCCTGTATGTAAAGGCGGCGCATGGTTACCATTAATTACATCTATTTCCTGTGTAGCAAATGAAATAGGTTGATAAGAAGGGGTTATTGTATGTAACTCCGAAAAATAGTTTAAGGGAGTGGCTACATGTGAGGATGAAAGATGATTGTCTTTTACTTTAAAGTATTGGTATTTTGTTTTACAGCAACCACTTTTTTCATCGCCTTTACTGCATTTTTGTTTTGTATCCTGTGCAAGTGCTACAGTAACTGATTTGAGCTTGCCACAACAATAAAACTCCTTTAAGCTAAAGCCCACTGTTGACAGTGAGTAAATGCAAATGAATGATATAAGGGCAAACTTTTTCATTTTTCAACTACAAAAGTAGATTAGTTTTATTTGACGGCTATTATATAATTATGGGTTTTGTTTATACAATTTTGTGATTAAGAAACTTTAACAGCAAACTTTACCAAACTTTGTTGTATTGGCTTTTTATGAGAAAAATGGTTTCAGCCTTATCCTAAAACATCTTAAGTAAAATTTTATAAATACTAACAGCAACCACCGCCATCATAGAAATAAGTGCTGTCTGAAATAAAAACATCATTACGACCTAACGCAGCTAAAGCACCGGCTGTTTTATCACAAACAAAGCCAACGTCTGTTATCATTTTGATGTATTCTTTTAGTGGAAGGGAACCGCTTAAGCATAATGCTCTCAAACGTTCATCTTCTCTTAAATTTTCAGGTATTTGCTCGCAGGTTGGGTAAGATAAATACCACCCTTCCATGAGGCTTTAGCACCCCATACATTTCCTTTAATGCTTTTTTTAAATCATCATATTTGAAATATTGAATAATTGCAGTAAGCGTCATTAAAATGCTATTATAGGTAAATCCTTTTTCCCTGTTGCTTTGCTTCTTCTTCAGGTAAAATGTCGCAATTGTCCCAAATACCCGTCAATAACGTATTTGCATAGCATGAAGGTAAGCCATGATTAAGCATCAATTTGGTCGTTTGATCGTTATCGTAATTATAGTAATGAAAACGATGATTTATATTGCTATACTTATCCGGTTCAAGAGTTAAAAACCACGCCCTGTCTGTTCCATCATTAGCCGGCATACCAATAACACCGGCATTCAACCATAGCTTATCATTCATGTTATCTTCAAATGGCAAACCACAATGACCAGCGATAATAATATCAACATCTGTAGCATCAAAGTTTAATTGCTTTTGTTGCCAGGGAGTAGATTTAAAGATATAATCAGCAATATGATACCATGATCCATGAACTATCATTAGCTTTTTATCACCATATGCAAATTGAATATGATGAGGTAATGTATTCAGCCAGGCTACTATTTCTTCATTGATATGAGCTTTAATATAGGTATACCAACTTCTGGAAAAAACATCGCATCGTCCGCCGTTTTTGAAATCACATCCACAGTTGTCTTCATTGTTTCGTATCTGCAGCTCTACATTACCTGCTATGGCATGAATACCCCATTCTTTTATCAGTTGTATGCATTCTACCGGTTGTGCACAATAGCCTAAAATATCACCAGTACAGAAGATGTGATTCGGTGTATATCCATTTGCTTCAGCCCAACTTTGCAAAGCTTCCAACGACTGCAGGTTACTGTAAGCGCCTCCAAAAAAGAGCAGATTGCCTTTTAATACTCCTAAGCTTCTGATAGTCTTTTCTTCATTCATGGCTAAACTGTTTCTACCTGATTAAATTCAGGATTCATTTCTGCAACTGCTGGTTTTCGTTTTATAAACAAAAGAGGCAGAAAGAACACGCCAAAACAAATAATGCTTCCCCATAAGTTTACAGAAAGCAAATCCCCATACTTTCCATCAAACCAAATTAATGACCCCGGAGTTTTTCCAGAGGTCAGTAAAATTCCAACAGCTATTCCGGATAACACTGAAAGATGGAATGAAATTTTAGGCATTGGCTTGTTCCAAAATATAAAAACCGGAGCCAATCCTATTAC
>JAABUN010004712.1_pt1 | contig 18040 bp, 16 predicted proteins | sample 5559311 | NCBI WGS metagenome assembly JAABUN01 (sample SAMN10711877, study PRJNA513370) | rock metagenome | isolation source: Antarctica rocks | place: Antarctica: Victoria Land, Siegfried Peak sud | reverse complement strand
GTCCGGGTTCTTCGCTTGGGGCCGCCGGAACACAACCGCCCGGACGCGCACGCATCCGGCACCCGAACCCGCCGCCTACTCCATCACCCACGTATCCTTGCTGCCGCCGCCCTGCGAGCTGTTCACCACCAGCGACCCGGGCACCAGGGCCGTCCGCGTCAGGCCGCCGGGGAGTACCCAGATCGATTCGCCGCTCACGACGAACGGCCGGAAGTCGACGTGCCGCGGGGCCAGGCCGCCGTCGGTCCACGTCGGGCAGGTCGACAGCGTCACCACCGGCTGGGCGATGTAGTTCCGCGGGTCGGCCGTGATCTTGGCCGCGAACTCGGCCCGCTCCGCCGGACCCGCCGACGGCCCCATCAGCATCCCGTGCCCGCCCGACTGGTTGACCGCCTTGACCACCAACTCGGGCAAGTGCCGGATGACGTACTCCCTGTCGGCCGGCCGGGCACAGATGTAGGTCGGGACGTTCCGCAGCCCCGGTTCTTCGGTCAGGTAGAACCGGATCATGTCCTCGACGAACGGGTAGACGGCCTTGTCGTCGGCGACCCCGGTGCCGACCGCGTTCGCCAGCGTCACGTTCCCGGCCCGGTACGCCCGGAACAGCCCCGGCACGCCGAGCAGGCTGTCCGCCCGGAACACCTCGGGGTCGAGGAAGTCGTCGTCCAGCCGGCGGTAGATGACATCGACCCGCTCCAGGCCGCGCGTCGTCCGCAGGTAGACGGTGTCGTCGAGGACGACCAGGTCCTGGCCCAGCACCAACTCGACGCCCATATGTCGGGCCAGGAAGCTGTGCTCGAAATAGGCCGAGTTGTACGGCCCCGGCGACAGCAGCACCACGCACGGCCCCTCGTCGCTCGCCCGCGGCGGGGCGACGGACGCCAGGGCTTCGCGCAGGCGGTGCGGGTAGTCCTCGACCCGGCGGACCCGGCAGTCGGCGAACAGTTCGGGGAACACCCGCTTCATGACCGCCCGGTTCTCGAGGACGTAGCTGACCCCCGACGGCGTCCGGGCGTTGTCTTCGAGGACCAGGAACCCGCCGGCCGCGTCGCGGACCAGGTCGGTCCCGCAGATGTGGACGTACTGCCCGCCGGGGGGCGTGAACCCGATCATCTCCTCGCGGAACCCGTCCGACCCGAGGACCAACTCCGCCGGGATGACCCCTTCCTTCAGAATGCGCTGGTCGTGGTAGATGTCATCAAGGAACAGGTTGATGGCCCGGATGCGTTGGGTCAGGCCGGCCTCGACCGCCGCCCACTCGGCGGCCGGTACGAGCCGGGGGACCATGTCGAACGGGAAAATCTTCTCGACCCCACGCCGGTCGGAGTAGACGGAGAACGTGACGCCCTGGTTGACGAACGCCAGGTCGGCGCTCGCCCGACGGCCGGCGAACTCCGGCAGGTCGAGGCGGCCGAGCTTGTCGATGAGCGTGGCACAGTGCGCGTGTGGCGTCGCGGCCCGGCTGAAGACTTCGTCCCAGGCCGCCGGGTGCGGAGCATACCCGGCGAACAGCGGGCGGCTGCCGACGGGGGTAGGGGCCGGGCGGAGGGTGCGGGCGGACATACCGGGCAACGGGTGCTGTGAGGTTGGGCACGGGTTCCAAAATAAGTCGATGATTTTCGCAGTCGAGCCGTGCGAGTTGCGGGGAGAGCAACTTCAGCGCCGAGCCACCACGGTCCTCGACAAGGTGTCCCACCACGGCATCGACGACGCTACCCAGCGGACCGACGGCCCGGACCGCAAGACCGGCCCGCGACGGGTGCGTGGGGACATCCCGGTTGATGCCGCTGTCGCAGGCGACGGCGAGGTCGACATCGTCCTGACCGCCCTCGTCGCCGACGAGCACGTCCTCCTGGTCGGCCCGCCGGAGTCCGCTCAGCTCGGCTTGTGCGCTTCACGGGGCTGGAGTCGGCCTTGTCAGCAGCAGTACGCGCTGTCGTGGCCGGAGGCGAGGCCGGCGGCGGTCCGCAACAGGTTCGCGACGGTGCGGCGGCCGGGGGTCAGGATGGCAGCGGCGGTGAGCGTGACGAACCGGGCGAAGGTGGGCCGGGTGAAGTGCGGGGCGAGGGCGTGCAGGAGCGGGGTGGCCCCGGGCGGCAGGGTCATGGCGGGCGTCCGGGGCCGGGGTGCCGGTCGCCCACCATCGTACCCCCCCGATCACCCGAAACCGCACAAGTCGAGCTTACTGTGTTAGGACTTACGCAGTTGGTGGCCCGGTGACTCGCGTACTTGGCCGTTCCGACCTACAGTCTTCGCATGAACGCCACGCGATACGGCCGAGGACTACATCGACTTCCTGATCGCTACTCCGCGGGTGGCGACGGCCACGGAGGCGGCGCGCGTGCAACCCGAGCGACCGCGGGCGCCGGCCCACGACGCCTTCACCCGCCTCCTGGCCCGGCTCGGACCCGACCCCGAAGTCCTCTGGCAGGAGGTCCGAGCCCGCGTCCGCCGCGGCGACGGCATCCTCATCATCGACGACACCGTCCTCGACAAGCCGTATGCCCACAAGATGGGCTTGGTCGGGCCGTCCTGGTCGGGCAAGCATCAACGGGTTCTCCGGGGCATCAACCGCGTCACCCTGGCCTGGACCGACGGCGACGCCGTCTACCCGACCGACTACCGCCTGGTCGACCCGGCCGAGGCCCCCAAGCGGAACAAGAACGAGCACTTCCGCGAGATGCTCGCCACCGCCCAAGGCCCGCGGCTTCACCCCTGCTACGTCGGCTGCGATTCCCGGTATTCCTCGAAGGAGAACCTCAACGCCGTGCGGACCCACGGCTGGCACTTCCTCACCCAAGTCCGGTCCAACCGCCGCGTCGACCCCGACCGGACCGGCAACCGGCCGATCTCGGAGTGCGCCATCGCCGCGACCGGCACGGTCGGCCACGTCGAGGGGTTCGGGTTCGTGAAGGCGTTCCGGCTCGTCGCCCCGAATGGCGACACGGAGCACTGGATCACCAACGACCTGGGCATGGACGACCTCGCCCGCGTCACCTACGCCCAGCGGGCCTGGGCCATCGAGGAGTACCACCGCGGCCTGAAGCAATGCACCGAAGTCGAACGGTGCCCGGCCGGGCTGGCCCAGTCGCAGCGGAACCACATCGGCCTGGCCCTGCGGTCGTTCGTCCGGTTCGAGTGGCATCGCTACCAGTCCGGGATCAGTTGGTTCGCGGCCAAGTGGGACATCGTCCGGGACGCCGTCCGCGCCTACCTCGCCAACCCCCGCTACAACCTCCTAGACACCGCAACTGCGTAAGTCCTATTACCGGTTACCAGTGTTCCCCCCTTCCTCACGGAGCCGGCCATGTCGCCGGGTCGGAGGTGGTGCGTGTCAGGGGGGACGGGGTCTGATCCCAGGTAACTCCGGTAACCGTCAGCGCACAGCCGGATGACCTAACGGCTTTCTCCCGGTTGCCCAAGCATAAGGCGGTCGGTCGGCCGGACCGTAGCGGCCGACCGACAGGACCTTCGTCTCGGCCGGGCAGGTGCAGGCACCGGGCCGGCATCCCACCCCGGCGGACGCCGGTCGCGGGATCCGGCACGGCCCGGCGGGTACCGGGGCAACCCTACGTCGAGTCGCCGGGCAGGACGCGTCCCCGAATCGGCCCACCCCGCGCGCACCGACGGGGTATCTCGGCCCGAACATGTTTTCTACTCACCCGCCCGCCGGGCGGTCGCCCCGAACTCCAGGGCGTGGACCGACCGGCCGCGTGCGTCGACCCAGCCGGGGAAGAAGTCGCCGAAGGCGTTCACTTCCAGCACATACGGCCGGCCCGAGCCGCGCTCGAAGAGTATGTCGACGCCGGCAATCGTCGCGTCGAAGCACCCGGCCGCGGCGGCGGCGAGGTCGAGGCCGTCGAGCCACGCCCGCGATCCGACGGCCGCCCGGCACGCGGCCGGGTCGCCGCGGCGGCCGCCGAGGTGCAGGTTCGTGACCGGGTGCGGGCTGACACGACAGATCGTCGCCACCGGCGCGCCGTGGACGCAGACGACGCGGACATCGAAGTTCTCCCCGTGGACTTGGACCAGGGGGATGCCGCGCTGGACGGTCGCGCCTTCGCGGAACAGGAAGCGGAAGCACGCATCGTGACCGAAGGAGTCGACCCGCCGGAGGTGGCGGGTGCTGAAGAACTCGCCGCCGGCGGCGAATAGCGTGGTCAGGCCCCAACTCACCCGGTTGTGGGGGTAGTAACTGACGACCAAGCCGACCGCACTCGCGCCGGTGTTCAGCTTCGTATAAACGACCGGCCAGCCGCTGGCGCGCACGGCGTGGTGGAACGCATTCGCCCCGGCTGGGAAGCGGTCCGGCGGCAGCCAGTCCGGGACGGGCACGCCGGCGGCCCGGAGTTTGGCCAGCGTCGCGTTCTTGTCGAACATCTCGGCCACGGCCAAGGGGCATGCGGTGGGCGTCAGGTGCGGGCGGGCGTCGAACGATCGCTCCAGGCCGCGCAGCACCCAGGCGAACCCGCGGAACCACAGGCCCGGCCGGACGAGTACGCCGTGCGGCAGGTCGAGCGCGCCCCAATCCCGCGGCGGCTCGTTTGGGTCGTCCCGGGCACCCGCCGCGAGCATCAGCTGGGTGACATGCACGTCCTTCCCCGGAGACTCCAGCCGCACGACCGCCGGCCGGTCGAACGCCGGGATGTCGTCGAGATTGCCGTCGCGGGGCACGACCTCGGCCCACGGCACGACCTCGGCATCGACGACCTCGCCGCGGGCCGCCCAGAACGCGGCGAGTTCCCGGCGGTACAACTCGCACCGCTTCGACCCGGGGTTGGCGACGAGTACGTATCGTGGCGGCATCGGCTACTCGATGTCGCCTTCGTAGAGGTACTCGGGCATCTGGCCGTCCTCGTCCTCGTCCTCGTCCGGCTTGCCGTCGTGCTGGCGGGAGACATCGGCCTTCACCCCGGTCGCCTGCAGGAGTGCGGCCCCGGCCGGCGTCAGGGCGTTCCGGCTCAGGTTGAGGGCTTCGAGGTTCTTCAAGTCCGGGCAGGCCGCGAGGACCGCCGCGCCAGCGTCGGTCATACACCCGCCCTGCAGGTCGAGGACTTTCAGCCGCTTCAACACGCCGGACTCGACCAGCTCTTTCGCCCCGCCGTCGCCGAAGTCGGTGAGCCGCAGCCGCAGGTGGGTAAGCGATTTCAAGTACGGGCTGCGGCAGACGGCGCGGAGGTGCGTAAGGCGGATGTACGCCCCGTCGTCGTCCCCGTCGTGTTCGAGGGCGTGCGGGTGGCAGAGCAGGGCCGTGAGGTTCGTGAGCGACGGATTCGCGGCGAGCTTGTCCAGCGGGTAACTGACGCTGTGGTACAGCCGCAGGACGCGGAGGTTCGGCATCGGCAGGGGGAAGATTTTGTTCGCGTCGACCCGGTGGGCGAGCAGGTGCAACTCTTCTAAGTTCGGCATCTGTTTGACGAGGTGGTACGCGAGGTCGCCGGACGTGTGGCAGTTCATGTACTCGTCCTCGCCGCCGTTCACCGTCTCGACCTCTGCGCCGAGCCGGAAGTGGCGGACGGTCGCCAGGTGCGGGCAGCGGCAGAGGGCGTGCAGGCCGGGGTCATCGTACTCGTCGATGTCTGCTGGGACATCCGGCCCCGGCTCGTAGCGCGTATCCGAGTCGCCGTCCTGACCGACCGGGGTCTCGCTCCCCACGTCCTCGACCACCAATTCACGCAACAGCCGGGCACCGTCGGCCCGGCCGAGCGCCCGGGCCTGGTCCACCGACAGATGCGGGAACGCGACCCGACTCAGCCAGCCGCGGGCGAAGGTACACGCCGGGGCACGCCGCTCCCATTTCTTAAGTCCCGGCTCTTCGGCCATCAGCGCCGCGAGCGGGCCGAGCCAGTCCGCCTCGTGCGCCTTGAGCAGCTTCTTCTCCTTAGCCGCCAGCCCCTTCCGGGCGGCCGCCGGCACCTTGTCGTCTTCGAGCGCCAGTTGGACTTGCATGAACTCGCCGCGCGGGTCGTTCTGCTCCTGCAGGTAGTCCGCGTACGCGCTCCACGCGGCGATGTCGTGCGGGTTGGCAGCCAGGGTCCGCTCGAACGCCTCGGCGTCCGACGCCGCGGCCCGCGGGGTCGTCTCGGCGTACCCCTTCTTCGTCTTCTCGGCGACGAGCTTATCCGCCTCGGCCTGGGCCTTTTCGGGCGTGGCGAACGTTTTCACCTGCGTCTGCCCGGCCCCCCCGACCTTGCCGTAGGTCACGGTGAAGGCGCTCCCCGCCACGTCGATGGTCCAGAACTTGTGGGACTTCGCGTCGCTGAACTGGAACGTCCGCATGGGAGAATCCTGGGTTACCGGAGGGTCAGGGGAATACGTTCGAGTACACCGGGGCCGAACACGTCGGACAGGCCGAGCCGGTCCAGGTGGACGTAGCCGATGTGGCAGCCGCACGACAGATTGGGGCAGGGCCGTTCCTGCAAGCACGCCTCGAAGTCCGGGGCGTACAGATTGCCGATCGACTCTTTGACGAAGTGGCAGCGGCGGACCGTGCCGTCGCCGTCGACGGCGATGACGCTCTGCCCGGCCCGGCAGGAGTGGCCGCGGCTCGCGTGCCGCGTGTTGTTGACCGGGAACAGCGGGTCGACGCGGGTGAGGTCGGTCACCATGTCGGGCGTGTAGTAGTCCGGCTCGCGCTTGTACGCATTGACCCAGACGTAGACATCGGGCGGCAGCGCGGCCCGGACGGCGGCGATTTCGGCGAGGTGTTCGTGCATGCCCACGACGCCGACGCTGAACCGGACGCCCCGGGCGCGGAGTTCGTCACACTTCGCCAGGAACCGCCCGCGCGCCGTCTCGGCCGGGTGGTAGGTACACCACAGGGCGAGCTTCGACTTGTCGCAGTCGTCCGCCCAGTCGAGCCGGCCCGACAAATTGGTCTGGATCGCGGCCTTGGTGACGTGCGGGGTGTTGGTGAGGGCGACGAGCGCGTCCTGGTACCACCGCCGCACCAGCGCCTCGCCCCACGGGGTGAACAGGACGCCGACGGTGCCCGTGGGCCGGCCGGCGACCCACGTCAGGAACCGGCCGAGGCAGTCCCGGTCGTGCGCGAGTTCGGCCCGGGACTCGGCCCGCTTGGCGAACGGGCAGTACGCGCAGGCGTAGTTGCAGCTCACCAGCGGGCCGCGGTACAGGATCGACAGGTTCATCGCGGCTCGTACCCGGCCATGAGGGACCGCACCCGGTCGGAGAAGAACCACGGGCCGACGGCGTCCGACCACCCCAGCCCCACCGCCGTTGGGGCCCACCGCCCGGCATCGTATCCGACGAGACCGGCGTCCGCCAAGCCGCGGAGGTCCGGGAAGTCGACAGCCGGGTCGGACCCGAACCGGGCCGCGTACTGGGCCGTATCGACGCCGTCGGCGGTCAGGATCGCTTGCAGCAGGTAGCGCCGCCGCTGTTCGTGCGCGTCCAGGACGAACCCGTGGTCGGCCCGGGCGAAGTCGGCGGCGTCGCGGGTCAGGTAGTCGGCGATGATCGCGCGAACGCCCTTCGGCCCGACCGCGTAGTCGAGGGCGTAGTGCAGGCCGCGGGTGTACGACCTGGCCCCGCACCCGAGGCCGACCATGCCGTCGTCCTGGACGCAGTACGCCGGGCCGTCGGCCGCCGCCGGCCGGTGGAACATCCGCATCGACGCCTGGGTGTACCCCGCGTCGAGCAGGAGCGCCCGGGCCTCCCGATAGCACGCCAGCCGCGAGTCGTCCCACGCTTTGCGTGACCGCCCCAGGCCGGTGAGCGGGCGGACGTATAGCGGGTACAGGTACACCTCGGCCGGCGCGTACCGCAGGGCCTCCCGAACCGAGTACAGCCAGGTGTCGACCGTCTGCCCGGGCAGGCCGTAGATCAGGTCGATATTCAGCGCCGGGAACCCGGCCCCGGCGAGCAGGGCGAGGGCGGCGTCCACCTCGGCCCGCGACTGTGGGCGGCCGGAGTCCCGGGCCTCGGCCTCGACGAACGACTGGACGCCGATGCTCACCCGGTCGACGCCCCGGCTCCGCAGGAGTTCAGTCTTCCCTGGTGATATCGTGTCCGGGGAGGTTTCGACGCCGGACGGGGTTGTGCCGAGGTCGACGCCCATGACCCGCTCGGCCACGTCGAACACGGCGTCGAGGGCCGTTTCGTCGAGGTACGTCGGGGTGCCGCCGCCGACCGCGAACCGGGCGAACCGGGCGTCCGGGAGGGCGTCGCGGACGGCCTCGGCCTGCCGCCGGAGGGCGTCGAGGTACAGCGCCGCCAGGTCGGCCTTCGGGTTCGGCGTGGTGAACAGGTTGCAGAACCCGCACCGCATCGTGCAGAACGGCACATGGATGTAGAGGGACAGCGCGTCCCGAGCTTCGCCGGCCCAGGCGTCCGCCAGCCGGACGGGGCCGATCGGCCGGTACGCGGTCTTGTGCGGGTAGGCGTACACGTACCCCTGGTAAGGGCCGTTCCGTAGCGCCGGGTGAAACTCGGTCGCGGTCACGCGGCCTCCGGGCCGAAGGTGAACTCGGCGTAGGGCACGTCCCACACCGCCGGGTGGGCCAGCCGGTGGCCGGTGAAGCCGGCCTCGCCGTAGGCGGTGCCGTGGTCCGAGCAGACGACGGCGAGCCACGGCCCGCGCCCCCTCAAGCCGGCGAACAGCCGGCCCAAATGGGCGTCGGCGTACTCGAGCGCCGCGGCGTGGCTTTCGAGCGAATCCGCGGCCGCCCCGGGCAGGTAGACCCGGTTCGGCTGGTGGATCGCCGACACGTTCACGAAGAGGAACACCCGCCGGCCCGCCGGTATCGCCGCGACGCGGCCGAGGGCGAGGTCCACTTGATGTCCGGTCGAGCGCGGGTCGGTTACCCCGAGGGTCGCGTCCCAGTGGCTCTCGTCGAACAGCCCCGGCAGGACTGACCCGAGCGGCGTGAGCTTGTTGAAGAACCCGACGCCCCCGACGCACACGGTGTGATACCCCCGGCCGCGGAACCCCGCGACGATGTCCGGGGCGTCGAACACGGCGGTCCCCGGCCCGGTCGTCTCGCTCCCCGGGAAGTCGAGGGCGAACAGCCGCGGGTGCTTGCCGGGCTGGGACGGGGTCGGCAGGAAGCCGGCGAAGAACGCGGCGTGGGCGGCCAGGGTGAACGTCCCGGGGGTGTGCCGCCGCTCCCACCCGCCGGCCGGGAGGACGCCGGCGAGGTTCGGCGTCCGCCCGGCCGTATAGAGGGCAGCCGCGACATCGTAGCGCAGGCTGTCGAGGGTGACGAACAAGATGTCGTGGGTGCCGACCGCCCTCCGTGCGTCCACCACCCCGCACCTCCCCTCCCCGGCAGACCTCCGAGGCGGCGTTCACGTCCGGGAAACGTCCGGCTTGCAGGCCGACGGTTTCCGGGAGATCAGTCCCAATGAACCCCTTCACGTCGACGCGAATACCGCCCTTGGAGTAAGCATCGCCCCGCGGCGGCCCCGGGTCAAGCTCGGAGCGCGGACCAGACCGTGGCCCGCTTCTACGTCCGGCGGTTGGAACGGAGCGACACACTGGACCCGGATGGCCAAGAGATACGGGGGCGTTTCGAGGCGCATGCGGCCCACCGCGGGGGCCGCTCCTCCCTCCGGCCGGACATGCGGGACCGGGTTTGCGTCTTGCCGGCGACCGGCTGGCTTGGATACTGTTGTATTGTCGTACTGCCGGGCTGACGCCCCCCGCCCCGGTCGACCTTCCCCGCGCGACGAGGTTCCGATGAAGTTCCCGCTCGGTGCCATGTCGGTCGGCGACATCCTCGACCGCGGCCTGAAGCTGCTGTTCGCCCGGCTGCCGGCCTTCTTCCTGATCAACCTGATCGTCCTGCTCCCCCTCCTGTTGTTCCAGTATGCGATCCCGTTCGCGGCCGAAGCGGCCGGGTCGAGGGAGGGGGCGGTCATCGTCACGGCCCTGTTCGCCCTGGCGGCCTTCGGGCTGACGATCCTCCTCCAGCCGATCGGGACGGGGGCCATCCTGCACATGATTACCGAAGAGTTCGCCGGCCGGCGGGTGGGCGTCGGCCCGGCCTTCGGGTACGCCCTCGGCCGGTTCCTGCCCCTGCTCGGCACGTCCATGTTGGTCGGCCTGATCGTCGGCCTCGGGTTCCTGCTGTGCATCCCGGGCATCTACTTCGCGGTCGTGTACGCCTTCATCGCCCAGGTCGTCGTCCTCGAACGGCTGTCCGGCGGCGACGCCATGACCCGCAGTAAAGAACTGGTGGCCGGCAGTTGGTGGCGAGTGTTCGGGGTCATCCTGTTGATCGCCTTCGCCAGTAACATCATCAACTTACTGGTCCAGTTCGGGGTGACGGCCGCCCTGCCGACGCAGGAAGTCGTCCCGGCGGCCGACGGCTTGCGGACCGAGTTCAACCCCGTCAACCACGTCGTCGTCGTGACCGCTACCTTCTTCGTGCAAATCCTGTTCGGCACCTACCAGGCCGTCTGCACGACGCTGCTGTACCTCGACACCCGCATCCGCAAGGAGGGGTACGACCTCGAACTGGCCGCCCAACTCGGGGAGGAGGCGCGGCCGCCGGCCCGCCGGGCCGGCCGGTACGACGATGAGTACGAAGACGATTACGACGACCGGCCCCGCCGGCGACGGCGGGAGGTGGACGAAGCCGACGATTTGGACGACCCGGCCGACCGGGGCCGGCGGCGGCAGGACGACGACGATTACGACGACCGGGACCGGCCGCGGCGCGGCGACGACCGCCGATGACCCGCCTCCCGATCCGGCTCGCGGCTGCCGCGGGGCCGCCGGCCGACGCGGTCCGGCGGGCGGCCGACGGGGTGTTCCGACGGCCCGAGTTCGCTCCGGCCACGCCGTCGGCCGGCAACTGGCTGCTGCGGCAGGTGGCCGGCTTCTTCCGCTGGCTGGGCGGCCTGTACGACGGGTCGCCGGTCCTGTTCTGGCTGCTCCTGGTCGGCTGCCTGGTGGCCCTGGTCCTGCTCGTCGCCCTCATCGTGTTCCAGGTCCGGGGGGCGTTCGCCGGGGGTCGGGTCCGGCGGGGGGAGTCCGCCGGGCCGCGGGCCGAGCGCGAGCGGCGGTCGGCCACGTACCGGACCGAAGCCGACCGGCGGGCGGCGGCGGCCGACTACACCGAGGCCGTGCGGTTCCTATTCCTGTCGCTCGTCTACCGCTTCGACGAACGCGGCCGGGTCAACTTCACCAAGTCGTATACCAACCGGGAGTACCTCGGCTTGGTGGGCGACCGGGCGGCCGGCCGGGCGGGGCTGGGGCTCCTGGTCGACGCCCTCGACGACAACTGGTACGGCCAGCGGGCGCTCGCCCGGCCTCAGTACGAGGAGTGCCGGGCCGTGTACGACCGGCTGGCCACGACCGCCTGACCCGCCCCGGTGCCCATGCCCGCCGACCTCGCCGACGACGTGCCGATGCCGACCGCCTCCCGGCTCTGGTGGGCCGTCCCGGCCGTCGGCCTGATCCTGCTCGCCCTGGTCGGGATGGTCGTCGGCGGCGGGCCGGAGAAAGTCGACTACGGGACAAGTTACGACGCCACCGGCGGCGGGTTCCGGGCGGCGTACCTGCTGCTCGAGGAGTTGAAGTACCCGGTCGAACGGTCGCGCCGGCCAGCGAGCGGCGGGGCCGTCCGGTGGGTGCTGTTCCCCCAGAAAGTGAGCGCCAAGGAGGGAGAGGCGCTCGGCGACTGGGTCCGCCGCGGCGGGGTGCTGCTCTTGGCCGCGAACGACGCCGAACTGGCCGGCCACCTCGGGCTGACCGTGACGGTCACCGGGGCCGCCCCAAGCCGCCCGAAGGATGGTCCGCCCGCCCCATTCCGATCGCCAGAGCCGGCCCCCGGCGAGTCGGTCCCGGCCGCCGCCCCGGACGTGACGCGCCTACTCGTCGGGCCGGCCATGGTCCAGGGGCCGCCGGGGGGCGAGGCGTGGAGCACCGTCGCCGGCCGGCCGCTGGTCACGGTTTATCAACAGGGCCGCGGCGCGGTGTGGCTGGTGAACCGGCCGGACGTGCTGGCCAACGCCAACCTGCGTGGCGGCGACAACGCCGTGCTGACCGTCCGGCTGGCCGACGCTATGCTGGCCGACCGGACGGACGCCCGGCTGGCGTTCGACGAGTACCACCACGGCTTGCGCGACCGGCCGGACGTGTTCGCTCTCTTGTTACGCCCGCCGGTCCTCGGGGTGACGCTGCAAGCCCTCCTGCTCGCGGCCGCCGTCCTGTGGCACTCCGGGGTGCGGTTCGGGCCGGTCCGCACGGCCCCCCCGCCGGCCCGGCGGTCCCAGGAAGAATACCTCGACGCGATGGCCGAACTGCTGGCCCGCAAGGGGGACCGGGCCGAGGCATTCCGCACCGTCCGCGACGACTTCGTCCGCCAATTGGAGGCCGACCTGGGGCTGCCGGCCGGCTCGCCCCCCGAGCAGACGGCCCGCGAAGCCGACCGGCGCGGCCTGAAGCCGGCCGAGTTGCTACCGTACCTGACGGCCGGCGGCCCCCCCGGCGGGGCCGGGCCGGCCGCGTTCCTGGCCGCGCTTCACCACCTGGAACTCCTCGCGCATGAACGAGCCAACGCCCGGCGGGATCGCCGACCTATCAGCCGCCGCCCGGCGTGAGATCGCCAAGGTCGTCGTCGGCCAGGCCGACGTGGTCGAACAGGTGCTGGTCGCCCTGTTCGCCGGCGGCCACGTCCTCATCGAAGGCGTGCCGGGGACGGCCAAGACGCTCCTGGTGCGGGTCGTTGCCAAGCTGTTCGCCTGCGACTTCAAGCGCGTCCAGTTCACCCCCGACCTGATGCCGGCCGACATCATCGGAACGACAGTGTTCAACCCCCGCGACCAATCCTTCCGGTTCCGCCCCGGACCGGTGTTTTCGCAACTGGTCCTCGGCGACGAGATCAACCGCGCCCCGCCCAAGACCCAGGCGGCGCTCCTGGAGGCGATGCAAGAGCAGCAGGTGACGGTCGACGGGGTGACGTACCCGCTGCCCGAGGTGTTCACCGTGTTCGCCACGCAGAACCCGGTCGAGCAGGAAGGGACGTACCCGCTGCCCGAGGCCCAACTCGACCGGTTCATGATGAAGGTGGTCGCCGACTACCCGGCCGAGGCCGAGGAGATCGACATCCTCCGTACCCACCAGCAGCAGGGCGGCCGCGGCCACGATTTGGCCCGGTTCGACCTGCGGAGCGTCGGCGGCGAAGCCGACCTGCTGGCGGTACGCGCCGAGGTGCGCGAGCGGACGATCCGGGACGAACTGCTCGGGTACGTCGGCCGGGTGGTCCGGTCGACCCGGGAGAACCTGAAGGTCGAGGTCGGAGCCAGCCCCCGGGCCGGGCTGATGCTCCTGACCGCGGCCAAGGCCCGGGCCGCCCTCCACGGCCGGCCGCACGTCCTGCCGGACGACATCAAGGCGGTCGCCAAGCCGGTCCTGCGACACCGGCTGGTGCTGCGGCCCGGGGCCGAGGTGGACGGCGTGACGGCCGACGATGTCATCGACGAAATCCTCGCCCGGACGGAGATTCCCCGGTGACCGCCGTCCCGTCCCGGCGGCTCTTGGCCGTCCTCGCCGCCCTCGGCGTCGCGTCGTTTATGCTATTGGTCTTCCCCGACGCCTGGCCGGCGCTGTCGGCCGCCAACTTGGCCGTGCTGCTGGCGGCCGCGGTCGACCTGGCCGTCACCCCCCGGCCGGGGGTTCTCCGCGCCACGCGGACCGCCCCGGACCGGATGTCGGTTTTACACGAACAGGTCATCGGATTGCGCGTCGAGAACTCGTGCGGGGTGCGGCTGGGGGTCCGCGTGCGGGACGCCGTCCCGGCCGGGTTCGGCGGCGGCGAGGCCGAGTGCGGCGGGCCGGTCCCGGCGCGGGGCGAGGCCCGGTGGACGTACACCGTCACCCCGGTCGCCCGCGGCCGGTTCGAGTGGGGGCCGGTCTACATCCGCTACCGGTCGCTGCTCGGGTTCTGGGAGCGCGGCAAGGCCGAGCCGGCCGCCGGAGACGCCCGGGTCTACCCGGACATGACCCAGCTCGAGAAATACCACCTGCTGGCCCGGACGAGCCACCTGGCGGCCCTGGGCATCCGGCGCTTGCGGCAGCGCGGCGGGGCGACCGAGTTCGAGTCGCTCCGCGAGTACGTTTCCGGGGACGACGTGCGGCAACTGGACTGGAAGGCGACGGCCCGCCGCGGCCGGCTGATCGTCCGCAACCAGGAGAGCGAGCGGAACCAGACGGTACTGCTCTTGCTCGACTGCGGCCGGTTGATGAACGCAACCGAGCGCGGCGTGTCCAAGCTCGACCACGCGGTCAACGCCGCGATTCTGCTGGCCCATGTGGCGCTGGCCCGGGGCGACCGCGTCGGCCTGTGTACGTTCTCCGGCCGGGTGACGGCCTGGCTGGCCCCGCGCGGCAACGTCGCCCAGAACCGGCTCATCAGCGAGGCCCTTTACGACCTGCGCGGCGACTACACCGAGACCGACCACGGCCGGTGCCTGCGGTTCGTCGCCGCCCGGCACCCGAAGCGGTCGCTGCTGGTCGTCCTGACCGACTTCGTCGACGGGGTGACCGCGGCCGGCATGGTCGCCCACCTGAACCTGGCCGCCCGCCGACACGTCGTCCTGTTCGCCGCCCTCAAGGACGCATTCCTCGACCGAGCGGCGGCCGCCGACCCCGCCACGCAGCTCGACGGCTTCCGCAAGGCGGCCGCGGTCGATCTGCTGCGGGACCGGCGGGAAGTCCTCGAACGCGTCCGCCACGCCGGCGGGGTGGTCGTCGACGCCGAGCCGGGGGCGCTGACCCCGCCGGTCATCAACGGCTACCTCGAAGTCATGTTCGGCGGCCGGCTGTGACGGCCGGCCAGGCCGACGTAGAGCGCGAACACTAGCCCCGTCCCGCCGGCCACCGACCACCGGACCGCGGCCCCGAAGTGCGGGGTGACGAACGCCTCGATGGTGCCGGCGACGACGAGCATCAGGATGGACCCCGCGAGTAGACCAAAAGAGTCTCCGGCGGCGGCCTTGAAGGCGTCGGCCCGGGCCAGCCGACCCGGGGCCAAGAGCGCCCACCCGAGCTTGAGGCCGCCGGCCGTGGCGATGCAGATGGCCGACAGTTCGAGCACCCCGTGGGTCATAATCAGGGCGTAGAAGCCGACCAGGTAGCCGCCGTTGTACACCAGCCCGGACAGCGTCCCGAGCATCCGGCCGTTGTAGACCAGGAGGAACACCCCGAACACGCACCCGACCGACCCGAGGGCGAAACCGGCGATGGCCACCCGGACGTTGTTGCCGATGATCTGGGCGGCGACGAGTGGACTCAGCGACACGTCGAACGTGAAGTTGCCGCGGTACTCGCCCTCCTGCTTTTCGAGCCGCACGTTCTCGTACTCGACGACGGTCTCGTCGAACAGCGAGTACGCCACCTCCGGGTCGCGGACCACGGCCAGGCCGGACGCGAGCGTGGCGAGCAGGAAGATCCCCGCGGCGGCCCCGACGGCCGGCCAGTTCCGGCGGACGGTGGCGGCGAACCCGCCGGCGACAAAGTCAACCAGGGGGCGGAGGCGGAGGGGCTTGGCGGCGTACACCCGGCCGTGGGCGCGGGCCGTCAGGGCGTTGAGGAAGTGGACCAGCCCGGGGTCGTCGGCCGCCGCCCGGGCCTGCGAGAGGTCGACCGTCACCTGGCGGTACAACGCTCCCAGCCGCTTGACCTGGTCGGTCGGGAGGCCGGCCACGCCCCGGCGGTCGACCCGGGTCAGCAGGTCGGCCAGGTCGTCCCAGCGCCGGCGGCGGTCGGCACGCATAGTGTGGGGCCGGCGGGGGTGCGGCGGGTCCGAGTCGATTGTAGCAACACAACGGGGAGCGGGCATGAAGTGGACCGACGAGGTGCGGGTCGAGACGCCCGAACAGGTCGAGGTCGACCTGGAGGTCGCCGGCCTCGGGTCCCGGTTCGTGGCCCAGGTCATCGACTGGCTGTGGAAGATCGGCTTGTCCGTGGTGCTGGTCCTGCTCGCGGCCGGGGTCGCTGCTCTGGCCGGGGCGGCGGGGCGGTTCGAGGACCCGTCCAAGGTACTCATCGCCGGCGTCGTCGCGGCCCTGTACGCTCTCTGGCTCGGGTACGGCATCTTCTTCGAGGTGCGGCACAACGGCCAGACGCCGGGCAAGCGGCTGGCCGGCATCCGGGTCATCCGGGAGGGGGGCGGGCCGCTCGACCTGTCGGCGGCGGCCGTCCGCAACCTGCTCGCCCTGGCCGACTTCCTGCCGTCGTTCTTCTTGCTCGGGGCGGTCCTGATTCAGGTCACCCGCCGCCGGCAGCGGCTCGGGGACATGGCGGCCGGGACGCTGGTGGTGCGGGAGCGGGTCGTCGGCCTCGGCCCGGACCCGACGGCCGACCTGGTCGCGGACGCGACGGCCGCCTACGCCTTCACCCCGGCCCAGCTCGCCGCCCTGGCCCCGGCCGACCGGGCGGTCGTCCGCGAGTTCCTGTCGCGCTGCAACGACATGGACCGGGCCGGCCGGCGGCGGCTGATGTTCAAGTTGGCCGACGGGTACGTCCGCAAGACCGGCACCGTACTGGCCGCAGCCTTGCGCGAGGAACACGAGGCGCGGGCGTTCCTCGCGTCGCTCCTGCGCGACATCGAGCAGGCCCGGCGGCACGAGTAAAGGGGTTGGGTCCGGGGGGGGGCCGCCCACGACCGCTGCGGCGGGGCGACTCCGGGTAGCCGTCCCGCGGATGTCGCTCGACACCGGGTTGGCGAACGGCGTCACGGGGTGGCGGACCGGGCGCTGACGGTGGGGGTACCCGAACCGGCTGCGAGGGCCGGCAACACCTTCTCGAGAAACTGTACCCGGCCGTCAGCCAGCCGGAGCGGATGTCAGCCCGACAAGCAGGAGCGATTATCCCCCTGGGGCAACAGTAGCCCGTCCAGGTTCAACACCGGGTGTCCGCCCCCTAACCCCTAGGTTTCGTAGTGCCCGCCGCCGGTGCGCGACCGAGTCGGTCCGGCCGGTACAGCGGGGAGACCCCCCACCCCAGCCCGTGCGGACGCGAGCGCTCAGGACCGCTCCCGTGGGGCCAGGCACTCCGCGTCCACGGCCAGCCGGCCGAGGGCGGCCCTTTAGTGCTCGCGGCTGGCGGCCGAGTCGTGCGGGCCGAGGTAGTGGTCGCGGCCGGCGACGGTGACGACGGCGCAGTCGCGGGCCTTGTGGTACCGGTACTTGGGGACGCGCTTGGCCGGAAGGGACGGTCCGGCCGGTGGCAGTGGGGCGGGTGGTCCCGCCGGGCGGAGGCGTCCCGGCACCCGCGTGGGCGGAATGGCCGGTTTGGCCGTGGCCGGACCGGGGGGAGGGAATCGGAGTGGGGATTTGACATGGGGTGCGTCCCGAAGCCGAATCCAGTACGGTACTGGATTCTGGTGGCCTTCGAGCCGCACCGCCGACGGGTTAGCGTAACCGCTATCGGCAAAGGAGGTTCCGTCGAGTCGGGCTGACAGGATTTGAACCTACCTCGGCAGGTTCTTGGTCACGTTGCCCTGACGCCGTTTTCGCGTGGTTTTCCCTACGTTTTCAGCCATCTCCACACGACACCAGACTTGCCCACATTGTACCCGCGTTCGGCTTAGACGGGCAATCCTGTCCCCAATTTGTCCCCAGTTTTCGGTGCGTAGTACGGCCGGGCTGACCGAGGTGCTGGCGATAGCACGTCGGACACGGCCGTGGGCCAACCCCGTTGGTCGTGTCTACCAGACGAAAAGCATTCCGCACACTTCTCCCACGGGTCTGCACAAGGATCGCAGCTCTTTCAAACACTTTCGCTTCGAGCAAATCGACCCCCCCGAGCTTTCGCCGCCCCGCGAGAGTTTCAGTGGTGCAACTCTCAGGTTTTACGAATCCATTCTCTTTGGAGGGGCACACCCATGCCTCGTGATCCGGCCGCGCTGTCGGCCATCGTCACCCGGCTCACAGACACCTCGTGTCTGTTTCTGCCGGAGTCGGAATCCTGGGTCGTGACCTACTTGCGTTGCACGGCTGGGAATGCCAACCACTCGGCTAACGACCACACATGATCGGTCAACCCGGCGGCCATCGCCGGGGTTCTCGGTCG
>JAABUN010004711.1_pt1 | contig 18040 bp, 20 predicted proteins | sample 5559311 | NCBI WGS metagenome assembly JAABUN01 (sample SAMN10711877, study PRJNA513370) | rock metagenome | isolation source: Antarctica rocks | place: Antarctica: Victoria Land, Siegfried Peak sud | reverse complement strand
ATCTCGCGGGCGGACTCGGCGATCGGGCGTGACGTTTCGATCACCATCTTCGCCGCCTCCTCCTTGTACTCAGGAGTGAAACTTCTTCGCTTCTTCGACATATCTTGCTCCCCTCTCAGATCCCCCAGTTTAGTGGGCTTGTAATCCGGGAAGTGCGGGGCGCTTCACAGCCACTAGGTGAGCTCGCCGGGGAGCAGACTGAACATCACGGTGCCACGCCGACCTCCCTTAACCCGAATCCACCGATGATCTTGGGCGGTTGAGCGTGCCGGACCCTGAGGATGCCCTTCCTGGCTAGGAGAATTGGACTTGTCTAAGGTCCCAGTTCGCCGAGCAGGAAGGGCATCTCTCGGATGCAACTCTCTCACACGACTGCCGCTGTGTCGGCGGTGTTCGATGAGCCGAATCTGGTGTCGGCTGCTGGTTTGGTTCCGCTGCTCGCCTTGGCTGATCGGGCAGGTCTGCGGGTGCTCGCCGATCACCATTTGAGCCTGGCCACCGATAAGGGTGCGCATGCCGGGTTGAAGGTCGCGTCGCTGGTCGGTGGGATGATCGCTGGCGCGGACTCGATCGACGATATGGCGGTGTTACGGCATGGCGGGATGGGCCGGGTCTTCGCTCGGGCTTATGCCCCGTCGACTCTGGGGTCGTTCCTGCGGGCTTTCACGTTCGGTCACGTCCGCCAGCTCGACGCCGTTGCGTCCCGGTTCCTGGTCTCATTGGCCGGTCAGACCCCGCTGGTCGATGGCGGCGGGCCGGTGCTGGTTGATGAGTGTGCCAGCCTGAAGTGGCCCCACTTGGAGCCGTAGTGCTGGCTTGAAGTGGCCCCACCCTCGACCTACCAGTCCCCGTACTTTCGTGTCCGTCTGTCAAGGCGATCACGAGAGATGTTGGGGTGAAAGTGAGATCGAGAGTGGAGCAGTTCGAACGTATCCGACGCGATGCCCGCGACGAAGAGTTGTCGATCAGGGCGCTCGCGGACAGGCACAAGGTGCACCGCCGCACGGTCCGTCAGGCGCTGGCGGACGCGGTGCCGCCGGCGCGGAAACCCCCGGCCCGGGTGGCGCCGGTGCTGGGACCGTATGTGGCCACGATCCGCCGGTGGTTGGTAGAGGACTTGACGGCGCCGCGCAAGCAGCGCCACACCGCCCGCCGGGTCTGGCAGCGGCTGCTTGAGGAGGAAGGGGCGGTGGTGGCCGAGTCGAGCGTCCGCAACCTGGTTGCCGAGCTGCGGGTCGAGGTCGGTGGTGGCCGGGCCCAGGTGATGGTCCCGCAGACCCATCCGCCGGCTGAGGAGGCGGAGGTCGACTTTGGTGAGTTCCAGGCCGTCATCGCCGGGATGTTGATGAAGCTGTTCATGTTCTGCCTGCGCTTGTCCCACTCGGGTAAGGCGGTGCATGTGGCGTATGCGAACCAGTCGCAGGAGTCGTTCCTGGATGGTCACGTCCGGGCGTTTCAAGCGCTCGGTGGGGTGCCGGTCGGGATGATCCGCTACGACAACCTGACCGCGGCGGTGATCCGGGTCGCGCTGGGTAGGGAACGGCTGGAGAACCCACGGTTCGTGGCGTTGCGTTCGCACTACGGTTATGACTCGTTCTTCTGCATCCCGGGCCTGGACGGTGCTCACGAGAAGGGTGGGGTCGAGGGCGAGATCGGCCGGTTCCGCCGCCGCCATCTGACCCCGGTCCCGCACGTGGGGTCGTTGGCGGCGCTGAACGCCGCCCTGGCCGCCGCCGACCGCCGTGACGACGCCCGCCGGATCGGGTCGCGGGCCGAGACCGTCGGCGCGGCCGCGGAACGGGAACTGCCGCTGCTACGCCCGCTGCCCGGTGAGGTCTTCGACGTCTCCGCGTCGTTGTCGTGCCGGGTCGATACGAAGGCCCGGGTCTGTGTCCGGCAGTCCTACTACTCGGTCCCGGCCCGCTACGCCGGCCGGCGGCTCGAGGTCCGGTTGGGCGCGGACACGGTCAGGGTCCTCGACGCCGGCACGGTGGTGGCCACCCACACCAGGTCGCTGCACAAGGGCAGCGAGGACCTGATCCTGGACCACTACCTGGAGGTCCTCAGCCGTAAACCCGGTGCTCTGGCGGGGGCGACCGCGCTCGTCGCCGCCCGAGCAGGCGGCGGGTTCACTACTGTCCACCAACAGTTCTGGGATACTGCCCGGCGCCAGCTCGGCGACGGACCCGGCACCCGGGCGCTGGTCGGGGTGCTGCTGCTGCACCGGACCCTGCCCGCCGCAGCGGTGGCCGCCGGTATCGAGGCCGCGCTGACGGTGGGCACCTTCGACGCCGACCTCGTCGCGGTCGAAGCCCGCCGCTCGATGATCACCCAGATCGCCCCCGTCCCCGTGGTCCTGCCGCCCACCGCTGGAGCCATCGCAGCAATCCCACGCCCGACCCCGTCACTCGCCGGCTACGACCAACTCCTGAAAGAAGCCACCGCATGAGCACCACCACGACCACCACCACTGCTGGCTCGCCCGCGCTGACCGCCTTGTCGGACCCCGCAGCCGAGGCGGCGATCCTCACCGCCTGCCGGGCCCTGCTCCTGCCCACCGTGCGCGCCGATGAACGGCGCCGGCTGGCAGCTCGAGCCGAGACGGCCGCGAAGCACTGACCCAAGAAGTAGTGGAGCGAGCTCAACCAAAAGCGGTGGTGAATGTGAACAAGGCACAGCTCGTAGAAGCGCTGGCAACCCACTTCGACGGCGACAAGATCGAGGCTGCCCGGGCGCTCGACGCCGTGGTCCAGACGATCACCTACAGCACCGCACAGGGGGAACGAGTCACGATCGCTGGCTTCGGGACCTTCGAGAAAGTGCTGCGTCCAGCCCGGATGGTGCGTGATCCCCGGACGGGTGAGCGCCGGCGGGTCAAGGCCAGCGCCGTGCCCCAGTTCCGAGCCGGCGCTGAACTGAAGGAGTACGTCGCCGGCGTCAAGAAGGTGCCTCGCTCAGCCCGTCGGAAGGTCGCGACCAAGGTCGCGGCAAGGCCTTCGGCAGACCAACCCGGCCAGGCCGACTAGCGTTTCCATGACTTCCAGGCCGAACCGGCCGCTCACGAAGCCGCCTCCGCCCTGTTCCAAGTCGTGTCCCAGCGCTACCTCAAAACCTCGATCGTGATCACCACCAACCGCGGCGTCGGCGCCTGGGGCGACATCCTCGGCGACACCACCGTCGCCGCCGCCATGCTCGACCGGCTCCTCCACCGCTCCGTCGTGCTCAACCTCGACGGCGACTCCTACCGCCTCCGCGACCACCACGCCCGCAACAACCAGCTCCGCCGCACCACCACCGGCACCCGCCAACCTTGACAAACTCCGAACCGCTGCGCTAACCACCGCCACCAGGTGGGGAAATTCGATGAGCACACCCGGAGAACTTCAATGAGCGTCATCAACCTTCACTGACAGCAGTGGCCTGCCCTCAGCATCGACGGCCCAGATCCAGTGGGAGGTCTTGCCGATGTCTATCCCCGCCCACGCGGTCGTTCGAGTAGCCATGCGCGTCTCCAGTCGTTTGAAGGGGCCATCCGGTTCGAGCAGAGCCCACGGAACACCCCGCTGCGCATCCGTAACCAGCGACCAAGCGCACATCTCAATCAGCAGCCAACTAGCGCTGCTGCTCTCGCTCCGCGAGCAATGCCTCCCACTGCCCGCGGCGGCAATTCGTGTTTTCACCCTGGACCGATCTGGCTCGACCATGATCTCGAAGGCGGATCAAGACCCCCGCGCTCACGCAGCTAGGGCAACGGAGGTGCGCGCTCGACTACGCGGCAGACACGGACCCAACGGATCCGCGCCTCAGCCCAGCCTTCGCTGACCTGACCGGACTCCCACCGCTACTGATCCAGTGCGGCTCGGCCGAGATCCTGCTGTCCGACTCACTCCGACTCGCATCGCGCCGCCGAGAACGACGTGCGCGTGACGCTGGAGATCACCCCGCTCGCTCCGCACGTCTTCCAAGGCTTCAGCGCAGCGCTCGACGAGGCAGCACCCGCGCTCGAGTCCGTCACCGCATCATCGGCGCCCACCTCGCCAGCCCGCCCGTCAAGCTCACCGCGGGTCTACACCCTCGATCGCAAAGAGCCCACTATCTACCCGTCCTCGAATCGCAAGCGAGACATTCGGTTGACAGGATGTCCACAAAGTTGACAGTTCGTACACGTGCGGTTTATGTTGGCTTCCAACCTCAAAGGAGAGACCGCGATGACGACCACTGTCGGGGCCAAAAAGCCCATGTCGATCCGAAAGATCGCGCTCGCAAGCCTCGTCGGAACCACGATCGAGTGGTACGACTTTTTCATCTACGGCACAGCCGCTGCGCTCGTGTTCGGGACCGCTTTCTTCCCCACCTTCGACGCAACCGCTGGCACGCTCGCCGCGTTCGCGACGTTCGCCGTGGGATTCATCGCTCGCCCGATCGGTGGCCTTCTGGGTGGTCACTTCGGAGACAAGATTGGGCGGAAGGCGATGCTCGTCACGACGCTACTCATCACGGGCCTCTCGACGTTCCTGGTCGGCCTCCTGCCCACCTACGAGCAGATCGGATTCGCCGCGCCCATCCTCCTGGTGGTGCTGCGGTTCCTGCAGGGCGTGGGCGTCGGCGGCGAATGGGGAGGCGCGGTGCTGGTGGCCGTGGAGCACGCACCGGAGAACCGACGCGGCTTCTATGGCAGCTTCCCGCAGCTGGGAGTAGGAGTCGGGCTCTCGCTGGGCACCATCTTGTTCGCTGCTCTGGGCACTCTCCCCGACGACGCCTTCCAGGCGTGGGGATGGCGGATCCCGTTCCTGCTCAGTCTGCTGCTGGTGGTCTTCGGGTTCATCATCCGCGCACGAGTTGAGGAAACGCCGGCATTTAAAGAGATGAAGGCCAATAACGTCGTACAGCGCATGCCCGTCGTCGAGGTGCTGAAGAAGTACCCGGGGCAGATCCTTCGAGGCTTCATGATCAGCACTGTCGCAATCCTGATCTTCTTCATCGTGACCGTGTTCACACTGTCCTACGCCACCACCGAACTGCGGGTTGCCCGGAACACGATCCTCATCGCCATCATCGTCGTCACCATCGCAGAACTCATCACCCTCCCCGCATGGGCGGCCCTATCGGACAAGATCGGTCGACGGCCGGTGTTCCTCATCGGAGCTGTCTTCACCGCCGCTTTCGCATGGCCATACTTCTGGCTCATCGGCACCGGCAATACGGCCGCGATCTTCGTCGCCTTCCTCGCGATCTGGCTCGTGGGACACGCCGCCACCTACGGAGCGTCCGCGTCATTCCTCATCGAAATGTTCCCTCCGGAGATGCGATACAGCGGCGCATCCATCAGCTACCAACTGGCCTCCATCGTCGCCGGCGGATTCACCCCCATCATCGCCACCGCCCTGCTGGCGTGGTCCGGAGGACAAACCTGGTCCGTGGCTGCGTACCTCTTCGCTGGTGCGGCACTCTCCGCGGTCGGAGCGCTGATGGCCAAGGAGACCATGACACGGAAACGAACCAAGCCGCTACCTTGACGGCTTCTGACGCCTAACGCGCAATACGAGCCATTCAAAGGAACTAAATCTCATGACTGCAACACCCATCCCCATGATCCTTCGAGGCGAGGAGACGACCTCTTCCGAGACGTCGACCATCATCAACCCGTACCGTCGGGACACGGTCGGAGAGTGCTTCCAAGCTTCCGCCGAACAAGCCGACTCCGCCGTCGAAGGCGCCACCCGCGCGTTCGAGGTGACACGCAAGATGCCCCGGTACGAGCGTGCCGCGATCCTCAACTCCCTCGCGGACCTCATCGAGCGAGACCGCGAACCACTCGCCGAACTTATCGCCCGAGAAGCGGGAAAGCCTCTGTTCGACGCGCGCGGAGAGGTATCACGAGCCATCCTGAACTGCCGCGGCGCGGCAGAAGAAGCCAAACGAATCGCTGGGCACGAAGTGCCTCTCGACATGGATGGCGACGTCGCCCACTACCAGAGCGTGGTTTCGACGACCTCACGCAACGAGGTGACCGGGGTGGATCGCCGGTTCGCGATCGCTAAGCTGTTCCCGCTCGGCCCCATCTTGGCAGTGGCCCCGTTCAACTTCCCCCTCAATCTCACACTGCACAAAGTCGCCCCCGCGATCGCGGCAGGAAACCCCGTCATCCTCAAGCCCAGTCCCCAAGCACCATTAACCGCCTTGCGGTTGGGCCGACTGATCCTCGAAGCTGGCATGCCGCCGGAGGCGATCAGCGTGCTCCCCTGCGACAACAGCGTTGCTGAGCAGATGGTCACTGATCCGCGCATCCGCATGGTGTCGTTCACCGGCAGCGCACGAGTCGGCTGGTACCTCAAGTCGATCGCCCCGAAGATCCGCATGACACTCGAACTGGGAGGTAACGGCGGGGTGCTGATAGACGAGACCAGCGACATCGAATTCGCTGCCCGACGAAGTGCCCGGGGCGCCAACGTCTACGCTGGCCAATACTGCATCGGCGTGCAGCGGCTGATCGTGCACAAGTCCCGCTACAACGAGTTCGTGGAACGGCTTCTCCAGGAAGTGAAGTCACTAAAGGTCGGCGACCCGCTGACCGAGTCCACCGACCTGGGGCCTGTGATCGACGACCGTTCCGCAGATCGGATCGTGAGCTGGATCGCCGAGTCAGTCTCCCAGGGAGCGGACGTGCTCATCGGCGGTGACCGCACCGATGCTGTCGTGACGCCCACCGTCATCACCAACACCACCCGTAACATGAAAGTCGAACAGGAAGAAATCTTCGGCCCCGTGTGCACGGTCAAGTCATTTGACAACTGGGAAGAAGGAATCGGTCTGCTGAACGATTCTCAGTACGGCCTGCAGACCGGAGTGTTCACCCGCGACATCGGCCGCGCCCTCAGCGCGATACCAGACGTCGAGACCGGCGGACTCATGATCAACGACGTGCCGATCTTCCGGATCGACAACATGCCCTTCGGAGGCGTGAAGGAGTCCGGATTCGGGTTGGAGGGCACACGCTACGCAATTGAGAGCATGATGCAGATGAAGTTTGCCATGCTGAATGGATGACTAACAGCATGCTTCGCTCGCCCACAACCGACACCGACCAGTTCCTGGTCTTCCTCACCGAGTTCGCGTCCCATCTCGCGACGCCTCTGGGTTCCAACTCCGAAATCGTCATCCACGACTTCCGGCGAGTCCCAGAAGGAACGATCGTCGCCATCTTCGGCGATCTCACTGACCGGAAGATCGGCGGATCCATGAGTCGCATCGGCCTCGAGGTGATCGGTGAAGGCAACGACGCGCAGGACCGGTACGGGTACGTCTCCACCACGACCACAGGGCGAACCCTCAAAGCATCCACTCTCGTCCTCCGCGACCATCAGGGAAACGTCTTCGGAGCTTTCTGCATCAACGTCGACGTGACCGACCTGCGCCGTGCCTCGGTACTTCTTTCGGAGCTAGCCGGCTTCGATCAGGCGGAACCCGACACGCCGGACGTCGTGTTCTCCAACGACCCCGCTGAAGTCATACGGTCCATCGTCGCTCAAGAAGCAGCCGCAGTGGGCATCCCGGCAACGCATCTGTCCCGGGAGGAAAGAGAACAACTCGTCCTCACACTCGAGAAGCGAGGAATCTTCTCGATGCAAAAAGGAGCCCAAATCGCCGCGAAGCAACTGGGAGTATCCCGCACCACGATCTACAACGACCTCAACTCCATCAAAAGTGCCGACTAACGGCACAGGAAGAAAGTAGAGCACCACCTCATGACTAACTTCGAGGCGCGCATCCAGGAACTCGGAATCCAGCTTCCCCAGTCGATCCCTCCGGTCGGTAACTACCTTCGCTCCATGAGCACAGGAAATCTGCTGTTCACGTCCGGACACCTTCCCGACTCAGCCGGCACACCCATCCACGCTGGAAAACTCGGACGAGACCTGACCGTTGACCAGGGATACGAAGCGGCTCGCCAAGCAATGATCGCCACCCTCGGTACGGTGCGGAACGCCCTCGGAACGCTGGACCGAGTCACTCGCATCGTCAAACTGCTCGGAATGGTCAACTCCACGACTGAATTCATCGAACAGCCAGCAGTCATCAACGGTGCATCTGACCTACTCCAAGAAGTCTTCGGCGAGACCGCGCCGCACGCCCGCTCCGCGGTCGGCATGGCCCAGCTTCCCCGGAACAACTGCGTCGAAATCGAGGCCATCTTCGAGTTCCGCGACGCATAGCCGACGCCTCTAACTAACAGCACGGCCCCGGTGTCCCAACGCGACTTCAATGACGCGCAGCTCACCAACGCGGCCGTCGACGCGCACTGCTGTCGCGTGTTAGATGTGTTCTTACGGTGGGCTTTTGTGGGCTCATCGCAAACGAGGGTGTAGAGGTGACCGGCGCCGCGTTCAACAGGACCTGCACGGTCACCGGGGCCGCAAGGACGACCCGCTCTACCGCGCCCGGCGGACCCTGCACACCGGCTCCAACCTCCTCACCGACCGGGCAGTGGCAACGGCTCACGGCCCATTTCGGCGTCGAGGACCATGTCCAGGTCGAGGCGACCTGGGGCATCTATCAGCGCATGATCGGCGCCTACCGCGAGCCCGACCGCAGTCGGGGTCGGCAGCTGATGACGGCGCTGATCGAGTCGGTCAGCCACGGTGTCCCCGGCGCGCTGACCGAGCTCATCACGCTCGGGCGGACGCTGAAGATGCGGGCCGAGGACGTCTTGGCCTACTTCGACCGGCCCGGCACCAGCAACGGTCCGACGGAGGCGATGAACGGCCGGCTGGAGCATCTGCGCGGCTCAGCGCTGGGCTTCCGCAACCTCGCCAACTACGTCGCCAGGAGCCTGCTTGAAACCGGCGGGTTCAGGCCGCGACTACACCCCTGGATTGCGATGAGCCTGATTGGGCCGAACCGTTGGGCTTCCACCACGCCGTCACGCCGTCACGCCGTCACCGAACTCTGAGGCGGATCGTGTCCCATGACGTGGTGTACGCCGCCGTGTTTTGCGATCGTGTCGATCATTGCCGTCGCGGGGCCCACCGGAGGCTCAGCCGCGATCGTCGGCCATGGCCCCGTGCAGGAGCAGGTCGAGCAGGCCCTTGCGCGCCTCGAGCGCGGTCAGCCGCCTGCTCACCACGTGCGGTGCCACCGCGGTGATGCCGGCGACGACCAGTCCTGCGAGTAGGTCGGCGTCCACCTCCGGGCGCAGTCGGGCACGCGTCTGCAGGTCCACCAGCAGTCCTCGGACGTCGGTCTGGAAGACCTCGATGTGGCGCGCGACGGATTGCGGCGGTGATCCCAGGGCGGCCACCGTGATCAGGGCGCGAGTCGGTGAGTCGGCGAAGTACGCCAGCTGCAGGTCGATGTAGGCCGCTAGCACCTCGATTGGGTCGGCGTCGATGTCTAGTACGTCTTGCAGCCGGGCCTGCACCTGTGACACCTCGCGATCCACCCAGGCCTGCAGGACGTGGGCGACATCGGGGAAGTAGCCGTACAGCGTGGGGCGTGACACCTTCGCCCGCGCCGCGACGGCCGACATGGTCACCCGGTGGACGCCGTCGTGTCCGGCGAGCTCGACCGCGGCGACCATGATGCGGTCGCGGGGTGTCGTTGCAGCGGTGTCCACGTCGGGCTCCCTCGGTTGCGCGCGTCCTTGCGAGTTGCCTTACAACCTGTAAAGTCTAGATCATGTCGACCCGCCCTGACCATGCCACACCACTGGATGAACGACCGGACCGCACGGTGTCCGACGGCCCCGCCGAGCACGAGCTGCCGGCGTCCCGGCTTCGCCGCCTGCGGACCTGGAACGTCGCCCTGACCGTGCTGCACGCGGCCCAGGCCATCGCCGTGCTCGTCATCGCGAGCGGCTTCGCCATCGACCTGACCGCCGCCTACCCCGCCGGCCCACCGGGTACCGCGGTGCCTCAGGCCGAGGCTGCCTTCGAGGTACCCATCGGCCCGGCCATCGCGGCCTTCCTGGCGCTCGCAGCGCTGGACCACCTGCTGACCGGGTTGGTGCTCCGCGGCACCTACGAACGCAGCCTGACGCGGGGCGTCAACCCCTTCCGATGGCTGGAGTACAGCCTGAGCTCGACCATCATGGTTGTCCTGGTCGCGCTCTACGCGGGCATCACCCAGGTGAGCGCGGTCATCGCGATCATCGGCGCCAACGTGGCGATGATCCTGTTCGGCTGGGTCCAGGAGCGCACCAACCCCCCGGGACGGCGACCCGCCGACCTCGCGCCGTTCTGGTTCGGTTGTGTGGCCGGCGCGGCGCCCTGGGTGGCGATCACCGTCAACCTGGTCGGCTCCGACGACGTCCCGACGTTCGTCTACGTCATCTTCTTCTCGCTGTTCGCGTTCTTCATGAGCTTCGCCGTCAACCAGTGGCTGCAGTACCGCCAGATCGGCCCGTGGCGCGACTACGGCTTCGGGGAGTCGGTCTACCTGGTGCTGAGCCTGGCGGCGAAGTCCGCCCTGGCCTGGCAGATCGTCGCCGGGTCCCTGGCCTGACGCGCTGACTGCCCGGGAGAAGGTCGACGACATGGCACACCGCCTCCCTCCGCCGCCATGCCCGAAGACATCGCCTCGCCCGACCGACGAACCACCTGACCACACATTTACCGCCTCGAAGGAGCGCACGTGCGCACGTTGACCGACTGGGTGCTCCGGCACCGCCTGATCGTGGGTCTTGCCTGGCTGGCACTCGCCGCGACGGGGGGCGCGCTGGCCTCGACCACGGTCGACCGGCTCAGCTACGAGTTCGCGCTGCCCGGCCAGCCCGCCTACGAGACGAACGTCGACATCGAGGAGGAGTTCGGCGGTGGTGGCACCACTGATCCGCTCGTGGTCGTCGTCCGCGGTCCAGGAGCACAGCAGGGCGCCGTCGACGCCGCCCGAGCCGCCGAGCAGGCCGTCGACGGCACCCGCACCGTGACCGCCGAGGAGCCGGGCGCACAGTCGCTGACCACCGCCGACGGAGGGGTGTCCGTGGCGATCCTGTATCCCCCAGTCACCCCAGGCCCCGAGCCGTACGCTGCCGCGCAGCCGCAGCTCGAGGGGGTGGTCGCTGAGACGAGGGCCAACGGTGCCGAGGTCGAGCTGACCGGGTTCCTGCTGCTGGCCGAGGGGGGCGGCGAGAGCGAGCGCGGGTTGCTGGTGGAGGTACTGCTGGGCGGGGTCGGAGCGCTGGTCGTCCTCGTGCTTGTCTTCGGCTCATTCCTGGCCGGTGTGCCGCTGCTGGTCGCGGCGGTTTCGATCCTCGGTACCTTCCTGGCCCTCCTCGGCCTGACCGCCGTCACCGAGGTGTCCTTCGTGGTGCAGTACCTCGTCGCACTGATCGGCCTCGGCGTCGCCATAGACTACTCCTTGCTCGTGGTCACCCGGTGGCGCGAGGAACGTGCCGGCGGCCGGGACAACGACGACGCCGTCCGTGTCGCCATGCAGACCGCGGGCACATCGGTGCTGTTCAGCGGTGTCACCGTGGCCGTCTCGCTGGCTGCGCTGATCGTGGTGCCACTGCCGTTCCTGCGCAGCATCGGTCTTAGCGGCCTGCTGATCCCACTCTTGAGCGTGGCCACCTCATTGACCCTCGTGCCAGCCATCCTCAGCGCCGTCGGGCCGCGGCTGCAGTGGCCGCGCACGGCTCCTTCCGACGGCCGCTCCCGCTTCTGGGCTGGTGTCGCCCGGGCCGTGCTGCGGCGCCGATGGCTGACGATCGTCGGCTCCACCGCGGTGCTCCTGGCCCTCGCGGCCCCGGTGGTCGGGCTCACCCTCGGCTCGCCCCAACTCGACGGTCTCGCCTCCGACGCGCCGGCCTCCCGGGCCGCCACCGCAGCGATCGACGCAGGCATCGCCGAGGGTGTGCTGCGTCCGGTCGAGGTGCTCGCGCCCACCGACGCCGCAGGCCCGCTCGCCGACGAGCTGCGCGGAGTCGCGGGCGTCGCCGCTGTCGCCGCGCCGACCAACGGCTGGACCACCACCAGCACCGACCAGGACCAGTCGCTGCTCCAGGTCTGGCTGGCCGACGACCCAGCCAGTGACAGCGGCCGCGAAACACTCGACCAGGTCCGCGCGACCGCCACCGACGCCGGGGCCCGCGTTGGGGGCAGCCCCACCGAAGACGCCGACTTCGTCTCGGCCGTCTACGGCAACGTCATCTGGGTGGTCCTCGCCGTCGTGCTGGCGACCTTCCTGCTGCTGGCCCGCGCGCTGCGCTCGCTCTGGCTGCCGGTCAAGGCACTGGCGCTCAACGTGATCTCGATCGGAGCGGCGTACGGCGTCACCGTGCTCATCTGGCAGGAAGGCTTCGGCTCCGAGCTGCTCTTCGGGCAACCGGCCACCGGGGTGATCACGACCTGGGTGCCGATCGCGGCCTTCGCGTTCCTGTTCGGGCTATCCATGGACTACGAGGTGTTCATCCTGTCGCGGATGCGCGAGGCCTACGACGAGCACGGCGAAACCGACGGCACCGACCGCGCCGTCGTCGAAGGCATCGCCCATACCGGCCGCCTGGTCACCTCCGCGGCGTTGATCCTGTTCCTGGCCTTCATCGCGCTCTCGACCGTTCCCGCGGTCGAGGTGAAGATCCTCGCCACGACCCTGGCGCTGGGCATCGCCATCGACGCCGTGGTCGTCCGCGGCCTGCTCGCCCCGGCCCTTGTCGGCGTCCTCGGCCGGGCGAACTGGACCCTGCCGCATCCACTCGCGCGGCTGCTACATGTCACGCCGTAGCGGAGTTGCCGGCCGTCGGGCGTATGTCCCGTGCGCAAGTCCCGTGCGCAAGGCTGCTTGTGCCAGTCGCGTTGGGACCCAGCCCTCGCTGGCCCGCTCGCCCCGGGAGGCGTCGGGTGGGTGCTCCACGTGGTCAGTCGCCACGGGCAGGTTCGTGACTGTGACCTCTGCGCTCGACCCCGCCTCGCCCAGCCCGGAACTCTCGGGTGAGGTACGTGTGGGCGGTGCGTATGACCTGATGGGGGAACTGAATCCACCGAGCGTTATGCATGCCAATAGCGAAGCGGGCGGGGATCATCAGCAGTTGCTTTTCTTGACGGTAACTGGCTCATCGCAGATGAGGATGTAGCGGGCGGCGCGTCGGTGCCCGGGTAGAGGTCGAGGCCTCCCAAGGATGGAAGTTCTCACGCTGCCCATCCAGGAAGACCTCGATGTGCTTGACGCTACCTTCGCCTACCCCGATCTGACCACGTTCTGCCGCCTGGACGAGCTCGGCCTGCACGTCACCGGCCAGTGCCTCGAGCCGGACCGTGCTGTGCTCGCCTGCCGGGTCGTCGAGGACGATGCGTGGTGTCTACGCTGCGGCTGCGAGGGCTCGCCTCGCGACAGCGTGACCCGCCGGCTGGCCCACGAGCCGCTGGGCTGGCGACCCACGACGCTGCTGGTCACGATCCGCCGCTACCAGTGCAGCGGCTGCGGACACGTCTGGCGACAGGACACCGGCCGGGCCGCCGAGCCGCGGGCGAAGCTGTCCCGCCAGGCGCTGCGCTGGGCCCTGGAAGGCCTGGTGGTCCAGCACCTCACGGTCGCCCGTATTGCGGAGGCTCTCGCGGTGTCGTGGAACACCGCCAACAGTGCGGTTCTGGCCGAGGGCAAGCGGACCCTCATCGACGACGTCGGGCGCTTCGACGGCGTCCATGTCATCGGCGTCGACGAACACGTGGGGCGCCACACCCGCCGCGGCGACAAGTACGTCACCGTCATCATCGACCTCACCTCAATCCGCGACCGCACGGGCCCGGCGCGGCTGCTGGACATGGTCGAAGGCCGGTCCAAGCAGGCGTTCAAGCAGTGGCTCGCCGCCCGGCCCGAGGTATGGCGGAGGGGCCTGGAGATCGTAGCGATGGACGGCTTCACCGGGTTCAAGACCGCCACCACCGAGGAGCTTCCCGACGCGGTCGCGGTCATGGACCCGTTTCACGTCGTCCGCCTCGCCGGCGACGCTCTGGACCGTTGCCGGCGCCGCGTCCAGCAGGACCTGCACGGTCACCGCGGCCGCACGGGCGACCCGCTCTACCGCGCCCGACGCACCTTGCACACCGGCGCAGACCTGCTCACCGACCGACAGCGGCAGCGGCTGACCGCGCTGTTCGGCGTCGAGGACCACGTCCAGGTCGAGGCGACCTGGGGCATCTACCAGCGCATGATCGGCGCCTACCGCCAGCCAGACCGCACCCGAGGCCGGCCGCTGATGACGGCGCTGATCGAGTCGGTCAGCCACGGCGTTCCGGCCGCGCTCACCGAGCTCAGGACCCTGGGGCGGGCGCTGAAGAAACGCGCCGAGGACGTCCTGGCCTACTTCGACCGCCCCGGCACCAGCAACGGCCCGACGGAGGCGATCAACGGCCGCCTCGAGCACCTGCGCGGCTCCGCCCTCGGCTTCCGCAACCTCACCAACTACATCGCCAGGAGCCTGCTGGAGACCGGCGGGTTCAGACCCCGACTACACCCTGGATTGTGATGAGCCCTTTTGTGGCTCATCGGAGTTTCGGGTGGGTGAGTTTCCCGGCGGCCAGGAGCATCCTGATGAGGTGGTCTTCTGATTTCGGACAGTGACCATTGTGTGGTTAGGCGGCTTTGGTGGCTCTACGAACTTAAGCGGGGCGTGCCTGGTGGTTGAGGGCTCATGGCCCCGACATGCTGTTGGTCTCTCACAACGTCCAGCAGCGAGGCCACGAGCATGTCTGAGCTGAGGCTACTTCAGTGCTGTTCGGGATCGAGGACGAGTTCGACGTCATAGATGTCGCTCGGTCCGGTCCCGGGCAGGTCAAGATCATCATCGAGATGCGGTCCCTGGAGGCGCCTTGTCCGGCGTGCGGGGTGCTTACCGGCCGGATCAAGGACCGGCCGTTGCGGCGGATCAAGGACCTACCGGCCAGCGGCCAGCCAGTCGAGCTGTGGTGGCGGAAACGCCGGTTCGCGTGCGGTGAGCTGTTGTGCCCGCGGCGGACGTTCACCCAGATCAGCGGGGCGATCCGGCCCCGGGCCAGACTCACCGAACGGCTGCGCGCCAAGCTCGCCCACGCGATCGCAGCCGGCAACCGGGCCGTCTCCGAGGTCGCCGCGGAGTTCGAGGTGTCCTGGCCGACCGCGCACAAAGCACTGATCGCGGCGGCGGCGAAGTGGCTGCCGGAGCCGACCCCGACGAGCCGCCTCGGGATCGACGAGACCAGGTTCCGGTCCGTGCGGTGGTTGCTCGACGGCATCATCTGGCGACGCTCGGATCCGTGGCTGACGAGCTTCGTCGACTGCAGCCTCGATGGGCCCGGATCCGTGCTGGGGTTGACACCTGGACGCAGCGGAGGCTGCGTCAAGGACTGGCTGAACGAACAGACCGACGCGTTCCGGGCCGCGATCGAGCTGGTGGTGATCGACCCATCCGCCCCGTACGCGTCCGGCATCCGCGCCGCCCTGCCCGGGGTGCGGACCGCAGTCGACAAGTGGCACCTCGTCGCCCTGGCGAACCAGATGGTCACCGACGTAGGACAACGCGCCACCCGCGACCAGCTCGGCCGCCGCGGCACCACCGCCGACCCGGTCTGGGTCAACCGCCGGCTGCTGCTCACCGGCGCCGACCACCTCAGCCCCAAGCAGTGGACCCGGCTCAACGCCACCCTCGCCGCCGCCGACCCGACTAACGAGATCGGTGCCGCCCGGGCGGTGAAGGAACGCCTCCGGATGCTGCTCGCTGAACACGAACCCAGCAAGATCCGGTGGCGGCTCGCCGACTTCTACGACGCCGCGATCGATGCGAACATGCCGGAGACGACCCGGGCTCGCCAACACGATCCAGACCTGGTGGCCCGCTGTGCTGGTCGCCCTCACCGAGGGCCTGTCGAACGCCCGCACCGAAGGGTTCAACCGGATCATCAAACAGACCAAACGCGTCGGCTGCGGCTACCGCAACCTGGACAACTACCAACGCCGTATCCTCAGCCACATCGCGGTCACCCGACCGCAAAGATCAGCAGCATGAACGGGACCCCGCTAAAGATCGAAGAGCCGCTTTGGTGGTGGTTTCGTGGTAATTCCGGGCTACCTCGGCGGGTGTCTTGTAGCCGAGACCGGAATGAAGTCTGGTGCGATTGTAGAAGACCTCAATATATTCGGTAACCGCGCCCCGTGCTTTCGCTTGGGTTAGGAACACGGTGCGGTAGACGAGTTCGTTCTTCAACGCACCAAAAAAGGAATCGGCGAGGGCATTGTCTCAGCATTGACCGCGGCGTCCCATCGAGCCCCGCAGGTTCAAAGCGCGCAGTGGAACGGCGAATTCTGCGCTGGTATATTGCGTGATATTGCGTGCCCCGATCCGAGTGGAATATCGCGCCGGGTGCCAAACCGCCACGGCCGGCGGCCATCGATAAGGCGTCGCAGACCAGACGAGTCCGCATATGGGTGGCCATCGACCAACCCACCACCTCCCGGGTGCAGCAGTCGATCACCGTGGCCAGGTACAGCCAGCCCGCCCAGGTCCGCAGGTAGGTGATGTCACCGACCAGCTTGGTCCCGGGCCGGTCGGCGGTGAAGTCCCGGTTGAGCAGGTCGGTGGGCTGGTCGGTGGCGTCCGGGTCGGCCTGGGTGGTGGTCTTGTAGGCGCGCGGCTGACAGCCGGACAAGCCCAGCTCGTTCATCACCGACCGGACCAGCCCGATCGAGCACGTCGCCACCTCCGGGGCGTCGGAACGGCCCAGCACCTGGTGGACGCGGCGGACCCCGTAGGCGCCGCGGCCGGCGGCGTGCGCCGCCCGAACGTGGACGGTGATGGTGGCGCGGCGCCGGGCCTGGTCGGTCTCGACGGCGTTGAGGTGGTCGTAGAACCCCGACGTGGACACCTCCAACCAAATACACATCTTGGTCACCGGGTAGGGGCTGGTCGGGTCGGCCTTCTCCGCGGCAATGAGCTCGAATTTCTCACTCACTGTTCCTTGGCGAAGAAGGCGGCCGCTTTTTTTAGGAAGTCCCGTTCCATACGGAGCTCCCGCACCTCTTTCTCCAGTTCTTTCAGTTTGGCCCGGTCGGAAATACTTAGCTCCTCACTGGCCGGGTGCTCGTCACGATACCTGGTGACCCAGTTGCCGAGGGTGCCCTCGTTGATCCCGAGATCACGGGCGACTTCTGCGATCGGCCGCGACGTTTCGATGACCATCTTCACCGCCTCGACACGGTATTCGGATGTGAACTTCCGATATCTTCCCATAATGACCTTTCTTCCCGGGAGATATTCTCCCATTGGAGGTCACTGTCCGCAGGCAGGTACACACCCCATGAGGCGGTAGTTGTTGCGGTTGCGGAGGCCGCGGGCGATGCGGCGGTGGAGTTTGATGGCTCTTCATACCTGCGGTGGGTCTGAGATGTTGATCTTGTCGAGTCCGCCGCCGATCAGCAGCATTCGTAGCCGGTAGTTGTCTCTGTTTCTGAAGCCGCGGGCGATGCGTCGGTGGAGCTCGATGAGTCCGTTGATGGTTATCTGGAGCCCGAGGCTGTATGGCGGAGTCATGTTGTCGGCGACATGTCGTTGACGGGTAACAGGTGTCTGACTGGTGGGGTCTGGCCGCGTTGGATCAGGACCACCAAGTGGCGGGTGGTTTCGTCGGGCAGCCGGTCCAGGTGCTCGGGGTCTTCGAGCTGGGCCATCACAAACTCGGGGATGAACCGCGGCAGCGGCTGCGGGCGGGGCGGCAGCTCGTCGAGGTAGAGCGCCGCCTGCGGTGGAAGGCCAGGCATCCAGCCGTGTCGGTGGCAGGCTTGGAGGAAGCCACGCAGGACCACCAGGTAGGTGCTGGTGGTGTTGCCCGATAGCTCCGGTGCCGCGGTGATCCAGGACAGGTAGTGCTCGAGGACTTCGCGGGTGATCCCGCCCGGACCGGCGACCTCGGGATGCTGCACGGCCAGGAAGGTCGCGAACCAGCGCAGGGCCCGCTCGTCGATACTGATCGACCCGAACGCCTTTCCGGCTCCGAGCCGGTAGCGGCAGGCACGTTTGACGGCCTGACGCAGCCAGGGCTGGGGTAAGGAGTCGAAACGGACCTCGTGCAGCTTC
>JAABUN010004710.1_pt1 | contig 18047 bp, 15 predicted proteins | sample 5559311 | NCBI WGS metagenome assembly JAABUN01 (sample SAMN10711877, study PRJNA513370) | rock metagenome | isolation source: Antarctica rocks | place: Antarctica: Victoria Land, Siegfried Peak sud | reverse complement strand
GACTGGCCAATGTACAAGTATCCACTTGTGCTAGGTTGATGCCACCCGACCGAGCGGAGCGAGTGTGGCGGCAGATCAAGTACTCGACCAGTCGTTGCGCGCCTTGGCCGACGCGAACCGTCGTGTGATCCTCGCTGTGATCCGATCCCGGCCACAGCCGGTTGGGGAGATCGCCCACAAGGCCGGCCTGTCTCAGCAGGCGGCCTCGCATCACCTGGGCGTGCTGCGCACCGCCGGCCTGGTGACCGGGACCCGCGCCGGAACTCGACACCTGTTCGCCGTCAACACCGACGGCTTCGAGGCGGTGCGCTCCTACCTCGACGACTTCTGGCCCGCGCAACTGGCGGCCCTGCGGGCAGCCGTCGAGACGGGACGGCGTGATGCTGATGGCTGAGTACGCGATATCGATCGAGATCGAGGCCAGTCCGGAGGAGGTGTTCGAGTATCTGGTGACACCGGACGGGATGACGGCGTGGATGGGTCAGCGGGCGGACCTCGATCCCTTTCCCGGAGGGGCGTTCGACGTCGACATCGCAGGCTCACCGATCCGTGGCAGGTACCTGGAGGTCGATCGGCCCCGCCGGGTCGTCGTGTCCTGGGGAGTGGCGGACAGCGCTGAGTTTCCACCCGGCGCATCACGGGTCAGCTTCACCCTGACCCCGACCGCACACGGCACACGGGTCGACCTACTGCACAGCGGGCTACCCGACCTCATGGTCGCCGGACACGCCGAGGGCTGGGACCACTTCCTGCCGCGCCTCCTCATCGTCGCCGAGGGAGGCGTTGCCGGCGACGACGGCTGGACGCCTATGCCGGGGGACATCGAATGACCGAACCGAACAGGCGTCCCGCAGGCCGAACGGCCAGCGGCACAAGTCGTGACCCTTGTCGCGTCGTTGACCGTCGCCGCATGAGGATCGTGCTGCGGGGCAGCCATTGCGTAGTCGTAGGGCTCCGTGGGCAACCGACTCGGAGCCGATGAGGTCTACTCCGAGATGACCGCGGCCGGCGGAGGCAGTCGGGGTGTACCCTCATATGACTACATGTAGTGATGGAGGTGTGCCGTGACGGTGAGCGAGGTACCCCGATCTCTTCGTCTTCCGGTGGAGATCGACGAACGACTGTCACGGCTGGCGGCTGCCACGGGACGGTCCAAGAGCTACTATCTGCGCGAACTGGTCACCGCCGGGATTGACGATCTGGAGTACGCCTACGGACTCGTCACCCGGGCGGAGGCCATCCGCGCTGGCCAGCGCGAGACCCGGCCGCTGGACGATCTGATGTCCGAGCTGGGAATCACCCATGAGCAACTGGACGCCATGCCTGATCAGCCTGCATGACGTGGACCATTCGCACGGACCTCGACTTCGACCGAGCGTTGAGGAAGCTGGACCGTCAGGTCGCTGCCCGAGTGTTGAAGGCCCTCGCCGCACTAGAAAACCTGGACGACCCGACAACACGATGCAAGGCCCTGTCAGGGCCCTACACAGGCCTATGGCGACTCAGAGTGGGCGACTATCGCGTGATCCTCGACATCCGCCGTGGGGAACTCGTCATCATCGCCCTCGACGCGCGCAACCGCAGCAGCATCTACGACTGACCCCGATCAGTTGTACGCAAGGGGATCCCGGCACGGGCAGGGACCGCGCTCCCGAACCGCCGGTCGGCAGGACCGGCAGCCCGACCGATACCAGACCAGCACCGCTGGCGGGCAGGGGCGACAGTCGGCTCGGGATGGCACTCACGAGACCGGCCCACCGGGCGTGGAACGTGCGGATCGTGCGGCCTCGTGTCCGGTCAACTGCAGCGATGCGGCGACGTCCTTGGCCCGGCACCTCGCAAGTGCGTCCTCCGGTGCGGCGACCGTGAGGCTCACCAAGGTCTTGCCCGCAGTGAGCAGCTGCCGTTGGTACAGACGCGCCTGGACACTGGTGCCACCGGCCAGCTTGACTAGGAAGGTCGACTCCTGGCGGACCGCACCGACGGCCCCGGGCGGCGGCGGGACCTGCTCGTTGGTCACGATCTTGTCGGTCCGCTCTGCCAGGACCTCGAAGGTCTGCAGGATCGCGGCCGGGAAATCACCCGCGTACGCCGGCTGCTCCGACGCGACGATCGTGCACGCCGGTCCCCCGGGCGACAGCTCGAAGTGCCAGCGGGAGATGGAGGTGCCGTTCGCGCGGGTCTCGCTGCGACCCTTGGTGAAGGCAGGGTCTGTCGGTATGCCCACGGCGTAGGCCACGCCGCCGGCCGCTTGCAGGCCCGGTGCGAAGGTCGGCGTGGGCGCGGCGGCGGCTGAGGTCGGCGTGGGCGCGGCGGCGGCTGAGGTCGGCAGTGGGTCCCCCTTCTTCGGGTCCGGCTCGGAACCTGACGAGCAGCCAGCCGCAAGGGCAGTGGACAGCAGCAGTACCGGCACGGCCGCCTGGAGGCCGACCGTCATGCGGTGCACTGCTGCCACTTCACGAAGCCGTCCCCTGGGGAGTAGTAGTAGCCGCTTGTCCTTTGACCTGTTCGGCCTTGTTCTTCGCCTTATCGACGAGACGACGTTGCCGCCGGCGTGCCCATTGCGAGGCTCCTTCCTGACTGCGTCCACCACCGCGGGCCGGTGGCGGTACTGGTCCAGACGTTACCTGGTCACCTCCCACCCCACCAGTTCCCCCACATCCGTAGCCTCGCCACCCTTCTCACCGGGCTGCACACCCAAACTCCGCGCCGCCGACAGTTGACCTCAGCTTCAGTTCAGTCGATACCTCGACGTTCTCAGGTCACCGACGTCACCCCGTGGGGAACCGGTCAAGGATCGGCTATCGGTACGGCGGCTCCTGGCTGCCGTCAGGCGTCGGTGAGCAGGTCGTGGTAGGGCTCGGGGTCGCCCAGCGTGGTTGGTGATGTCCCGCGGCGGACGAACTCGCGTTTGCTGGGCCAGCAGGTCACGAACTGATCGCCGGTGTTGTCGTCGTACCGGATGAAGGTGACGTCGTCGATGTCGACGCGGAAGAGGTGAAACCGCCCCGGCACGGGGTTCCACCCCAGCTGAGTGCGGACCTCCTGCGCGTACGCTTCGTGCACTGTCTCGGCCGGCTCGGCGACCGCCCGACCGCGGACTTTGTACTCGCCGAGGGCGCCCTCCCTGGCGGTCACGATGCTGTGCACGAGCACCCGTGGATCGCGCAGCAGGTCTGCGGCCTTGCGCGATCCCGACAGCATCGACAGCCACAGGTCGCGCTCCCACAACAGGGGCTCAACCGGGCTCAGGCGCGGTGTCCCGTTGCGGCGAATCGTCGCGACAAGCACAACACCCGGGTCAGCGAGACGACGCCGACCGAGCTCGGCCAATCGCGGCTCGTCGGCAACCAACTGGCTCCAGCGCATACGCTCCTCCTCTACACCGCCGCCCAGACAGGCGTCGAGGAGTGTCTAGCACCACCCTCCGACATTATCGCCGTCCTGCGATGGGCTTGCAGCAGCACGTCAGGGGGTACCTGGCGGGTCAGAAGTCGATCCGCATCACGAGACGTCGCGACGTGGGACGACTGACCTCGGTGAAGCCGGCGTCACTGCTGGCCAACGTGTTCATGCATTACGTGTTCGACAGATGGATGGCCCGGGAACATCCGGGTGCCCGTTCGAGCGCTACGCGGACGACATCGTTGTCCACTGCGACACCGAGAACCAGGCCCGAGCACTTCGGGTCGCTATCGCCACCCGGCTCCAGACCGTGGGTCTTGAGCTGCACCCGGACAAGACGAAGGTCGCGTACTGCAAGGACGCGAACCGGCCCGGGGACGCGGAGCACACCAGCTTCGACTTCCTCGGCTATACCTTCCGGGCTCGCTTGGCCAAAGGCCGAAGAGGCTCCTTTGCGAGCTTCTCCCCGGCCATCAGTGGCAAGGCGCGGAAGGCGGTCGGCCAGAAGATCAGGGGCTGGCATCTCAACCGTCGGAGCGGGACAGACCTGTCCGGCCTCGCTGTGGAGATCAATCCGCAGGTGAGAGGCTTGATCAGCTACTACGGGGCCTTCTACCGCTCCGAGCTGCACTTCGTTGCCAGGCGTATCGACGAGCACATCGTCCGATGGGTCATGCAGAAATTCAAACGACAGCGAGGCAAGCTCGCGAAGGCACGAGCCTGGCTGGAAGCTGTTCACCAGCATCAGCCCCGGCTCTTCGCCCACTGGGCACTCCTCTCGCCCACCCAAGACCGACCTGTGGGAGCCGTATGACGGGAGACTGTCACGTACGGTTCTGCGAGAGCCGGGGAGTGAGATTCTCCCCGGCTACTCACCAAGAAGCAAGAGGTCCGCGACTGGTCTGGCTGGACCCCACCGCGCTACTCGCCCCAAGGCGATCCCCACACCTTCCGTCGCCGAACCCTGGTCGTTCGCGACTTCCCGCTGACCCGACCCCAGCCCACCGGGAAGGGCGTCTAACGACAACCAGGGCAAGACCTCTATGACTGGCTCTGCGGGCAGTCGGGCAAGCCGTGCCGGACGTGGCCGGGACCGTCCGCGGAGGGCCTCGGTCTGGGGACGGGCACGGTTGGTGTCCACAGCTGGCCTTCGTCCAGGCGGCGCAGTCCGGCGGTGGCCTCGTCCCGAAGGAGCTCCAGCCAGGGTGCCAGCGCTCGGGCGGGCGTGTCCGGGTCGGCCCGGGCCAGCGCGCGGGTGGATGCCGTCACCGCCGAGTGTGCCCACGACCGTGTTCCGTGTGGCGTCGCGGGCGCGCTCCCGGCCGATGGCGGCCACGGTGCGCAGGCCCGCACCAGCGGTTCGAGGTCACGGGGGCACAGTGTCGCGATCGCGCGCTCCCATGAGGCGGCGGGGTCGTAGTCGGCGGGGTTCCACGCCCAGTCGGCGACGGTGGCGAACGGGACGACGTTCGCCACCGCCGGCAGCTGGCCGTTGCTGAGGATCCCCAGCAGCGGCCCGTCGGCCAGGCCCGGGTCCCGCTGGACCAGCGGTCCGGTGAAGAGGCGCGTCGGGTCGAAGTCGTTGACCGGGAAGTTGTCCCACAGCAGCAGCTCGCGGCGGTAGCTGGCCCGTGCCCGCTCCGCGTCCGTCGGCCCGATCGAGCGCGACACCACGTCGGGGCCGGTCCACCACACCACGCACTCGACAGGCAGGCTGCTGGCCAACCCGTCTCGGTAGGGCCCGGGGTCGAGACCGGCGTAGTCGGTCGGGCAGACAATCAGTGGGGGCAGCCGGCCCGGCGTGACGAGCTCTTCGGTGAGCATCTGGCATACCTCTCCGTGTCGCCGGCCGGTGTCGTACGCGTCCGCCCCTTCGCGAATGTCGTCCCACAGCACCCCAAGCTGACGGATCCCCGTCGCCAGCACCTGGCGGCACTTCGCGGTCAGCCCGGCACGGTCATCTGGGTCGTCGAGGGCCATGTCGAGCCCGGGCGCGATGGCATAGATGAACTCGAGGTGTTCCTCACGGGCCACCGCTGCGAGTTCTCCCAGCTGGGCGAGCTCGTCGTCGGGGTAGGGCAGCCGCCACCGGTCGCGGTGCCAGGGGTCGTTCTTGGGGGCGTAGCCGTACGCCGACATCTTGCAGGCTGCCGCGAGACGCAGCAGGCACAGGCGATCCTCATGCGACCACGGCGGGCCGTAGAAGCCCTCGAGGATCCCCCGCCACGCGAAGGCCGGCCAGTCGTTCACGTCGACCTCCTCGACGGCCCGCCGGTCCGGGGTCGTCAACGCGGCGAGGGTGCGCGTGGCGTGCTTGACACCGGCGTCGTCGGCGGCCTCGACGCGCGCCTCGGCGCGGCCCCCGCGGACCCGCACCCGCAGCCGGTAGCCCTCCCGGGGCAGCGTCGGGTCGATGCGCGCCACGACGGCGATGGAGTCGGCGTCAATGGGAAGCAGCCGCCCGGTGGAGGTCAGCCGCCGCGGCGTGGGCAGCAGCAGCGAGCTCGGCAGCGAACCGTGGGACACTCCGGTGACGGTAGCGGTCGAACCGGACGGCCGCTACACCCCAAGTCCACCAGGTGGGACCGATACCATGTCGGTCATGCAAACGCCGCCAGTTACACAGGTCGCCGACGGCGTCTTCCGGGTCGAGGACACCTGCGCCGTCTACGTCGTACGCTCCCCCAGCCCGATCTACGGCGAACGTCGCGCCGTCGCGATCGACTTCGGCTCCGGCCTGGTCCTGGACCACCTGAAGGCCCTGGGCGTCGACCGGATCAGTGACGTCGTCATGACCCACCACCACCGCGACCAGGGACAGGGGCTGCACCGGGCCGTCGCGGCCGGCGCCGCCATTCATGTGCCGCCGGTCGAGGCCGACCTGTTCGCCCGGGTCGAGCAGATGTGGGTCGGGCGCGCCGTCGACGCCGACTACACGCTGCGGGACGACCGCTTCTCACTCCTGCACTCGGTGCCGGTGGCCGGGCTGGTTCCCGAGTACCGCACCGGCACGTATGCCGGGGTGCCGCTGCGGGTGCTGCCCACCCCGGGCCACACGACCGGGTCGGTGAGTTACCTGCTGGAGCGGGCCGGGAAACGGCTCGCTTTCACCGGTGATCTCATCCACTCCCCGGGCAAGGTGTGGTCGTTGGCCTCGACCCAGTGGTCCTACACCGACAACGAGGGCCCGGCGATGACGGTCCTCAGCGCCCAGCTGCTGCGCCGGGAGGGGATCGACCTGCTCCTGCCCAGCCACGGGACGGTGATGGACGGCCCCGAGGCGGCGTTGTCGCTGTTGCAGGAGCGGATGCAGGCGTACGTCGACTCGCGCCGCGCCTCGCCGTGGGACCTGATCGGCCGCCTCGACGACCCGTTCGTCCCGCTGACGCCCCACCTACTGCACAACCGGTCTGCCAACGCGGCGAGCTACGTCCTGCTCTCGGACACCGGTGGGGCGTTGTTGTTCGACTTCGGCTACGACCAGAGCACCGGCTGGCCGCCGGGCAGTGACCGGGCGGCTCGCCGGCCCTGGCTCGCGTCCTTGCCGGCGCTGCGGCAGCGGCACGGCGTGCAGCGGATCGAGGTCGTCGTGCCGACGCACTACCACGACGACCATGTCGCCGGGATGCCGTTGCTGCGCGACGTTGAAGGCACCCAGATCTGGAGCCCGGCGCACGTCTCGGCGGTGCTCGCCGCACCGCGCCGCTACGACCTGCCGTGCCTGTGGCACGACCCGATCGTCTCCGACCGCGACCTGGAACTCGGCACGTCCTTCACCTGGCACGAGCATGAGGTCACGGTCGACGACTTCCCCGGCCACACCGCGTACGCGGCGGCCTTCTCGTTCGCCGTGGACGGGGTGGGCGTCATGGTCACCGGCGACCAGCACGGGACGCTCGGGCCCCCCGGCTCGACCCGGCAGGTGGCGAACTACCAGTACCGCAACGGGTTCGCTCTGGGGGACTACCCCCGCGGCGCGGCCCTGACCCGTGAGGTGGGCCCCGGCCTGGTGGTCAGCGGGCACTGGCCGCCGCTGTGGGTCAACGACGGCGACGGCTACCTCGAGGAGCTGGACTCCGTAGCCGACGTCGTCGAAAGGGTCCACACCGACCTGCTGCCGCTGCACGAGGTCGACCTCGGTGCGGGGGGCGTGATGGCACGGATCGAGCCCTACCGCAGCACCGTCACCGTCGGCGGCCAGGTCGAGCTGACCGTGCACCTGCGTCAGCCGCTGCCCAGCGGCGGGGTCGTGCGGGTGCGGCCCGTCGTCGACGACGGGTGGACGGTAGAGCCGTCGGAGGATGCCATCGACCTGCCCCCGCTCGGACTCGGCCAGCTGAGTTTCACGGTCCGGCCGGCCAAGACGCCAGGCTGCCGCCAACGCGTTGCGATGGACATCACCGCTGGCCAGGTGCTCCTGGGACAGCACGTGGAGGCCCTGGTCGACGTCGTCGGCGCCGAGCCTGTCGCGGGCGACGGGGGCTGAGGATGTCGACACCGGCGCGCAGGCGCCCCACGATCAAGGACGTCGCCGAGCGGGCGGGTGTGTCCCGGTCGACGACGTCGCGCGCCCTGACTCAGCGAGGCTACGTAGCCGCGTCGGCGCGCGAACGGGTCCTGGCTGCGGCGAGCGAGCTTCGCTACGTGCCCGATGTGATGGCCCGCAACCTCAAGCAGCAGTTCAACTCCTGCGTCGGGCTGCTGGTCTCGGACCTGCGGAACACCTTCTACGCCGAGCTCGCCTCGGGAGCCGGTCTGGCGGCTCAGGAGGCCGGCTTTTCCCTCATGCTTGCCGACGACCGCGGCCGGCGGGCAATCGAGATGGAGGTCGTCGAGCAGTTCGTCGCGCTGCGGGTCGCCGGGGTGGTCGTCACCCCGCTTTCCGCGAAGGTGTCGCAGTTCCTGCGTGACCACGACCTGCCCGTCGTCGAGGTCGACCGGCAGTTCGACCCGTTCGGCTGCGACGCGGTCGTCACCGACAACCGGCTCGGGGCCCGCCAGCTCGCCAGGCACCTGTTGGACCTCGGCCACCGTCACATCGTGCTGCTCATCGACGAGCTCGACTGGACCACTGGGCAGGAACGCCGGCGCGGCTTCCTCGAGGCCCTCGACGCCGCAGGCGTGCCTAGCACCGCGGCCACGGTCGTCACCTGCGGCTGGGACGCCGACGCGGCTCGCACGACAGCTAGTGCGCTGCTTCGTGCGCGGCGGCCCCCGACGGCGATCTTCGCCGCGAACAACGTGCTGGCAGAAGGAGCGTGGCGGGCCGCCCAATCGTTGGGGTATGCCGTGCCGGCGCAGCTGAGCATCGTCAGCTTCGACGACGCCCCGTGGATGAGCATGGTGTCGCCGGGCGTCACGGCCATCCGGCAGGACGCCGAACGGATCGGCCGGCGTGCGGTCGCCAGGCTGCTGGCCCGGCTCGAGGATCCGAGCATCGACGTCACCGCCGAGCTGGTTCCGACGCAGATTGTCATCCGCGGCTCTACGACTCGCCCGCCCGCCTCGCCGGGGTCGTCGCCGCGGTGAGGCGTCCCACCGCCGCCGCGGACCGGACGGTGCACATGGTTGGCAACGCGCACCTCGATCCGGTCTGGCTGTGGCCGTGGCAGGAGGGGTACATGGAGGCGCGGGCCACCTTCCAGTCGGCCATCGACCGGATGGCGGAGTACGACGACTTCGTCTTCACCTGCGACCAGGTCGTGTTGCTGTCGTGGGTCCAGGAGGCCGACCCCGAGCTGTTCGAGCAGATCCGGCGCCGGGTCGCCGAAGGCCGCTGGGTCCTGGCGGGCGGCTGGTGGGTCGAGCCCGACTGCAACATGCCGTCGGGAGAGTCCCTGGTACGGCAGGGCCTCATCGGCCAGCGCTGGCTCGCGGACCGTTTCGGCGTCATCGCCACCGTGGGCATGAACGTCGACCCGTTCGGTCACAACGTCATGCTGCCGCAGATCCTGCGCGGCCAGCGGATGGACTCCTACCTCTTCCTGCGGCCAGGTCCGCACGAGTCCGACCTCGACGCCACCGCCTTCTGGTGGATCTCGCCCGACGGCAGCAGCGTGCTAGCCTACCGGATCCCATTCGAGTACTGCAGCCCACCCGGAGACGTCGCCGGTCAGGCGGAGAAGTCGCTCGGCCAGCTCGACCGCAGCCTCGGCGACGTCATGGTGTTCTACGGGGTGGGCAACCACGGCGGCGGCCCGACCCGAGCCAACATCGACTCGATCCACCGCTACAACGCCATGGGATCCTTCGGCAGGATGCAGCTGTCCTCCCCCCGGCGCTACCTTGACGAGCTCGCCGCCCGGCGCGGCCTGGCCGGTCTCGCCGAACGCACCGATGACCTGCAGCACCACGCTCGCGGCTGCTACTCCGCGCACTCCGGCATCAAGGCCTGGGTGCGCCGGGGTCAGGCTGCCCTGCTCGTCGCGGAGCGCTGGGCTGCCATCGGCGCGGCACGGCACGGGTTGGCCTACCCGGGCGACGAGCTGACCCACGCGTGGCAGCAGCTGCTGTTCAACCAGTTCCACGACGTGCTGCCCGGTTCCGCGATCGCCCCCGCCTACGACGACGCACGGGACCAGCTCGGCGAGGCCGTCTCGATCGCCAAACGGATCACCACCCGGGTGCACAACGTCCTGGCCCGGCAGGTGGACATCCCGTTCGAGGCCGGGACCCAGCCGCTGCTGGTCTTCAACCCACACCCCTGGGCGGTGACCACCGATGTCGAGCTGCAGTACGGGGTCCAGCCCACCGGCGTGCACGTCGTCGACGGGGCGGGGCAACCGGTCTGCTCCCAGCCGACCCAGTCGCTGGCCACGACGGACGACAAGGGTCGCGGGGCGGTCGTGTTCGGCGCGCAGCTGCCGGCCCTCGGCTACCGGCTCTACCGGCTGCGCGCCGGCCCCCCGACCACCGGCCTGGGCTGGGCGGACCAGCCCGGCCTCCTCGAAGCGACGTCGACGAGGCTCGAGAACGAGCACCTCCAAATGCACCTCGACCCCCAGACCGGGTGGCTGACATCATTGCGGCATAAGGGGGCCGGGCTCGACGTCGTCGACGGCGCGGCCGGACCGCACACCGTCGTCAGCGCCGACCACTCTGACACCTGGGGGCACCGGGTGGTCTCGTATGCGGTGCCCGGCGAGATGATGCGCACCACCAGCGTGGTCCTGCGTGAGAGCGGGCCGCAGCGGGCCCGGATCCGGGTCGAACGGCAATGGGGTCGCTCGACGCTCGTCGAGGAGCTCATTATGCGGGCGGGCGCGGACGAACTCGAGGTGCGGGTCACCCTCGACTGGCGCGAGCCGGCCCATCTGCTGAAGCTGCGAGTGCCGGTCGCGCTGGAACACCTCGTGGGCACCTTCGAGATCCCCTTCGGTGCGATGGAACGGCCGGTCGACGGGGCCGAGGAGCCGGGCCAGTCCTGGGTTGACCTGACCGGGACCATCGACGGAACCTCGGCCGGGCTGGCCCTGATCAACGACGCGAAGCACGCCTACGACCTCAGCCCGGCCGGGGACGGCAATTCCGCCAGCGTCGGTGTCACGGCGGTGCGCAGCCCGGTTTACGCATGGCACGACCCGCGGCCGCTCGACCCGGCCGGCGCCTACGACTACCAGGACCAAGGCATCCAGCGCTTCACCTACAGCCTCGTGCCGCACGCCGGCGACTGGCGCGCCAAGGGGCTCACCCGACGGGCCGCCGTCCTCGGCTGCCCCGTGAGGGCCATGCTGGAGCCGGCCCACCACGGGTCGCTTCCGCCGACGGCCAGCTTCGCCGACGACCGTGGCGGGGCAGTGATGATCACCACTCTCAAGGGCGCCGAGGGCACTGACCTGACCCGTCCCGACCTGGTCCTTCGAGCGGTCGAGACACGCGGCCGTCCGGCCCGGGCCGTGCTTCGGGTGCCGTTCACAGACCAGAGCATCCAGGCGCGGTTCCGACCCCACCAGATCAGGACCTGGCGACTGCCCGCGAGCGGTGGGCAGCCCGTCGAGGTGGACCTGCTGGAGTGGACAGCCGACGAAGGGCCGCCCGACGGGCCCATCAGACGGCCTCGCGCCCGGACCGGACAAGCCGGGCGCGACGCCCCGTGACGGACCCGGTCACCGCGAGGCCGTCCCTGCCGTGCCCGGTGTCGCTGGAGTTCGTCGGCGAGGACGGGACGGCGGTTGGCGCGGCAACGCTGAGAGCAGACCTAGCCAGCGACGACACCGAGGTGACGGTCGGGCCGCTGCTGCTGCTGGTCCACACCGCACCCAGCCCCGTCGACGGCCTCATCACGTTGACCCTGACCGCTCCCGTCGCGGATGGGCACCCGGCCTACGGTCACCTGCAGGTCAGCGTCGAGACCGCTGCGGTACAACCGGACTGGCTCATCCCCGGACTGTTCTACGGCGAGAACAGGCGACCCGACTGCCAACGTCGATACCCCCGCTTCGAGGCCGGCCGGCACGACCCCGCCGGGCTGGTCAGCGCGGCGTGGTCCTTCCGATCCGATCGCGCCGCGACCCCCGCGGTGTTCGCCCGCGGCGATCACGCGACGAGCGTCCTGCTCGTCGCGGAGGCGGCAGAAGCAGGACCGACCGGGCTTGGATTCGCGCACACCAGTGGAGTGGCCGTATCGCACGTCGTGGTGCCCTACCGCGAGTCCCCCGTCAGCTACGACGGCTCCCAGACGGCGCGTGCGCCCCTGCGGGGGCGCTGGGACTGGGCCCGCGGCGGGGGTCTGACTGTGCACGTCGGCGTCCTGCCACCCGACCCGCACGGATATGCCGCGGTGCTGCGCTCCGTGCACCGCGCCTGGGCTCCTCCCGACCCACACCGACCGGCCATCGGCTTGGCTGAGGCGGCCGACATTGCCGCCGAGGGGCTGACCAGGTGGCACTACGACCCGCACCCAGGGGTGTTCCTTGAGACCGTCGGCTTCGACCGCGAGTTGACCGGGCAGGACGGGCGGCGCGTCGAGCGGCGCGACATGCATGTGGCCTGGATCTCGGGCCTGCCCTGGGCGTATGCGCTACTGCGCCATGGGACCCGGGTGGGCTCAGCGCGCGATGTGGCCGCGGCTCGGGCGGTCACCGACCACGTCTGCTCGGCGCTATCGCCGTCCGGCACCCTGTGGGGGCGCTGGTCGCCCGATCTGGGGTGGACGCAGAGCTGGACCCCGGTTGCCCGCGGGCTGCACTCGCGGACACTCGGTGAGGCCGCGACGTTCCTCGGCCGCTCACTCGACCTCGTCGACGACGCCCCGCAGTCGTGGCGCGACGCGCTGGACTCGACACTGGCGGCCGTGGCCGCCCGGCAGCGCGCGGACGGCAACGTCGGCTCACTGCACCACGCCGACACTGGTGAGGTGCTCTCGTGGGAGGGCGCCGCTGGGCTCATGTGGGTGGCCGCGTTCGCCGAGGAAGCCACCCGGGGCGCCGGACACCCGGGGTACCTGCAGGTGGCGCGCCGGGCGGGCGACTACTACGCGCGGTTCGTGAAGCAGGAGTTCATCTACGGCGCGCCGGAGGACGTCGACCTGGCACCCACGTCGGAGGACGGCTACGTCGCAGTAATGTCGTACGTCGCGCTGCACCGGGCTACCGGCGAGGCCCGCTGGCTCGACCTGGCCCGTCGGGCGGCCGAGTGGATGCTGACCTTCCGCTACTCCTACGACGTCGCCTTCGAGCCTCGAACACCCCTCGGGCTGGCCGGGTTCCGCAGCCGCGGCGCCGACCAGGCCTCCCCGTGCAACCAGCACCTGCACGCGTACGGCCTGATCTGCACAGCCGAGCTCCTCGAGCTGTCAGCGGCCTTGGGCGACGGGCACTACCGGGAGCGTGCGGAGGAGACCTTGGCCTGCTTCCGCCAGCTCGTGCCGGTCTGGGACGGCGAGTACGGCGCCTACCGCGGCATGCTCACCGAGCGGTACTACCAGACGAACTGCTTCCAGGCCAAGGGCATGGTGCTCACCTTGTCACACGCCTGGAGCGTCGGTGCCCTCCTGCTCGGGTGCGAGCAGTGGATTGCGGCGGCGCCCGGGTCCGCGGCGACCTCGGCGAGCTGACGGGCGGTGCACTCAGGCGCACTCGAGCGGGGCCGCGGTCGGGTCATCAGGCAGCTCGTCAACAGCACGGCCCTCGGCGGTCGTCGCCGTGCTTAACGGGACGCACCGGCGCCAGCCGGTCTGATCTGAGGCCGCCCCAATCGTTATGCGCTGCTAGTCGCCGCGGTCTATAGTCGGCGGTGTGGCAACGATGCCACACCGGCTGCTGCCGGCGTGCCGGGCCGCAGCGTACGCGGGAGGGGCAGGCAACCATGACCGTCAGAGGCACCACCGTCTCGCCGGCGTCACGCAAGCGGCGGCTCAACCCCGAGGCGATCGCCGGCTATCTCTTCATCAGCCCTTGGATCGTCGGGTTCCTGGTCTTCACCCTCGGCGCGATGGTCTACAGCCTGGTCATCTCTTTCAGCCACTACAGCCTGGCGACGAACATCGCGACGCCCGCCGGCGGCGACAACTACGCGCAGTTGCTCGACGACCCCAAGGTCCTGCTGTCGCTGACCAACACCCTGGTGTACGCCGTCCTGGCGGTACCACTGGAAATCTGCTTTGCGCTCTTCCTCGCCATGCTGCTCAACGAGGTCGGCCGCGGCGCCGGCGTCTTCCGCACCCTTTACTACCTGCCGAAGATGACCCCGGCGGTCGCCACCGCCTCGATGTTCCTGCTGCTTCTCAACGGCAACACCGGCGCGGTCAATCAGGGACTCAACGTCATCGGGATCAACGGACCGCAGTGGCTCGTCGACCCCGCCTGGGTGCGCCCGTCGATCGTCATCATGGCCCTGTGGGGGGTCAGCGGAACCATGGTGATCTTCTTGGCCGCCCTCAAGAACGTGCCACGAGAGCTCTACGAGGTGGCCTCACTCGACGGTGCCGGCCCGATCCGAAAGTTCGTCAACATCACGATTCCGATGATCTCCGGAGCAATCTTCTTTAACGTCATCGTCCTCACCATCGCCGCACTGCAGGTGTTCGACCAGGTGTACCTGCTCTTCTGGCGAGACCAGACCAACGCCTCCCCCGACACCGCGCTGTTCTACGGCGTGTACCTGTTCCAACAGGCATTCCGCGACTTCAACTTCGGCGTCGCTGCCGCCATGGCCTGGCTGCTCTTCGTGATCATCATGATCATCACCTTCATCCAAGTGAAACTATCCAACCGGTTCGTCTACTACGAAGGAGACAACTGATGACCCAGACCCCGACCCCGACCCCGACCACCGGGACCACGATCCAGGCCAGGGCGGCTCTACGAGAGCGAGTCATCACGCCGGCGCCAAAGGCCCACCGGGCCCGCTCGGCCGCCGTCCGGTTCCTGCTCCGCGCCGTGTTGGTGGCGTTCGCATGCCTGTTCCTCTACCCCTTTGCGTGGCTGATCGCCGCCAGTCTCAAGCCGCGGGACGAGGTCTTCGACAACGCGCTGATCCCTCACACGCTGCAGCCGCGGAACTACACCGAGGTTTGGGCGCAGTTGCCGCTCGTCAGCTGGATCTGGCACAGCGTCGTCATAGCCCTGCTCGCCGCCGGGCTCGTGGCAATCTCCAGTTCGCTCGTCGCCTTCGGCTTCGCCCACTTCCGCTTCCCAGGGCGCAATTTTCTCTTCGGCCTCGTGCTGGCGACGATGATGCTGCCCGGAGCGGTAACCATGGTGCCGCAATACCTCATCTGGAAGTACCTCGGCCTGTTGGGCACTTGGGTCCCACTGTTCGGTATGAACCTCTTCGGCTCGGCGTTCTACATCTTCCTGCAGCGCCAGTTCTTCCTCGGGCTGCCCAAGGAGTTGTTCGAGGCGGCGCGCCTGGACGGGGCGAGCTACTTCGACCTCTTCCGCAGAATCGCGATGCCACTGTCGATCCCGTCGCTCATCATCGTGTTCATCTTCGAATTCCAAGCAAGCTGGAACAGCCTGCAGTCGGCGCTGATTTACCTCAGTGCCGGCAGTGTGGACGGGTTCACGGTGCCGCTTGGCATCTCGTACGCCATGACCACGTTTAGCCCCACCAACGGTGGCCACGGCGACTACCAATACGTCATGGTCGCCAGCCTCATCGTCACGCTCCCCATGCTGCTGCTCTTCATCTATGGCCAGCGGTACTTCATCGAAGGCGTCGCCACCCAAGGACGTAAGGGCTGACCGCCGGGCGATACGGCAAGACGCACTCAGCTCAGGTGGTCCGCGCATACGGAGGCCACCTCGGCCGGTCGGCGGGCATCCCCCGCTAACTACTAACGGGGCTGCGCCCCCAGCGCGACGAGTCGTGTCGTGGTCGTCGTGGTCTGCGGGCTCCGGTCGGGCGGGTGGAGACCGTGATACACCGCGATGTTCCGCACCCGCGTCCACGACCGATTCCTAGCCACCGGCCTGTCGCACCTCGACGAACCCACCAACGACAACGCCCTGCGCAGCGCCTCAACCGCATACCAACATGCCACGACGCATTCGCCGCCCAGAACGGCCTAGCCGCACAAGCCCGAACCGCCAAGCCCAAACCTGACTCAAACTTTCCGGCTTCGCCGGATCTAGCACTCTAGTTCTTCTTGCCCGCCGTTGTCTGGTCGTAAGCCCGCTGCGACGAGGTCTGGGCATCCTTCAGGGCCGCCTCCGGCGACTTGGACCCGAGGAGGACAGCCTGGACGGCATTGGTCAGATCCGTCTTGATCTGCTGGCCGGCCGGCGAGGCCCCGACGGACTTGCCCTTGACGACGATGTCGTAAAAAGTCGAGATCGTCTGATCGAAGCCCGCATTGCCACTCGGCTTGACGTACTTCTCTCGAAGTGCAGTGTCGGCCGCCGGCGAGCCCGTGAAAAGACCGGTGTTGATGCCGCCAGGCGTCGCCGCGATCTTGTCCGACCGCGCCTTCGCCGCCGCCTCCCAAGCCTGCTGGTTGGTGATGTCGATCATCCAAGCGCAGGCTGCGTCCTTGTTCTTGGCGTTGGTCGGGATGACGAAGGACGTTCCACCGGCAACGGTGAACGGCTGCCCGTCGGGGCCCTTGAAGGGGACCGCGCCGATCTCGATCTGGCCCACGTACGGGGTGAGCACGTTGACGTACCACTGGGCGTTCACCTGCGCCCCCACCTGGTCCTTGATGTACTGGTTGTTCTTGCCGAAAGCGTCGAAGGTATCGCTGAAGCTCTTGACCTTGGCGAAGCCGCCCTGCGCGTCGGTGATCTGCTTGAGCACCTGCAGGCCCTTGACATTCTTGGGGTCGTCCAGGGTTGGCTTGCCCGTTGAGTCGATGAGCTGGCCGCCGTAACCGAGGATCCACAGCGGCGTTTGACCAGTGGCCACCGGATCGAACCCAAGGGTCGAAGGGTTGTCGCCGCTGGTCTTGTACATCTTGCCAAGGGCGGCGACCAGCACGTCCGGCTTGCTGGTGTCAATATCCGCCGCCGTCACTCCCGCGGCCGCCATAACCCGCTTGTTCAAGATGATCGCCGGCGGCTGATAGAACTGCGGGACCGCCCAGACCTTGGCCCCGTAGGTGACGTCCGCGACGACCGAGGGGTACCAGGCCGTGTTCGGATCCACGCCCCAGGTGGAGAAGCAGCCATCGAGCGGCTGAATGAGACCCTGCGCAGCATACGTTGCCACGAACTGGCGATCCATCTGGACCACGTCGGGCACCTGCCCACTGGCCATACGTGTGGTGAACTTCTGAGCGTCGAAGGCCGTTTGGTCCAGCTGGATACTGACGCCGGATAGCTTCTGCTTGGCCGACTCGATTCGCGCCTTGCCGACATCGTCCGCGTTGTCGAACGCCCACCCACTCAAACTGCCCTTGACGTCCTTGCTGAAACTGGTAGCGGCGCCCGACGACCCCCCGGAGGAGCCGCTCCCCCCACCACTACACGAGGACACGACGACCGCAATAACCCCGACAGCGATCGTGACTGCGCCTGCCCGTCTGCGAATCATCTGATCATCCCTTCGCGTCGAACCTCGCGGGCGTGACCGGATCCCGCGGTCGCACCTCATTGTCGAGGCACATGGGAACCTTCCCACATCGGCACAGTACATGCGGGTCCGGACAGCCACAAGGGCACGACGAGACTCACGAATAGTGCTCGCGAAGTGGGGTGCGTGCCTCATGGGAGAACTGCTCGCGAAACCAGGGTCTAGGTTCGGGCGCTGTAGTGGACTCCGGGTGGGTCAAACGGGCTCTTCGTACCTGCGGTGGGGTCATGAGAGCCGGGGGTCGGTGAGTCCGCCTCCGATGAGGAGCATGCGGAGGCGGTAGTTGTCGCGGTTGCGGAAGCCGCGGGCGACGCGGCGGTGGAGCTCGATGAGGCCGTTGACGGCTTCGGTGCCGCCGTTGTTCGCGCCGGCGGTGGCGAAGTAGGCCAGGAACGGCTCGCGCCACTGCTTCAGGGTCCTGCCGAGGCGGGCGATTTCAGGGATCGGGCAGGTCGGGAACGAGGCGATCACGTGCTCGGCGATCCGGCGGCCCTCGGCCGGGGTGTCCTGGTGGAACGCCGAGCGCAGCTGCTGGCCGGCCTGCCAGGCGATGTGGACCTCGTCGTGGCGTTCGTCGGCAGCGATCGCACGGGCCAGTCGGGCCTGCTGGCGCTCGGTGAGGTGCTCTCGGC
>JAABUN010004709.1_pt1 | contig 18048 bp, 18 predicted proteins | sample 5559311 | NCBI WGS metagenome assembly JAABUN01 (sample SAMN10711877, study PRJNA513370) | rock metagenome | isolation source: Antarctica rocks | place: Antarctica: Victoria Land, Siegfried Peak sud | reverse complement strand
GCTGCACGCCGGGGCGCGGGATGCTCGTACTGATCAGCTGGCGCAGCTCCGTCATGCCCGCTCCTGTGCGGGCGGACACGATCACCGAGCCGGGCTCGCGCTGCCGGAGCCGCTCGACGACGAACGGATCGGCCGCGTCGGCCTTGTTCAGGACGATGATCTCGGGCACCCGGCGTGCATCGACCTCGGTCAGGACCGCGCGGACGGCCGTGATCTGGCCCTCGGGATCCGGATGCGATGCATCCACGACGTGCAGGATCAGGTCGGCGTCCGCAACCTCCTCGAGGGTCGATCGGAAGGCCTCGACCAGCTGCGTGGGGAGCGACCGGACGAACCCGACCGTATCCGCCAGGGTGTAGCCGATGCCGTCCGGCGTCTCGGCCTTGCGGATCGTCGGATCGAGTGTTGCGAACAGCGCGTTCTCGACCAGCACGCCGGCATCGGTCAGCCGGTTCAGCAACGACGACTTGCCGGCGTTCGTGTACCCGGCGATCGCGACGGAGGGAACCTGATTCCGACGACGATTGGATCGCTTGGTCTCGCGGGCGGGTTTCATGCCGGCGATCTCGCGACGCAGCTTCGCCATCCGGGTACGGATCTTCCGGCGGTCGAGCTCGATCTTCGTCTCACCGGGACCGCGGGAACCCATGCCGGCGCTCGCGCTACCGACCTGGCCACCGGCCTGGCGGGACATCGATTCGCCCCAGCCACGCAGGCGCGGCAGCAGGTATTCGAGCTGCGCGAGCTCCACCTGCGCCTTGCCCTCGCGGGACTTGGCGTGCTGGGCGAAGATGTCCAGGATCAGCGCGGTGCGGTCGATCACCTTGACCTTGACGATGTCCTCGAGGCCACGACGCTGCGAGGGGGCCAGCTCGCCATCGATGATGACCGTGTCAGCCCCGGTCGCCTGCACGATCGACTTCAGTTCCTGCGCCTTGCCGGAACCGAGGAACGTCCCGGGGTCCGGCTTGAGCCGACGCTGCACGATCCCGTCGAGCACCTCGGACCCGGCCGTCTCCGCGAGTGCCGCGAGTTCCTGGAGCGAATTCTCGGCGTCCTGGGCCGTACCTTCACTCCACAGTCCGGCGAGGACGACACGCTCGAGCCTGAGCTGCCGGTACTCGACCTCGGTGACGTCCTCGAGTTCGGTGGAGAGCCCGGCGACCCGGCGGAGCGCGTGGCGTTCGGCCAGATCCTGCTGGTCGCCGTCAGCACCGGAGAGCTCGTCGACGTGGGACAGGGCGAGTGCGCGCGACCGCCAGGTCTTTTCGAGGGGTGCGCCGGGTCCGTCCGTAATCGGTGGTCCGTTCTTCGCCTTCGCCACCGCCGCTTCGTCGCTGGCCAGGATCCGGTCGATAACGGCTTGGATCTCCTCCGGGCCCATGTCGGCTCCGGTGGAATGTCCGTGATTCGTGGTCATATTCTCCCTAGGTGTGCGTCCAGCAATTGTACGGCCGCCCTCCACCGGCGTCACCGCGTATTCTCCCAGCGCGAAACAGCGCGACCGGGGTAGGACGGAGCGTGGCACTAGGCTTTCGACCATGGAGTCACAGCACTATTTCAGCGCCCACCCCGCGGGCCCGGACACGCGCAGACCCCTCTCCGTGGTCCTGGCCGGACAGCGCCGGGACCTGGTCACGTCGTCGGGTCTCTTCAGCCCCGATGGTGTCGACAAGGGAACGGCGATCCTCCTTGCCTCGGTCCCGACGCCGGAGGGGCAGCGCCTGCTGGATATCGGCTGCGGCTGGGGGCCGATCGCCCTCACGATGGCGTTGCAGGCGCCCGGCGCCGATGTCTACGCGGTCGACGTCAACGAGCGCTGCATTGCACTGACCGCTGCCAACGCGGAGCTGCTGGGTCTGCGGAATGTGCGTGCGGCCGCGCCTGACGACGTCGATGCCGGCCTCGAGTTCGACACGATCTGGTCGAATCCGCCGATCCGCGTCGGCAAGCAGGAACTGCACGCGCTGCTGCTGCGCTGGCTGCCGCGCCTGGCTCCCGGCGGGCGGGCCTGGCTCGTGGTGCAGAAGAACCTCGGAGCCGACTCGCTGCAGCGCTGGCTCGGCGAGGAACTGCCCGGCGGCTTCACTGTCCGGCGCGCGGACAGCTCGAAGTCCTTCCGCATCATCGAGGTGCACCGCACGCCCTGATGCCGCTGCGTCGCGCCCTCCGGTGCCGCTGCTCAGCGCGCAGGGAGCACGAGCCCGTCGGAGAGCACGAGGCCGTCGGCGACGAGGACGGCGGGCCCGCTGAGCTGCACGTGCTCGCGCCCGTCCGGACCATCGAAGAAGCTGACCCCCACGACTCCGCCCGGCACACTCACCAGCCACTGCGCAGGTGCGCCGTCGCCGGCCCAGTACCGGGTGGCCGCCGCAGCGGCGCAGGCCCCGGTGCCGCAGGACTGCGTTTCGCCCACACCCCGCTCGTGCACCCGCATCGTGAGACGACCCACGCCGTCGTCCCCCACCAGCGGGTCCGAGGGAACGACCAGTTCGACGTTCGTGCCCTCGGGTGGGGCGGGCTGGACGGTCGGCGCCCGGTGCAGCAACGTCGCGTGCAGTTCTGCATGCTCGGCCAGCGCGACGACGGTGTGCGGATTGCCCATGCTGATCGACAGGGCGGGCCGATCGACGTCGAGCCCGCCGACATCAACGAGGGAATCCATACCGCGGGCCACCGCCACCTCCGGGAAGATGAACTCCCACGGCCCCATGTCAACGGCATAGCCGTCCCCGGACCGGGTGACCCGCTTGATGCCGGCGCGCGTCCCGATGGCCAGCTGGCCGCCGTCGGGCAGTTCCGCCACCGCCTTCGCGAGGAGGAAGCGGGCGAAGACGCGGACGCCGTTGCCGCACATCTCCGCCACGGAGCCGTCCGCGTTGCGATGGTCCATGAACCACTCCGCGGCTGGCTCGGTCTGCAGGAGGGCACGCCCCTCCGGGAGCGCCGCGGACCTGACGGCGCGGATGAACCCGTCCGCTCCGATCCCCTGGTGTCGGTCACAGAGGGCCGCAACGAACGAGGTGTCGATGGGACCCGTGCCCTCCGGATCGAGGCACAGGACGAAGTCGTTGCCGGTGCCGTGTCCCTTGGTGAAGGACAGACCCGCACCGGGCTGCAATCCTTGCTCAGCGGCGGCGGGGGCGGGGGCGAGGTAATCGGTCACCACCCTAGGATAGATGCCCGTGCCCCTGGACGGTCTCGAGCGCCCGGTCCAGGAGGGCCGGCTCCTGCGAATCGTGCCAGCTGACGCGAGGATCGCCGCGGAACCAGGTCCGCTGCCGACGCGCGAACCGCCGGGTCGCCATGATCGTGCTCTCGATCGCCGTTGCCTCCGTCATGGCGCCATCCAGCACCTGCAGGAACTGCCCGTAACCCAGAGCCCGTGAGGCGGTCCTGCCGGTCCGCAGGCCGACCCCGGCCAGGTGCCGCACCTCCTCGGCGAGGCCCGCGCCGACCATGGCGTGCACCCGTTCGGCGAGCCGCTCGCGCAGGACGTCCCGATCGACGTCGAGCCCGATCTGCACGGTCGGCTGGTGGTACTCCCGTCGCGGCATAAAGGCGCTGAACGGCCGCCCGGTGATTTCGTGAACCTCGAGCGCCCGGATCAGCCGCCGATCGTCATCGATCCGCTCCGCGGACGCCGGGTCGACGACGCGAAGACGCCCGCGGATCTCCGCGCTGCCGAGTGCCTCAAGGTCGGCTTCCAGCCGCGATCGGACGGCGGGGTCGGTGGGTGGGAACTCGAGGCGGTCGAGCGCTGCCCGGACGTACAGGCCGGAACCTCCCACGAGCACCGGGACACGCCCACGACAGCGGAGGTCACCGATGATCCGACGAGCATCTTCCTGGTAGGCGGCCACGCTTGCCTCCTCGGTCACGTCGAGCGTGTCGAGCAGGTGATGCTCGATGCCGCCACGCTCGTGCTCGCTGAGCTTCGCGGTCCCGATGTCCATACCGCGGTAGAACTGCAGTGCGTCGGCGTTGATGACCTCCCCGCCGAGCCGCTGCGCCAGCGCGACGCCGAGCTCCGATTTACCCGATCCCGTCGGACCGATCAGGGCAACAACCGGAACCATGGCAAGGGTCAAAGGCCGCGCTCCCTGACCGGTAGCAAGGGCATCCCCAGGGAGACGGCACGGGGCCCCCCGCCCGCTGGCGCGGCAGAACCGCAGGATTCGGCCTGGCTGCGGTCCCAGGCATCACCGGCGCGCGATCGGCGCACCCCGAAGTGGTTGGAGGCCGGATCGGACAACAGGTGGAAGGAGGCCGCCTCGGTGATGGGCAGGGTGACGAAATCGCCGGGTCGCGGCACCCCGGCACCCTCCGGGACCGAGAAGTGGACGAGCCGCTGATCGCGGGAGCGGCCTGTCAGGCGGTGGGTCTCACCGCCCTTGCGACCCTGCTGGTCCGTCACGAGCACCTCGACGATCGCGCCGACCTGGCGCGCATTTTCCTGCCGGGCGATGTCGTCCTGCAGGGCGGTCAGTCGCTCGAAGCGCTCCTGAACGACGGCCTTCGGCAGCTGCTCCGGCAGCTCCGCCGCCGGGGTCCCGGGCCGCTTCGAGTACTGGAAGGTGAAGGCTGTGGCGAAGCGGGACTGCTCGACGACGTCGAGCGTGGCCTGGAAGTCCGCTTCCGTCTCCCCCGGGAAGCCGACGATGATATCGGTGGAGATGGCTGCGTGCGGCATCCGCTCCCGGACCCGCTCGAGGATCCCCAGAAAACGCGCCGACCGGTAGGACCGGCGCATGGCCTGCAGGATGCGATCCGATCCGGACTGGAGCGGCATGTGCAGCTGCGGCATGACATTCGGTGTCTCGGCCATCGCGTCGATGACGTCATCGGTGAACGCGGCAGGGTGCGGGCTCGTGAAGCGCACTCGCTCGAGCCCCTCGATGGATCCACAGGCGCGCAGCAGCTTCGCGAAGGCCCCGCGGTCGCCGAACTCGACGCCGTACGAGTTCACGTTCTGGCCGAGCAGGGTGACCTCGACCGCGCCGTCGGCTACCAGCGCCTCGATCTCGGCAAGGATCTCGCCGGGCCGCCGGTCGCGCTCCTTCCCGCGAAGAGTCGGCACGATGCAGAAGGTGCATGTGTTGTTGCAACCCACCGAGATCGATACCCATCCCGCGAACACCGATTCGCGGCGGGTGGGCAGTGTCGACGGGAAGACATCGAGGGACTCGAGGATTTCGAGCTGGGCCTCCTGGTTGTGCCGGGCACGCTGGAGCAGAGCGGGAAGGGCCCCGATGTTGTGGGTCCCGAAGACGGCGTCCACCCACGGCGCCCGCTGCAGGATGGTCTCCCTGTCCTTCTGGGCAAGGCACCCACCGACGGCGATCTGCATTCCGGGCCGTACGTCCTTCACGGCCTTCAGCATGCCGAGGTTGCCGTACAGCTTATTGTCGGCATTCTCCCGGACCGCGCAGGTGTTGAAGACGACGACATCGGCCTGTCCGGCCTGGGCGGGCGCGAGTCCGGAATCCTCGAGCAGTCCGGAAATACGCTCGGAGTCGTGGACATTCATCTGACAGCCGTAGGTCCGCACCTCGTAGGTCCGCTGCTCTGCCCCGTCGCGTCGCTCTGCTGGGCTGTTGCTGGTCTCGTCGAGGGACGCGGGAAGTGTCATGCTCACGCTGTCAAGGGTACGGCTGGCAGGGTGCACGCCCACAATCCTGGTGTCCGGATCAGTCAGGCACGTCGATGTCGGCCAGCACGTCCTTCACGATGCCGAAGGCCAGCCCCGGGCTGTACCCCTTGCGGGCGAGCACGCCCACGAGGCGGCGCACTTCCTTCTCCCGGGCTGCCCGGTCTGAGAGATTGGTGCTGTCGCGGATTTTCCGGCGGACGACCTCGCGGGCGCGGTCATCCTCCTCCTCGTCGGATGTCTGCAGCAGGGCGTCCTCTGCGAGCTCCGGAGCTATACCTTTGTCGGCGAGTTCGCGACGCAGCGAGAACCGGGACAGCGACTTCGCGGCGGTACGGGTCCGGACCCACATGCGAGCGAACTCCGCATCGTCGATGAGCTGCACTTCCTCGAACCTGTCGAGGAGTGCGGTTGCGATACCGGGCGGTATGTCGCGCTGGGCGAGCTTTATGGACAACTGGTGCCGGCTCCTTGGCCCGAGCGCCAGCTGCCGCAGGAGGATTGCACGGCCCTGCGCCGACAGCTCTGCATCACTGGCATGCAGGTCCAACACACCGGAGGTGCCGGCGGTCTTCCTGGAACCGGTGGATCCGCCGGACCCGAACCGGCCGAAGGATGTTCCCCCTTCGGCCGACTCCTGTGCCCCGAGGTCCGATGACACCTTCGCCTACTCGCCGCTGACGGCCTTGAGCTTGGGAGCCTCGGCTTCCTCGACCGGCACCCCGATGCCCAGTTTGGACCTGATCTTCTGCTCGAGCTCGTTCGCCAGATCAGGGTTGTCGATCAGGAACTTCCGGGCATTCTCCTTGCCCTGCCCGAGCTGGTCGCCGTCATAGGTGAACCAGGCACCCGACTTCTTGACCAGCCCGTTCTCCACGCCGACGTCGATCAGGCCGCCCTCGCGCGAAATACCAAAACCATACAGGATGTCGAACTCGGCCTGCTTGAACGGCGGGGCCATCTTGTTCTTCACGATCTTGGCGCGGGTCCGGTTGCCCACCGGATTCACGCCTTCCTTCAACGTCTCGATGCGTCGTACGTCGATGCGGACCGAGGCGTAGAACTTCAGTGCCTTGCCACCGGTGGTGGTCTCGGGGCTTCCGAAGAAGACACCGATCTTCTCGCGCAGCTGATTGATGAAGATCGCGGTGGTCTTGGTCTGGCTCAGGCGTCCGGTGATCTTCCGGAGAGCCTGACTCATCAGACGGGCCTGCAGGCCGACGTGGCTGTCACCCATCTCGCCCTCGATCTCGGCGCGGGGCACGAGCGCGGCGACGGAGTCGATGACGACAATGTCGATGGAACCGGAGCCGATCAGCATGTCCATGATCTCGAGTGCCTGCTCACCGGTGTCCGGTTGGGACACGAGGAGGGCATCGGTATCGACGCCCAGCCTCTTGGCGTACTCGGGGTCCAGGGCATGCTCGGCGTCGATGAAGGCTGCAATGCCTCCATTGCGCTGGGCGCTGGCCACGGCATGCAGCGCTACCGTGGTCTTGCCGGATGCTTCCGGACCATAGATCTCCACCACCCGACCGCGCGGTAGACCGCCGATTCCGAGCGCGGCGTCCAGCGCGATGGACGTCGTGGAGATGGTTTCGATCGGTGCCCTGATCTCGTCGCCGAGGCGCATGATGGAACCCTTGCCGTACTGCTTGTCGATCTGGGCGAGAGCAGCTTCTAGGGCTTTCTCGCGGTCTGGAGCGGCCATTCTTCACCTCGGGTAATCGTGGCCGGTTGGCCGGTGTGCGTGTTCGATTCGACTGTATTAGCCTGCGCTGACAGTTTGAGGCGGGGCCGCCGCTATGTGGACAAAAGCGTTCCGCCTCCCACGAAAAGCATAGCCCAGACCGAATACATATTCGATTATTCGCACCGCTCCAGCGTGTTGGGCGTCGACGCCTTTCCTTCCACCTCCGGGCCCGTCAACTGGTGCCTCATCGGGGCTTCACATCTCGGCCCAGCCACCGCTCCGGCGGAACATCCTGGGCACGGCACACCGCCTCCCAGACCGCCTTCGGATCGACCCCGTCGGCCAGGGCCTCCGCCGCCGTGCGATCCCCCAACCGGTCCACCACGAGGTCGCGAGCGAGGCTCCGCGAATACTGTTCGCCGAACTCGTCATCCATCAATCGCCAGAACTCGCTCAACCGCATCTGCTGTCCTCCGCTCTCGTCTCTCCTGCTGTGCGCACCCCGAGCCGATCCGGAGGGTGGTCCATGGTGCCTCGACCACGGGGTAACCCTACAATTGGCCCATGAACGCGAAGCCGAGCACCACCGACCGCGGCCAGGGCCTTACCGCCGATCCCGGGGACGATGCAGATACCGATGCCGCTATCGAGGCACTCGAACAACAGCTCAGCATGTTGTGGCGGCGGGCACGATCAAATTCCTACAAGGTCGCGCGCCGGGTGCACCCTGATATGGAGCCCGCCGCCTACGGACTCCTCGTGATCCTCCAGCGTGAGGGATCCATGCGCCTGACCGATATCGCGGCAAGCGTCGGGGTCGGCAAGCCGTCGGTCAGCCGCCAGATCGCAATGTTGGAACAGCTCGGGCTGGTGCAGAAGGAAGCCGATCCCCTCGACGGTCGCGCGCAGGCCATCTCGTTGACCGAGGCCGGCACCCGGCAGCTCGTCGCGGCGCAGACGGCCCGCAAGCAGGCGTTCCACCAGCTCATGGAGGACTGGGACGTCGCGGACCTGACGCGTCTGGGGACGCTGATCGCGCAACTGAACAACACTTACACCAAGGACAACTGGTAGGGCGGCCGTACTCAGCAGGAAGGCCCGTCCCTGCGGGACGGGCCTTCCTTGGCTGACTGGCTTATTCTGCGCTGACTAGCGGTTCGTCGCCGCGAGCCCCCGACGGAAACCATCGTTCAGTTCGTCGGACAGGTCGTCGCCGAACTCCCGGGAGAATTCCTGCGGGACGGTGTCGGGGATGGATACGCCTTCGGCTTCTGCCAGGCGGTCGCTGACTTCCCGCAGCATCGAGGAGAGCGGTACCTCGAGTGCATTGCAGATTGATGAGAGGAGTTCAGAGGATGCTTCCTTCTGGCCACGCTCGACCTCACTGAGGTATCCGAGGGAAACCCTCGCACTGTGCGATACCTCGCGCAGGGTACGGCCCTGGCGCTGGCGAACGTCGCGGAGGACATCGCCGATCTCATGGCGAAGAACCACCATTTTGCGCTCCTTGGGCTTGCGTTGTGCATCATCTGCCAACCCCACATCACGCCAACGGACGACGCCGTTTACGGATACGGGCTGCTTTACCATCTGTATCGCCTTGCTCCCTCATGGGTGCGGCACCGCCTTCTGGCGTGTGCCTCGTGATGATGACCTGCCCGATCTGCTTGAGCCTAAGTCGTCAACCATATCAATGGCCGACAGTGTTTATAACTACCCCCACTCGGCGTTTGTTCCCCTGGACAACGCCCCGAGAAGCTCCTGGAGCACCGCGTCCCGGGCCGCGCAGCGGATGCTTTCGCGGCTGCCGCTGAATCGATACTCAAATGTCACAGAGCCCGAAGCCATCGAGATCGCGGTGAAAACGGTGCCCACGGGTTTTCCCTCGTGTGCCGAGGGACCGGCGACGCCCGTCGTGGCGACGCCGATATCGGAGAGCAGGGCCGCCCTGGCGCCGTCGGCCATCGCAGCCGCCACGCGCGCGTCGACCGCACCGGCACTCGCCAGGAGTTCACCGCTGACGCCGAGCAGGTTCTGCTTGACGGATGACTGGTAGGCGACGACACCGCCCTGCAAAACGGCGGATGCACCGGGAACCCCGGCCAGGCTGGAAGCCAGCATGCCAGCCGTCAGGGACTCGGCCGTCGCCACCGTGACACCCTGCAGGCTCGCGAGGGCGATCACCCGGGCGGCCGTCGCGGCAGCGGTCATCGGCGAGCGCCTGCGCGCAGGCGGACGGCCTGGACGATGTAGTCGACGCCGGTCACCACAGTGATGACGACGGCGGCGGCCATGACCGCTGCGGCGAGCCACCATGCCCAGTCGCCGGCAATGGCCTGCAGGGGAACGAGGAACAACAGGATCGCAACCGTCTGCACCACCGTCTTGAGCTTGCCGCCGCGCGACGCCGGCATGACGCCGTACCTGATCACCGCGAAGCGCAACCCGGTGATGCCGATCTCGCGGACGAGGATGACGATAGTTACCCACCACCACAGCTCGTCGAGGACCGAGAGGACTATCAGGGCGGAGCCGATCAGCAGCTTGTCCGCGATGGGGTCGGCGATCTTGCCGAAGTCGGTGATGAGACCCCTGCTGCGGGCGAGGTCGCCGTCGAGCTTGTCCGTGTAGATCGCGACGGCAAAGGTCAGCACGGCTAGCCAGCGGTACAGTCCGCCGCGCCCGTCGTCGAGCAGCAGGAACCAGATGAAGAACGGAACCAGTAGGATGCGGACGACGGTGAGGACATTCGCGATGTTCAGGACCGGCACCGGCGGGCTCGGGGAGGTACTCACGATGACAGGCTACCTGCCGGTGAGGTTCCAGGCGTCGTCGCCATCCTCGTCGGGGCCGTCCGCGCCGTCGGCGTCATCGACGGCCTGCTGCCGGGCTGCGAGGTCGTCGGCGACGAGATCGATGCCCGGCTGCGCCTGTGGGGACGGCTGCACCGCGGGCCCGTCGCCGCGCATGGCCGCGAGGACCGGGCCGAGGTCGTCGGGCTTGACGAGCACGTCCCGGGCTTTCGACCCCTCGGACGGACCGACAACTCCGCGGGACTCGAGGAGGTCCATCAGTCGGCCGGCCTTCGCGAAACCGACCCGGAGCTTGCGCTGCAGCATCGAGGTGGAGCCGAACTGCGTCGTGACGACGAGTTCGGTGGCCTGGAGGAGGACGTCGAGGTCGTCTCCGATGTCGTCCTCGATCTGTTTCTTCGGTGTCTCGACGGCGACGTCCTTGCGGTACACGGCCTGGAGCTGGCCCTTGACGTGCTCGACCACGCGGTGGATCTCGGATTCGGTGACCCAGGCGCCCTGGACGCGCATGGGCTTGGAAGCGCCCATCGGGAGGAACAGGGCATCGCCCTGGCCGATCAGCTTCTCCGCTCCGGGTTGGTCGAGGACCACGCGCGAGTCCGTGACGGACGAGGTCGCGAAGGCCATACGGGAGGGTACATTGGCCTTGATCAGGCCGGTGACGACGTCGACCGAGGGCCGCTGGGTTGCGAGGACGAGATGGATGCCGGCGGCCCGTGCGAGCTGCGTGATGCGCACGATCGAATCCTCGACGTCGCGCGGCGCGACCATCATCAGGTCGGCGAGCTCGTCCACGATGACCAGCAGGTACGGGTACGGGCGAACGACGCGCTTGGAGCCTTCAGGCGGTACGATCCTGCCGTTCCGGACGGCCTTGTTGAAGTCGTCGATGTGCTTGTAGCCGTAGTTCGCGAGGTCGTCGTAGCGGGTGTCCATCTCGCGAACCACCCACTGCAGCGCCTCGGCGGCTTTCTTGGGGCTCGTGATGATCGGCGTGATGAGGTGCGGTACGCCCTCGTAGGCGGTCAGTTCCACGCGCTTCGGATCCACCATGACCATCCGCACCTCGTCCGGCGTGGAGCGCATGAGGATGGAGGTGATCATCGAGTTGATGAAGGAGGACTTGCCGGCACCCGTGGCCCCGGCGACCAGCAGGTGCGGCATCTTCGCGAGGTTCGCGACGACGAAGCCGCCCTCGACGTCCTTGCCGACACCCATGACCATCGGGTGCTCCGTCTTCCGGGCGTTGCCGGAGCGCAGCACGTCGCCGAGGGACACGGTCTCGCGGTCCGTATTGGGAATCTCGATACCGATGGCCGACTTGCCCGGGATGGGCGAGAGGATCCGCACGTCGGAACTCGCGACGGCGTAGGAGATGTTCTTCGAAAGGGCCGTGACGCGTTCCACCTTCGTGCCGGGGGCCAGCGCGATCTCGTACCGCGTGACCGTCGGCCCGCGCGAGAAGCCCGTGACCTTGGCGTCGACGTTGAACTGGTCCATCGTGTGCGTCAAGGCGGCGACGACGGCGTCGTTGGCCTCGGAGCGTTCCTTCGGCGGCGTACCGGCGGGCAGGTAGTCCGAGGGTGGCAGGGTGTAGGCGACGTCGCCGGCGAGCTGCAGCTGCTCGGTGCGCTGCGGGATCGGGGTGGGCGGGACCTGCGGCTGAACCGGCGTGGAAGGGACGATCAGCGCCTTCGCCGCGGGAACGATGTCGATCGCCTCGGTTGCGCCCTCCGGAGCGGGCTCGTCCGCGGGCGTCCCGATGCCCTGCGACCGCTTGAGTTCCTCAGCGGCCAGCTCCTGCCGCGTGGGGCGGCGGACGCCCGGCGGGATGGCGGCCTCGGCCTCGCGGGCGCGGCGCTCCTCATCCTCGATGACGGCGCGTTCGAACGCCTCGTCGCCGACATAGCCGTCCCAGTCGGCGTCGGGTCCGCCGTCGTGCCCGCCGTTGTGGCCGGTATCGGTGGGGGCCGCCTTCCTGCCCCTGCCGAAGAGTCGCCAGCGGCGCTTCGGCTCCGCGGTGCCTCCGGCGGTCGTGGCCTCCCCGACGGCGGTGGCCCCGGCGGTAGCGGTGGTGGCGCCGTTCGCCTCGTAGAGGTAGCCCTGATCGTGGCCGTCGGCTCGGTGCGCGGCGTCGTCGTCGTCGTCGTCGTCGTCGTCGGGATCCTGACCCAGGAGGTGCGCGTACAGCGTGCGGAGGCGCCGCGGGATGCGGCGGAACGGTGTCGCGGTGACGATGAGGATCCCCACGAAGACCACCGCGGCCAGCAGGAATCCCACCGGCCATCCGGTCAGGACGCTGCTGAGGGGGCCGGCGACGACGAATCCGGCGACGCCGCCTGCGCGCCATAGCGCGTCGAGTCCGTCGCCGAGGCCCGGCTGGCCGCCGACGAGGTGCGCGATCCCGGAGCCGGCGAAGAGAATGACGAGCTGGCCGATTGCGATGCGGTTGTTGGCCCGGTGGCGTTCGGGGTACCGGAAGAGCCGAGCCGCACCGATGCTGAGCATGAAAGGCACGAGCAGCGCCATCCAGCCGAACGTGCCGCCCGCAGTCGCGTGCACGATGTCGGCGGCGGTGCCCGTCAGTGCCCACCACTCCACGGCGGCGACGGCGAGGGCGAGCAGGAGGAGGAAGAAACCGGTCCCGTCGCGACGCAGTGCGCGCTCGGGATTGACGTCATGGCCGAAGGTCCGGACACCCGAGGCGACCGTGCGCGCCATGCCCATCCAGACGGCCCGGACAGCCCGCAGCGGGAACGCGAGATGGTCCTCGTGCCGGGGTTCCGGCGCCGCGGGCACCTGGCGCGTCTTCGCCGGCGTCCGCCCGGCGGTCTTCGCCGGAGCCTTGCTCCGGGATGATCCCGAAGCGGCAGTTGCTCCTTTGCCGCGGGTCTGCTGCCTGCCCCGCGGGGCAGGGGACGTTCGTGTGGCCATGATCCTCACGGTACCCGAAGGCCCCCCCACATTGCAGGATTCCCACGGCGTACCGGCCCCTCGAGGACGGTCATCGGGGCATCACGACCCGGCCGTGCCTCAGGCCTCAAGGGCGACCGGGATGGTCATCGGTGTCCTGCGATAGCGCCGGTTTAACCAGGACCCGATGACGCGCCGCGCCACCTTATGCAGCTGGTGGGACGTGTGGTCCCCGGCAGTGCAGGAAGTGCAGGTCCGACTGGCAGGCCGCTCAGGCGCGCGCGGCCTGCCAACCGTCCAGGACCTGGAGGTCCCAGCCGGCTTCTGCGAGATCGGCGAGGACCGGGGCCAGTTCCCGTTCGTCCGCTTCGACGAGGGGCAGGCGGACGACGGCGTTCGTGAGGACGCCCCGCAGGTGCAGGATCCTTTTCGCGGAGACGGCTCCCGGCAGGTGCGTCATGACGGCGCGGATCACCGGGTCCAGCTCGAAGTGGATCCGGCGCGCCTCCGCCGAGTTCCCCGCCGCGGCAGCGTCGACGAGGGCGCGGAAAGCAGCGGTCGCGATGTGTGCGCTGACGCTGACGACGCCAACGGCTCCGGCAGCCATCCAGGGCAGGGTGAGGCCGTCATCGCCCGAGTAGACGTCCAGGTCGGTGTTCGCGAGGACCCTTGTCACGGCGCCGAAATCTGCCTTGGCGTCCTTCAGGGCACCGATCTTCGGGTTGTCCGCGAGGCGCAGCATGGTCTCGGTGCTGATCGGGATGGCCGACCTGCCCGGGATGTCGTAGATCATGATCGGCAGATCGCTCGCCTCGGCGACGGCAGTGAAATGGGCCAGCACGCCGGACTGGGTGGGCTTGTTGTAATACGGCGTCACGACGAGCTGGGCGTGGGCTCCGGCCCGCTCGGCGCGCCGGGCCATCTCCACCGAGTGTGAGGTGTGGTTCGTGCCCGTTCCGGCAATCACGCGTGCCCGGTCTCCGACGGTCTCGACGACCACTCGGTAGAGGTCCTCCTTCTCGGAGTCCTCCAGCGTGGAAGTCTCCCCCGTGGTACCCGAGATGACCAGCCCGTCGCAGCCGTCGTCGACCAGTCTGGCGGCGAGCGCTGCCGTTGCGTCGAAGTCCACCCGCCCGTCGGGAGTGAAGGGCGTGACCATCGCGGTGACGAGCGAGCCGAACGGGAGATTGCGCGCGGGGGTTTCAACCATGGGTAAAACGTTACCCGTTCGACGCCGGCTCGGTGGGCCGGACCTGCAGCCCCTGCCCTACCCTCACCGATCCTGCCCGATCCTCCCCAGCGACAGGAGCGGGCCAGCCCAGGGACAGGAGCGGGCCAGCTGCCTGTGGGACCATGGCCTGATGCACACGAAGTCCGCCCCGCGGCGGTTGACCGGGATCGATGCAGCCCGCGGCGTGGCGCTGTTCGGCATGATGAGCACTCATATCCTTCCGCTGTACACGCCCGGCACGACGGAGGCCACCTGGACGGCGCTGCTCTTCTCCGGCCGCGCGTCCGGTCTCTTCGCCGTCGTCGCCGGCATCGGCCTCGCACTGCTGACCGGCGGCCGGTCTCCGCACCGGGACCGCACGCTGTCGGCGGACCGACGGGGCATCGCGGTGCGCGCCGTGATCATCGCACTCATCGGGTTGGCGCTGGGCGGTGTCGAAACGAACATCGCGATCATCCTGTTCCACTACGGCATCCTGTTCCTGCTGGCGCTGCCGTTCGCCGGCCTTCGCCTCCGACCGCTCGCGGCGTGGGCGGCAGGATGGCTGCTGCTGGCACCCGTCGCGGCGTACCTGCTCCGACCAGTGGTCGCCGAGGCGGTGGACCAGGCGTCGCTCGGCGGAAACCCGATGTTCGAGGACTTCCTTGAACCGCAGACGCTCGCCGCGGACATCTTCCTCACCGGCTACTACCCGGCCCTGCAGTGGCTCGGTTTCATCCTCGTCGGAATGGTGATCGGGCGCCTGGACCTCAGGCGGCTGATCGTGCAGCTGGTGCTGCTGGGTACCGGGGCGGCTGCGGCCCTCGGGGCGAAGCTCATCAGTGCCCAGCTCCTCGGCCCGGGCGGCGGCCTCGCGGCGATCCTCCAGACACCGGACGGCCGACGGTACCCGCTGGAGGCCATGCTCGACGTCGGCCTGGCCGGCGTCGACCAGTCCGGTTCCTGGTGGTGGCTCGCCGTCAGCGCACCCCATGCCGGGACCACACCCGACCTGGTGCACGTGGCCGGGTCCGCGGCCGCCGTCGTCGCCCTGTGCCTGCTGCTGACGCGGCGTTTCCCGCAGGCGCTGCTGCCACTCGCGGCGCCCGGCGCGATGACCCTGACGCTCTACAGCCTGCACATCTGCGTCATGAGCTGGGCGGATCAGCTGGTGCCCCTGCCGGACCCGGTGCAGCTGTTCTGGCTGCAGCTCGTGGCCGCGGTCGCGGTCGGCATCCTGTTCCAGCGGATGCGGTCCCGCGGGCCGCTGGAGCTGCTCACCTCCGGGGCGGCGAATGCCGCCCGCGAGGGCCGGGCGGAGGTGCGGCGCTGAGCCGATCCTCCTACCCCGGGGTGCCGCCGGCGCCGTGCCGGTGCAGTTTCGCCGCGTCCCGCATGGCCCGCCGGGCCCGCTTCCGGTCCCCGGCGGCGTCGTAGGCGCACGAGAGCCGGAACCAGGTACGCCAGTTGTCGGGATCGGCCTCGACCTCGGCCTGGTAGGCCGGGAAAGCAGCGTCGGCCGCCGACCGGACGATGCGACCCGACGGCGTGCGCGGCAGGTCATCGACCGGCAGCCCGCCCTCGCTGCCGAGCTGCCGCGCCATCCGCTCCGTCTGGGCTCCGAAGGACAACTCGCGGATCAGCGCCCACGCGCCGACGCACGGCAGCAGCAGGTACCCCGCGCCGATCGCCTTGGCCACCGGCTCGGGGTCGCCGAGCAGCAGGAAACTGCGCTGGAAGGACACGACCAGCCAGAAGACGAGGAGCGCGGTCACCAGCACGACGCCGACCTTGACCCGGTGCTGCCGGTAGAACTCGACGGCGGGACCCATCAGGGGTTGCCACCGGCCTGCAGGTCCAGATAGCCGTCCAGCCCCACGGTCAGGCCCGGGTGCTCCGCCACGGACCGGATCCCGAGGAGCACCCCGGGCATGAAGGAGGCACGGTCATAGGAATCGTGCCGGATGGTGAGCTGTTCCCCGGGGCTGCCGAGCAGCACCTCCTGGTGCGCGGTCAGTCCGCGCAGCCGCACCGAGTGCACGGGGACGCCCTCCACGTCGGCGCCCCTCGCGCCGTGGAGCTGGTCGCGGGTCGCGTCGGGCGCGGTGGACGTGCCCGCGGCGGCCCGGGCCCTCGCGATGAGCTGCGCTGTCCGCACCGCCGTACCGGAGGGCGCGTCCACCTTGTCGGGGTGGTGAAGTTCGATGATCTCGACCGATTCGAAGTAGCGCGCCGCGGTGGCGGCGAAGGCCGTGGCGAGCACGGATCCGAGCGCGAAGTTCGGGGCGATCAGCACGCCCGTGGCCGGGCTGGCCGCCAGCAGATCCTCGAGCCGGACGAGTCGCGCCGCCGTCCAGCCGGTGGTGCCGACGACGGCGTGCATGCCGTGCTCGACGGCGAACCGCACGTTGTCGAACGTAGCGTCCGGGACGGTGAGATCCACGACGACGCGTGCCCCGGCGGAGACGAGCGTCTCGAGCGGGTCGCTGCTGCCGAGTGCTGCGACGAGCTCGAGATCTGGGGCGGCGTCCACGGCCCGGACGGCCTCGGTTCCCATCCGTCCCCTCGCGCCCAGCACTGCGACGGGCAGTTGTTCAGTCATGCCGTCAAGCCTACTGTTCCGCCCCGGCGCCGACCCATTCGATGGTCCCGTCGGTGAAGAACTGCTCCTTCCAGATCGGGACGCGTTCCTTGACCAGGTCGACGAGGTCCGAGCAGGCGCGGAACGCCTCGCCGCGGTGTGGGGCGCCGACCGCGGCGACGAGTGCCTGGTCACCGATGGCGAGGGGGCCCACGCGATGTGCCACCCAGATCCTGACGCCGTGGTGCCGCGCGGCGACCTCCCCGGCGACCTCCCGGATGATGCGCTCCGCGCTCGGGTGCGCGGTGTAGCTCAGGGACGTCACCTCGCGGCCGCCGTCGTGGTTGCGCACCACACCGCTGAAGCCGACCACGGCTCCGCAGGTCGGCGAGTCGACGCCTGCGTGGGCCTCCTCGGGTGTGATGGGGGTGTCGGCGACCGCCGCATGGACTACGTCACCGATGGTCATTGTGGCCCTCCAATTGGGTACAGAGGTGGTCGATCAGCGGGGAGAGAACGGCGAGCCCGTCGCGGACTCCCCCGGGCGAGCCGGGCAGGTTGATGACGAAGGTGGAACCCGCGGTGCCGGCGAGGCCCCGGCTGAGCGCCGCCGTCGGGACCTTGTCCGAACCTGCCCTGCGAATCGCCTCCATGATCCCGGGGAGACTACGCGTGAGATAGGGGGCGGTCTGCTCCGGGGTGGCATCATCGGGGCTCAACCCGGTTCCGCCGCTCGTGATGAGGACCGCCGGCCGAGCCTCCAGCGCGGCGCCGATCGCCTGCCCGACGGGGTCACCGTCGGGTACCACGACGGCGTCCGTCACGGCGAACCCGTGCCGGTAGAGCCAGTCGGCAATGGCGGGACCGCATTCGTCCTGGTAGGTGCCGGCAGCGGCGCGGGTCGAGGCGATGACGACGGCTGCGACACGGAGGGAGGTCATACGCTCCAGTCTCCACTCTTGCCGCCGGACTTCGAGACGACGCGCGTCCCGTTGATCACGGCGTGCCTGTCCACGGCCTTGATCATGTCGTACAGGGTGAGCGCCGCGACGGACGCCGCTGTCAGGGCTTCCATCTCGACGCCGGTGAGTGCGGTGGTCTTCACGAGAGCGACGATCCGGACGCGTCCGCCGTCGGGCTCGAAATCGACGGTGACCCTGGACAGCGGCAGGGGGTGGCACAGCGGGA
>JAABUN010004708.1_pt1 | contig 18050 bp, 22 predicted proteins | sample 5559311 | NCBI WGS metagenome assembly JAABUN01 (sample SAMN10711877, study PRJNA513370) | rock metagenome | isolation source: Antarctica rocks | place: Antarctica: Victoria Land, Siegfried Peak sud | reverse complement strand
CGTTCGGGACGTAGATGAGCTCGGGGAAGTCCCGCACGGCCGGCGCGAGGCCGTCCCGGGTGGCGGCGTAGACGTCGTCGGCCTGCAACGGGGGTGGCATTCCGGGTAGCAGGTTCGGCAGGATCGGAGTCGGGGTCGGGGAGGGGGAGGGGGAGGGGGAGGGGGAGGGGCTCGCGGTCGTCCCGGCCGTGGACCCGCTCAGCGGCGGCTCGATCGCGGGCTGGGTGCCACATGCCGTGGCGAGGCACGTGATCACTCCGACGAGAACAGTCGCCTTGGTGCAGCGCCGGGTGGTCATGACCGTCAGGCTAGGCCTGCGAGCACCGCTCGAGCCCGCAAGGCCGGGAATTTGACCAGTCGGCGCGAACTCCGCTAGAGCGGCTGACCACCCACCGCACCCTGCCACGTTGCCGGCTGGAGACCACCGGCCCCGGCAGGCCGCCGCATCCCGTTGGAGATAATCTACTCCCGGGGAGTACAAATGAGGAGCCGGGATGTCGAAGCGCAGCGCCGTCGCGCAGCAGAATGAGCGTGCCGAGCGCCGCCGCAGGCTCGCCGTCACCGGCGTCCTGACTGCCGCCGCGCTGGCCGCGAGCGCCGTCTACCTGACCCAGTCCGGTGCGGGAGGCGGTGAACGTCTGGGAGGCGGCTCCGCGCTGCCTCCGCTGGAGGCCGAGACGGGGGTCGTCCACGTCCACGGTCTCGGTGTCGACCCGGGCGACGGCGTGCTCTACGCGGCGACGCACTCGGGTCTGTTCCGCGTCCCTGAGCAGGGCAAGGCCGCCCGGGTCGCGAACCGGGCCCAGGACACGATGGGCTTTTCCATCGTCGGACCGGGGAAGTTCATCGGTTCGGGCCACCCGGACTTTCGTGAGGACGACGTCCGGCCGCCGCTGCTCGGCCTGATCGAGTCCGACGACCGCGGCGAGACGTGGGACCGGATCAGCCTGCACGGCAAGGCCGACTTCCACGCGCTGCACGCCGCCCACGGCAACGTCTACGGCTACGACTCGACCTCGCAGACGTTCATGGTCAGCCAGAACCGCAGGGACTGGGACCGCCGTTCCCGGCTGCCGATGGCCGACTTCGCCGTCGACCCCACCGACCCCGACACGCTCCTCGCGACCACGCAGGACGGCGTGGTCCGTAGCAGCGACGGCGGCCGGAAGTGGACGCCGGTCGTCGGCGCGCCGACCCTCGTCGTCCTGACGTGGGCCGCGCAGGGCCAGCTGTACGGGGTGACGCCGGACGGGACCGTGCAGCGGTCTGAGGACGGCGGGGCCACCTGGGGAGAGCGCGGCTCGGTCGGCGGGCAGCCGGAAGCGATCACCGTCGATGTCCACGGCGGCAAGGAGACGCTCTACGTCGCCGCGACCGACCGGGGGATCGTCGCCAGCGCCGACCAGGGCCGTACGTTCACCACCCGCTACTCCGAGTGAGAGCGCGGGCCGCCGCGGGCCTTCACCGACCCGCCCGACGAGATCGCGCTGGCGTTCAACGAACCCGTGACCCTGCCGGACGGTCCACTGGTCCTCATCGACTAGCGGGTTGCGCCCGTCCAGCTGCGGGTGACGACGACACAGCAGGGCGCCGGCCTCGTCGGGACGCCCGAGACGCGGCTTCCGGTCGGCGCGTACGAGGTGACCTACCGGGTCGTCGGCCGGGACGGCGACCTGATCTCGGGGACGTTCGCGTTCGGCGTCGCGACGCCGGTCGGAGCAGCCGGCGCCCCCGGCGGCGGCTGGCTCGCCTGGCGGGTCGACTTCGCGACCGGCGGACTGCCCGGTCCGCGGCCGCTGGTGCGCGGGGGCTCCGTCGTCGCACTCCTCGCCGCGCTCGGCCTGCTCGCCGGGCTCGGCGGTCCGGGCAGCCTGGTCGACACGGCGACCTCGCCCGGCGTCGGCCGGCTGCTGGGACTGCAAGCGCTGGTGCTCGCCATCTCGGCGGTCCTCGCCCACCGGGCGGGCGCCAATTGCCGCCCCGGCGCCCCGCGGCCGATCGGCCGAATCGCCGGCCGGAGAGGCCTCGCTGCCCATGGAGTCGTCCTCGCCGCCGCCGCCGTCACGACCGTCACGCCCGCCCGGCTCGTCCCGGTCTCCGCGCTGCTCGCCGCGCCGGTCGATCCCGGCGCCCGGCCTGTTCGGCCGGGTCCAGGACGCGATGGGCGCACGGACGGACATCGACACCGTCGAGACGGTGATGTCCGGGTTCGGCACGGTCCTGCCGCACCGGTCCCGGCGGACCGGGCAGGAGTTCCTCGCCGGGCAGCCGTGGGCCGAAGGCGGCGCCGCCGACGCCACCGTCGAGAGCAGGACGGCAGTAGGACGCTGCTGTTCGCCCTGCCCGCGCTGGGCTACCACTTCGCGCTGCGCCTCGATCAGGCGGACCGGCGTTGCCGCGACGCTGGCCGCGTGCAGGCGGGCCTGCAACCCCGGACGCGCAGGCGCCTGGCGGGAGCCCCTGCCGGGCGCCTGCTGCCGGGTGATCGCTCAGACGGCGACCTTGGTGCCGCGCTTGAGGAGCAGCGCGACGGCGGGGTAGCCGGTGAGGAACCCGAGGACGATGCCGATCTGCATGAGGAACAGGAAGTTGACGCTGGTCAGCGGCGGCGGCAGCTCGTTGAAGTGGAGCACGAGCATCCAGCCGCCCATGCCGAGGTCGAATGCCAGGACGGTCACGGTGGCGACGAGCAGCGCCGCGCCGACGGTCTTGCCGCCGACGTCGCGCCGGGCGGCGGTGGAGTACTTGAACGCGAACAGCATCGCGATCGCCAGGACGGCGATGACCGCGATCATCGCGAACATGTCGACGCCGAACAGGCTCCACCCGGCGGCGAGGACGATCGGGACGCCGAGGACGTGCCCGATGAGGAGGCGGCGCCGCCGGGCAGCCCCCCGGACGCCGCGGCGGCGGACAGGCCGAGCTCGTCCCCGGTCGGGTGCTCGGCCTGCCACTTCTCGCTGCGCGGGCGGCCGGTCCGTGCGTACAGCGGGAGGGCGAAAGGCTCGAGCCACAGGGCGGACAGCGTCCAGACGGCCTCCATCGACCGGACCCGTTGGCGGTAGCCGCGGCCGTAGATGTCGTAGGCGACGGCGATCGCGGCCAGGACAGCCAAGGCGACGAACACCTTCGCGACCGGGTCGACCCATCCGGGTAGGGCCTGCATCTGCATGTGGTGCTCCTTCGGGTCAAGGGGAGGAGCCCGGATCGTCCCGGTGCTCACCGGGAACGTAACCCATACATCCCCGGGGTACCCTGGTCGAAGACCGCACATCGACCGGGAGGACAGAGATGGCGACCAGGACGACGAAGTCGGCTGCAGCACCGCGGGCGACCGCTGCACCGGCGCCTGAGGCGGCGGGCTGCGACCGCGAGATGATGCCGGCGGACAAGCGGGACGAGGCCCTCAAGCGCTTGGCGCGTGCGTCCGGTCAGGTGGCCGGGATCGGCCGGATGATCGATGACGGCCGGCACTGCACCGACGTGCTCCAGCAGATCGCCGCCGTCCAGAAGGCCCTGGACGCTGTTGGGAACATCGTGATGCGGAACTACCTGGAGCGGTGCGTCACGACCGCGATCGAGGGCGGCGACCCGATGATCTGCGACGAGCTGATGACGGTCCTCACCCGCTACCGATAAGGCCGCGTGATGACCACGGCTCGCTGGCCCCCCGGGTGGCCGCGCGGGTCTCGCCCGACATCCCCTCGGACGTCGCCCGCGACGCCGTCCGCTACGTCTGGTCGGCCTACCGGGACGCCCTGACGAGCCTGCTGCAGGACAGCCCGCTGCCGGCCTGGCTTGCGGGCCCGCCGCTGCCGACGACCGTGGTGATCGCTGAGGACGACCAGACCGTGCCTGCCGACGGCCTCTCGGCGCTGCTCGGCCCGTCTGTCCAGGTGGTCCGCCTACCCGGGACGCACGGCCTGCCGCTGGAACGCCCCGCCGAAGTCGCCCGGGCGATCCTGCGCCACGGGAACACACCCGCGCCGAGCGCGTTGTCGTAAGTACTCCCCCTCAGTATCCTTATAGCAAGGAGGCACCATGAAGGTCCGACGAAGCACGACCACCACCACCCTGCTGGCTGCGCTCGCCGCAGGCGGCGTCCTGCTCGCGTCTGCCGGGACGGCCTCCGCGCAGGATGCCACGGACCGCGCTCCCGGGCCCGTCCCTGGGATGGCCGCGATGCACCAGCAGATGACCGCCGAGAACCCCGGCATGGCCCGGATGCACGAGCAGATGACCGAGCAGAACCCCGGCATGGCGCGGATGCACCAGCAGATGACCGACGGCCCGCGCTGAGCCTGCAGCCGACTGCCCGCAACCCTGGTTCCACCGGACCCTGACCTGGAGCGCACATGACTGCCGCTGACATCGCCGTCGTCCTGACCGGACTCGTGCTCATCGCCGTGCTCGCCTGGTACTTCTTCGCGCCCCGAGCCGCAACGCAGGCTCAGGTGGAGGGTGGCCGGCAGGTCGTCGACGTCACCGTCAAGGGCGGCTACTCGCCGAGCCTGATCCGGGTCGAAGCAGGCACGCCCGTCCGGCTCCGCTTCCACCGGCAGGAGAACAGCGACTGCACGTCCAGGGTGGTCTTCCCGGACCTGCGCAAGAGCGCGTCGCTGGAGGCGTTCGGGACGACCACATTCGACCTCGAAGTCGCCGAGCCGGGCGAGTATTCCTGGGCGTGCGGGATGAACATGCTCCACGGCACGCTCGTCGCCGAAGCCCCCGGCGGGAACGGAGCGGCGCAGACGGCGCAAACCGCTCTCGCGTCTGCTGAGTCCGTCGGCGGGGTCGACAGCGCCACCATCAACGGCGGGGCTGAGCGCGCCGTCCTGACCTACGACGCCGACCTGGTCGACACCGACGGCCTGACCAGAGCCGTCGCCGAGGCGACCGGGTTCCCGGCGAGGCTGCGCCCCGACCCCGGCAGCAGCGGCACCGAGGATCCCGAGGTCGTCGCCCGCAAGCAGGAGGTCCGCGACCTCAAGCGCCGGGTCGCACTCGGCGCGGTCCTGACCCTGCCCGTGCTCTACGCCGCGATGGTCGAGCACTTCATCGGCGAGCAGTACGTCCCCGACGTCCTGGAGAATCGCTACGTCCAGCTGCTGCTCACCCTGCCGGTCATGCTCTACGTCGGCTGGCCGATCCACAGCATCGGCTGGCGGGCGCTGGCGAACCGCAGCGCTGAGATGAACAGCCTGATCACCCTGGGCACGATCGCGGCGTTCACCTACAGCCTCGTCGCGACGTTCGTCCCGCAGATCCTGCCCGCCGACGTCCGCGATGTCTACTACGAGGTCGTCAGCTTCATCCTGACCGTCATCCTGCTCGGCCGGCTCATCGAAGCCCGCGCCCGCGCCGGAACGGGCGACGCGATCCGCGCGCTCGTCTCCCTGGCGCCCGCGACCGCCAGAGTGCTCCGCGACGGCGCCGAGACCGAGATCCCGGCCGAGCAGGTGCAGGTCGGCGACCTGCTCCGGGTCCGGCCCGGCGAGAAGGTCCCCGTCGACGGCGAGGTCACCGACGGCACCTCGACGATCGACGAGTCGATGGTGACCGGCGAGAGTCTGCCCGTCACCAAGACCGCCGGCGACCCCGTGATCGGCGCGACCGGCAACACGACCGGCGCGTTCACGATGCGCGCGACCCGCGTCGGGTCCGAGACCGCGCTCGCGCAGATCATCAAGCTCGTCCAGGAAGCGTCCAGCAGCAAGGCCCCGATCCAGCGGCTCGCGGACCTGGTGGCGTCCTACTTCGTGCCCGCCGTCATCTTCCTGGCGATCACGACGTTCGTGCTGTGGTTCGTCCTCGGCCCGGCCCTCACCTTCGCGGTCGTCGCCGCGGTCAGTGTCCTGATCATCGCCTGCCCGTGCGCCCTCGGCCTGGCGACGCCTCTGTCGATCATGGTCGCGTCCGGGAAGGGCGCGCAGTACGGCGTCCTGGTCAAGAGCGCCGCGTCGCTGGAGACCGCCCACAAGCTGGACACGGTCGTGCTCGACAAGACCGGCACGATCACCCGCGGCAAGCCAGAGCTCACCGACGTCGTCCCGGTCGGCGGCCAGGACGAGACCGAACTGCTGCGTCTGGTTGCCTCCGCCGAGGCCGACAGCGAGCACCCGCTCGCCGGAGCAATCGTCGCCGGCGCCCGGGACCGCGGCATCGCCCTGTCCGGTGTCACGACGTTCGACTCGATCACCGGCAAGGGCGTCCGCGCCACCGTTGACGGACGCGAGCTGCTCATCGGCAACGCCCGGCTGTTGCGCGACGCCGACATCGCGACCGGTGAGCTGGAGCAGCAGGCCGACACCCTGGCCGACCAGGGCAGGACCCCGATGTATGTCGCCATTGACGGCCGGGCCGCCGGTCTGGTCGCGGTGGCCGACACCGTCAAGCCCGACAGCGCCGCCGCCGTCGCCGCGCTCAAGCGGCTCGGCCTGGAGGTCGCGATGATGACCGGTGACAACGCACGGACCGCGAACGCCGTCGCCCGGCAGGTCGGGATCGAGCGGGTCCTGGCCGATGTCCTGCCGGACCAGAAAGCCGCGGAGGTACGCCGACTGCAGGACGAGGGCAAGCTCGTCGCGATGGTCGGCGACGGCATCAACGACAGCCCGGCCCTCGCGCAGGCCGACGTCGGCGTCGCGATCGGTACCGGCACTGACGTCGCGATCGAGGCCGCCGACATCACGCTGATGTCCGGCGAGCTGCGCGGCCTGGTCACAGCCGTCGCGCTGTCGAAGGCGACGATGCGCAACATCAGGCAGAACCTCGTGCTGGCCTTCGGCTACAACGTCGCCGCGATCCCCGTCGCCGCCGGGCTGCTCTACCCGGTCACCGGGGCGCTGCTGTCGCCGCTGATCGCCGCCGCCGCGATGGCGATCTCCAGCATCAGCGTCGTGGCGAACAGCGCTCGCCTCAACCGGTTCACGCCGCCCGTCCTGGCCGCCTCGACCCCCGTTGACACTCGCTCGCCCGCGCTGACAGGAGCGGGGTGAGCACCGCTGCCGACCGCCCCGCCGGCGACACAGATGTGGACGTCCTGGTCGTGGGGGCGGGTCAGGCAGGTCTGGGGACCGGGTACTGGCTCGCCCGCCGGACCGACCTGTCGTTCTTGGTGGTCGACGGGGACGAGCGGGTCGGCGACAGCTGGCGCCGGCGGTGGGACAGCCTGGTGCTGTTCACGCCCCGAAGGTTCAGCTCGCTGCCCGGCACGCCGATGCCGCGCGGCCCCGGTGACTACGCGAGCAAGGACCAGACCGCCGACTACCTGGACGGCTACGCCGACAGCCACGGCCTGCCCGTACGACTGCACACCCGCGTCCTGGCGCTCGAGCCGGGCGGTGCTGGAGGCTTCGTCGCCAAGACGACGACCGGGTCGATCCGAGCGCGGCACGTCGTGGTCGCGAGCGGCCCGTACAGCACCCCGTTCGTCCCGGACGCCGCCGACGGCCTCGACCCGTCCGTCGCGCAGCTGCACTCGTCGGCCTACCGCCACCCCGGAGACCTGCCGGACGGGGATGTGCTGGTCGTCGGCGCGGGCAACAGCGCCGCCCAGCTCGCGGTCGAGCTCGCCGCCAGCCGCCGGGTGACCGTCGCGGCGCCCGGCGGGATGTGGTTCCTGCCCGCGCGGGTCCTCGGCCTCAGCCTGTACTGGTGGCTGTGGCTGACCGGGATCCTCAACGGCCGGAGCGGCGCCCGGGTCTCCCGCATGGTGCGGGCCCGGGGCGACGGCATCATCGGCCGAGACCTGCAGTCCCTCGTCGCCGCCGGCACCGTGCGGATGGTCAAGCAGCGCGTCTGCGGCGCCCAGGGTCGTGCCGTCATGCTGACCGACGGGACGCAGGTCCCGACGGACGCCGTCCTGTGGTGCACCGGCTTCCGGCCCGACCACGGCTGGCTCGGTGTCCCCGGCGCTCTGGACGACCAGGGCCGGCCCGTCCACGACGCCGGGCGCGCCCCGCTGCCCGGGCTGCACTGGGTCGGGCTGCCCTGGCAGACCCGCCTCAACAGCGGGATCATCGACGGTGTCGACCGGGACGCCCGAGAGGCCGTCCGTCGCATCATGGCCGAGCAGGCGCGAACCGACCGCACCGCCAAGAGCCCCGACAGCAAGGACACGCCGCATGAGCGACCAGCAGCCCGAGCCGACCCCCGGCGTACCAACGAGCAAGGAGCTGCGGGACGCCCGACGGCAGGCCCATGAGGCGCAGAAGAAGAGCTCGTCCGACACGGGCGGCGGCAAGAAGGGCATGATGGGCAAGGGCAACCGCAAGCCGTGACCGGCCCGACCGCCGCCGAGCGTCGTCTCGCTGCGCTCAAGAGGCTGCGTCGACGCGCACGCCGGCTGCGCGCCCGGTCTCGCCTGCGCGCGGCGAACCTGCGCCGTACCGGGGCCGAGCTCCGACGGCGTCCTGCCGGACCGCCGCCCGCTGACCCGGCACCTGTCCTGGCGGTCGAGACCGTCTGGGGGGCGCCGCGGACCCTGCTCTGGGTCACCGTGAAACGTGACAACCCCACCCTGCGCGACCTGTACGGCCACTGGTGGGTCGAGGCCGGCGAGCAGAGCTGGGGCTGGTGGCCGCGCGCGGTGCCCGTCGGGTTGCGGCAGCTCGCTCGCGGCACCGAGGGCGTCCTGAACGGCGTCGGGCTCATCGGCCGGACCGGGACCTGGTCCCGCGACGCCCAACACGGTCAGCCGGTGGCGCACGCTTTCCACCCGGTCCTGATCGACCCGGTCCCGGACGACGAGGTCGCGTCCCGGCTCCGCCGCTACGCCCAGGGCTACGCGGGCCAGTGGCAGTGGGCGTGGACCCGCCGGGCCGAGCACGACACCTGCCGCTCGTTCCAGGACGGCCTCCTGCAGGCGGCCGGTCTGACCGAGGGGCGGGAGCACCTCGCGAGCCGGGGCAGCGGCTGCCCGTTCATCTACCCCCCTCGGACGCTGCTCTGGCGCGCGCAGGACCTGCTCGAGGCGGCCCGCAGGCACCGGGCCTCACTCACGGCCGGGGCGCTCCGCCGGCTCGCTCCGGCTAGGCTCCATCGCTGCCCGCAGGCCGGCCAACTCGGCCTCCTCCCGCGGTGTCCGTACGCGCGGACGGCTGCTCCTGCGAATGCTCCAGATCCACCACAGAATCCCGCCAGCGATCGCTGCCCAGAACGCGAGTCCAATCAGGTCGTAAAGCAGCTCGCTCACCGGGCACCCTCGTCCGGACTGGAGGCGGTTGGCAGTGACAGAGCCGGGCCGATGTCGGCGACGCTCCATTCCTGCCGCTCGTGAACGGCATGGGCCCGCACGCCCGCCTCCGCGAGCGCACGGGCCACGTCCGTGGCCGTCACCGGCCGGTCCGGCTCGCTGTGCAGCCGCACCCCGCCGGGCTCGGCGTGAGCCTCGGGCTCACGGTCGGCGAACTGCTGCTCCAGGAACCGCAACGTCTCGGACGTGATGTCGGGATCGTCACTGACCAGTTCGACGTGGACGACGTGTTCCGACCAGGCGTGCACACTCATGCGCTCATCGTACTCCCTAGGAGTACAACGCCTTGTGTCCGGCGCCTGTCGGTTTCGCACCGCGGTGCCGCTGATCGGCTCCGGGGCTCGGACGCCGGCGGCGGTGAGCCGCAAGCCCGCCGCCGACCAGGAGACTCAGGAGCAGTGGTCCGAGTGCGACATCAGCGGTCCAAGCTGCCGGCGCGGCCAACCAACCCCTGCTCGATCAGCCCGGAGGTGGTGCGGGTCCTCGTACGGCAGGCGTGCGTGCCGTCGACCTGCCGCACCACGACCTCCGCAGCGGGCGGCAGGTCCAGGATGTCGCTGGGGTGCACGGTCTCGTCGCGTTCGGCGAGCACGACGGTCACTGGTGCGCGGGTACGCGCAGCAGCCCGGGCAGCGGGTTGTCCTGCGACATGCTGTGGAGCCCGTCGCGGTAGGCCGGGTAGGAGTGCTGCACCCCGCCGCGGGCCACGTCGGCCGGGACGCGGCCTCTACGCGCGGGATGAGGCGGGTGAACAGCGGGCGCCTGCACAGTTCCGCGTGCGTCGTGCCGTATCGTGCCCAACCCCGTAGGGTGACGCTTGCGATGCTGGGGCGTAGCGTGGAGAAGGTCCGAGCCAAAGCTTTCACGAAGCTGAGGAGGAAGCATGACGCCCACCTCGAGTCACGTCGCCGGCTCACCGAGGCAGCGGCGGATCAGTGCAGTGCGAGACGTCGTCATCGGGCTTCCCTGCGCAGACGTTCTGGCCGTCGTCAGGGACATCGCTCTCCTCGAGCCGCTCGAGCGGAAGGCCCGTCATGTCGAGATCCACCCCACTGGGCCGGACGAGGGCTGGTACCGCATTGTGGGGAAGCTGTTCGGCATCCGCTCGTGGACCGGCGACTTCAGTTACGAGCAACACGCGTGTGGCTGGCACTCCGAAGATCTTCGTCCCCGGGTCGACGGCTGGCGTATCAGCGGCGGATTTCTGGTCAGCCGCATCGACGACACCACAAGCCGCGTCACGCACTACGAGGACTACACGATCCCCCACCGTCTGAGACACTGGCGGCCCTTGTTGTGGCTGTATATGCGCCGCAGCCAGGTGGGAGAAATGCGTGACCTGCTGCCACTGGTGTTGCGGACCGCTGCTTCACAGGGCGGCACGCCTGCCCATTCAACGGCTGGAACTGTCCGGCTTGCAGAGGTAGAACTGCACGCCGGTGCGCCCCAGCCTGGTGCACCTGTGGCGGCCCGAAACGCGTGAGGGGCCCGACGGCGTCGTCGCCCCTGCTCGACCACCACCTGGCGAGGACGAACGTAGGGGGCCAGCAGTCACCGCAGCGTGATCCGCCGGGTCAACAGTCCAACACCTGGGAGCCGGTCTACGGGGCCGAGGTGGCTGCCCACGGCAGCTTCGACGACAAGGCCCAAAGCGGCGCGCCAGCGGGTGATGTTCGTCAGCGCCGTCGTCCACGCGGCGCCCTGACAACGTCACGAAACTGACAAGCCCGATCAGGTGTGGTCAAGCTGGCCCCCGGGGACAAGCAGACCTTGAAGCTGACCCGCACCTGCGAACCGGTGCGCGGTCCACAACACAGTCCGTCTACGTGAGGAGCACAGCATGACCGCCACCTCCACCGATCGCCCGGGAACGCTGTCCCACCGCGGCGACAGCATGTCGGGCGGTGACATGCGCCGACGCGGGCTGATCCTGCTCGCCGGTGCCGTCGCCATCGTCCTGCTCGTCCAGCCGATCGGCTTCCTGGACTACTACTTCAACCCGCTGCTCATCGGCCTGGCTTTCCTGGCCGCGGCGGCAGCCACCGGACCGCGCAGCCCGCTCTGGGGCGCCGGGCTGGTCACCACCGCCTGGGGTGTGGCCAAGGTGATCGAGAACAACGTCGAGGTCTCGTGGGCCGGCGGGATGACCATGCTGGCCCTCGGACTCGGCGGGCTGATCGCCGCCTACCTCGCCACCCGCGGCTGGTCGGTCAGCCCGGCCAGCGTCGCCTGGCCGGTGGCCTTCATCGGCATCGGGATATTCATTCACAGCAACACCTTGGACACCAGCGCTGCCGGGGCTATCACCTTTTTCATCGCAGGTCTGGCCGCCGTCTACGGCGTGGCCGAGCTCGTGAACTCCTCCCGGCAGTCCTCCGAGACGGCGGAGCACGCCCGCAGCTGACCCGCGCCGGCTACGCCGGTGACGGCTGGGAAAGACGCGGCAGGACAGCCCGACGGGCGCGGTCGGGTCGGCGAAGGGCCGCGGGCGACGTGAACACCGGCGACCATCGCGCACCGCTCCAGCGACCAGCTCGGGTGTGACCACGTCGATCAGCGCCGGCTGCTGGTCGGCCGGAGCTCGTACGCGCCCCAGGCGGCGAGCAGCGCGGCGTACACCCAACTCTGGCCGGCAAAGGGCTGCACGGCCTGCTGCTCGAGCAGGGCGAACACGCCGAACAGCAGGACCGACAGCGACACGCTCATTGCACTGACTGAAAACCCGCGCAGCTGAGCGAGCAGGGCCGCGAGAACGCCGCCGAGGCCGAGCGCCATGACGGCCAGGGCAAGGAACTGGAAGCTGTCGGCCGCGCGGCCGTCGCGCAGCCACAGCGCCGCGCCGAGGCCGACGGCGGTGATGACGAAGCCCGGTGCCCACAGGGTGCCGCGGCTGCGCCCGGCCGCCGCTGCGGCGAGGTAGGTCAGGCCGGTGAGGACGGGGAACCAGTAGAGCGGGATCGTCTCGGTCTCGATGAGCGCGACGATGATCACCGCGCCAGCGATGAGCGCGAGGCCGCGGGCCCGCGGTGCGCTGGTGTCGTCCGCGGCGTGCGATCCGCTGGCGGTGTCGGGCTGGCTGGTGGCGCGGGTCATGACGTCCTCCTGGTCTGCGCCGCCCCCGTGGGCGGGCCATGATCCATACGCAACGCGTCGGCCTGCGGTTCCCACTTGGCATCGCTGGTGACCGAAGCGAGAATGAGGCACGGGCTTCTGCGGATACTTCATCGCCGGAGCTGGCCATGACGGGAGTCGCAGTGCAGGACGGCGGACCGCAGCGACGGCCGCAGCCGACCGATCTCGAGCGCTGGGTCGGTGAGGGCGGCTGGCTGGTCGAGCTGCTCCTTCCCCGGACCGACGCCGGCGTGGTTGTCCAGGCCGTCGTCCTGACGGCTCTGTTCGCCGTGCTCTACCGACCCGCGCGGCACGTCGGAGTCGTGCAACTGTGGGTGGGCGTGGCCGTGTTCACCGCCGGCCTGTTCATCCTGCGTGGCGCGCATTGACCTGCTTCCGGTAGTTCGGGCGGAGCAGGAGAGCATGACCGCCGCCCCGTTCTGACTTGTCACTTCGGATGCCGTTTCGTCCGGGCATCATGAGCGGATGACCACTATCACGGCAGTGACGACCGGCCGGTGGATCAGTCAGTCGTCCGCGCAGCAGAACCTGGGGCTGCTGCGCCGCGGCGAACTTGCGGAGCTGCGCCGGTCCGGCACCGTCCGTTACGTGGAGGCCGGGACGGTCGTCGCCGCCGCCGGCTCACCGGCCACCCACGTCCAGGTCGTCGGAGCCGGCGAGCTGGAGCTGATGGCCCGCCAGGACGTCGGTCGGGTGACCATGGCCGTCGTGCGTACCGGCGGTGTCATCCAGGACATCCCGATGCTGCTCGGCAACCCCATGCCATTCGACGCCGTCGCGAGCCGGGACACCGAAATGCTCGCCGTGTCCCGGCAGCGCTGGACCGAGCTGCTGGCGAGTTCACCGTCGCTGTCCCTGCGCTGGATGACCTCGATCGCCCGGCGCCTCGACGATGACCGGCGACGCCTTGTCGTCGTCACGTCCAAGCCGCTGATCTCGCAGGTGGCTTACCTGCTGCTCGACCTCGCCGAGACCGACTATGACGGCAAGCCGGTGGTCCGGTTGAGCCACACGACCATGTCGCACCTGCTCGGTGCACGACGGCAGTCCGTCACGCGGGTCATCGCCGAGCTCCGGCGCCGCGGCGTGGTGGAGACCTCCTACGGTGTCACGCGGCTGCTGGACGAGGACGGCCTTCAAGACGTGATGGGTCGCGAGCCGCTGCCCTGATGCCAGCGTCAGCACCTCGTTTGCCGACGCAGCCCTCGAACGGGCCGAGAAGCCTGACCTCGCGGTCGACTGCACGGCGCCTGATCGCCCTTCGGTATCGCCGGCGAGGTGCTCGCCGGCCCGGCGGTCCACCCCCTGGAGGTGCGCGACCTCGGGTGACCGATGCGTCCAGCGGCTGCCGTTGCCGGCCCGGTCACCGAATCGGTTGCGAAGGACCCGGTCGACAGTGACAGTATCGGCCGATGACGCTCACGCGACTAATGCATTCGGTCCAAGAGGTCGGCTTCGGAGAGCGGACCTGTTTCGACGAAGGGGTGCTGACGGTCTCGGTCGAACAGGCCCGCGGCGTGCTGGCCGACAAGGCCCTGGCCAGCGTGGAGCTTTCCTGGGCTTCGCCCGGCCAGAGCGCCCGCATCGTCAAGGTCCTCGACGCCGTCGAGCCTCGGACCAAGGGGCCCGGCGGGGGTGGCATCTTTCCCGGCTTCGTCGGTCCGGCGCGACCTGTGGGCCGCGGTGAGACCCACGTCCTGCGCGGGGCCGCCGTGGTGACGGCCGGCTTCCTGCCGCGGGCCCAGGAGGCGCTGGTCGACCTCAGCGGGCCGGCGGCAGCGCTGTCGCCGCTCGGCTCGACGCACAACCTGGTCATCGAGTTCGTCCCCGCGCCCGGTGCCACCTGGGAACAGGTGGACGCCGCGTTGCGTCGCGGCGCGCTTCGGCTGGCGGCCGCGCTGGCAGAGGCCGCCCTCGGCGCGGCGCCGGACGACGTCGAAGAGCTTCCCTCGCCCTCACCCGGAGCCCCCGGCGGCGACCTGCCCCGGATCGGCGTCGTCACCAACCTGCAGACCCAGGGCTCGTTCAAGGACGTCTTCGTCTACGGGCGCAGCTTCGGCGCCGCCCTGCCCACCCTGCTCGATGCCGGTGAGCTCGACGACGGCGCCGTGGTGAGCGGGCAGTTCGGCCATCCCGCCTTGAAGAACCCGACGTTGATGCACCAGAACCATCCGGTCGTGGCCGAGTTGCGACGCCGGCACGGCCGCGACCTGGAGTTCGCCGGATTGGTGATCTGCCCCGAGCCTGTCGAACAGGGCGCCAAGGAGATGATCTCCCTTTTCGCCGCGAAGGTGTGCGCCGCCGCCGGCTTCGACGCCGCCGTCCTCACCAAGGAGGGCGGCGGGAACGCCGATGCCGACGTGGCGTTGAAGATGGACGCCCTGTTCGACCTCGGCATCACGCCGGTGGGCCTCTACGCCGAGATGGCCGGCGCAGACGGCACCGGACCCTCGGTGGTGGTGGCTCCCGAGCGGGCCACGGCGATGGTCAGCACGGGCAACTACGACCATCGCCTGCACCTGCCGGAGATGGAGAAGGCGTACGGCGGGGAGCGGCTCGAATTGGTGAAGGCCCCGGCGACCGCATCGTTCGAAGTGCCCACTGCCGTGGTCTACTGCGCCCTCAGTCCGCTCGGCTGGGGCCGCATCGCCGCCCGCGCCGGCTGAGCCTTATTCTCGCTTTTGACCAGCTACATCGCCTGAGGAGGCTGTTGCCATGGCCAGGATCGTGCATTACGTCAACCAGTTCTTCGCCGGCATCGGCGGGGAGGACCAGGCGGGAGCCGGGCCGGTCCTGCTCGACGGTCCCGTCGGCCCGGGCAAGAGACTGGCCGAGCTGGTGGCCCCCGAGCACGAGATCGTGGCCACCGTGTGGTGCGGCGACGACGTGGCACCAGGCATGGTCGAGGAGATCGTCGCTCTGGTGCGTTCGGCCGACCCGGACCTGGTGGTGGCGGGCCCGGCGTTCACCAGCGGCCGCTACGGTCTGGCCTGCGCGCGGGTGGTGGCCGCCGCCCACGAGGTCGGGTTGGCAGGCGTGGCCTCGATGCACGAGGACAACCCCGGGTTGGACGAGGCCGGCGCGGTGCCAGTGGTCGCCAGCGGCGAGGTGGCCCGGCGCATGGCCCCCTCCCTCGACCGGCTCGCCGCCGGCATCCGGCGCCTGCTCGCCGGCGAGACGCTGACCGCAGAGGACGGGCGCATCGGCAAGTTGGCCCGGCTGACCGTCGTGACCGAGGTCAACGCGGCAGCTCGCTCGGTCGACCTGGCACTCGTGCGACTCGGCGGTGACGGCGCCGCCACCGAGATCCCCCTGCCCCGCTTCGACCGGGTCACGCCGGCGGCGCCGGTCGCCGACGCCTCCGCGGTCACGCTCGCCCTCGTCACCGAAGGCGGGCTGGTCGCCGGCGACAATCCGGACGGTCTCGAGTCGGCCCGCGCCACGAAGTGGCTCCGCTATCCCCTGGAGGGCCGCGAAGCCCTGGCATCGGGGGAGTACACGTCGGTCCACGGCGGTTTTTCCACTGTCTGGGCCAACGAGGATCCCCACCGCATCCTTCCGCTGGACGCCGCCCGCGAGCTCGAGGCCGAGGGGGCCATCGGAGGACTGCTCGGGGAGTACTTCGTCACCACGGGGAACGGCACCTCGGTGGCCAACGCCCGCCGCTTCGGCATCGAGTGGGCCGGCGACCTGCGCAACTCCGGGGCACGAGCCGCCATTCTGACCGCCACTTGAGGCACCGGAACGCGTTGCGGGTCAACGCTAGCGAAAGAGTTGGAGCGGGCCGGGATCCCCACGGCGCTGCTCTGCAACCTGGTGTCCATCGCCGAGCGGGTGGGTGCCCCGCGCATCGTGCGTACCCGCGGCATCCCCTATCCCACCGGCGACCCCTCGCTCGACGCGGAGGGGGAGAAGCAGTGGCGCCGGCAGCTCGTCGAGTGTGCCCTCGAGGCACTGCAGACCGAGGTGCACGAGCCCACCGTGTTCGAGGTGGGGCAGCGCCGCACCTCGACGTCGTCCGCGGCTGCCCCTTCCGAGGTGAGCCATGCCTGACGTCGTGATCTCGGGCGCCAGCCAGGTGCTGGCCCACGTGCCTTCCCTGGCGCGACACGGGTCCAAGCCCCGTCGGGAGCTGGCCAGGTCCGACGAGGTGGCCGCCGCCTTCACGTCGTCGCTGCGCAGCTTCGAGGACGCGGTCGCCTACCCCGCCAACCAGGCGTACGTGAACGCCTTGCACCCACGTGACCTGCCGCCCCGGCCCTGGTGGAACGGCGCCCCAGACCCGGGCGCGGACCGCTGGAGCCGCTCGGGCGAGATCATGCCCGAGAGCGAGTTCCTCGGGCTGTTGGCGGTCGTCGACGACTTCAACCTGCTCACCCTCTCGGGCGACGCCGCCGCGCGCGCCGCCGGCGACCTCGCTCGCCACCCGCTCGCCAAGCGGCTGGCCCTCGAACGCATCGAGCGCGCTGCCGGCGACGTCGAGGCGGTGGCGGCCGAGCCCGGCGCCCTGCGCGTGATCGGCGACGAGGCCGCCTTCCGGTGCGGCGACGTGGACGACGAGGCGCTCGGCGCCCACGTACTGCTCGACAACCTCTCGGCCAAGGCGACGGCCACCCTGGCGCTGCTCCACCTGCTCGAGGCCAGCGGCATCGACCCGGCGTCCGTCGACTACGTCCTCGGCTGTGGCGAGGAAGCCATCGGTGACCGCTACCAGCGAGGCGGCGGCAACATGGCCAAGGCCGTCGCGGCCGCCGCCGGCCTCAGCGAGGCGTCGGGTGCCGACATCAAGGACTTCTGCGCCGCGCCGGTCCCCGCGTTGGTCATCGCCGCGAGTCTGGTGGCGGCCGGGGTGTTCGGCCGGGTGGCGGTCGTCGCGGGCGGATCGATGGCCAAGCTCGGGATGAAGTTCCAGGGCCATCTGAAGTCCGAGATGCCCGTGCTCGAAGACGTGCTCGGCGGAACGGCGGCGATCCTGGAGGCCGACGACGGCGTCTCCCCCCGCATCCGGCTGGACGGCGTCGGCAAGCACCCGGTGTCGGCCGGCGGCTCCAATCCGCAGGTGATGGAGGCGCTGGCGGTGGAGCCCCTGGCCCGCCTGGGCCTGCCCATGACTGCCGTGGACGACTACGCCACCGAGTTGCACAACCCTGAGCTGACCGAGCCCCAGGGCAGCGGCAACGTTCCGGAGCGGAACTACCGGACCATCGCGGCGCTCGCGGCCCGCAGAGGAGATATCGCCAAGGACGACATCGCCGCGTTCGTCGCCGAGCGCGGCATGCCCGGCTACAGTCCGACCCAGGGCCACCTCGCCTCGGCGCTGTGTTACGTTCCGCACGCGCTGGACCGGCTCACCACCGGGTCGGCCGACCGGGTGATGCTGATCGCCAAGGGCAGTCTGTTCCTCGGCCGGGTGTGCCAGTTGTCGGATGGGATGAGCGTGCTGCTGGAGCGGAACGGGGTGTCGCGATGACCGACTCCGCCGGCATTGTCGACGCGACGGCAAGCGACTTCCGGGACCTGGTCTCTGAAGGAACCGTGCTCGTCGACGTGTGGGGACCGCAGTGTCAGCCCTGCAAGGTGCTCCTGCCTCACGTCGAGACCATCGCCGAGAAGTACGCCGGCGAGCTGAAGGTGATCAAGCTGGAAGCGCCCACGGCCCGGC
>JAABUN010004707.1_pt1 | contig 18063 bp, 14 predicted proteins | sample 5559311 | NCBI WGS metagenome assembly JAABUN01 (sample SAMN10711877, study PRJNA513370) | rock metagenome | isolation source: Antarctica rocks | place: Antarctica: Victoria Land, Siegfried Peak sud | reverse complement strand
TCGGCTACTGGCACACGATCGTGACGCCCCCGATGGTGTTCGCGAGGCTGATGGTAGAGGTCTACGAGGAGATGAAGGCCAAGGGGAAGAACAAGCCCGTGGTCGCCTCGCTCGCAGGCGACGTCGAAGTCGAGGAGGCGGCCCAGTACCTCTACGATCACGGCATCCCTGCCTACGCCTACTCGACCGAGCTGCCGGTCGAGGTGCTCGGCGCCAAATACAAATGGGCCCGGGGCGCCGGGCTGCTGTGACCGGAGATCTGTCACCGAACCGGCGTCGGGCGGGCCTGGATGGCGAAGGCCTCGCGAGAGGCTGCGCCTTTCGGACGGATGGCGCGCGGCGCCGGACTCTGCGAATTAGGCCGATGAAAGCTTGCGCGGGCCAAGCGGCTATGGACGGACCATGAGCCTTCACGATCTCGACGTCAGCCAGCCCATGCAGCCGAAGCCGCCCGCCCGGAGTATTCACCCTGGCTCAGGCCGCAAACGCTCCCGCGACACGCCGAAGGGCCGGCAGACAGACGGCGCGTCCCTTGCGGAGGTGGAGGCCCTTGTCGGCGACGGCGTGCGCCGGCACGACCTCCTGATTGAGAACCTTCATCTCCTCCAGGACCGGTACGGCTGCCTTCATGCCCGTCATCTCGCGGCGCTGGCCGAGCTGATGCGGCTCGCCCTCGTGGAGGTCTACGAGGTCGCCTCCTTCTATGCTCATTTCGACATCGTCATGGACGGGGAGCCGGCGCCCCCCCGGCTGACGGTTCGCGTGTGCGACAGCCTCACCTGCGCGATCTCGGGCGCGGACCGGCTTCTGACCGGGCTGCCGGACCGGTTGGGTCCCGACGCGCGGGTCATCCGTGCCCCCTGCATGGGAGCCTGCCACAACGCGCCGGCGGTCGCGATCGGTCACGTCTTGCACGAGCACGCGACGCTGGACAGCGTCGCCGACGGCGTCCGTTCGGGTGGTGATCACCCGCACCTACCGCCGGCGATCCTGTTCGACCAGTACCGGGCCGAAGGGGGCTATCGGCTGCTCGCGGACTGCCTGTCGGGCGCACGGCAGGTCGAGGACGTCCTGAAGGCGCTCGAAGATTCCGGGCTGCGCGGCCTCGGCGGAGCGGGGTTCCCGACCGGGCGGAAATGGCGGTTCGTCCGCGCGGAGCCCGTGCCGCGGCTGATGGCGGTCAATGCCGACGAGGGCGAGCCAGGCACGTTCAAGGACCGGCACTACCTCGAGATCGACCCCCACCGGTTCCTGGAAGGGATGCTAATCGGGGCCTGGGCGGTCGAGGCCGAGACTGTCTACATCTATCTGCGCGACGAGTACCCGCAGGTCCGCGCCCTTCTGCTCCAGGAGATCCAGGCGCTCGCGGCCTTCGGCCTCGACCGCCACGTCCGAATCGAGCTGAGGCGGGGCGCCGGCGCCTACATCTGCGGCGAGGAATCCGCGATGCTCGAATCGATCGAGGGCAAGCGCGGGCTGCCGCGGCACAAGCCGCCCTTCCCGAGCCAAGTCGGGCTCTTCGGCCGGCCGACCCTGATCAACAACGTCGAGACGCTGTTTTGGGTGCGCGACATCCTCGAGAAGGGTGCGGCCGTCATCTCCGGTCACGGCCGCAACGGCCGCACGGGCCTCCGCAGCTTCTCGGTGTCCGGCCGCGTCCGCGACCCCGGCGTGAAGCTCGCCCCTGCCGGGATCACGGTACGTGAGCTGATTGACGAGTTCTGCGGCGGCATGGCCGAGGGCCACGGCTTCAAGGCCTACCTGCCGGGCGGAGCCTCAGGCGGGATCCTGCCGGCCTCCATGGGAGACGTCCCGCTCGATTTCGGCACGCTCGAGCCGCATGGCTGCTTTATCGGCTCGGCCGCGGTCGTGGTCCTGTCGGACCAGGACGACATGCGGATGGTCGCCCTGAACCTGATGCGGTTCTTCGAGGACGAGAGCTGCGGCCAATGCACCCCATGCCGGATCGGCACTGAAAAGGCCGTGGCGTTGATGGAACGGCCGGCATGGGACGAAACGCTTCTCAACGATTTGACCAAGGTCATGACCGACGCCTCGATCTGCGGCCTCGGCCAGGCCGCCATGAACCCGGTGAAGCAGGTGCTGAACCATTTCCGCGACGAGATCGTCGTAGCCGACATCATCCCGGCCGCCGACGAGGCGCCGGATCCCGGCAAGCCGGCCCGGTATTGAAGGTCTATGTGGCGATGCCAACCACCCGCCTTCGTCATGCTGAGAAGCGCCCGAGGCGCGTCTCGAAGCACGCACGACAGCCGGGTGCGCGCTTCGAGACGCCCTGCTGCGCAGGGCTCCTCAGCATGGCGCCGTTAAGGCGTGCGGGCTCGTGACGAGCCGAAGTCTGAGGAGGTAACGCCATGTCCGACGGCATTCCCATGATCGCCGGCACCTCCTTCCTGCTCGACGGCAGGGAGGTCGAGGCGCGGCCGGGCGAGACGATCTGGCAAGCGGCGTCCCGGCACGGGACCGACATCCCGCATCTCTGTCATCGCCCGGAGCCCGGCTACCGGCCGGACGGCAATTGCCGCGCCTGCATGGTCGAGATCGAGGGCGAGCGCGTGCTTACCGCCTCGTGCATCCGCAAGCCGACGGCCGGCATGAAGGTCACGACCGCCTCCGAACGCGCCGCCGCGTCCCGGTCGCTCGTGTTCGAACTGCTAGCGGCCGATCAGCCGGCCCGCGCGACCGCGCACGACCCGGACTCCGCCTTCTGGCGCTGGGCCGACCGGATCGAGATCTCGACGAGCCGCTTCCCGGCCGCCGACCGCGCCAACAAGGCCGATGATTTCAGCCACCCCGCCATGGCGGTGCAGCTCGATGCCTGCATCCATTGCAACCTCTGCGTCCGGGCCTGCCGCGAGGTGCAGGTCAACGACGTGATCGGGATGGCGGCGCGCGGCTCGCTGGAGAAGATCGTCTTCGATTTCGACGACCCGATGGGCGGCTCGACCTGCGTCGCCTGCGGCGAGTGCGTCCAGGCCTGCCCGACCGGCGCCCTGATGGAGAAGACGCATGTCGACGCGGCCGGCGCCTACGCGAACCCGATCGACCGGACGGTCGACAGCGTCTGCCCGTATTGCGGCGTCGGCTGCCAACTCACCTACGAGATCAAGGACGATCGCATCGTCTCGGTCCAGGGCCGCGACGGCCCCTCCAACCAGAACCGGCTTTGCGTCAAAGGCCGCTTCGGCTTCGATTACATCCACCACCCGGACCGGCTCACGGCGCCGCTCATTCGCCGCGACGGCGTCTCGAAGCATGAGACCGACATCGACCCGCTGAACCCGTTGACCCACTTCCGCGAGGCGAGCTGGGACGAGGCGATGGATCGCGCGGCCGGCGGCCTGAAGCGCATCCGCGACCAGCATGGGGGCGGCGCGCTCGCCGGCTTCGGCTCGGCCAAGGGCTCGAACGAGGAGGCCTACCTCTTCCAGAAGCTGGTCCGGACCGGGTTCGGCACGAACAACGTCGACCATTGCACGCGGCTCTGCCACGCCTCGTCGGTCGCGGGCCTGCTCGAAGGCGTCGGCTCGGGCGCGGTCTCGGCGCCGTTCATGGCGGCCCAGGATGCCGAGGTGATCGTCGTGATCGGCGCGAACCCGACCGAGAACCACCCGGTCGCCGCGACCTTCTTCAAGAACGCAGTCGAGCGTGGCGCGAAGCTCGTCGTGATGGACCCGCGCGGGCAGGCGCTGCAGCGCTTCGCGACCCACATGCTCCAGTTCAAGCCGGGCCGCGACGTCTCGATGCTGAACGCCATGCTGCACACGATCGTCGAGGAGAAGCTCTACGACGAGCAGTACGTGCAGGCGAACGCGGACGATTTCGACAGGCTCGTCGAGAACGTCCGGAACTACCCGCCCGAGGCGATGGCCGAAATCTGCGGCATCCCGGCCGAGACGCTGCGCGAGGTGGCGCGGCTCTACGCCAGGGCCGAATCGGCGATCATCTTCTGGGGGATGGGCATCTCCCAGCACATCCACGGCACCGACAACACCCGCTGCCTGATTGCGCTCGCCCTCTCCACCGGCCAGATCGGCCGGCCCGGCACCGGGCTCCATCCCCTCCGCGGACAGAACAACGTCCAGGGCGCCTCCGACGCCGGCCTGATCCCGATGTTCCTGCCCGACTACCAATCCGTCGAGGACCCGGAGATCCGGGGCCGCTTCGAGGAGATGTGGGGCACGGCGCTCGATCCGAACCGCGGCCTGACCGTGGTCGAGATCATGGATGAGGTGCATGCGGGCTCCATCCGGGGCATGCACATCATGGGCGAGAACCCGGCGATGTCGGACCCCGACGTGCAGCATGCGCGCGAGGCGCTGGCGACGCTCGAGCACCTCGTCGTCCAGGACATCTTCCTGACCGAGACCGCGAAATACGCCGACGTCGTGTTGCCGGCCTCCGCCTGGCCCGAGAAGGACGGCACCGTCTCGAACACCAACCGGCAGGTCCAGATGGGGCGTGCCGCCCTGCCGCTTCCCGGGGAGGCCCGGCAGGACCTCGACCTGATCATCGACCTCGCCAACCGGCTCGGCTGCGGCTGGCGGTATGGCCATGTCAGCGAGGTCTTCACGGAGATGGTGTCGGTGATGCCCTCGCTCGCCAACATCACCTGGGATCGTGTCGAGCGCGAGAGCTCGGTCACCTATCCAGTCGACGGTCCGGACGTGCCCGGCCACGACATCGTGTTTGGTGACGGCTTCCCGACCGCGACCGGCCGCGCCCGCTTCGTGCCCGCGCAACTCGTCTCCCCCGCCGAGGAGCCCGATACCGAGTACCCCTTCGTGCTCACGACCGGACGGCAGCTCGAGCATTGGCATACGGGCTCGATGACCCGGCGTTCGCAGGTGCTCGACGATCTCGAGCCGGAGGCCGTGGCCTACGTTTCGGCGCGCGACATGGAGCGGATGGGCTCTCGGACCGGCGAAACCATCCAGGTCTCGACCCGGCGCGGCGCGATCCGGCTGAAGGCCCGCATCGACGGCGCGATCCCGCCCGGCCTGATCTTCATCCCGTTCGCCTACGCTGAGGCCGCCGCGAACGTCCTGACCAACCCGCAGCTCGACCCGTTCGGCAAGATTCCGGAGTTCAAGTACTGCGCGGCCCGGATGGAGGCGGCCCGAGCCGCCGTCCCGGCTTAAGGCCGGCCATGCCGTCATCGCCGCGCGAACGAGTCGACACGATGTTCCCCGAGGAGGGAGCCTGACAGGAGAAAGGGACGTCATGAAGGTCGAAGACATCATGCGCGGTAAGGGCACCAAGATCGTCATGATCCGGATGAACGAGACGGTTGAGATGGCGGCACGGCTGCTGCGCCGCGAGAATGTCGGCGCGCTCGTCGTCAAGGACGTCGTGCGCACCGAGGGCAACACGCCGGTCGGCATGTTTTCCGAGCGCGACGTGCTCCAGGCAGTTGCCGACCACGGCGCGGCAGCGCTGAAGATTCCCGTCTCGAAGCTCATGTCGAAGACGATCATCTCCTGCACTCCGGAGGACGATCTCGATCACGTCTTTGACCTGATGGACCGCCACCACATACGCCACGTGCCGGTCTTTCAGCCCCATGGCGTCATCGGCGTCATCAGCATCCGGGACATCCTTCCGTTCCGAGCCATTATCGGCGGAGTTCGACCGGGAGAGACCCCGGCTGCGGCGGGTTCAGTGACCTAGCCTTTGGTTCGTCGAGGTCCGGGATGCCTTCAGGCCGGCCGTCCCGGAGGAGGCAGCTGGATGCTGAAGCGGACAATCGGTCACGGCTGGACCACCCGGTCATTCGCTCATGCGAACGACGCGGATGTTGTTGGTGTGCCCGCTTGAGCCGAACGGCACCCCGGCCACCACCACAATGTGGTCGCCACTCGAGGCGAAAGCCTCATGCTCGGCCCGAAGCTTCGCCTGCTCGACCATTCCGGCGACGTTCTCGACATCCTCCGACCGGACGCTGTGCACCCCCCAGGAGAGGCAGAGTTGACGGGAGACCGTTTCATCGGGCGTCAGCGCCAGGATCGGGACCTCAGGCCGCTGGCGAGCGATCCGCATCGCCGTCGTTCCCGTCGCTGTGAAGGCGATGACCACCGCGGCCCCGAGCGTCTCGGCGAGATCGGCGGCGGCCCCTGCGACCGCGTGCGACGGTGTCGGGTCGATTTGCGGCTCGATCGCCCGCAGGATCGAATGGTAGAGCTTGTGCCCTTCCGTCCGGCGGATGATGCGGTCCATCATCGAAACGGCCTCGACGGGGAATTTTCCTGAGGCCGACTCGGCCGACAGCATGACGGCATCGGCGCCGTCGTAGATGGCCGTCGCCACGTCGGACGCCTCTGCACGCGTCGGCGTCGGGCAGGACACCATCGATTCCAGCATTTGTGTCGCGACGATGACCGGTTTCGCCGCGTGGCGGCAGACCCGGATCAGCTCCTTCTGCCGCCCGGGAACGTCCTCGTGCGGCAGCTCGACGCCGAGGTCGCCGCGCGCGACCATGATGGCGTCCGAGAGACGGACGATGTCGTCGATGACGTCCAGAGCGGACGGCTTTTCGATCTTTGACATCACGCCCGCTCGATCGCCGATCAGGCCGCGCGCCTCGATGATGTCGGAGGCCGTCTGAACGAACGAGAGGGCGACCCAGTCGACCCCGAGATCGAGGCCGAAGGCGAGGTCGGCGCGATCCTTTGCGGTCAGCGGGGACAGGTTGAGCAAGGTGCCGGGCAGGTTCACGCCCTTGCGGTTGCTGATGGTTCCGCCGACCAGGACGCGAGCTTCGATCGTCGTCTCGGCGAGGCGGGTCACCTCGACCCTGACGCGGCCGTCGTCGATCAAGAGCTGCTGCTTCGGCAGGATCGCCTCGAAGATCTCCGGATGCGGAAGCGGGATGCCGTTTTCGTCGCCCGTGTCCGACCCGAGGACAAAGCGGATCGTCTGGCCTGGCTTGAGCGTGAGCGTGCCGCCCGCGAGCGTGCCGATCCGGATCTTCGGCCCCTGCAGATCCTGAAGGATGCCGATCGGCCGCCCGACCTCGTGCTCCAGGGCGCGAACCGCGGCATGGACGGCGGCATGGTCCGCCTGGGTTCCGTGGCTAAAGTTGAGCCGGAACGTGTCGACCCCGGCCAGGAAGAGCTCGCGCAACCTCTCGGGCGACGAGCTCGCGGGCCCCACGGTGGCAACGATCTTGGCATGACGCTCGCGCCGCATTGGAGGACCTCGCCGGTGCTTTCTGTCTATAGGGACCGCAGGCGAAGAGGTCGTCCGCGGCTTTCGAGATTGATCGTCGGCGCCCGGAGGCCCTTCAGGTCGGCTTGGCTCGGCCTCAATGACCGCAGTTTCACACAAGCTTGAGACCGGAGAACATCTGGGACAAATGATGAGCAGTCGACTTGACGCGCTCGCCGAGCATGGCTGCTCGCTCCTGTCCCATCCTGACCGCCGGAGCCGAGATCGAGATCGCGCCCGCCGGCTCCAACGATTCGTTGAGGATGGCCGCCGACACGCACCGCATGCCGACCGTGTGTTCCTCATCGTCCATCGCCCATCCGCGTTCGGCGACCTGTGCGACGTCGGCCATCAGAGCCTTCCGGCTCCGGTGAGTGTTGTCGGTGAAACGTTCGAGCGTCGTGCCTTCGAGGAGCTCGCGCCGAAGATCGTCGCTCGCGGAAGCAAGGATCGCCTTTCCGGCAGCCGAAGCCTGGAGCGGGAGCCGTCTTCCCAAACGAAAGAATGCCCGCACCGCGGCGTGGCTCTCAGCTTGTGCGACGCACACGATCTCGCGCCCGTCCAGCATCGAGACGTTCACGGTTTCCCCGACCTCGGCCAGGAGTTCCCTGATGATGGGTCGCGCGATCTCCGGCAGCTTCCGGATCCGTAGATATGCGGATCCCATCCGAAACAGCCCGACGCCGACGGTCCATAGACCGGTTCCCATGTCATGGCCGACCAGGCCGCGCCGATTCAAGGTCGTCAGGAGTCGATGAACGGTCGAAGGAGGCAACTCGGCCTGCCGCGCAAGCTCGCTCAAACTGAGCCCGTCGCTGCCGGCCAGAATGTCCAGAAGACCCATGGCCCTGTCGAGCGACTGGACGTCCCCGCTCGCCTCGGACGTCGCGAGAGAAGGCCGGCCTCTGCGGCGTAACGGCGTCACGGTCTCGCTCATGCGTTTCCTCTCGGCCAAGCCAGGACTGCAGCCTTCCCACCCCTTACAAACTTTTTTGTAGAATGGAAACGTTTTCCGTATTGCGGATGCGTCCTGGTTGTGTAATTTTCCGCTGGACGGACGCTTATTCCAAAAAGCTCCGCGGCAGGCTTCAGGAAGGAAACGGTATGGCGAAGATGCGTGCCATCGATGCAGCGGTTCGGGTTCTCGAGAAGGAGGGCGTGACCTGCGCCTTCGGGGTTCCCGGAGCGGCTATTAACCCGCTCTACTCGGCGCTGAAGCTGCGCGGCTCCATCCGGCACATCCTAGCGCGCCATGTCGAAGGCGCCTCGCACATGGCGGATGGTTACACCCGCGCCAAGGCGGGCAATATCGGCGTCTGCATCGGCACGTCGGGCCCGGCCGGCACCGACATGATTACGGGCCTCTATTCGGCGATCGCCGATTCCATCCCGATCCTCTGCATCACCGGGCAGGCGCCGCGGGCGAAGCTCTACAAGGAGGATTTCCAGGCCGTCGACATTGAGTCGATCGCTAAGCCCGTCTGCAAATGGGCGGTCACGGTTCGCGAGCCGGCGCTCGTGCCGATGGTGTTCCAGCAGGCGTTCCACGTCATGCGCTCGGGCCGCCCCGGCCCGGTCCTGATCGACCTCCCGGTCGACGTGCAGACGGCCGAGATCGAGTTCGACGACGATACCTACGCGCCGCTGCCGATCTACAAGCCGGGCGCCACCCGCAAGCAGATCGAGAAGGCGCTCGCCATGCTCAACGCGGCCGAGCGCCCGCTCATCGTCGCCGGCGGCGGGATCATCAACGCGGACGCGTCAGACCTCCTCGTCGAGTTCGCCGAGCTGACGGGCGTGCCGGTCATCCCGACGCTCATGGGCTGGGGCGCGATTCCGGACGATCATCCGCTTATGGCCGGGATGGTCGGACTGCAGACGAGCCACCGCTACGGCAACGCGACGTTCCTGAAATCCGACTTCGTGCTCGGGATCGGCAATCGCTGGGCGAACCGGCACACCGGCTCGATCGAGACCTACACCAAGGGTCGCACGTTCGTGCATGTCGATATCGAGCCGACGCAGATCGGGCGCGTCTTCGGACCCGATCTCGGCATCGTCTCGGACGCGAAAGCAGCTCTCCAGCTCTTCGTCGAAGTAGCCGGGGAGCTGAAGGTCGACGGTAACCTCGCCGATCGCAGCGCCTGGGCCGACGAATGCGAGCACCGCAAGCTCCACATGCTGCGCAAGTCGCATTTCGACCAGGTCCCGCTGAAGCCGCAGCGCGTCTATCAGGAGATGAACGAGGCGTTCGCCCGCGACACCTGCTACGTGACGACGATCGGGCTGTCCCAGATCGCGGGCGCGCAGTTCCTCCACGTCTACAAGCCCCGCAACTGGATCAATTGCGGCCAGGCGGGCCCGCTCGGCTGGACGCTGCCGGCCGCGCTCGGCGTGCGCGCCGCCGACCCGGATCGCCGCATCGTCGCGCTGTCGGGCGACTACGATTTCCAGTTCCTGATCGAGGAGCTGGCGGTTGGCGCGCAGCACAAGCTGCCCTACCTGCATGTCGTTGTGAACAACTCCTATCTCGGCCTCATCCGCCAGGCCCAACGCGGCTTCGAGATGGATTTCGAAGTGAGCCTCGCCTTCGACAACATCAACGCCACGGATGATGGGGACGCCATTCCTGGATACGGCGTCGATCACGTCGCGGTCGCCGAAGGCCTCGGCTGCAAGGCCATCCGGGTGAAGAGCCCGAACGAGTTCAAGGACGCCTTCGCGCGAGCGGAGAAGCTCATGGACGAGCACCAGGTCCCGGTCGTCCTGGAATTCATCTTGGAGCGCGTCACCAACGTCTCGATGGGGACCGAGATCAGCGGCGTCAACGAGTTCGAGGACATCCTCTGCCTGGACACGAGCCTGTCGCTCGATGGGACCCTCGGGAACCTGAACATGCGCGCCGGCGAGTCCAGCCGGACGCTCGAGCCCGCCTGACCTGCAGGCATGGGCTAGCCCTGCCCATCGGGGCAGGGACTCGAGACTGGAGATCACCGTGCCGAGATTTGCAGCCAACCTGACCATGCTCTTCAACGAGCTGCCATTCCTCGACCGCTTCGAGGCCGCCGCTAAGGCAGGGTTCGAGGGCGTCGAGTACCTCTTTCCCTACGAGTTCGAGGTCGACGCGCTCGCCCAGCGTCTGCGTCGCCACAGCTTGACGCAGGTTCTTCACAACCTTCCGGCGGGCGATTGGGCCGGCGGCGAGCGAGGCATCGCCTGCCTTCCGGGCCGGGAGCAGGAATTCCGTGACGGCGTCAACACGGCGATCGCCTACGCGACGGCGTTCGGCTGCACGCAGCTCAACTGCCTGGTGGGGATCGCCCCGCAGGACGCTGCCCCCGCTGAGATCGAGACGACGCTCGCCGAGAACCTGCGCTTCGCCGCTGGCAAGCTCGCCGACGTGGGGATTTTGCTGCTCGTCGAGCCAGTGAATACCCGCGACATTCCTGGCTTCCACTTGAACAGGACCGCACAGGCGCGCGCGCTCATCGAAGAAAACAGCCTCGTGAACACCTTCATCCAGTACGACATCTACCACATGCAGATCATGGAGGGCGACCTCGCGCGCACGATCGAGGCGAATCTCGACCTGATCCGCCACGTCCAGCTCGCCGACAATCCCGGCCGCAACGAGCCCGGCACCGGCGAGATCAACTACGATTTCCTGTTCCGGCATCTCGACGCGATCGGCTACGCGGGCTGGGTCGGCTGCGAATATAAGCCGCGCGCCGCCACCACCGATGGCCTTATCTGGCTGCCGGTGTCGCAGAGTTCCGCCAAAACCGTCGCTTGAGGAAAATGGTCATGAATCTTGGCTTCATCGGTCTCGGCGTCATGGGGCGCCCCATGGCGGGCCACCTCGCCGCGGCCGGCCACACCGTGTCGCTGCACACCCGCAGCGGCGTTCCGCGCGAGCTTCTCGACGCGGGCGGCCGCGCCGCCGGCTCGACGCGCGCGGTGACCGAGGCGTCCGAGATCGTCTTCCTGATGCTGCCCGACACGCCCGACGTCGAGCGCGTGCTGTTCGGGCCGGACGGCGCTGCGGATGCGCTCAGCTCCGGCAAGATTTTGGTCGACATGAGCTCGATCTCCCCGCTCGCGACCAAGCGTTTCGCGGGCGAGATCGAGGCGCGCGGGGCGCGTTACCTCGACGCGCCCGTCTCGGGCGGTGAGGTCGGCGCGAAGGCGGCGAGCCTCACTATCATGGTGGGCGGGCCGGCCGACACCTTCGCCAAGGTCGAGCCGCTCTTCCGGCTGATGGGCAAGAACATCACCCATGTGGGCGCGAACGGCGACGGCCAGACAACGAAGGTCGCGAACCAGATTGTCGTGGCCCTGACCATTGAGGCCGTCTCGGAGGCGCTCGTCTTCGCGGCGAAGGCCGGCGCCGATCCGGCGAAGGTGCGCCAGGCTCTGATGGGCGGCTTCGCGTCGTCGCGCATCCTCGAGGTGCATGGCGAACGAATGATCAAGCGCAGCTTCGATCCCGGCTTCCGGATCGAGCTGCACCAGAAGGACCTGAGCCTCGCCCTGTCGGGCGCCCGCGATCTCGGCGTCGCGTTGCCCTCGACCGCGCTCGCCCAGCAGCTCTTCAGCGCCGTCGTGGCGGGCGGCGGCGCTGGGCGCGACCATTCGGCGATGGTGAACGCCCTCGAGCAGCTGTCCGGAATCGAGCTCGGCGAGAGCCCACCGGCGATGGCCGACGCGGCCGAATAACGACGTAGCGATCCCGGCCGGCCCATGAGGAAAGGGCCGGCTTGTCCAGGTGACCCAAGATCACGGCTTCGTGCCGCCCGATCGGCTGGGCCCGATCCATTCAAGGAGGACATCATGAAGGTGTGCATCTACGGCGCCGGCGCGATTGGCGGATATCTCGGGGTCCAGATGGCGCGAGCGGGCGCGGATGTGAGCCTTGTCGCGCGCGGCCCCCACCTCCAGGCCATGAAGGCGAATGGACTGAAGCTCCTCATCGCCGGCGAGGAGCGGGTCGAGCACCTGAATTGCACCGACGATCCCGCCGAGCTCGGCCTGCAGGATTACGTGTTCATCTCGCTGAAGGCGCACGCCGTGCCTGGCGTTGTCGACGCGATGCAGCCGCTGCTCGGCAACGACACCAGCATCGTGACGGCCGTGAACGGCGTTCCTTATTGGTATTTCTACAAGCATGGCGGCAGCCTGGAGGGCTCGACACTGGAGAGCATCGATCCCGGCGGGCAGCAATGGCGCAAGCTGAGGCCGGAGCGCGCCATCGGCTGCGTGGTGTATCCCGCCACGGAGGTCGTCGAACCCGGCGTGATCCAGCACGTCTACGGCGACAAGTTTCCGATCGGCGAGCCCTCCGGGCAAAGCACCGAGCGAGTCGAGCGCCTGAGCGAGATGATGGCGAAGGCGGAGCTGCGCGCTCCTGTCCTCGACAACATCCGCGACGAGATCTGGCTCAAGCTCTGGGGCAACCTCTGCTTCAACCCGATCAGCGCCCTCACCCACGCGACCCTCGACGTCATCACGTCAGACGACGGCACGCGCGCGGTCGCCAAGGCCATGATGCTGGAAGCGCAGGCGATCGCCGAGACGATGGGCATTCGCTTCCGCGTCGACGTCGAGCGCCGCATCAACGGCGCGGGTGCGGTCGGCGCTCACAAGACGTCGATGTTGCAGGATCTGGAGCGCGGGCGCGTCATGGAGATCGATCCGCTCGTCACTGTCGTCCAGGAGCTGGGTCGCAAGGCCGAGGTGCCCACGCCTACGATCGACACCGTCCTGGCCCTGGTCCAGCAGCGCGCCCGCACCGCTAGCCTTCACTGAACGGGGGACGCGATGCCCATCTGGATCCGCTTCGAGCATCGTGGGACGGCCGGCTTCGGCGTCCTCGATGGCGACACGATCACGGCCTATCGCGGCGACATGTTCGCCGCGCCGGAGCCGACCCTCGACAGGGTGGCGCTCGCGGACGTGCGCGTCCTCATGCCATGCCGTCCGACGAAGATGATCGCCCTGTGGAACAATTTCCGCGCTCTCGGCACGAAGCTCGGCGTGAGCGCGCCGGAGGAGCCGCTCTACCTTCTGAAAGCGAATTCCTGCTTCCAGGACCCGGACACGACGATCACGAGGCCCGCATCCTATAAGGGCCGCGTGGTCTACGAAGGCGAGCTCGGCATCGTCGTCGGGGCGACGTGCAAGGAGGCGTCGGTGGCGGAGGCCGACGCCGCGATCTTCGGCTACACCTGCATCAACGACGTGACCGCGTCCGACATCCTCAACAAGGACCCAAACTTCCCGCAATGGGTCCGGGCGAAGAGCTTCGACGGCTTCGGCCCGTTCGGGCCGGTTATTGCAACGGACGTTCGCCCGGAGGATCTTTGGGTGCGCACGATCCTCAATGGCGCCGAGCGCCAGTGCTATCCCATTGCCGACATGATTTTTTCGGCCGCGCGGCTGGTCAGCCTCATTTCGCGGGAGGTGACTCTGATGCCCGGTGACGTGATTTGCTGTGGAACATCGCTTGGCGTTGGGGCCATGAAAGAACCTCTCAACACCATTGAAGTTGAGATCGAGGGTATTGGCCGACTTCGGAATAGATTCGTGAGTGGATGAGCGGCACGAAAACTCGTGGATAAAGCCCGACGTTGAGTCCCGCCCGACCCCCTCATCAGCGGTGAAAACGGGGAGACAGGGACTCGCATGTCAAACTCTCTCCCATAGCAGGTCGCGTCCTTGCGGTTGACCCGGAACACCCCATGCTTGTCCGAGTAGAACGCGACCGGCTTACCATGGCGCTTCAGGTAGGCCCGCGTCGCCTCAAAATAGTCGAAGGTCGACTCGGTCGGCACAAAGCGCAGATGCATCAGCCGGCTCGTCGCGTCGTCGATGAACACGAGCAAGGTGCATTGCGGGCCCGCGGCCCTCGAACCACCAATGCTCGGAGCCGTCGATCTGTACGAGCTCGCCCACGCAGTCCCGGCGATAGCGCGGCTGGTGCACGGGCTTCATGCGCTGCCGGCAGTCCCGCCAGAGGCCGTCGGTCAGCATCCATTGCCGGACCGTCTCGACCCCGAGATGGATGCCGTGCCGCTCCCGCGTCGAGGCCAGCGCCGCCGGCCCGCGCTCACGGTAGGCCCGGGCCAGCCGGAACACCTGCCGACGCGTCAGCCGCATCAGCTGCGCGGCCTCGCTCGCCGTGATCCGCTCCGCCGCCATGTCCCTGAGCACGTGCGCCCGGTCGATCTCCGTCCGGCTCATCGCGATCACCGTCATCAGCCACGCGCCCCCGATTACCGGATCGGGAGAGTGACATCTGAAACGGGGAGAGCGGTGACATCTCTATCGGTGTCGTCACCCACCCGATACACAAGTCACCCGCGTTCCCCATTACAGATGTCACTCCCGAGTTGAGCAACGTGTCTGCCTTTCTCTCGTTTGACCAGCTGGCACGCAGCAGCGCGGCTGAGCTGGTCGGGGTTGCTCGGCCGCGCTGCTGCCCCTCAGCCTGCTCAGCCGACCTTGAACAGGCTCGGCCCCTGGCCGCGGCGGCGAGGCGCCTTCTTGCTGCGGCTCATGTCGAGCTCCTTCTGGCGCTCGGCGATGTAGGCCAGGACCGGCCCCAGCCGCTTGTTCTCGACAACCGCCGCCTGGTTCACCTGCTGGCGGCGGTCGAAAGTCCGGTAGGGCAGCTCGCGGCCGTTATGCTTGATCGCGAGACGGCCGTCCGGATAGTCGAACACCGTCACGCGCCGACGGGCGAGGGGCCTCGTCACCTCGTTCGGCTCGAGGATGAACAGCACCTGATCATATTGCAGCGTCAGGCTGTTCGACACCGTCCGCTCCTCCTTCCAGGCGAAGGCCTCGTCGAGATGGTCGTGCTCGGCCAAGGGGCGATGCAGATCCTTGTCGCTGAGCGGCTCCTTCGCGAAGCGCCGGTTGTAGTCCTCCATGAAGGCCGGCAGGAACGCGTTGCCGGCCTCGATCGTCGAGATTCCCGCGAGCCGCATCTCCTTCACGAGCCGGTCCTGCAAGGTGCCGTTCGCCCGCTCGACCCGGCCCATCGCCTGAGGGGCGTTGGCGCAGATGATGTCGATGTTAAGCTGATCCAGCGCCCGGCCGAACTGGGTCATGCCGTCGCCGCCGGCCGCGTCCTTCCGGTTGACCCGGAATACGCCGTGCTTGTCCGAGTAGAACACCACCGGCTTGCCGTAGCGTTGCAGGTAGGCCCGCGTCGCCTCGAAGTAATCGAAGGTCGACTCGGTCGGCACGAAGCGCAGGCGCATCAGCCGGCTCGTCGCGTCGTCGATGAACACCAGAAGCGTGCATTGCGGGCCGCGGTCCTCGAACCACCAATGCTCGGAACCGTCGATCTGGACGAGCTCGCCGACACAATCCCGGCGGTAGCGCGGCTGGTGCACGGGCTTCAGCCGCTGCCGGCGATCCCGCCAGACGCCGTTGGCCAGCATCCATTGCCGGACCGTCTCGACCCCGAGATGGATGTCGTGCCGCTCAGCCAGCTTCTCGCAGGCGAGCGTCGGACCGAAGTCCGGGTAGCTGGCCTTGATCAGGCCCAACACCTCGGTCCGGAGCGCCGCCGGGTAGCTCCGGTTGCTCGGCTTGCCGCGCCGGGTCGAGGCCAGCGCCGCCGGCCCGCGCTCACGGTAGGCCCTCGCCAGGCGGAACACCTGCCGGCGCGTCAGCCGCATCAGCTGCGCGGCCTCGCTCGCCGTGATCCGTTCGGACGCCATGTCCCTCAGCACATGCACCCGGTCGATCTCCTGGCGGCTCATCGCGATCACCGTCATCAGCCACGCGCTCCCCAACGCCAACGGGCGGGGAGAGTGACATCCCAAACGGGGAGAGTGGTGACATCTCTATCGGGCGTCTACAATCGGGCGTCGCATAAGCTTAATTATGGAACCTGCATCCACTCTCCGACGAAGTAGCACAATGGCTTAGCTGAAGGTGAGCGAAGATCGTTAACCATTCCTGATCGACCCGGCAAGGCTGCAGCATTTGGGACGGCCGCTTGGCGATCCATCCAGCGCGACCGTGGCGGCCCATCGACTGACCAAGTTCTTCCAAGAGCTCGCGACATATCGCACACAGAGACCAAACGTGAACTGCAATGCCGCCGCCAGCGGAACGGCGATCCCGCCCTCCTCCGGGCCGCTCGGCGCAAGTTTCACGGCCGAGATGGACGCCTCGGGGGGCGGCTCTCGCAATCGCCGTCCGAGCGCGTCCGTCGCTTCACTTCGGCCGGCGCTTCGGTTTCGGTCGAGCCGCTCGCCCGGGTCGCGGAGACACCGACGCCTTAATCATGGCCGCAAGGGCTCGCTCCACGTCGGCCTGATCGGGCGGCTCGGAGGGCGGCGGTTCTGGAGGCCGGGTCTTCGGCATCGGGCCTATAGGGTTTTCGACCAGCGGCCTGCGAGTCCATTTGGTGCCAGCTCGGGGCCGTCATCTCCTGCCCCAGGGATCCGAAGCCAGACTCGCTCGTGACCATAATAGAGCACCGTCTTCGTCAACACTTCGACCACCGCGATCGAGCTCGCGAGACGAAAGCTTCCCGTAATGAAGGCGCTGAGCACGAAGGTGTCGACGCTGCCGAGGACACGCCAGCTGACCGCCTTCAGAATCGAGCGCCGATTTCGTTCGGCTGGGATCGTCATTTTGCTCTACGTGCCGGCCGTTCGCGAGCAGCCTGCGCCCTCCGCAGCGTCACGCTCACACGGCCTAGAACCAGCCCGCATCGAACCGTCCGGCCGCTGCGAGGACGACGAGAGTCGCGAGGACGCCAATCGCCATGACTAGCACCTTCGTCGTCCGACCCTGACGGGCTCGCACCGCATCCTCGTGGTCGCTGCGGCGCCGGCGAGGGTCGTTGCTCTCGTGCTGGTTCAAGGATGCTCTCTTTTGGGCCTCGCGCCCGGGCCCTCAACGTTGTCCTCGACGGCCTCGTCCGCCTCCCGCGCCAAGCGCTGAGCCTTCAGCCGCGTCGTCTTCTCGTCCTTAGCGCCGGCGGGCGTCGCGTGCTCGGCCTTCAGCTTCTCGCGGCCCGCGGGATTGCGACTGAGCATCGTTGAATTCGGCGTCGGCCTTCGTGCGGGCCGCGCTCTTGTTGTCGCTCATCCCAGATACCCCCGCCCCCTCAGCCACTTCCCCGTTACCCGGCCCAGTGCCCACGCGACGTCGGCCTTGTCGCGCCTGCTCTCGCCATCGACGGCGACCCACCAAGTCCCGCCCGGGGCCGAGCCTCTCTCGGCCGTCGCGTCCGCGTAGCCGTAGCTCAAAATCAGCACCCTCGATCCGGCCGAGCACAACACCTTGTCGGCCGTGACTTCGATCCTCGTGATCGGCGCGTCGAGAACCTCGACCGCCCGCTCGATCGCGACCGAGAGCAGCCGGGCGCGATCGCGCTCGGGCGACATCATCTTCACTCCTCCTCCCGCCGCTCGCACTCGGCACGGCGCAGGGCCGCGACCTGGGCGGCGTTCGACTGCTCGTCACCCCTGCTCACCCGCGCATAGCCGATCAGCACTCGCCAGCCTTCCACCAACGCTCCTTTGTCACCCTTGGCGTTTGCGGCGCGGCTGCAGCGCGAGGCCACAAACAAGGTAGCATCCCTCGCGACCGTCGCATGTAGCGCGAGGTCGTCTTCAATTGTAGTTCAGGATCTATGCCCGATCTAAAGCAGACGGCCCTGGGCGCTCTCCGAGCCATGGAGCTCTTGCCCGTTTGCGGTCAGCGCAGGCGGTCCGAAAGAAAACGCAGCACACGCTCGACCGCCTCGTGGGTCGGCTCACCCGCGCGATCGATCAGGCCGATTGTGAGCACGCTGTGCGGCGGCTCAGG
>JAABUN010004706.1_pt1 | contig 18065 bp, 13 predicted proteins | sample 5559311 | NCBI WGS metagenome assembly JAABUN01 (sample SAMN10711877, study PRJNA513370) | rock metagenome | isolation source: Antarctica rocks | place: Antarctica: Victoria Land, Siegfried Peak sud | reverse complement strand
CAAGTCGCGGAACGGGTATCGTAGATTTGACAGACAAACAAATAAAGTTGAATCAGTTGATTTTCCATGGTAAGAAAATTCTACCAATCAACTTGTTTGTCTGTCTTTTCAACTACTGATTCGCATAGAAGTTTATTCCGATGATAAACAATATCTCATTATTTTTGAAACCGACGGCAAGCGCGTTACCGGTTTTCGCGCAGGTAAAGCTGAAGAAGTCGGCTATGTCGAAGGCTGCTCGTAGTTGATACAAACGTGATTTTATGCGTCAGCAAGGATTACGGCGACGATTCGCCGCTTTACGACGTGATGGGCTTTATACGCAAATCAGACCGCGCTTCGGGGCTGACGCGCAAAACGAAAACGCCGACGAACGGTTAATCTATAAACTGAGAATCGCGCGATTTTATTCGCGCTTATTAACCGATTCCGCCGTTTTATCGCGGAACAAATTAACGCAAAAAGCCGAATGTCCGGGAGAAACTGCTGCACAGTCAAGTTTTTCAACGCTTCATCAGACTTTGCGCCGCATACTTGGAGAAAGAAAATGAAAACCTTAAAAAACAATATCGCGCTCTAAGCGCTTATCATCGGTTTGTTTCTAATATTCAGCAACACGGCGTACGCGGCGACTTATACGGTCAATAGTGTGAGCGATGCCCGTGTCGGCGGTTGCGACGCGACCGGACAGCCTAAGCTGCAAAATATTGCGGTTTAAAGCTCAAACAAAATCCGTCAAATATGTAGGTAAATTCGCCGCCTACAGTAATTCAGCCATATTTGCGAGATACGCATTTGCTTCCGAACATCAACTTTTCCGCCGCACCGGAATCAATAAAACCGGACAAATTGTTTTTTCGACGACGCGCGTCGAAACGCTGCCCAGCGGCAGATTTTCGACGCGCCCCGCGCCGCCGCGTCCGTGCGTCGCCATTACGATTAAGTCGGCGCGTTCTTCTTCGGCGACCGCCAAAATTGTCCGCGCCGGACCTGAACCTCCCAATAAAACCTTTGTGCGCGTAATCGGCGATTCGAGTTTCGCAGCGATGTTATCGAGATATTGCTGCATTGTCGCGGCGTAGCTTTCCGATTCCGCGCCTTCCGGGACTGACACGAAAAGAACTTCGCCATCGAATTTATCGGCTAAAGTTTTGACCATCGGCAAAACATTTTCCGATTCCGCCGAACCGTCGAGCGCGACGATGATTCGTTTAAATTCTGAATAGCGGCTTTTCCAATCGTCGGTCGGGCGCAGCAATAAAACCGGAACGCTCATCTGTTCGATTAACCGCTGCGCGACGCTCGCCGAAAATATTTGCCCGACTTCAAATTTTCCGCTCGTCGAGATGACGATTAAATCCGCCGCGTTTTCAATCGCCAGACGATTGATTTCGCTCGCTTCATCTTTGCCTTGCGCGGTGATGCAGGCGGCGAGAATGGAATCGGCTTTGATGTTTGCGACGGCTTTCTCTAAATAATCGTCGCAGTCAAAATCAACCGTTGGAGTCGCGTCTTTTTTCTTCGCGCCGCTCTTGACCGTCGCTAAAATTAAATTCGCTCCGAAATCGGCGGCGAGTTTGCGCGAAATCGGCAGAGATTGTTCCGCCAGCATCGAGCCGTCGAGCGGAATCAGAAATTTTTCGAGCCGCGCCGCGTTTTTGGTTGAAGAAAGATTTTTCGGCGTAATTTCCTTTTGATTCGTTTGGTCGTCGGTATAATCGAGCAGTTGTTTTTGCCGGGCAACTATTATTCCTAAACGGTCTTCGACGCTCGTCGGCGCGCCGAGACGATTGCGGTAATGCGAAAAAATAAAATACAAAACCGGAATAAAAATCAAATAAGTCCACGCGCCTTCAAAAAATCGCTCGCCGAAAATAATGAACGTCGCGCCCGATGTGAGCAGCGCGGCGACGATTGTGCCGACGAGCGAAAGCAAACGCGCGGGCGTAAATTTTTCTTTGACTTCGCGCAGCAGACGCTTGCTCGCCGCCCAGCCGGTCAGACTCAATAAAACGAACACGCCCGCCGCATACAGTGCGAGATAAGTTTCTTCGTGCGTTCCGAACAAAACGAAACAAATGACGACGAGCGCGACTTCGAGCCAAACGGGACGGTCGGCGACATCGAATTTATTCTGCTCCCCGAAGCTCGCCGGAATGTAATGGCGATAACGCAAGCCGAGCGCGAGATTCTGCAGCCCTTGCGCGCTCGCCGCGCAAGCCGACAAAAGAACCGCGATGCCGGTCAGCGTTCCGAGATAAGAAGCCCAAGCCGGAAGCAGCGCGTCCATTGTCTGCGTGAAAACCGAAACCTGCTCATTGTTGACATCGGCAAGCTGAAAAATCGCGGGTCCGACAATCAGCATCGTGAGCGTCGTCGTTCCCATAATAATTATCAAACTGCCGAACGCTTTGCGGCTTTTCTCCGCCCGCGTGCCGCCGTAAGCCGCGACGAGATTGGCGAAAATCTCGATGCCGGTCATCAGTGCCAGAATCCGCGCGTAACCGCCGAGCGTGAGTTCGAGATACTGCGGCGAAAACGCTTGAAAATTGATGGACGGAAGATTGAAACCGAATCGCCAAATGCTCGCCAAAATCATTATCCACAGCAATAATAAAATCGCGGCGGTCGCCGGACCGAAAGCCCGCGCCGCCATGCGCGGACCGCGATTGACGACCCAACCAGTGAAAATGCTTAAAACGACGGCGATTAAAACCCGATATTGAAAACCGAAAATCGTGCCGCCGAGCGCGGGAAATCGGTCGGCGATAAAGGTCACGAGCGCCGCCATACTGACCAGAAAAGTCAGAGTGTATTCGACAAACGTAATCGCGGCGTTGATTTTTACCGCCCAGCCGCCGAATTCTTCTTCGCACAAACCGCTGCCGCCGCTGCCGTCCGTCACCCAAATCATCACCTGGCGATACATCGCCGAGACCATAAAAACGGTCAAAACCGCCAGCCAAACGGTCGCGCCGAAAGTAACCTGCGCGACTCCGGCGATGACGATTAACTTTAAAAAAGGTCCGAAAACATACAGCGGCGAAGTCGCCGGATCGCCGCCGCCCGCGAGTGCGCCTTCAAAGGAATTCGATAATTTGTGCGAAACGTGCGCCATAATTTTTATGAATCAAGTAAATGGACAAAATAATTTACAGCCGCGAAGCAATACTAAGCAGACATTAAGAAAAAAAACTTCGTGTATTCTTCGTGTTGCTTTGTGGTTTCATTTATCAAACGATTCTGTCCGCATAATTACTTTCAAATAATTTTCTAAATCTGAACACAAAAAATCTTCTGATGCAAAACCGCATCCGCCGCCGGCGAAGCGGCGAGACGTTTGCCGTTTGACGGCTCGCATCAATCGTCAGAACTTCCAAAAAACGGGAATCAGAAACGTGGCGAGCAGCCAGAAAATAATGTTGAGCGGCGTGCCGACGCGGACGAAATCGAGAAATTTATATTGTCCGGGACCGTAAATCATCGTGTTGGTTTGATAGCCGACCGGCGTGATAAAGCTCGACGAAGCGGCGAAGGTAATCGCCATCAGAAACGGCTGCGGGTTGACTTCGAGCGCGACGGCGGAGGCGATGGCAATCGGCGCGAGCAGAGCGGCGGTCGCGTTGTTCGACATCGCTTCGGTCAAAATCGAGGTCAGCAGATAAAACGCCGAAACCAGAGCTATTAAGCCGTATGCGCCGATGGTCGAGACGAAATTTGCCGAAATCATCTCCGCCGCGCCGCTTTTCTCCAGCGCGACACCGAGCGATAGAACTCCGGCGAGCAGAAAAATAATTTTCCATTCGATTGCCTGATACGCTTCGTCGAGCGTCAGGCAGCCGGTCAAAATCAATAACACCGCGCCGACGACCGCGCTGACGACAATCGGCAGCAAACCGACGCTCGCCGCTGAAATCACGCCCGCCGTAATCAGCAAGGCGATGATGATTTTATCGCGGCGAAAAACGGTCGTGTCGAGTTCGGAAATAAAAATCAAATCCTTTGTGTGTTTGAGAAACTTGAGGTGTTCGCGTTCCGCTTCGATTAAAAGCACGTCGCCCGCGCTGAGCGGCGTTTCGGAAATTTTTTCCCGAATCAGTTTGCCGTGATGTCTGATCGCCAGCACGACCGCGCCGTATTTGTCGCGAAAATCGGCTTTTTTGAGAGTTTCGCCGATTAAAGCCGAGTTCGGCGAAATGACCGCTTCGACCAATTTGTATTTTTCGGACGCGATTTTTTCGTCGCGCCATTTCACGCGCGGCTTAAAGCCGACGCCGGCGCGCTGGCGCAGAGCGCGAATTTTTTCCAGATTGCAGCGCACGCGCAAAACGTCGTTCGCCCGCAAAACTTCCTCTGCCGTCGGCAGATGAATTATTTCGCCGTCGCTGCGCCGGATTTCAAAAATCGTAATTTCGAGTTCCTTGACGAGCGGCGCGTCGCGGATTTCGCGCCCGACCGAAGCAGCTTCGGGCAGCAGAACGATTTCCGCAACGTATTCGCCGAGCGCGAACGCTTCGGTCAAATCGCCTTCGCCGCGTCGTTCAGGAATCAGCCGAATGCCGATGAGCAGCATATAGCACGTGCCGGCGGCGAACAAAATCAAGCCGAGCGGCGCGAACTCGAACATCGTAAACGCCGGAAGATTATTTTTTTCGGCAATCGAACTGACCAGAATGTTCGTCGAAGTTCCGATCAAAGTGCAGACTCCGCCGAACATCGAAGCGAAGGAAACGGGCAGCAAAATTTTGGAAACGCTTATTTTATTCGTCTTCGCCGCGTTCAATAAGATCGGCAGAAAAATGGCAATCACCGGTGTGTTGTTGATAAAAGCCGAGAGAAATCCGACCAGAATCATCAACAAAAGCATCGCCGTCAGAAAACTTCGTTTGAAAACGCGGTCAACCACCGCGCCGAGCGAATTGACCGCGCCGGTTTTGAACAAACCCGCGCTCAAGACGAACATCGCCGCCACCGTCACCGTCGCCGTGTTGCTGAAACCGGAAATGCCTTCGCTTGCCGTAATGACTCCGCTCGTCATCAGCAGTGCCATCACCAGCAGCGCGACCAAATCAACCGAAAGTTTTTCCGTGGCGAACAAAACGACGGTGAGAATCAGCACGCCGAAAACAAAGACGATTTCCAGATTCATAGACGATTATTTTATCGTAAATTCTTGTTAAATGCGAAAGCCGAAACGCGCGCGGCGGCAAAGAGGCGCGGCAAATTCGCGCCGAAGCGGGCGCGGCGGCTGGACTAACTCGCCGGACGGCTGTAAATTTAAACAGAAGCGAAACTCTTCCGAAAAAAAACGATGTCGAAACGCTTGCTGATAGTTGACGACGAACCGAATCTTTTGCGGGCGGTCGCGGCGGTTTTGCGCGGCGAAGGCTTTGAAATCACGACGGCGCGAAGCGGGCGCGAGGCTCTCGTCGCCGTCGCTCAAAGCCTGCCGGATTTAATCGTGTCGGACGTGCGGATGCCGGGAATGGACGGTTTTCAACTGGCGCGGAAACTGCGGGCTTCGACTCATTCCGCGCTCGTGCCGATTGTATTTCTGACCGCTAAAGACGAAACCGAAGACCGCATTGAAGGCTTCGAGTCGGGCGTGGACGTTTATCTGACGAAACCGTTTGAGCCGGACGAACTCGTCGCCGTCATCAAAAATATTTTGCAGCGCGTTGAACGGACGCGCTCGACGATTGCGCGGCTCGTCGGCGACGAAGAAAAGGAAACGGTTTTTGTCCGCGACGAACAATTGACCGAAGCCGAATGGCGCGTCGCCGAAACGGTCGCCCGCGGCTTGAGCAACAAGGAAATCGCCGAAGAACTAAACTTGAGCGTCCGCACCGTCGAAAATCACGTCAGCCGGATTTTAGCCAAAAAGAATTTCACCAACCGCGTCGAAATCGCCCGCCATATTATTTCCAACAAAAGCGAATAATCTGTTTTATAAGATTTTTTTAGCCACAGATGGACACAGATGGACACGGATAAAAGCAAGATAAAAACAATCTGTATTTATCTTAAAAAAATCTGTGTTTATCTGTGTCCATCTGCGGCTGAAAATCTTCAGTCTCAACAACCTATCTCGATTGAGTAAAAACACTCATTAAAATTAGGTGTTTTCGTTGATTTACCTGCCGCGAATTTCCTCTAAAATTGAAACATATTACAATTGGAGGTTCATCAAAAAATGTTAGAAAAAATTAATTGGGAAAATTCGAGAGCGGCGATGTTTTTGCAGACGGGCTTAATTCTAATTTTATTATTCGGAGCGGCGACGGCGTTCGGTCAGACGACGGATAACACGCCGACGGCAGCGGCGAGCAAAACCGCAATGCAAACGAGCGAAACGCCGAAAGCGGTGATGATGCCCGTTTTGAAAAATTATAAAGAAGTAAAAATCGGCGCGACGGCGGACGATGTGCGCGACAAACTCGGCAAAGCGAAAATTGACGACAAAGACGGTTTTTACTATGAAATTGACGACGACGAAATGGCGCAAATCCGGCTCGGCAAAGATAAAAAAGTGCGGCTCATTTCAATAACTTATACGAGCGACAATAAAAACGCGCCGAAATTTGAAGACGTTCTCGGAACGGATGTTAAAGCCGAACCGAACGCGGACGGAAAGATTTACAAACTCGTTCGTTACCCGGAAGCCGGTTACTGGGTCGCATATTCGCGGACGGCGGGCGATAAACCGACGGTGACGGTGACGATGCAGAAAATGCGAAAGATGAAATAAACGCGAATCCCAATTGAGATTTTTCGGCAGGTAATTTCAGTTTTCGCCCTTGAAGTAAAACAAGTTTTGGCTGATGCTGATGTTTGATGAAGTTTCAATCTTTAACCATTCGCGCCCGGCTGTTGTGGCTGACCTTCGGACTCGCCGCACCGCTCGCGCTGATTGGGTTTTTCAATCTCCGGGAATATCGTGAGGCGAGCATCGCGCGGCTTAACGAATCGGTCGAGATGCAGGCGCTGCTCGCGGCGGCGGCGTTCGAGCAGCGCGTCGAAGCGCAGCGGCAAACTTTGCAGACGATTGCGATTTTATCGGCAAACAACGAAAGCCGCGTCGCGCTGACCGAATATTTAAACTCAATCGTTAAAACGCGCCCGAACTGGCTCGACATTCAAATCATCGGCGCGGGCGGCGAAATCGTTTTGGCGCAGTCATATAAAAAAATTGATTTGCGGGCGATTTCCATTGAAAATCTTACGTCGGAAATCGCCCGCAAAAATTCGCTCGTTATCGCTACCGAGCAAACCGAAGACAAAAAACTGCGTTTGCTTTCGCTCGCGCTGCCGACCGCGAACGGCGGTTTCGTCGTCGCGCGGATTGACGGCGCGAGCGCGAGCGATGTGTTTGAAAATTTGGATTTGCCCGAAGAAAATATCATTGCGGTTTTTGACTCAAACAATCGTCTGATTTATCGCAGCCGCGCATCGCCCGAACAGATTTCGCTCGATACGAGCCAAACGTCGCTGCTCGCGGCATTAACGGAAAAGCGCGAACAGACGGTTGAAGTCGAAAGCCCGTATGACGGAATCCGGCGCGTCTACGGTCTGGCGCGAATCGAATCGGCAAACGCGGCAATCGTCGTCGGCGTGCCGAGCGCGACGCTTTACGAACCGGCGCGGAAAAGATTTTATAGGCAGTTATTTTTCAGTCTGATTGTGACATTTTTGGCGATGGCGGCGGCTTACGCGATTGCGCTCGGCATCGTTCGTCCGCTGCGCCGTTTGACCGACGCGGCGCGGCGTTTTGGCGCGGGTGATTTGACGGTTCGCGCTAACGTCAAAGGCGGCTCGATTGGCGAATTAGGAACGACTTTTAATCAAATGGCACACGAAATAGCTCAACGCGAGGACAAATTAAAAACGCTTGACCGCTTGAAATCTGAATTTGTTTCGAGTGTTTCGCACGAACTTCGCACACCTTTGACGACGATTAAAACTTTAACGAGAGTTTTGCAGCGCAACAAAATTTCCGCCGCCGAACGCGAAGAATTTCTCGAAACCATCGCCGAAGAATGCGACCGGCAAATTGATTTTGTTCAAACTTTGTTAGATTTATCGCGCATCGAATCGGGCGCGTATAAAATTTCACTCGGTAAAATTGATGTCGTTAAAATTTTGCGCGAAGCGGTCGAAGCGCACGCGAAAACCGCGAATACGCGAAGACTGAAACTAGACTTAAATTTACCGGAAAGCGATTTGCCGCCCGTTTTGACCGATGCCGGAGCATTGCGGCAAATCGTATCGAGCTTGATTGAAAACGCGATGAAATACACCGTCGAAAACGGCGAAATCGTCGTCGCGGCGAGCGAGAAAGACGAACGAATTATCGTTGAAATTACCGACAGCGGCTGCGGCATTCAGCCATCGGATTTGCCGCATATTTTTGAAAAATTCTATCGCGGGCGACCGCTTCAAACAGCGAACGAAACAACCGACGAATCATTTGCCGGCGCAGACGAATGCGTCAATGTCAACGAAGCTGTCGGAATCGGTTTGGGGCTTTATCTGGTTCAAAATTTAGTCGGGCAAATCGACGGCGAGATTACTGCTGAAAGTCCGGCGAATAAAAATGGGCGCGGCGCGAAATTTACCGTTTCGCTGCCGATTCAAAATGCGGAAACACGCACGAAGTAAGTGTGTATGTTTTGAAATCAGCACACTTACTTCGTGCGTGTTTCCGCAAAAAAAGTGATTTATGGATTTTCTCTTCGACGCATTTTCGTTTGATTGGAAGCTCGCGGCGATTGATTTGCTGCGCGTCGGCATCGCGTTCGCGCTCGCCGTGCCAATCGGTTGGGAACGCCACGACTCGAAGCGAAATTTAGGCTTGCGGACTTTTCCGATTGTGGCGATAGCGGCGTGCGGTTTTATGCTGATTCTAAAAAGCGCGCCGGGCGCGAACGCCGAAACGCAGGCGCGCTTGCTGCAGGGTTTAATCGGCGGCATCGGCTTTATCGGCGGCGGCGCGATTTTGAAAGAAGGCGCGAATGTCAAAGGCTTGGCGACGGCGGCGAGCATTTGGGGAACGGGCGCAATCGGCGCGGCGGTCGCCTTTGGACGAATCGAAATCGCCGCCGTTTTAAGTTTAATTATGTTCGCCGCTCTGCGCCTGCTCACGCCGGTTGTCGAAAATGAAAGCGATTCGGGCGATGCCGAAAACGATTCTAAAAATTAAAAATATTGATTGATAAAGTTGTCGCCGAACTTCTATTTTGACCAAAAAATCTATTGGAGAATTATAGTTTGAGAGAAATTTTACGCGATTATTTAGACCCGGTTTTTAGCATTCTAAACTACCGGATTTTCACGCTCGGCGACGCGCAGATTACGCCGCTGAATATTATTTATTTGATTGTTCTGACTGGGCTGTTGTTCTGGCTGTCGAACAAATTCAAAAACATTTTTGTCGAGCGCGTCCTGGGCAAAACCCATCTCGACCTGGGCGCGAGAATAGCCGTCGGCACGATTATCCGTTACGTCGTTCTGCTCGTCGGCTTTTTGATAATCGTCCAAACCGTCGGTATCAATCTGACGACGCTCAATGTTCTGGCGGGCGCGGTCGGCATCGGTGTCGGTTTCGGTTTGCAAAACGTCGCCAGCAATTTTATCAGCGGCTTGATAATTTTATTCGAGCGACCCGTCAAAGTCGGCGATAGAATTCAGGTCGGCGGCGTGGACGGCAAAGTTACCGGAATCGGCGCGCGCTCGACGACCGTGCGGACGAACGACAACATTACAATCATCGTTCCGAACAGCAAATTTATCGAAGAAAACGTCGTCAACTGGAGCTTCGCCAATCAAAGCGTCCGCTTTCGCGTTCCCGTCGGCGTGGCTTACGATTCGGATTTGAATGTGGTTAAAAAACTGCTGCTCGAAGTCGCCGAAGAAAACGCGGATGTTCTGCGCGACCCGAAAGCGGCGGTGCGTTTGATTGAATTCGGCGACAGCGCGATTAACTTGGAGTTGTGGGTTTGGACGAAGGAAAAACTTCAGCGCAAAACCGTTTTTATTAGCGCGCTAAACTTTGCGATTTGGGAAAAATTTCGCGCGAACGACGTCGAAATTCCGTTTCCGCAAACCGATTTGCACATCAAAACCGGACGAGTCAAAGTTAAAAACAACGGAAACGCGGCTGTCGAGCAAGAACCGGACGGTTTTAACGAACTCGTGTTTGAGGAAAACGAAGCTGAAAATTGAGAATCGAATCGCTCTTTGAAAAATTATAAGTAATTTCACTCAAAACTTTGAGTGTTGCTACCGATGTTTTAAATTTTCGTTTGACTTATTTTTGAAACAGGAAGCTATAAAAATAAGGAAGGTCAAATGAAAATAAAAAATTACTTAATACTGGGCTTGCTGCCGCTCGCGCTCGCCTTAGTCGGTTGTGAGCCGCCGAATTCGACGACGGTAACGACCAAGGTTGCCAACAGCAACGCCAACGATTCGACGACAGCCGCCGGAAAACCTTTGATTGAAGCCGCGCCAATTGCGGCGGGCGAGGGCGATTATAAATTTATCACCGGCGACGATTTTAAACTCACCGTTCGCGCCGCCGATGCTAAAGAAGTCGAGTTATATTATCAGCCCGTAACCGCCGCAGACCGCGCTCTGAAACTCAAAACTCTCGCCGCGCCCGCCGAAGGAACGAAAGACAGTTTCGTCGCGGATTTGAAAATTCCCGAAGATTTTAACGGCGAAGTCTGGGCGCGGGTCAAATACGCGAACGGCGAGACGAAGGAAACTGAACATTTATTGCTGGCAAAACGCAGCGATGCGGAAAATATTGCCGGTAAAGAAACGGCGCAAACCGACGCGAACGCGGCGGCAAACTCAAACGCAAACAATTCAAACGCAAACAATTTAAACTCGAACGCAAACAATCAAGCTGCCGACACTGAAGAATCGGCGCGGTCGGATAAAATGACGAACGGGCGCGTCGAACGCGCCGCACTCAAAGCGGGCGACGGCAATGTCAGAATTACCGTCAATGTTCCGGCGTTCACGATGACGCTCTGGCAGGGCGACAAAGAAATAAAATCGTATTACGTCGGCGTCGGAAAGAAAAATTTTCCAATTCCGGTCGGGATGCGTTCGGCTGACAAAGTTATTTTGAACCCGAATTGGATTCCGCCCGACAGCGAATGGGTGCGAAGTTCTTCAAGCGTCGAGCCGTATCAGAAAATCACGGCGGACGACCCGCTCAACCCGCTCGGCAAAATCAAAATCCCGCTCGGACAAGCGTATTTGCTGCACGAAGCCGGTTCGCCGTCGGACATCGGCAATCTCGTTTCGCACGGCTGCGTGCGCGTTCTGCGCGACGATATGTTCGAGATAACCGAAATGATTTCGCGGGCGCGTAATCTTTCCATTACCAAAGACGAAATCGCGGCGGCGCGAAAAAATACCGAACGCCGCGTAATTGATTTGAAAGGTGACGTTCCGGTTGACATCAATTACGATTCGATGGTCGTCGAAAAAGGCGTTTTTTCGCTTTACCCGGACGTTTACGAGCGAAAGACGAACACGCCCGAAAATCTGCGCGCCAAACTTGAAAGTTACGGCGTTGAAGGGGCGAAACTCGACGACGCGATGCTCAGGGAAATCTTGGGCAAAGTTGACGGCGACCATAAATTCACAATCGCGCTCGCCGACATCAAAGCCGGAAACGCTTTGAAAAACGGCAAAGTCGAGCCGCTCACGCCGCAGCAGGCTAAAAGCGCGGGCGACAAAAAATCAAAGAAATAAACAACGTCTTTGATAAAATCTCTCCCCGACAAAAACGCGCCGCCCGATTGAAAAGTCGGCGGCGCGTTCCAGAATTCAAACCAATCAGCCGTGTCGTTTGTGAGTAAAAACGCTCACGCTTTTTGAGTGTTCTTACAGGCGAAAAAGCTCGGCGAGAAACTTAAAATATAATTACTGAAACTGGAAATGATTCGTTAAATTGCGTTACGGCGCGGATTTAATCGCATTGAAAAGGAGAAATTATGAAAGAAGCGACAACTTTAGGAAACGAGCGAGATTTGAAAAATGAAACGGGCGCGGCTGCCGGGAAAAACGAATGGTTAAAGAAAGCCGGAATCGTCGGCGCAATCGCGCTCGTCGCTTTTCTGCTCGGCTTTCTACCGATGTGGCTTTCGGCTCGGACTCACGAAAACGAGCGCGACGCGGCGATTAAAACTCTGCGTCCGAGCGTTTTGCAGAACACGCTGGCGACGGCGGCAATCAACGCCAGACGCGGCGAATTTGAACAGGCGCGGCAGCAGACGAGCGATTTTTACACGGATTTCCGCGCTGAATTAGAAAGCGAACAAAGTGCGTTTAACGCCGAACAAATCAAATCCGCTCAGCCGATTCTGGCGCAGCGCGACGAAACGATTACGCAATTAGCGCGAAACGACGCGGCGGCGGTTGACCGTCTGACGGATTTATATTTTGCATTTATGCAGATGAAAAATTCGCCCGCGCCGGAGAAAAAATAAACGCGAAAAACTTTAGACAAATAAAAATCAAACAAGGGAGAAATTATTATGAAAAAGACAATAAAACAATCTACTTTAAGCGGTTTGGCGATAATCGTCGCGTTATCATTCGGCATCGTTTCGATTCCGGGGCAGACGACGATGAACGCCAAAGAAATGCGAAAACAGCAGAAGGAAGGACGCGGTGAAGTCCGGGAAGCGACCAAAGTTTTCCGCCAAATTATGAGCGTGCCGGACAAAGGAATTCCGAGTGAACTGCTTGAAAAAGCCGAAGCAATCGGAGTTTTCCCGAACGTCGTGAAAGCCGGATTTATCGTCGGCGGACGCGGCGGCGACGGCGTGGTTGCGCGGCGGACGGCGAACGGCTGGTCTGCGCCGGTTTTTTACAACATCGGCGGCGCGAGCGTCGGAGCGCAAATCGGCGTGAAGAAAACCGATTACATAATGCTGTTTATGAACGAAGGCGCGCTGCGCGACCTGCTTGACGACAAACTCGAATTTGAAGGCGATTTGAGCTTTGCCGCCGGACCAATCGGCAGAACCGTTGGCGCGGGAACTAATTTAACGGCTGACGCGGGAATTTTAATTTATTCGCGCAGCAAGGGCGCGTTCATCGGCGCGTCAATCGGCGGCGCGGTTTTAACCGCCGACAACAGCATCAACGAAGCGTTTTACAAAATGAAAGCGGGTGAAGTTCTGGACAAACCGGAAAGCGTCAATCTGACTAATGTTTCAGCCGATTTGCGAGGTTTTTCCGATACCGTCAAACTATACGCGAAATAGAAAATTAACCGTCAAAATGAGAAAAGCGGGCGCGTGAATTGCGCTCGCTTTTTGTATGATTTAACGAAGAACAGTAAAAACTCTTGACAACTTCGATTCTTTGTAACCGTTTAAAGTTGAAACTTATCAACTGAAATGGCATCGAATGATTATGAAATGTGTTTTTTTCCAAACCCGCGCGAATGCGCCGAAACTCAGCGCGTTTGCGGCGGGCATTTTAATTTGGGCGATAATTTTAACCGTTTCGGTCTTCGGTCAGAAAGCTGATTCGTCTGTTGAAAATACTCCGCCGAAACGCCCGCGCGTCGGACTCGTGTTGAGCGGAGGCGGCGCGAGAGGCTTCGCGCACGTCGGCGTGATTAAAGTTCTGGAAGAAAATCACATTCCGGTTGATTATATCGCGGGCGCGAGTATGGGCGCGCTCGTCGGCGCGTTGTATGCGACGGGAAGAACGCCCGCCGAGATGGAAAATTTAATCGAAACGCTCGATTGGGACGAACTCTTGCGCGGCAAACCGACGTTCGACAACTTGAATTACCGGCGCAAGGAAGACCGCCGCAATTTGCCCGGCGCGATTACTCTGGGCGGAAAAAAGACCAACCTGCGCCTGCCGAGCAGTCTCAATCCCGGACAGGAAATCGGCTTGGCGCTTGACCGTCTGATGTTGCCTTACGGCACAGAGACGAATTTCGACAATCTGCCGATTCCGTTTCGCGCAGTGGCGACCGATTTGGTCAACGCCGAGACGGTTGTTTTGAAAAACGGCTCGCTCGCGCAGGCTCTGCGGGCGACGATGGCGATTCCCGGCGTTTTCGCGCCGGTCGAATTGAACGGAAAAATCTTAGCCGACGGCGGGATTTTAAATAACATTCCGACCGATGTCGCCAAGGAAATGGGCGCGGACATTATCATCGTCGTCAACATCGAAACGCAGCTCGGCGACCGAACTTCGCTACAGGATTTAGTCGGCATTCTGGGACAAACTTTTTATGTGGCGACGGTCGAAAATTCGCGGCGCAGTTTGCGCCAAGCCGATTTTATCGTCGCGCCGGATTTGAAAAATTACGGCACGTTCGATTTTAAAGCGGGAAGGGAAATCGTCGAACTCGGTTACGCGGGCGCACAAGCTAAAGTCGCACTGCTCAAAAGTCTCGCGCTCGATGACGAAGATTGGGCGAAGTATCTCGCTTCGCGCCAAACAAAAGCGCGTCCTTCGATTGAACCGATTCCCGAATTTACGGCGATTGAGGGAACTGACAATCCGAAAGCGAAAAGAAAAATCGAGCGTAAATTAGACGACAAATACGAAAACAAACCGCTCGACGAAAACGCGCTCGCCAAAGATTTGACCGAACTGACCGGAACGGAAAGATTCGACAATCTCGGTTACGGAACGACGCGGCGCGGCGATCAAACCGGCTTGCTCGTGCGCGTTTACGACCCGAAAGAGCGCACTGAACGAACGACCCTTTTAGAAGTCGGCGCAGATGTCAACAACGCCGACACCGACGACGTAAATTTCAACGCCCGCGCCCGCCTGACCTTTTACGATGTCGGCGGCGACGGCAGCGAATGGCGCAGCGATTTCAGTCTCGGCTCGCGCACGTTTCTCGGCACGGAATTTTATCGCCCGTTCGCCAACACGCGCTTTTTCGTCGCGCCGAATGCTTTTTACGAAGACCGCCGCGTCGGTTTTTACGCGGGCGGTGAACGGCAGGCGGAATACTCTTTTCAAACGGCGCAAATTGGAATTGATTTCGGTTTTTCGGCAAGCCGCAACAGCGAATTGCGCGTCGGCTATTCAATCGGAAACTTAAAAGCCGCCAGGCGCATCGGCGACGTTCCTCTCGTTTCAGATGTAAAAGGCAAAACGAGTTTCGCGTCTTTAAGGTGGAATTACGACACGCGCGACAACGCGCAGATTCCGACGCGCGGCATCGAACTCAGAAATTCATTAAACTATTATTTCGACGCGCCCGGCGCGAGCGGCGATTTCGCGCAAGCCGAATCCAGATTCAACGCTTTTCGCGCCGTCGGCGATAAAAACGTCGTTTTCGGATTCGGCGGCGCGGGAACGACATTCGGCGAACGCGCGCCGCTCTTTCAGCAGTTCACGCTCGGCGGATTGTTCAACGTCGGCGGCTACGGCAGTCAGGAATTTCGCGCGAGCAATTATCTGAGCGGCGGCTTCGGCGCGTTGCGCGAAACCTTTTCGCTGCCGCCGTATATCGGCGGAAAACTCTATCTCGGCGGCTGGTATGAAGCCGGCGGCGCGTTTGAAGCATTCAAAAACGCAAATTTACGGCAGAGCGTCACGGGCGGGGCGGTTCTGCAAACGCGCATCGGTCCGATTTTCTTGGGCGGCAGCGTCAACGAGCGCGGACGCGGAAGATTTTATTTTTCGCTCGGCAGATTTTTCTAATAAACTATGGGTCTAGAGTAGCAAACCAATAAATTGGCAATGGTAAGCTACTGAAATGAAACAACTAAACCGATATTATCGGTTTGCTAAAATTAGCGAGCGCAAAACCAGACAAATCATCAGGTATTTTGCCCTTGATTTGACGGCTCAGAAAACAGCCGTTTTGACTCGTCTGACGCGCAAGTCGGTTAATGAAATTTATTTGAAAATTAGAAATCGAGTTGCCGAAGAATGTGAACGTGCTTCGCCTTTTTCGAGTTGCCAAATCGAGGTTGACCAATCTTACTTCGGCGCGCGGCGAGTCACAGGCAAGCGCGGGAGAGCCGCGTCCGGGAAAACTATTGTCTTTGGAATTTATAAACGCAACGGCTCTGTTTCGACCGAAATTGTTCCCAATGTGCAGCGGAAAATCCTGCAAAACATTATTCGCGGCAAGGTCAGTCTCGATTCGGTCATTCATTCGAACGGCTGGCGCGGCTACAATGGACTGGTTGATGTCGGGTATTCCAAACATCTGCGAGTCAATCACTCGGACGCCGTGTTTGCCATCGGTGATATTCACCTCAACGGGATAGAAAGTTTCTGGTCGTATGCTAAAAGAAGATTGCAGAAGTTTAACGGCGTGTCGCCGAAAACTTTTTATTTGCATCTGAAAGAATGTGAATATCGTTTTAATCATCGCAACGAAAACTTGCAGCTTTTGCTGTTAAAATTGCTTGAGCGTTTTCCGCTCTAAATTACTTTTGCTACTCTAGACCCAAATAGAATTTAATGAAGTCTTTTAACCATTAATTTATACTTAAATAATTTTGAAAGCTTCCAAATTAATTAACTACTCGCGAGCCTAAATGGTTGCACGGCGCGTCGATTAAATCTTGTTCGACACCCAAGTATTTCTCGGTTGTTTTAATCGAGTCATGTCCGAGAGATAATTGAATCTGGTCAATCGGCGAGCCGCCTTTATGAGCGAGTTTGGCAAATGATATTGTAAAAATTCAAGAATTGTCACAAAAAACTTGCCGCATAAATCGCCTCTAAGCCTTTTTTTTGACAAAAGTCTTGTCAGAGCATTCCTTAATTTTGAGTTTTTTGGGAAAAATAATCTGAAACGGACTTATTTTTTCAAAGCGTCCCGAATAGATTTTGAATGTTTATCTTTTTTAACGGCGAGTCTCTGCACATAGATTTGGGTAGTTTTGATATTGCTGTGTCCCAAAGCCTCTTGAGTTTCCGCCATTGATTCGGAATATTCCGAAACGATTTTGGCAAAAGTATGCCGAAGGCGATGAATGTGAAAATGTCTGATTCCTGCTTCGATGGCGTAACCTTCCATCCGGCGGGCAAAGCCGTGTGAGGTTAAACCTTTCTTTTTATTTGAGGCTGCGCCTTTATCGTGCCTCAGCCAAAGCGGTTCATCTGTGCCGAAAATATCAGTTCGACCTGTTGCCGCTAAGTATTCAAACAAAGCGTTTTTAGTTGTTTCGTCATCGAGTTCAAAGTTTAAGAAAAATCCACCCTTTACTTTAGCTTTGATAAAAAATCTGCCGTCTTTTATTTCGATGCTGTTTCCGCGAAGGTTGATGATTTCAGCACGCCGTCTGCCGGTGGCGACATAAAACTGCAAAAGGGCGTGATCTCTTAAATGGACGGGTTGTTTTCCGTTTGCGTGGTCACCGATGACTTCCAACAATTTCGCTAGTTCTTGGCGCGATAAAGCCTTGACGCTTTCCGATTGAAACGGTTTACCTGCTTTCGGCAGTGAAACCTTTGCCGGATTGATCGGAATTAGCTTTATCATTCCGACTTCATTACGCAGATATTCAAAAAACTGCGCGAGTGCTGAAATTCGATTGTAAATCGTGCCATCAGCCAATCTTTGGGTTTTCAAACTCCATCGCCATTCTTCGACATCAGACGGCAAAACCACTTCAGCCGATTTTCCGCAAAAATCAAAAAAATCGAAAACCGCTTTCGATTTATCGTTGCGAATATCGTTGCTACGTTTTAAAGACGGATTAACGGTTCTGGTCAGCCAACTTTCAACGACCGCACCGACATCTAGCGCAACCGTAAAATTGTCGGAATTGGAAATTTGGAGTTGTTCGTCAAGATTTGCCACAGAAGAATTTTAGACTAGATTTTCTCAGAAATCAAGATTACACATTTAACACGAATGTGTAATCTAAAAGTAAAATCATTAGAAATGCGTCCGATTATTGGAATGTTATAATACGCTTTACACTTGGTTAGAGTGCAATACTTGACAAGCCTTTTGTAAGTATTCATATCCAACCAAGGATTTTATCTTTTCTCTGGTGTAACTTTTCAGTTTTTCAATGATTAAGTCGGACAAT
>JAABUN010004705.1_pt1 | contig 18070 bp, 22 predicted proteins | sample 5559311 | NCBI WGS metagenome assembly JAABUN01 (sample SAMN10711877, study PRJNA513370) | rock metagenome | isolation source: Antarctica rocks | place: Antarctica: Victoria Land, Siegfried Peak sud | reverse complement strand
GCTGTCCCGCGAGGATGCCTACGCGCTGACCCAGGCGGCGGCGATGGAGACATGGTCGACCGGAGCGCCCTTCCGGGAGTCGCTGCGGGCGCATGCCAAGGACGCCGGCCGCGAGTTGGACGAGGTGCGGCTCGACGAGGTCTGCCGGCCTGAGCACTACCTGGCCCGGCTGGGCCCGATGTTCGACCGGCTCGCCGCGCTGTCATGACGGCGACCTCGACCGCTCATCCGCTGCCCCTGCCGCTCCCGCTGCTTGCCAGGGGCAAGGTCCGCGAGCTCTATGCGGTCGGGCCGGACGCCATCCTGATCGTGGCCAGCGACCGGATCTCGGCGTACGACGTCGTGCTGCCGACCGAGATCCCGGACAAAGGGGCGGTGCTGACCGGGCTGACGCTGTGGTGGTTCGAGCAGCTGGCCGACCTGGCGCCGAACCACCTGCTCAGCGCCTCGGCGGACGGCTATCCGGCCGAGTTGACGGCGTACGCCGAGGCGCTGCGTGGCCGGTCGATGCTGTGCCGGCGGTTGACGATGCTGCCGGTGGAGTGCGTCGCCCGCGGCTACCTCGCCGGCTCCGGCTGGGCGGACTACCGGCGTACCGGGTCGGTGTGCGGGGTCGAGCTGCCAGCCGGCCTCCGGGCCGGTGCCCGGCTGCCTGAGCCGATCTTCACTCCCACCACCAAGGGCCCCTCTGGGCAGCACGACGAGCCGATCGCCGCGGCCGAGGTGGTGGCGGCCGTGGGTCCCGCGACGGCGGCCGAGTTGGCGCGGTTGACCGTGGCGGTCTACGCGCGCGGCGCCGAGATCGCCGCCGGGCGCGGCATCCTCGTCGCCGACACCAAGCTCGAGTTCGGCTACGACGCTGGTGGCACGCTCACCCTGGCGGACGAGGTCCTGACGCCGGACTCGTCGCGCTTCTGGCCGGCCGACGGCTGGTTACCCGGCGGCGCGCAGCAGTCGTACGACAAGCAGTACGTCCGTGACTGGCTCACGACCGAGTCCGGCTGGGACCGGCAGTCGCCGCCGCCACCGCTGCCCGACGACGTCGTACGCCGCACCCGCGACCGCTACGTCGAGGCCTACGAGCGCCTCACGGGACGGCCGTTCGCCGATTATCTCGGGAAGCCGCCGGCTAGCTGATCCGGATCGTGCGGATGCCGCTTGCGTTCACGAACATCCCGGTGTTGGGGTCGAAGGCGCTGAGGCTCGCCTGTGCGAATGCGACGCCTCGCTCATACGGCCGGTCGAACGGGGTCGCCGGGATCCGCAACGTCTGCGCCGACCCGGTGCAGGTGAAGTTCGCGCCACCGAAGCCGTTCGTGACGTGCTGGCGGGTCACTCGTTGGGAGACCTGTACCTGTGCCTGGCCCTGGTATCCGTGGGGGCACTGCACGACCACCCGCAGGACGACCGCCGCGCCCCGCGCCTTGAGCGTCGCGGTGTCGCTGATCGAGATGTGCGACGTTGCCGCTTCCGCCACGCCGCCCATGCCGACCACCGCCGCGACCACCGCGACAGCCGACATCCGTGCGCCCCAGCGTCGAAGTGCCATGCCAAGACCTCCTGGTAGATGATGCGAAACAGCGTGCGCGGCCGGTGGTCGACTCACAACCCTCTTCGGGTCAATTTCTGTCCTGCCTGCGGGATACGCTGGTCTCTCGCCGGCTAGGAGGGAATCGCGTGACCCGCGTCGTCGTAGAGGTCATGCTCAAGCCGGAGATCCTCGACCCGCAGGGGCAGGCCATCGCGGGCGCGTTGCCTCGGCTCGGCTTCACCGGCGTGCGCTCGGTCCGCCAGGGCAAGCGCTTCGAGATCGAGCTCGACGGTACGCCGGATTCCGACACCCGGGCCAGGGCCGAGCAGATCGCCGGGACGCTGCTCGCCAATCCGGTCATCGAGGACTTCACGGTCCGCGTCGACGACTGAGGCGGCCGGCACGGTTACGTGCTCCGAACCGGCGGGAACGTTGCGAGCAACCGTCGAGGAGGCGTCGCCGTGAATATCAAGCTCAGCCTCGCCTTGCCCCGGGACGAGCTGAGCATTCCGATCGTCCGCCGGATCCTCACGACGGCCATGAACGTGCTGGGAGTCGACACCAGCTGCATCGATGAAGTCGCCCTCGCCGTCACCGAGGCCTGTACGAACGTCCTCGAGCACACGGCCACCGGTGCGGCGTACGAAGTGTCGGTCGGAATCGAGGAAGACCACTGCGTCATCGAGGTGATCGACACCGGCGGCGGCTTCGATGCGGCCGGCACCGGGATCGCGACCGCGGAACTCTCCGCCGAGCGGGGGCGCGGTGTCCACCTGATGCGGCAGATGGTCGACCGGGTGCGCTTCGACAGCCGACCGGAGAACGGGACCGTCGTGCGCCTGGAGAAGCAGCTGCACTGGCACGATGGCGCGCCCATCGAGCGGCTGTCCACGAGCGGCAACGGCTCCACCGAAGCGGTGGCCAACCCCGTGCCCGACCCGCTCGGATAGCCTGGCCGCTCGCTCCCACCCAAGTCCGGAGTGCCGCATGACCAGTAGGGGCCGGGTCGGCGTGGTCACCTTTCCCGGCTCACTCGACGACCAGGACGCCCAGCGCGCCGTCCGGCTCGCGGGTGGCGAACCTGTCGCGCTCTGGCACCGCGAAGAGGGCCTCGCCGGCGTCGACGCGGTGATCCTGCCCGGCGGCTTCTCCTACGGCGACTACCTGCGTGCGGGGGCCATCGCCCGGTTCGCACCGATCATGACCGCGGTCACGGAAGCCGCCGGCGGTGGCCTACCGTTGCTCGGCATCTGCAACGGCTTCCAGGTGCTGTGCGAGGCGGGGCTGCTCCCGGGAGCGCTAGTTCGCAACGCCGGCCTGCACTTCCAGTGCAGGGAGGTCCGGCTCGGCGTCGAGAACGCCCGCACGGCGTGGACGTCGGCGTACGCCGAAGGCGGCGAGATCGTGCTGCCGCTGAAGAACGGCGAGGGCTGCTACGTCGCCGATGAGCGCACGCTCGACGAGCTGGAGGCCGAGGGTCGGGTGGTGTTCCGGTACGCCGGAGGCGTCCCGAACGGCTCGCTGCGTGCCATCGCCGGCATCGCCAACGCGGCCGGCAACGTGGTCGGCGTCATGCCGCACCCGGAGCACGCGGCCGAGGCGCTCACCGGGGCGGGCGAGGACGGCCTTGGCATGTTCCACTCCGTGCTGCGGGCGCTGACCGCCGCATGACCGACACGGTGGAGCTGGCCGCCGCCGCCGTCGCCGCCAACGAGCCCGATACCGGCCAGCCGTACGCCGACCTCGGGCTGCGTCCGGAGGAGTACGAGCGGGTCCGCGACATCCTCGGCCGCCGCCCGACCGACACCGAGCTCGCGATGTACAGCGTCATGTGGAGCGAGCACTGCTCGTACAAGAGCTCGAAGGTTCACCTGCGGCGCTTCGCCGACAACGCGCCGGCCACCGACCGGCTGCTGGTCGGCATGGGCGAGAACGCCGGTGTGGTCGATATCGGGCAGGGTGTCGCGGTCACCTTCAAGATCGAAAGTCACAACCACCCCAGCTTTCTGGAGCCCTACCAGGGGGCGGCGACAGGGGTGGGCGGGATCGTCCGCGACATCCTGACGATGGGCGCCCGCCCGGTGGCGGTCATGGACTCGCTGCGCTTCGGCGACCCCGGGGAACCCGACACCGCCAGGGTGCTGCGCGGGGTCGTGGCCGGGGTCGGTGGCTACGGCAACTGCCTGGGCCTGCCCAACATCGGCGGCGAAGTGGTCTTTGATCCGGCGTACGCCGGTAACCCGCTGGTCAACGCCCTGTGCGTGGGGGTGCTGCCGGTCGATCGGATCCAGCGCTCGGCCGCCACCGGCCCTGGGGCCGCGGTGGTGCTGATCGGTGCCAAGACCGGCCGGGACGGCATCGGCGGGGTCTCGGTGCTGGCCAGCGCGGGTTTCGACGGCCGGGATGGACCAACCCGCCGGCCGGCGGTGCAGGTCGGCGACCCCTTCACCGAGAAGTTGCTGATCGAGTGCTGTCTCGAGCTCTTCGAGCGCGGCCTGGTCACCGGCATCCAGGACCTGGGCGGCGCGGGGCTGTCCTGCGCGCTGTCGGAGACGGCGAACGCCGGCGGGTCGGGGATGGCCGTCGAGCTGGAACGGGTGCCGCTGCGCGAGGCCTCGATGGACCCGCTGGAGATCCTCACCAGTGAGTCCCAGGAACGGATGCTGGCGATCGTGGCGCCGGCCGATGTCCCGGCGGTCCTGGCCCGGGCCGAGCGCTGGGGGGTGCTGGCAACGGTGATCGGTGAGGTCACCGACACCGGTCGGCTGCGGGTGAGCTGGCGGGGCGAGGAGGTTGCCGATGTGCCGCCGGGATCGCTGGCCGACGACGGACCGGTGTACGCGCGGCCGATGGCCCGGCCGGCGACGCTCGACGCATTGCAGGCGGATGGTCCGGCTCGGCTGCCCCGCCCGCGGACCGGCGAAGAGCTGCGCGAGACGCTGCTGGCCCTCGTCGCCAGCCCCGATCTCTGCTCGCGGGCCTGGGTGACCGAGCAGTACGACCGCTACGTCCAGGGCAACACGGTGCTGGCCATGCCCGCCGACGCAGGGGTCCTGCGGCTCTCGGCGGAGACCGGGCTCGGGATCGCGCTGGCCACCGATGGCAACGGCCGCTACGCCGCGCTCGACCCGTACGCCGGCGCGCAGCTGGCCCTCGCCGAGGCCTACCGCAATGTGGCAGTGACCGGCGGCCGTCCGGTCGCGGTCACCAACTGCCTGAACTTCGGCAGCCCGGAGGACCCGGCGGTGATGTGGCAGTTCGCCGAGGCGGTGCGCGGCCTGGCCGACGGCTGCCGGGTCCTCGGTACGCCGGTCACCGGCGGCAACGTGAGCTTCTACAACGCCACCGGCGAGACCGCGATCCATCCGACCCCGGTGGTGGGCGTACTCGGCGTGCTGAGCGATGTCTCCCGGCGTACGCCGATGGTGTTCCGCGATGCGGGGGATGTGCTGCTGCTACTGGGTGACACCCGGGACGAGCTCGGTGGCTCGGCGTGGGCCTGGGTCACCCACCGGCACCTCGGCGGGCACCCGCCGCGGGTCGATCTCCCGGCCGAGCAGGCGCTCGCGGACGTGCTGTTCGTCGGCTCGGAAGATGGCCTGCTGGCCAGCGCCCATGACCTCTCCGACGGGGGATTGGCGCAGGCGCTGGTCGAGTGTGCACTGCACGGCGAGATCGGTGCCCGGCTGGAGTTGGCCGGCGATCCGTTCGTCGCGTTGTTCAGCGAGTCCGCCGGCCGCGTGCTCGTAGGGGTGCCGCCGGTCGGCGAGGAGCACTTCACGCAGGTCTGCCGGGCCGCCGGGGTGCCGATCATCCGGCTGGGCACGGTGGGCGGCGACCGCATCGAGGTGGCCGGGCAGTTCGCCGTACCGCTTTCGGAGCTGCGGGCGGCGTACGAGGGGACACTGCCCCGGCTGTTCGGCTAGGAACGCCGCCGGATCAGCCCTCGCAGGCCGTACGCCGCTCGGCCCGGCAGCTGTCGAAGCCCGGCCCACCGTTCGCGGTGTCGGTTCCGGTGTTCCCGTTGAGGAAGTCGACCCCGTCGCCGCCGAGCAGGACATCATTGCCGCCGCCGCCGTCGGCGTTGTCGTTCCCCACGTCGCCGGAGAGTCGATCGGCGCCCGGGCCACCGTTGAGATTGTCGTTGCCGGGGCCGCCGCAGAGCAGGTCGTTGCCGCCGAAGCCGTCGATGTGGTCGTTGCCGTCCAGGCCATCCACGGTCGGGCGGCACGCCACGCTACCGGTCCGGTCGGCTAGCGTCGCGAGAATGCATGCGTCGTTGGTTGACACCGACGCCAGGGTCGGGGGCTAGCCGTGTCCGCCCCCCGGCCGCCGAGGCTGCCGGCGTACGACGACCTTCGGGCCGGCGTCGTGCGCCAGTGGGAACGGCTCGCGGCGACGGTCGACGCGCTCCCCGATGACGCCTTCGCGCTGCCGACCCGGCTCGGCGACTGGCGGGTCGCGCAGCTGGTCGCCCACCTGGCCGGCAACGCGGAGTACCTGCTCGGCGCGCTGGCCGCGCCGAGCCCTGCCGCGGCCACGGTCGACCCGTACAACTACTACGACCGCGCCGCTGGCGCGGCGCCGGCGATCGCGCAACGCGCGCACGAGGCAGCCGCGGCGGTGACACCGGAGCAGCAGCGCGAGCGGCTCCGGGCCGCGGCGCCGGCGATGGCTGGTGCCCTGGCCGACGCGGCGCCGGACCGCTTGATCCGGGTCAACCTCGGCGACGTCCGGCTGGCCGACTTCCTCGGCACCAGGGCCGTGGAGGGCGTGGTGCACGGCCTCGACCTGGCCGCAGCGACCGGTACGCCGCCCGCCGCCGAGCCGACCGCGACGAGCGCCGCCGTCCGCCTGCTCGTCGGCGTCCTGGTACGGCGGGCTCCCGGCCGGTCGGTCGAGCTGCGCATCGCCGGGCCGGGCGGTGTCGCGGTGCAGTGCGTGGAGGGACCGCGGCACACCCGCGGCACGCCGCCGAACGTGGTGGAAGTCGACCCGACCGGCTGGCTCGAGCTGGCGACCGGCCGGCTCGCCTTGGCCGATGCTGTGCGGGAAGGTCGGGTCCGGGCGAGCGGAGCCCGCGCCGACCTATCGTCGTACCTGCCGTTGCTGGCTTGAAAGGACGACCATGGACGAGAAGCAGATCCTGTCCCGAATCGACGACCTGGTAGCGGAGGAGCACGAGCTCCGCGGCCGGTCTTCGAGCGGGCACCCGCTCGGGGACGAGGACCGGACCCGGCTTCGGCACCTCGAGGAGCACCTCGATCAGTACTGGGACCTGCTGCGGCAGCGGCGCGCCCGCCGCGAGGCCGGCCAGGACCCGGGCGACACCGAGGAACGCCCGGTGGCCGAGGTTGAGTCCTACCTGCAGTAGGCGTACCGGCCGAGGGGGCCTTTACCCGGCGATTCGATGTAACCGTTCGAGCTCTCCAGGCGTGTACTAGACGAACCCGGGAGGGGCAAATGCCGGCCGCAGACTTCGACGCTTTCTACGCCGCGACCTCTCCCCGTCTCGTCCGGCAGGTGTACCTATTGGTGGGCAGCCTCCCCGAGGCGGAGGACGTAGCGCACGAGGCGTTCGAACGCGCCTGGTTGCAGTGGCGCAAGGTCGCCGATCTGGACTCTCCGGAAGCCTGGGTGCGCACGGTCGCCCGCCGGTTGGCCGTGAGTCGATGGCGGCGCACCCGCAACGCGGCAACCGCCTGGCGGCGCCGCGCGGACGTGGACGCGTCCGAGCCGCCCACTCCTGACCATGTCGCCCTGGTGGCGGCGCTGCGCCGGCTGCCGGAGCAGCAACGAGTCGCGATCGTCCTGCACCACCTCGCTGATCTCACCGTCGAGCAGGTCGCGGCGGAGACGGGTGCCTCGGCCTCCGCGGTCAAGGCCCAGCTGGCGCGCGGCCGGACGACCCTGGCCCAACTTCTCGGCACCTCCGACCTGGCCTCGCTGGGAGGGAACTCGCGATGAACGACCTCCTCACCGACCGTCTGCACGAGGCGACCGGGGACCTGGCCGCCCGACTTCGTAGCGGCCCCGCGGTACGGGCTCTTGCCACGCGTCGGCGGCAGCGCCGAAGGGTGCTGGCCGGCGCCGTTGCCGCGGTGGCGGTCGCGGCGGTGGCCACGGGCGTGCAGGTCGAGAACAACGCAGACCGGCTCGTGCCCACGGTGAACCGCTCTTCGTCGCCGGCTCCCAGCACCTCGCCGACGTCCGAGCCGACCCCCGAACCCTCCAGCGCCCCGTCGCCGTCGGCGACCGGGTCCAGCCCCCCGTCGCCGGCCGGCAGCCCAACCGGCGTCGGAGCCAGCGGCAACCCGCTGGCCGGTTTCCACTTTCCCGAAGAGGCGACCTGGCGGCCCGTCCCGAACGAGGTGACGGTGGAGCGCTCCGACGCCGTTGGCACCCCATGGGCGCTGGATCCATGCATGCCGACTGCCTATCCAACGGACCAACAGCGGATCGCGATGGTTTCGCTCAACAGACTCGGTCCTGAGGCTGGAGACGTCCGGCAACTTGCGGTCTATCCGGATGCCGCGACCGCCGCCGATGTCATGGCGGGGTTCCGGCGCGTGCTCGCCGCATGTGCGCGGCCCAGCTACCCCGGCGGCCCGAACACATATGTCACGGCCCCCGTGCACATCGGCGACGAGGGACTGGTCGTCGTTGACAGCAGTTATCAGGATGGACGGCAAGCCCCGGGCGGCGGCTACTCCGTCGTGATGCGGGACGGTCGATCTGTCTATCTGGCGGGGATCGGGCGGGAGTTCTTGCCCAAGGGGCCGACGGATGCCGACGCGACCCAACTCATCGACGTGGCGCGGCAGCAGCTGCCGTTGCCGCAATGACGGAGCCGGCGCCTGCCGGCGCTAGCCGCGGGCGTGACCTCTGTCCGCGGGCGGCCAGGGGATGAGCGGCTTTCCGATCTCCCAGTGATGGCCGAAGGGGTCCTCGACCCGTCCGAGGCGCCAGCCATGTTCTTCGGTGACCGCGGACACCTCCGTCGCGCCGCCCGATACCGCCCGTTCCATCACAGCGTCGGGATCCGCGACGATCAGCAGCATGCGCACCGTCGTTCCCCGGAGGGACTCCGGGCTGAAGTTCCGGTGCGGTGGCGACTCGTCGGAGACCCAGAACGACGCGTTCTCGACCCGGAGCTGGCTGACCACGTCCTCGGCATCCTCTGTACCGCCGACCCGATAGACCTCGACCGCCCCGAAGGCCGCCGAATAGAACTCGACGGCCGCACGACCTCCCCGCACCGAGAGTTGCGGGACGATGCTCGTCTCGAGGGTGCCCTCCGGCCGATCGCCCACTTCGTCCATCGGTAGCCCGTTCTGACAGACCGAGTTTCGCCATGGATACCAGACCCGAGGAGAGATCGGTGGTGGTCAACTTCCAGGTGGTGATCGACTGTACCGATGCCGAGCGACTTGCCGGCTTCTGGGCCAGCGCGCTCGGCTACCAGCTCGAGCCTCCACCGGCCGGCTTCGTCACCTGGGACGACTACTGGCGATGCGTCGGAGTGTCTGAAGAGGAACTCGGTGTCGGGGCGGACTCCATCGTCGACTCGGACGGTTGCGGGCCACGCATCTGGTTCCAGGTGGTGCCCGAGGGCAAGAGGATCAAGAATCGGATCCACTTCGACGTGCGGGCGAGCGGCGGACGCGCCGTTCCGATCGAAACCCGCAAGCAGCGCGTCGACGCCGAGGCGAGCCGGCTGGTCGACCTCGGCGCCACGATGATTGGCGTCCTGCACGAGGAAGGGCTCGACCACTACGCGGTTGCAATGCAGGATCTCGAGGGCAACGAGTTCGACATCAACTGACCGTCACTACACTGAACCCCGCCGGCTTCCCCGCGCGCAACTTCCCGAGGAGCTTCGCCCGTGCCAGCTCCCGACGGCAGGCTGACCATCGACGACCCCGGACCCCTCGACGACCCTGGACCCCTCGACGACCCCGGCCCGAAGGACGCCTGCGGCGTATTCGGCGTATGGGCCCCAGGCGAGGACGTCGCCAAGCTCACCTACTTCGGGCTCTACGCCCTGCAGCACCGTGGCCAGGAGGCAGCCGGCATCGCCGTCGCCGACGGCGCCACGGTGCTGGTGTACAAGGAGCTCGGCCTGGTCGCGCAGGTTTTCGACGAGCCGACCCTGACCTCGCTCCGCGGGCACCTGGCCATCGGCCACACCCGCTACTCGACCACCGGCGCCAGCACATGGGAGAACGCGCAGCCGACGTTTCGCGCCAGGCGGGACGTCGGCGGGGTGGCGCTGGGACACAACGGCAACCTGACCAACCCGCGCGAGCTGCGTCGGCTGGTGATCGACCGCGGCTCCCGCCGGGATCCGATGGCGGCCACCACCGACTCCGACCTGGTTACCGAGCTTCTTGCGGACAGGGCGGACATCCCGCTCGAGGTCGCGGCTGGTGAGGTGCTGCCGCTCCTGCAGGGCGCCTTCTCGTTGGTCTTTCTGGACGAGACCACCCTGTACGCCGCTCGCGACCGGCACGGCGTACGCCCGCTGGTCTTGGGCCGGCTCGAGCGTGGGTGGGTCGTCGCGAGTGAGACGGCCGCTCTGGACATCGTCGGCGCCGCGTTCGTTCGCGAGGTGGAGCCGGGCGAGCTCGTAGCGATCGACGAGCACGGCCTCCGCTCCTCCCGGTTCGCCGAACCGACGCCCAAGGGGTGCCTGTTCGAGTACGTCTATCTCGCCCGCCCGGACACCACCATCGCCGGCCGGGGGGTGCATGCGACCCGGGTCGAGTTGGGCCGCCGGTTGGCCGCCGAGGCGCCGGCCGAGGCCGATCTCGTCATCCCGGTGCCCGAGTCTGGCGGCCCCGCAGCCATCGGGTACGCCGAGGCCAGTGGTATCCCCTACGGCGCCGGCCTGGTGAAGAACAGCTACGTCGGCCGCACGTTCATCCAGCCGAGCCAGACGATCCGCCAGCTCGGCATCCGACTCAAGCTCAACCCGCTCCGGGACGTCATCCGCGCCAAGCGGCTGGTGGTGGTCGACGACACGATCGTGCGCGGCAACACCCAGCGGGCGCTGGTTCGAATGCTGCGAGAGGCCGGCGCCACCGAGGTGCACGTGCGCATCTCCAGCCCGCCCGTGAAGTGGCCGTGCTTCTACGGCATCGACTTCTCCAGCCGGGCCGAGCTGATCGCTAGCGGGCTGGCCGTCGAGGAGATCCGCCAGTCCATCGGCGCCGACTCCCTCGCCTACGTCTCGCTCGAGGGTTTGGTCGCCGCCACGACGCTCGACCCCGAGCGGCTGTGCCGGGCCTGCTTCGACGGGATCTACCCGATCCCGCTGCCCGCGCCCGACCTGATCGGCAAGCACGTCCTGGAGGGGATCGAGCGTTCGGTCGCGGCCGACGCCGGCAGCCCGGGGCCGAGCCCGGACGACGAGCTGGAGCGGCTGCTGCCCGGCGTCGGGGCGGAGGACGCGCTGAGCCGGCCTTGACCGCGCTCCCGGAGGGGTCGGGGGCGACGTACGCCGCGGCCGGCGTCGACATCGCGGCGGGTGACCGGGCGGTTGCGCTGATGAGGTCCTCGGTCGCCGGGGCATCCCGACCGGAGGTGGTCGGGGGGCTCGGCGGGTTCGCGGGCCTGTTCGCCTTCGACGTCGAGCGCTACCGGCGTCCGCTGCTGGCCACCGCCACCGACGGGGTCGGCACCAAGCTGGCCGTCGCGCAGGCGATGGACCGGCACGACACCGTCGGCATCGATCTGGTCGCCATGGTCGTCGACGACCTGGTCGTGTGCGGCGCCGAGCCGCTGTTCCTCACCGACTACATCGCGTGCGGCGCTGTCGTCCCGGAACGCATTGCCGAGATCGTCGCCGGCGTCGCCGAGGGTTGCCGACAGGCCGGCTGCGCGCTCCTGGGCGGGGAGACCGCGGAGCACCCCGGCGTACTTCGTCCGGACGAGTACGACCTGGCGGGCGCGGGCGTGGGTGTCGTCGAGGCCGACGACCTGTTGGGGGCCCCCCGGGTCCGGGCGGGCGACGTGGTGGTCGCGATGGCCTCGTCCGGACTGCACGCCAACGGCTACTCGCTGGCGCGGCATGTGCTGCTCGAGGCGGCCCGGCTGCGCCTCGACCAGGAGTTGCCGGAGCTGGGTGGCCCACTCGGCGAGGCGCTGCTCACACCCACCAGGATCTACGCTCAGGACTGCCTCGCGCTGGTGGCCGACCTCGAGATCCATGCATTCGCGCACGTCACCGGCGGCGGACTGGCGGCCAACCTGGCCCGGGTGCTGCCGCCGCACCTGGACGCCGTACTCGACCGGTCGACCTGGACGCCGCCGCGGATCTTCGACCTGGTCGCTGCGCGCGGCCGGGTCGAGGCCGCGGAGATGGAGCGCACCTTCAACCAGGGTGTCGGGATGTTGGCAGTGTTGCCGCCCGAGGGGGTTGACCGGGCGCTCGGCGTGCTGCGAGGGCGCGGCGTACCTGCCTGGCCAGCCGGCGGGGTGGTCGCCGGCGCCGGCTCGGCCCGCCTGGTGGGAGCGCACCCGGCCGGCTGACCGACCGGGGCCTGGGTAACCGGCACTGGTGGCGCGGCCCTGGGGCAGACTGGTGGCCGTGGCGGACATCCTGGCCTCCGGCCGTCCCGACAACTCTCAGCGGCGGCGGCGGCCACCCGGCTGGCTGCTGCTGTTGGTGGTCGCCGCCCTCCTCGTGGGTCTACAGGCGTGGCGCGAACGGGCACCTGAACCCGAGGCGGGCGCATCGCCGGCTCCGAGCGCGACGTTGACCCCGCAACCGTCGGAGTCCGGAGGGCCGACCGGCGTTCCGGCCCGCTTCCGGCTGGACGGGCGGGTGGGCGTGGGCCCGGCCGGCGTACGGCTGCTCGTCGGTGGCGCCTCGCCGGTGATCGTCGACGCCGGGACCGGCCGAGCCGCGCCACTGCCCGGAGTTCCGCAGCTGGCGGCCGGTCAGACGGTGCGGCTGTCGCGGCTGTCGGCCGCGACGGTGGCCGTCGTCACGGACCAGGACTACCGGCCGGTCGAGGCGTTCGTGCTGCCCGACGCCGGCGGGACGTTCTCCGTGGGTCCCGCGGAGGGCGTTGTGCAAGCGGTCGACGGGGGGCTGCTCGCTTACGACTCAGGGTCAAACGGACGGCCGGGCTGGTTGGCCAGCCTTGGCGCCCGCGGGCAGGTGCGGTGGCGCCGACCCCTCTCCCTGCTGACGTTGGTGCTGGGAGACACGCCACATGGGCTTCTCGTCGAGTCGGCGCCCAACCCCGAGCGCGGTGGCGCCCTCGGGCTGGTCGACGCGCGCACCGGTCGACTGCGGCGTGGGCTGGGACAAGCCCAGTACGTTCTGGCGAGTACGCCGGAGGCGGTGGCCTGGGTGCCGGCCGGCTGCGCGGACCAGTGCCAGCTGATGGTGACCAGCCTTGCCGACGGACGCAGCCGGCGGTATGACACACCGGACTACCGGCTGCCGGGGTACGCCGCCTTCTCGCCGGACCAGCGGCGGCTGGCACTCAGCTTCTATGGGCTGCACGACTTCCTGCCCGGCCTCGACCGGGACGGCTTCGTGGCGCAGCTGGACCTGCGCTCCGGAACCATGCAGACCATCCCCGGACTGACCACCGAAGCCAAGTCGGCCGCCGCGCTCGCCTGGTCGTCCACCGGAACGTGGCTGGCACTGGGCGTACGGACGCCGGGCCCTGACTACCACGACCGCCTGGTCCTGTGGCGGCCTAGTGAGGCAGGGCTGACCGTGCTACCGCCGCTGCTGCCACCGGAGTCGGCGGCGGCGGGCCTGATCGTGCTGTCCTGACCGGTCGACTCTAGGTCGTCGGCCGGTTCTGCTCCTCGTCGTCCTCGCCGGCGTACGGGTCGTCCGCTTCTTCGTCGTCGGTCTCGACGACGTCGGCCGGCGGGCTGCCGTCACCGTTGGAGGTCAGCTCCGCACGCAGGCGATCGAGGTCGGTGCCGCCGCTGGAGTACTTCAGCTGACGGGCCACCTTGGTCTGCTTGGCCTTGGCCCGGCCGCGCCCCATGGCTCGACCCCCTTGGTACGCCGGAGCGCTCGCTTGGGTGCGCTCGCACAATGGGTAACGGTCAGCGCACGGGAGCCTGGCCGCACCCACAACGGTACCTGGTGGCCGGCCCGTCGGCACGCCGGTAGGCGAAGATCAGACCGGCAGGTGGAACCCGCGCAACCGACCGATCTCCGCCATCCGCCGTTCGGCCAACCGGTCGGCGGCTACTGCCGGTGGCACGCCCTCCTCGGCGGCCAGCGCAAAGACCGTCAGCGTGGTGTCGAAGATCTTGGCCGCCTGGAGCCGGGCCCGCGACTCGACGTACCCCTGGATTTCGTCGGCGACCTGGATCAGCCCGCCGGAGTTGACCACGTAGTCGGGCGCATAGAGGATTCCGTGATCGGCCAGCGCCTTCTCGATGCCGGGATGGTCGAGCTGGTTGTTCGCGGCACCGCACACGATCGTCGCCTGCAGCAGCCCCACCGACTCGTCGTTCAGCGCGCCGCCGAGCGCGCACGGGGCGAAGATGTCGAGCGGCAGGCCGACCAGCGAGTCGGGAGCGGTCGCCTCCACACCGGGGTGCATCGCCCGCACCGCGTCTACGGCGGCCGGGTTGACGTCGCAGACGACCACCGCGGCACCTTCCTCCACCAGGTGCCCGACCAGGTGCCGGCCGACCTTCCCCACCCCCGACACGCCGACCCGCTTGCCGGCCAACGACGGCGTACCCCACAGCGTCTGGGCCGCCGCCCGCATGCCCTGGAAGACCCCGTACGCCGTGAGGACCGCGGAGTCGCCGCTGCCGCCGTACGCCGTCGAGCGACCGACCACGAAGTCACTCTCGCGGCCGACCACGTCCATGTCCGCGACGTAGGTGCCGACGTCGCAGGCGGTGATGTAGCGGCCGCCGAGCGACTGCACGAACCGGCCGTAGGAGCGCAGCAGCGCCTCGGACTTGTCTGTCGCCGGGTCACCGAGGATGACGGCCTTGCCGCCCCCCAGATCGAGGCCGGCGGCGGCGGCCTTGTAGGCCATCGCCCGCGACAGGTTCAACACATCGGTGAGGGCGTCCTCCTCGGCGGCGTACGGGTAGAAACGCGTGCCACCGAGAGCCGGACCGAGCGCCGTCGAGTAGATGGCGATGATCGCGCGGAGGCCGGCGGCGGGATCGGAGCAGAAGATGACCTGCTCGTGGCCGGTGCTGCGCCCGAATACGACCCCGTCCGGCATGATCAAATCTCCCGCTGACGACGATCCCCGGATGCCAGGGTAGCCAGTACGCCGCAGCCGCACGCGCGAGACGGCCTGCTCGTGCGACGATGCCGTGGTGACGCCGTACGCCGCTTACCTGCGGGTCTACGAGCCGCTGTCCGCCTTCAGCGGGGCGGAGCGGGAGCACTGGGCCGGTTATGCCGCCGGCGGCCAGGCCCCGGACCGGACTACGGGGGTCGCGCGGGAGTACGACGCCGGCCGGGCCGCGCTGCTCTGCACCCCGCCGATCCCGAAGGTCGGCGAGGAGGCCTTCGTCCTACGCATCGACGGCGGCGTCTACGTCTGTCCGTGGCGCACTCGGGAACGTGCCTGGTCGGCACTGGCCGACTTCGGTGAAGACCTGCCCGACTCGGTCACCGCAGCCTTCTTCCCGCCCCGCGCCGCCGGCGTGGCCGAGCCCGACCCGGACGGGTGGACTCCGCACCGGGTGTGCTCCCCCCACATCGATACGGCGACCTGGCAGGTGCCGCTGCGCTGGTTCCTGCTCTTCGAACCGGACGAGCGGCGGCTGGTGACCGGCCGGCGGGTCGACGTACCGGCCGGTGCCGGCGGTGCATCGCCGCGGCTGGCGCGGGCGCTGCTCTACCTGACCGCGATGTCTCGGGCCCGGCGTCGGCTGGCCCGGGCGCTGGCCATCCTGCGCCGGACGGTCGAGGACGGGCCCGTCATCGCCGCCGCCGCGGACCTCGGCGGATGGCTGGAGGAGTTCCATCCCCACTCGATGGTCGAGCTGGACTACGCCGGGTTGGTCCAGCTGCTCGACGACCGGGCGCTTCGCGAGGACAGCTCGGTGGCCGATGTGGCGGGCGCATTGTCGGCCCTGGGCCGCGGCGAGTTGCCGGCGGCGGCGGCGGCGTACGAGCGCGTCACCGAGCGCTGGCGTGCTGTCGCGGCATACGAAGGTGCCAACTGACCGACTGGGGCAGCCAGGTGACAGTTGGGTCCCAATCAGCGAGGATGGCGCGGTCCGGGTATATCGGACACGCGCACTATTGGGCACTATGGGCCTGCGGACGCCACCGGGTCACGAGAGGAGCGTCATGAACAGCAGTCCTGAGGCCGAGTCGCTGCTCACGCCGGCCGAGGTCGCCACGATGTTCCGAGTGGACCCCAAGACCGTCACCCGCTGGGCCAAGGCCGGCAAGCTCAACCCGATCCGTACCCTGGGCGGTCACCGGCGATACCGCGAGTCCGAGGTACGCCGGCTGCTCGCCGGAATCCCGGCGCAGCGCCAGGAAGAGCCACCTTCGACCTGATGTGGGCAGGGGCGGGATCGAACCGCCGACCCCTCGCTTTTCAGGCGAGTGCTCGTACCGACTGAGCTACCTGCCCATGGCCGCCTCGATCTTCTCGCGCGGCTTCCGGAGCGGTCCCGACGGGATTTGAACCCGCGACCTCCGCCTTGACAGGGCGGCGTGCACTCCAAACTGCACTACGGGACCTCGTTGTGCGCAACGGGATTCGAACCCGTGCTGCCGCCTTGAAAGGGCGGTGTCCTAGGCCGCTAGACGATGAGGGCGCCCGCCGCCGAGAGACGACTTGGAAGTCTAGGGGATGGGTCGGCGGTGGCGATACTTGCTTCATGCCGGTCGACCTCAACTGCGACCTCGGCGAGGGGTGCGGGAACGACCTGGACCTGCTCGGCGTGGTCACCAGCGTGAACGTCGCCTGCGGCTTCCACGCCGGGGACGCCGCGACGATGTCCTCGGTCGTTGCGGCCGCGCTGGAGCGTGGGGTGGTCGTCGGCGCCCAGGTGTCCTATGCCGACCGGGAGGGCTTCGGCCGGCGCCGTCTCGACGTACCGGCGGAGGTGCTGACCGCCGACGTGCTCTACCAGATCGGCGCGCTCGCGGCGTTCGGCCGGGTTTCCTACGTGAAGCCGCACGGCGCGCTCTACAACCGGGTCGTGGACGACGAAGCGCAGGCTGCCGCCCTGGTCGACGCCCTGATCCGGTACGACGGGAGGCTGCCGCTGGTGACGCTGCCGGACTCGGCGGCCGCAGCGGCGGCCTCCGCTGCGGGCGTACCGGTCGTGTGCGAAGGCTTCGCCGACCGGGCGTACACGCCGGCCGGCCGGCTGCTGCCACGGTCGTCGTCGGGCGCGGTGATCACGGACGGTGCCGCGGCGGCGGCGCAGGCTGTCGAACTGGCCTGCGGTGGTCGGGTGCGATCGATCTGCGTGCACAGCGACACACCCCGCGCGGTGGAGCTGGCACACGCCGTACGGGAAGCGCTCGAGTCGGCCGGCGTCGTGGTGGCGGCGTTCGCGTGAGGGTGCGGCCGGCCGGCGAGTCCGGGCTCCTCGTCGAGGTGGCCGACCTCGAGACGGTGCACCGGCTGGCGGCGGCGTTGCGATCAGCGGCGCTGCCCGGCGTGGTCGACATCGTGCCGGGGTACTCGACCGTGCTGATCACCGGCGACCCCGCCCGGCTCGACCTGGCCCGGCTCGGGGACGACCTGCCGTCGTGGGAGCTGCCGCCGGCCGGGTCCGTCCCCGGCCAACTGGTCCAGATCGACGTCGTCTATGACGGCGAGGACCTCGACGAGGTCTGCGGGCTGACCGGTCTGGCCGCCGAGGAGGTGGTACGCCGCCACACGGCACCCGAGTATGTGGTGGCATTCCTGGGCTTCAGTCCCGGCTTTCCCTACCTGGTCGGCCTGGACGAGGCGCTGCACGTACCCCGCAGGGGGACGCCGCGGACCTCCGTTCCGGCCGGCTCGGTGGGGCTGGCGAGCGACCAGACCGGGATCTATCCGACCGCCTCTCCCGGGGGTTGGCGCCTGATCGGCCGCACCGACTTCGTGCTCTTCGACCTCGCCCGGAATCCGCCGGCATCGCTGGCCCCAGGCGACCGCGTCCGATTCCGGGCGATCGGCTGATCCGCGTCTCACCCACCCCGACAGTCACGGGCCGAGCGTCACATGGACGTCAACCCGCTGGAAACCCAAGCGTTCGTAAAGGGCCGCCGCGTTGTCGGTGGCGTGCATCCACACCAGGTCCGGTTGGTGCTCCCGGCCGCCTTGGGCGCCGATCACCGCCGCCGCTGCCGTAACCGCGCGGCCGTAGCCGCGGCCGCGGAACCCGGCGACGATCCCGATCCCCGACAGATAGGCCGTGCCGGCCGCGAACCAGACCAGGGCGCATCCCACCGGTCGACCCCCGATGCGGCAGACCAGGAACCGGCGGGCGGGATGGAGCAGGTCCTCGGCACGCAGCAGGCCGCGGGCGAGTGCGGTGTCGTCCATCCAGCCGCCGTAAGCAGCC
>JAABUN010004704.1_pt1 | contig 18071 bp, 13 predicted proteins | sample 5559311 | NCBI WGS metagenome assembly JAABUN01 (sample SAMN10711877, study PRJNA513370) | rock metagenome | isolation source: Antarctica rocks | place: Antarctica: Victoria Land, Siegfried Peak sud | reverse complement strand
CCACCGCTTCCTTACAAAAGCAGCAGCGCAGAGTGGTTTGACAACTCCGCCTGTACAGCGTTGCCAGAGTGCCCGAAAATTTTCACTTTCTTCTCTATCTTTGAAAGAACTTGCATGGCACAAACAAAGAACACAAAGTATATTTTAGAATTTTAAACAACTTTCCGGCTTTTACGTAATTGATCGTTTTATAAAAATCAGCCCTTCTGTAAGATTTACGAACCTAAACAATAAAGAGTTTTGCGTTATCATCTATACACCAGCATTTCTTTATATTTTTTTACCATATCCATCTGGGATGCTCCGCTCTTATACATTTTTACAATTTTCCTGTTAGCTAATTGTACTGTAAGCCAGCTATTGGTTTCGTACTTACGCGCCGAAACAAGTGCCGCCTTTGCAAATATTTTATACTTTGTTTTTTGCCTTGCCCTTATTACAATTTCATAATCTTCCATTATCAGCATATCCTCTTTAAAACCTCCGGTTTGCGTAAACAATGCCTTTGTAATAAACAAGGTCTGATCGCCGCCATAGCAAACAAACCAATCAAAGCGTGTAAAAAAAGCATTGACGCGAAGGATCGTTTTTTTGCTGTTGAACTTTGTGCGGTACCTGCCTAATCCATATCCTTTTGCTACCGCCTGTTCAATATCATTTGCAAAGGTGGCGGGTGGAAAAGTGTCTGCATGAATAAAGTACAGAATGTTTCCTGTTGCTATGGAAGCCCCGTAATTCATTTGTGCGGCGCGCCCTTTTTTTGGAGACAATACAGCCTGGGCTCCTGCCTGTTGCGCTATTTGTAAAGCGTTATCTGCGCTGCCTGCGTCAGATACAATTATTTCTGCGATTGAAGGTGCAGCATTTTTTCTTAAGTAATTGATGAGATGGCTAATGCTTTCAGCTTCGTTATATGTGGGGATGATAATGCTTATCAAGATTAAGTTTTATGTTTTTTATTGGTTCTATGATGTTTTGTATGGGTGAGGTTGGCTTATTCCCTTTTTAATTGCCCCGACATTTATGTCGGGGATAAATGTAAAAATAAATTGGGCTTTAGGCCAATTATACAATGCACTATGCACTATGCTGTATGGGGCTAAAGCCCTGACGGTTTATTTATCGTTGACCCTCGGCCTAAAGGCCGGGGCTATTAAAAAACACCAAATTATATTTACAGCTGCATTCATTGGTTAACGGTAGGTGCATGTAAAGAACTTTTTAATGCGTCCTGAGAAAAATCTTCTAACTCAAATTCACTGTCCTGTATATTCACCCGCCAGCTTTTTTATGTACATTCAATACCGCAGAAAATTGTTGTACCACTAAAATCTAATTTCTTAACTTGTGTCATCAGTCTCTGTTTTTAAAGTGATTGAAACTTTGGTCAACTTCAATTTACACTTTTGCAGGAACCTTTTCTCTCATACATGAGACCTTATTTAAATAAAACTTATGACTTATACTCCCTCTGATGCAAGATATGAAACAATGGAATATCGTCGCTGCGGTAAAAGTGGTATTCAACTGCCGGCAATTTCTTTAGGATTATGGCACAACTTCGGGGATGTAGATGTGTTTGAAAACTTCAGAAAAATATTACACGTTGCTTTCGACAGTGGTATTACCCATATTGATCTTGCCAATAATTATGGCCCGCCTCCCGGCTCTGCTGAAGATAATTTTGGCCGCATTCTCCGTAAAGATTTTGTTGGCTATCGCGATGAAATGATCATTTCAACCAAGGCCGGCTATAAAATGTGGGAAGGTCCCTACGGCGAATGGGGCTCTAAGAAATACCTTGTTTCGAGCCTCGACCAGAGTTTGAAACGAATGAAGCTCGATTATGTGGATATATTTTATTCTCATCGTCCCGACCCGTTAACGCCTTTGGAAGAAACAATGACAGCCCTCGATCTTATTGTAAGGCAAGGGAAGGCCTTATATGTGGGCATATCAAATTATCACGCGCAGGAAGCTGCAAAAGCAATTCAGATACTAAACAAACTTGGTACGCCTTGTCTTATTCATCAACCTAAATATTCAATGTTTGAGCGGTGGGTAGAGGGTGGTTTACTCGATTTGCTGGAACAGGAAGGGGTAGGATGTATTCCTTTTTCGCCATTGGCACAAGGGCTTCTGACGAATAAGTATTTAAGCGGGATACCTGAAGATTCGCGGGCAGCAAAACCTCATGGTTTTTTGCAGGAAAGCCAGGTAACTGAAGAAACGGTAGATAAGATAAAGAGGTTAAATCAACTGGCGCAGGAGCGTGGACAAACCTTGGCACAAATGGCGCTTGCATGGTTGTTGAAAGACAAGCGTATTACTTCAGTTTTAATTGGAGTTAGCAAGCTGCAGCAACTGCACGATTGTTTAGAATGCCTCTCAAATACAAACTTCAACTCAGAAGAATTGAACCGGATTGAGGATATATTGAAATAGAAAATCCTGTGTTTTAAAAGATAGAATTTTTAGGAAAATTGAAGTACAACATTTAATTAAAGGCAGGGCCATAGTTCTTCTTATAAAACAAATGAAAAATCACCAACATACAAAAAAACTACTAACTATTATGCAACCAAATAACACCTCATCCCGCAGAAGCTTTTTGAAGAATACAACGATGGCAAGTGCGTTTGCCATAAGCATTCCGCAACTTGTATCAACAGCTTTTGCCGCAGAGAAAATTAAAAAAAGAGTAACCATATCGAAGGACGATGTTATTCTTTTTCAGGGAGATTCAATTACCGATGCAGGAAGAAAGAAAGATGACAGTAACTACAATAATGCTTCGGCTTTGGGCAGCGGTTATCCAATGTTGGCAGCAGCAGATTTGCTGTACCAATATGCCGGAAAAAACCTCAAAATTTATAACAGGGGCATTAGCGGAAATAAAGTTTATCAACTGGCCGAACGGTGGGAAAAAGATTGCTTAAGCTTAAACCCTAATGTGCTTAGTGTATTAATTGGCGTAAACGATTTTTGGCATACGCTTACCAGTAATTATACCGGTACTGTTAAAACTTACCACGATGATTTGAAGGCTTTATTAGACAGAACCAAACAAAAATTACCTGATGTAAAGTTGATTATCGGGGAGCCATTTGGAGTGTCAGGTATCAAGGCTGTTGATGAAAAATGGTATCCTGCTTTCAACGATTATCGTAAAGCAGCACGTGAAATAGCAGAAAACTTTAAAGCTGCGTTCATCCCCTACCAAAGCATTTTTGATAAAGCACAAAAGTCTGCACCCGGAGTTTACTGGACGGGTGATGGAGTACATCCAACTATTGCCGGTGCCAGCTTAATGGCGCATGCCTGGTTAGAGGTTGCTAAAGGATAATTGATGCTTTTGGGTTTAAGAAAGCCGAAGAAAAAACAGCCGGAATATACAATACCAGCTCTGGCAGAACCACAACCATTCCAATGGGGCTAATAAACAGCTAAAGCCTCAATAAGTTTTTAAAAACTTATTGAGGCTTTAGAGAGAATTTTTACTTTTTTCTAATGTGGTAGAGTGTCAGTACGCTTAGAACCAGTATCACCGGTAGAATGGGTAGTGCCGGTATCAGAAGTCGCTGTAGTGCTGCTGCTTGTTGTAGTTTGGTCTGTTTCTTTTGGGGGACCACAATATATAAATGAAAAACCCACAACTAATAAAAAAAGTATCTTTTTCATATAAATAATTTTAGAAAAGTTTATTATCCTATTATCATGCCATTAGGTGATTCATTTGGATTTTCTTAAGAAATTATGGAACAGGAGTAAAATTTATCAGTCGCCCCGTTGGGTCTCCTTTTAAAGCCTTGACAGGAAGCTATCTGTCAATGCTGTTGCACCAGTAAGATATTCCTCCTTATACTGAGATATTGTAGCTGAGATTTTGTAGTCATATTACCCCAAATCGTATATGAGTGAGGCTGGCCCCTTTATTTTTATCACTTTACCTAAATTCCAAATATTTCAAAATGTAAGCCGCGTGTAAGCACAGGGGCTTTAAAGGTTTACTTGTGCAGGCAAAATGCAACAAATGGTGCAAATATATACTTACTGATTCAGGTGTTGAAATATAACACAATAAATCCCCGAATCTAATTCAAATCGTCACCATTATATTTTTCAGCAGTAATGATTGCCCGTCAGAAATTTCAGAGAACTTTTATATATTTTTACCGCGCACTAATTGAATGGCTTCTATAAAATAGCAGGGTTCATTTACGCCTCGGTTATTAGTAGTAACCATTGCGCCTGAGGCTGAAATAATTTGAGCAATGAGGTATATTTTATAACAGTTCAATTTGGATAGAAAGGAAGAAATATGAAGATTTATAAAACCATAAATAGTATTGTACTGGAGCATGAAGGAAACTGCTTTATTGCTGAAAGCAATAATTGGGATGAATACATAAACCGGGATGATTTATACGGTTTTTTGCTGCTGCAGGTAAAAGATATCAAACCTGTTGAACAAACTGATTGGCTGCAATCCCAAAAAATAATGGCACCAATTGGCTCGCAGGAAGTGTGGGCAGCGGGAGTAACCTATCTGCGAAGCAAAGTAGCCCGTATGGAAGAAAGTGAGGAAAGTGGTGGCGCAACGTTTTACGATAAAGTATATGATGCTGAAAGGCCCGAACTTTTTTTTAAAGCAACACCTCAACGTGTAGTTGGAACAAATGATTATGTACGCATTCGTAAAGACAGTACATGGGATGTGCCCGAGCCCGAACTGACTTTAATAATTACCTCTTCAGGAAAGATTGTTGGTTATACCATTGGTAACGACATGAGCAGCCGGAGCATTGAAGGCGAAAATCCGTTATACCTGCCGCAGGCAAAAGTGTATGAGAAGTGTGCAGGTTTGGGTCCCTGCATTCTTGTATTGGAAGATAGTATTCCTTTAACTACAGCCATCAGTATGACGATTGACAGGAATAGTGAAAGAATGTTTGAAGGCAGCACTACTATTAATCAAATGAAACGTTCGCATACAGAATTAGCGGGCTTTCTTTTTCGTGAATGTGCTTTTCCTGCCGGAGCTTATTTAATGACAGGTACATGTGTAGTTCCGGGAAATGATTTTACACTCAAAAGCGGAGATGTTGTAACAATTACTATTGAGCCTATCGGTACTTTAGTAAATACAGTTGAAGCCTCCCCAAACCCCTCCGAGGGAGGGGCTTAGAATTACATACGTAATGATAAAAGTAATTATATGTTGATACATGGCGCTAACTACATAGGATATTCAACAAGTGCAAAAGGTAATCAAAAGTTTCAGGCCTTTTCGCCTTCGGGCAATGCTTTTTTGCCCGGAGATTTCACTTATGCTACAGAAGAAGAATTTAAAAAGACAGTTGCTTTAGCCGAAACAGCTTTTGCTCTTTATAAAGAAATTTCTGCGGCACAAAAAGCTGCATTTCTTGATGCAATCGCTGAAGAGATCATAGCATCAGGAGATGCGCTGATTGAAAGATGTGTAGCTGAAACTGCTTTACCTATAGCAAGAATAACAGGTGAGAGGGGCAGAACATGCGGGCAATTAAAAATGTTTGCCCAATTATTAAGAGATGGATGGTGGTTAGATGCACGCATTGATACAGCACAACCCGAAAGGCAACCCCTGCCCAAACCTGATATAAGGCGAATGCTAATACCTGTTGGGCCTGTAGCGGTATTTGGCGCAAGCAATTTTCCGTTGGCATTTTCAACTGCTGGCGGCGATACAGCTTCTGCATTGGCTGCCGGTTGTCCGGTTATCGTAAAGGCGCACCCTTCTCATCCCGGAACAAATGAGTTGGTTTCTAAAGCAATTATAAAAGCCGCACAACGTACTAATATGCCCGAAGGTGTTTTTTCTTCTCTCTACCTTTCAAACGATCAATCGGTACAGTTGGTGCAGCACCCGCATATAAAAGCGGTAGGTTTTACAGGTTCAAGGCATGCAGGCATGCTATTATATAAAGCTGCTGCTGAGCGTACAGAACCTATTCCCGTATATGCCGAGATGAGTTCTACAAATCCCGTTATATTGATGGAAGGAGCGTTAAAGAATCAGCCGGAAAAAATTGCCAAAGAATTATCTGCTTCAGTAAATCTGGGGGCAGGACAGTTTTGCACAAATCCGGGGCTTGTGTTTGCAATTGACACTAATGCAACACGCACTTTTTTAAAAGCGTTTAACCAGCAATTCAGTTCCTCTGCTCCCGCCACTATGCTCAATAAAAATATTTGCACTTCATACACAGCAGGTGCAAAAAAGTTATCCGGTACAACGGGAGTAAGATTGTTGGCTAAAGCTTCTAAAGAAGCTGTTACAGAAAAATATGAAGCCTCTCCGCTTGCTTTTACCGTAAGCTCAACAGATTTTATAGCAAATGAACAACTGGCAGATGAAGTGTTTGGACCACTTACATTAATAGTGTTATGCAAAGATGAGGAAGAATTACATAAAACATTGGCGTCGCTTGAAGGGCAGCTTACTGCAACCATACATGCAACTAAAGAAGATGAGCAGGCATTAAAACCTCTCATCAATATCATCACGCAAAAGGCGGGACGAATTATTTATGGGGGCTATCCAACCGGTGTTGAAGTATGTCACTCCATGCATCATGGCGGGCCTTTTCCTTCTACATCTGATGCCCGCTATACTTCTGTAGGTACCGCAGCCATTTACCGTTTTGTAAGACCTGTTGCCATGCAGGATCTTCCCGATCATTTATTACCAGAGGCCTTGCAAAATGAAAACCCTTTAAATATTCCCCGGTTGGTAAACGGTGAGTGGACGAAGGAGGCTTTAAAGTTCCGGCCGTAAAGGGAGAAGATAAGAAAGTTGCAATCTTTTTAGAATGAAATATTCAAATTATATAGGGATTATAGCTGCTTTGGCTATAGTGGCTGTTTGTTTTATGCCCTGGGTTTACATCCCCTTTATTCAAACTACCGTAACAGGCATGAGCGCTGATAAAACAAATTTGGGCCGCCCCGGTTTAATGAATATCATTTTATGCATTGTTGCTGTTGCTTTATTTATTATACCACAAATATGGGCTAAGCGGATAAATATTTTTATGAGCATCTTCAACCTCGCGTGGTCAGTTCGTAATTTTTTATTAATAACACAGTGCGAGTTAGGTGAGTGTCCTGAAAAGAAATCCGGCATCTATCTGCTTCTTTTTCTATCGGCTGTTTTATTGTTGATGACTTTCCTTCCGCCCGATCCTTTAAAAAAATAATTGAGGAAAAGTAAGTTGCTTTAAAGAGTGTATTTCATTTTGATGTAGTTTTAATTATAAATCCTATTTACATTAAAATTATTTTCTAATGACCAAAACTCTACTCTCCATTTTTGTGTTTGCCTTTTGTTGCTTCACAAAAGTTTCTTCGCAGGTTAATTACACGTTCAGCGCTGCAAGCGGAACATATACACCTGTTTCGGGCAATGCCGTTACTTTAGTGAGTGCAGGCGTTACCGATGCAACCGCTGCCGACGAAGGCTATGCCAACAATATACCTATTGGCTTCACTTTTAATTACAACGGGGTTAATTATACAACCGTTCATATAAATACAAATGGCTTTGTTGCTTTAGGCACACCATTTACAACTCCGGCAAACGGCTATTATGCAAATAATCTTTCTACTGGTCCGGTTGTGGTTACTTCCGCCAGGCCTGTTATCGCTCCTTTATGGGATGATCTGGACATGGATATTACTGCTGATAACAGCATCAGCTATTTAACTTCGGGTACTGCACCCAACAGGGTTTTTACCGTTCAGTATTCAAATGCAAGGTGGGATTATAGCAGCACAGTTCCTGTTATTTCATTTCAGGTTAAGTTTAATGAAACCACTAATATTATTCAGTTTATTTATAAGCAGGAGGCCGGAGCAGTGGTAAACACTTCGGGCGGAGCTTCTATTGGAATAACTGCTGCCGGTACGGGAAGGGGTAATTTCATTTCTTTAAGTAATTCAGGTGCATCTCCAACTGCCAGAACAGATTCCTCCATTAATAATATTACTGCAAAGCCGGCAACAGGGCAAATATATACTTTTACTCCTGCAAGTTGTTTTGCACCTGCCAATCTTCAGGCAACCAATGTTACATCTACAACTGCTACGTTATCATATAATGCGGTTGCAGGCGCAGCAGGATATGAATATGCCGTTTCAACCTCTGTTAATCCGCCTGCAAGCGGAACAGCTACAACCGCAACTTCAGTAAATATTACAGGTTTAACGCCTGCAAGTGTAAATTACCTGTATGTACGTACCAATTGCGGATCATCTTTTTCTGTATGGGCACGAAAAACAATTATACCATGTACGAATAATATTGCTCCGGCAAATAATGCTACAAATGTTGCAGTACCCACTACAGTTTCGTGGAACGCTGTAGCTGGTGCAACTGCTTATAAAACAATGTTTAGTTTAGACGGGGTAACTTTTTTTGAATATCTAACTACAACAGCGACTTCATTACCCATACCCACAGATTATAGTACCATCTATTATTTTTATATAAGACCTGTTGCCGGTACAGACACTGCTTCTGTTGCCTGTCAGTCGAATGCTACCAAGTTTACAACACAAGGTCCGCCGCCGCTGCCGGTAAATGATTCATGCGGTGCTGCAACCGTAATATCAGCAGCGAGTGGTATTGTAAATGGCTATACAGTAGGTGCAACTCCTTCGCCAAATGGAGCGATTTGCCCACCTGCAGCCGGCGATCCTCCAAGCACTCCCGATGATGATGTCTGGTATTCGTTTAAAGCATTGCAAAACGGAACCGGTACTATTACCGTTACCGGAGATGCTTTTTTTGATGCGGTTGTTTCGGTTTACTCCGGTTCGTGCAACAGTTTAACCCTCATGTCGTGCATTGATACTTCATCTAATGGTGAAACAGAAAGGCTTACCCTTACCAATTTAGTTGCAGGCCAAACGTATTATATCCGTGTTTATGATTGGGATGTAAATAATCCGGGAACGTTTACTATCTTTTTAACCGGCCCTGCATTACCAGTTGGCATTACCCAGTTTACAGGGGAACAACAGGGATCGAAAAATGTGCTTAAATGGATAACTGCAACCGAACAAAACAACAAAGGCTTTGAGATACAACGTTCTGTTGACGGCAGCAATTTCAGCAGCATTGGGTTTGTAATATCTAAAGCTGTACCGGGAAGCAGCGCTTCAACCAACTATTCTTTTGACGATGCCAAACCTTTTGCAAACAACAACTATTACCGGTTAAAGCAAATTGATAAAGACGGCAAAGAAACCTACACGAACATTGTTTCATTGAAAGGGCAGAGGCCTTCAACACTTCAGTTAAGCAGGCTCTATCCAAATCCTGCATCGGCTTCAATAAGCCTGATTGTTACTGCTCCGGCAAATGATAAAATAAGTATTGTTGTTACCGATTTTGCAGGCAGGATAGTAATGCAAAAAACATCGGCAATACTTGCAGGTGATAACAAATTATCTTTAAATATTGCGCAACTATCTGCCGGCAGTTATATGATAAAGGCTATAAGTGAGAATGGTTCAGAAACTTCAATAAGCAAATTTATGAAGCAATAGAGCCATCCATAAAAAATATAAAGACCGCCATTGTATGGGGGTCTTTATATTTAAAAAAACAATTATTTACTCCAATTTATATTTCATTGATAGGAGAGGGATCTTTTAAAATCATTTTTTGATGTTCTGTTTCGCCGGTTCATCCCTTACAAATTGGCGTTTCAGAAAATTATTTATCATACGAAAGCTTTTTTTAAGAAATGTTCGTTTGTAATATGCAGCAGAGCACTATTTTTTCTTGTCTGAGTTTATAGAAAGACAATTGAAATAATATTTTTATTAACAGGCTAAATTCCGTAATTTAATTTTTCTTAAAGCCTTAGAAGGTTCAGCAAAAAAAAGAAATTAATCAACTATTAAAAATAAGCTATGACTAATAAAGCGTTGGGAACTCCCAATGTTAAACCAACCAATCTGCTAAAGTTTGTAAGTGTATGTACACTTCTGTTACTTTTTATTTTATTCAGCACCCAACTTAGTGCACAGCAAAATACCGTTACCGGCAGAATAACAGATACAACAGGCACAGCTTTGTCGGGGGTATCCGTTGTGGTAAAAGGTACAAAAAACGGAACCACTACTAACCCGCAGGGCGAATTTGAGCTAAGAGGGGTGCCTGCCAGGGGAACTTTGGTAATTAGTTATGTAGGTCTTGGTACACAGGAAACAGGTTTTATTGCAGGACAAAGCAATATTAATATTGTTCTAAGAGACGATGCAGGTAATTTGCAGGATGTGGTGGTAACGGGCTTTCAACGGATTGAACGGAACCGTTTTACAGGTGCGGCTGTTAAGTTAAGAGCCGACGATGTAAAAACTGAAGGTATTATAGATGTAAGCCGTATGCTTGAGGGACGCGCAGCAGGTGTTGCGGTTCAGAATGTATCTGGCACATTTGGTTCGGCTCCCAAAATTCGTATTCGCGGCGCTACTTCTATTACAGGCGAAAATAAGCCTCTTTGGGTAGTTGACGGGGTAGTATTGGAAGATATAGTGAATATCTCCAATGATCAATTATCCAGCGGTGATCCTAATACTTTATTAGGCTCTGCCGTTGCCGGTATAAATGCCAATGATATTGAAACTTTCGATATTTTAAAAGATGCTTCGGCTACTGCATTATATGGCGCCCGTGCTATGAATGGTGTAATTGTTATTACTACAAAAAGAGGTAAGTCAGGTGTTCCGTCTATTTCTTATACCGGTAATTTCGGCGTACAGTTAAAGCCAAGCTACAGTAATTACGATATCATGAATTCTGCCGACCAAATGTCGGTTTATGCTGAACTTGAAAGAAAAGGATACCTTGATTTCAACAGTATAGCTAACCGTGCAAATGCTGGCGTATATGGAAAAATGGCCGATCTGCTTAAAACTGTAAACCCCGATGGAACCTTTGCCTTGCCTAATACGCAGGCTGCGAGGGCTGCATTTTTAATGCGCTATGCAACTGCAAATACCGATTGGTTTGATATCCTGTTCCGTAATTCATTAACACAGGAACATTCTTTAAGTTTATCAAGCGGTACAGAAAAAGCCCAAAGCTATTTCTCTACCAGTTTTTATAACGACCAGGGCTGGACAATTGCCGATAATGTAAAACGCTATACTGTTAACTTACGTAACACATATAACTTGTCTAATAAGTTTTCGGCAGGGTTTAAAGTAGCTGGTTCAGTGCGTCAGCAAACAGCCCCAGGCACAACAACCCGCAGAAGCAACCCGGTAGAAGGCGCATACGACAGAGATTTTGATATCAATCCTTTCAGTTATGCTTTAAATACAAGCCGAGTTTTGACTGCTTATGATGAGAACGGAAATCTGGAATATTTCAGAAGGAACTTTGCGCCTTTCAATATTATTAACGAAGTGAAGAACAACAGTATTAAGCTTAACCTGGTTGATGTATCTTTAACTGCAGATGCTCAATACAAGTTTACCAAATGGTTAAATTATAGTTTTATAGGGGCTTTACGTTATGTAAAAACTTCTAAAGAGCATGAGATTACCGAAAACTCTAACCAGGCAAACGCATACCGCGCTGCCGGAACTTCAACGATAGCGCAAGCAAATAATTTTTTGTATCGCGATCCGGATAATCCGGATGCAGTACCCATTTCTGTATTGCCTTATGGAGGTTTCTATAATCGTAATGAAGATGAACTAAAAAATTTTACATTTAGGAACGTTTTAAATTTTGACAATACTTTCGGCACCGTACATCAAATATCCGGACTTGTTGGACAGGAAGTGAAATATGCCGACCGCCAAAATGCTAATAATACCGGATTTGGTTACCAGTACAATAACGGCGGTGTTCCTTTTGTTGATTACCGTATTGTTAAGCAGTTTATTGAAAACAGTTTGCAGTACTATGGAATGGGGAACAACTACGAGCGTTTTGTAGGTTATTTTGCAAATGCGCGCTACGTTTACAACAAAAAATATACTGTAGAAGGAACCTTTAGAAGAGATGGCTCGAACAGATTAGGAGCTTCTGAAAAAGCCCGCTGGATTAATTCTTATACTGTTTCCGGCAGATGGAACATAGAGCAGGAGAACTTTTTAAGTAACGTCAGAGCTCTTAGCTACTTAACTGTACGTGCCAGTTATGGATTGAATGCAAACTATGGTAATGCCACTAACTCATTAGCGGTATTACGTACCCAACTAACTAACCGTCCAAATTTAACTGACAGGCAACTTGCCATAAATATTGAAAATCTTGAGAATTCGGATTTAACATGGGAGCGTAAATTTGAAGGCAACGTTGGTATTGATGCAGGCTTGTTTAATAACCGCATTAATATTTCGGCAGATGCTTACAAAAGAAAAAGTCTTGATTTAATCAACCTTATCCGGACATCGGGCATAGGTGGGGAAGTGACCAAGGCCGCTAATTATGCTGATATGGAATCGGGTGGAATTGAGTTTAGCATTGGAGGCAGTGCCATTAAAACCAGAAACTTTACCTGGCAAACAAACCTCACTTTCGGTTATAACACTACCAAAATAACAAAGGCTTCAAACTATCCGATAGTTTATGATCTTGTAATACCGGAGGGCGGCGCTCTGTTAGGTTATCCTGTAAGAGGATTGTTTTCTATTCCTTTTGCCGGTCTTAATGAACTGGGTGTTCCTACTTTTAAAAGCGAGAAAGGGGATACCAGCAGAGGAGTTTATTTGCAAAGCGATAAAATAGGATTTTTAAAATACGAAGGGCCTGTAGATCCTACTATAGTTGGAGGCTTTACAAACAACTTCACTTACAAAAACTTCTCATTCGGATTTCATATTTCTTACCAGGCAGGAAACAAAATAAGGTTATACCCTGCGTACAGAAGTGAGTATTCTGATTTAGATGCAATGCCAAATGAATTTAAGAACAGGTGGACTTTACCCGGAGATGAGAATATAACTAATATCCCATCTATTGCAGACCGCTACACTAATCTTAATATAAATGACTCGAGTGCATACCCTTATAATAATTATAATTATTCCACCGAAAGAGTTGTTGACGGCTCTTTTGTACGCTTAAAATCAGTAACAATAAGGTACAGCCTTCCAAACAGAATGTTACAAAACACTGTATTTAAAACAGCATCTATAAATCTTGTTGGTAATAATCTGTGGCTCATATACTCAGATAAAAATTTGCATGGACAAGACCCCGAATTTTTTAATGCCGGTGGTGTAGCCTTACCTATTAATAAACAATTTACTTTATCACTTAAAGTTGGATTCTAACAAATTGATATGAAGAAATATAATTTATATGCATTCTTAATAGTAACAGCTTTGCTGTCGGGATGCAAAAAATATCTCGACAAGGAACCTGATAACCGAACACAAATTACTTCACCTGAACAGATATCTCAATTATTAACGAGCGCCTATCCGCGAGGCAATTATATTTTATTTTGTGAGTCTATGTCTGATAATGCTGAAGATAAAAATGGCACCGGAACAGGTTATGATTTTGTAGATAGAATTAACAGACAGGCATACAGGTACGAAGTAGTTGAAGCCACTCCTGATGATTTGGACTCCCCCGATTTTTACTGGAACTCGGTTTACAAAGCAATAGCAGCGGCAAACCAGGCATTGGAAATAATAGATAATTCAGCTAATAAGGATCAATTAACAGCACAACGCGCCGAAGCATTACTTACACGGGCTTATGGTCATTTTATGTTAGTTACACTGTTTGCAAAAGCTTACGACCCGGCAACTGCCGCTTCTGACCCCGGTGTTCCTTATGTTACTGCACCTGAAAAAGTTGTACTTGCAAAATATGAGCGCAATACGGTTGCTTTTGTTTACGATATGATTGAAAAAGATTTGAAAGAGGGTTATCCATTGATAGATGAGAAGATTTACGGCATAGCACCTAAATTTCATTTTAACAAGCAGGCTGCTGCTGCATTTGCTGCCCGTTTTTATATGTTTAAACGCGATTACAGTGCTGTTATAAATTATGCATCGCAAGCCCTTACCGGAGCAACAGCAGATAATTTGCGCCCCTGGAATACAACTTTGGCAAATATGCAGTACTACGAGCTTCAGGCAGAATATACAAAGGCGACTTTAAGAGGCAACTTACTGTTGCAGGAGGCTAACTCGGTTTGGGGACGCAGTTATCCATCTATAAGATATGGCTTAGGCAACAATGTGTTCACCAAAATTTTCAATAGTCCAAATCCTTCCGGAGGACGGTATGCTTATCCACTTTATGGTACTCCGGCTGTATATAACATTCCTAAATTTTATGAGCACTTTGTAAAAGAGAGCATCAGTGCAAACATAGGCGAACCTTACAATACCATTCCTTTATTTACAGCAGAAGAAGCGGTGCTAAACAGAGCCGAAGCTTACGTTAGGGTTAATAACAGAAATGCGGCAATTGATGATCTGAATGCTTTTATCAGCAAAAATATTTTAAGCTATACAACAAGTTATAACCTAACAGCTAAAAAGGCGGTTGATTATTTTAAGATGCCTTCCGATACATCAGGCGCAATTATAAATACCGCACTCGAATTTAAAAAAGCCTTTTTTTTACATGAAGGGTTGCGATGGTTCGATATTCTTCGTTTAAAATTACCCGTTACACATAACACAGTATCGGGGGAAGTAATCGTTTTAGCTGCTGATGATAAAAGAAGGGCATTACAATTGCCTATATTAACCAAGCAGGCAGGTTTAGAGCCAAATGCCAGATAAATGCAACGTGATTTTAAATCAATGATAAATTTAGCAAATGAAAAGTTTTAAAAATATAGCCTTTATTGCCTGTCTGCTGCTAATATTTGCAGCCTGCAAAAAAACGGAGAATTTGAATGTGCAGCAGCCTGTAGGTTTAGGCGGAGAAGTAGTAGCTTCCACAACAATAGACAAGTGGATAATGGATAGCTTAACTACTCCATACAATATTACTGCTCTTTACAGATGGGATCCATGGACGGCTTCTCTTTACAAAACAGTAACCCCGGCAGACGAAAGCAGGGTAATCCCTCTTTTTTCTGCGCTAAAACGAGTTTGGATCAATCCGTACAATGAAGAAACAGGCAGCGAAATGTTTATGAAGAAATACTCTCCAAAGCAATTTGTATTGATCGGCAGTGTGGAGTATGATTATTATTCTGTAACACTGGGTCAGGCGGAGGGCGGCAACAACATTGTTTTCTTTGATGTAAATCAGAATTATGATAAAAATCCCATTACTTCCATTAAGCGTGTCATCCATACTGCCCACCATGAATTTGCGCATATTTTGCACCAGACCGTAATGTATCCACAGGATTTTAAAGGCACGTCTTCTAAGCTTGGCTTACCAGGCTATACAGCTACATGGTTTAATGTTTCGGATGCCGACGCTTTCAATCAGGGATACGCAACAGCTTACTCAAGGTCTGGGCCGGATGATGACTTTGTAGAAATGGTTGCTACCATGCTAACAGAAGGCAGGCCAAAATGGGAGGAAATGAAAGCAAACACCAACGCAACTGCCCGCCAGGCGCTGCAGCAAAAGGAAGATTTTGTAGTAACTTATTATCGCCAGGTTTGGAACATTGATTTTTACAGCTTGCAAACACGGGTACAAAATGCTTTAAATGCGTTGTATCCTCCACCTGCTGTTTCTGACGTTTTTGGTTTTGGAAAAACCTATACCAGAGCAAGTGTAAATCCTGCCAACACTACTATTCTTCCGCAACCGGCAGCCTTCACAACTATCTTTAATTCGGCCAAAACAGGATTGGCAGCCGTGGGGGGCGCCGGACGGGTTTTAGACTCATTTGCTGTTGTTCAAAGTTCTGCCGCAACTATACAGTTAAGAATGTATTATCGAAACTCAGCAGGCAGTGCTTTCCAGGCTAATTTTAATTATGCTGTTACTAAAGACGCCAGTAATGTATATACATTCACCTATACTTCAGCAGATGCTAACGGATCGGTTATAGCCTCTGGTGTAACAAGCCTTACTGATTATTTTTCAAATAATAAATTTACGATTACCTGGTATGCAGACCCGAATTCCAGTATTTATCCGCGTGTAAAATTTACACCTCAGGCAACACCGGGTACTTATTTTATAGCACGTTTGTTACCATAACCATTCATACCTTTTACTAAATTAATATGAAAAATATATTTTATTGTTTATTCGCCTGTACTGTTTTATTAGCAGGCTGTACAAAAAAGACAGATGACATATTTGACAAACCTGTTGATGAAAGATTATCTGAAACGCTTACAAATTATCAGACTACGCTAACCACTGCGCCGGGCTGGAAGTTATTTGTGTACCCGAAAGGATTGGAGAAACAGGATATTAAAGTGGGAGGCTTTACTTACTATGTAAAGTTTACAAATACCAACCGTGTAACCATGGTTTCAGACTTTACAACTGCTATAGCTGCCACGCCTAAAGAAAGCGGCTACAGGTTAAAAGCACTGCAGCGTCCGTCACTTATTTTTGACACTTATACCTATATGCACATTCCTGCCGATCCTGACCCGAACGTTTCTTTTTCGCCTACACAAAGTGGTGGTTATGGATACGGAACAGATTTCAATTTCTCCTTTAAAGAAGTAACACCAAAAGATACAATGTACCTTGAAGGAAACTTTAATAAGAGTGCAGCCGTACTGGTAAAAGCTACGCAGGAAGAAATGGACCTGGCATTTACAAAAGGAAGACTTAAAGACATTATCAACTTCTCGTATGCCTATCAAACAAATAATCCCTTTTTATATTTTCCCGCCAGTGCGGGTCTTAATGTGGGTGTAGGTTTTGATTTTAATAACACTTTAATTACCTTCTCTTATTTGGAGGGAACTGCTTTAGTAAATAAAACTGAGAAATTTAGCTTTACTACTTATGGCATCCACCTTGGAAGTGCAGTTAAAATAGGCAATTACACTTTCCACGATATTTATTGGGATGATACAAAAAAGATTTACTACATACAATCAGGAGGAACAAGGGTTGAATTTGCAAATAGCGCCACTCCATTAATTTCCCTGCCTCTAACCAATATTATAGGCAGTACATATACCACTATTTCTGTACCTAATGATGCAGGATTACCTAATGAATCGCCGTTGTTCATAACAAAATATAATGCTGCCAAAGCAGGGATAGCAGGAATGCTTGCACCTCCTATAAATTTAACGCTAGATGATATGGATTTCATTTTTAATGCATCTGCTAAATCCATGACGCTTAATGCATATCTTCTTCAACAGGGCACTCTTTTTGTCGCCCAGTATAACTACATCTATACAGTAGATGCTGCAGGGCTTTTTAAATTTACTAAAACAACTCAAAATGGAAACGCTGCAGCAGTAGTTACTCATATGAATAATATTTTAACCTATATAGAAAGTGACCAATTTAAAATAGATGGCATTTCAACAAGTGTAGGCTTTTTAGGAGTATTTACAAGTAGACAAACTCCTACATTTTATTTTAGTGGAAATTTATATTAGAGCTTATCCTGCGATTTTTACTTAAACTTTTAAATTAGTATAAGAAGATATTTATTAAAGTTTTGAGATAGCCTCTTTTTATTTGTTATCAACTAACTGATTATGATTAATTCATACTTCTTGTTCTACAGGATTTACTATTAAGTTCTGGCTAAGGCAGCAGAACTATGTAGATTATAACCAGTTATAAGTGGTTAAGGTTGCATAATTGTATTCTAAGAATGTGAAGTCCTTGCCTTTTGTTTAACTATATAAAGGGAGCCGGGCAGGACAAAAGAAGTGAACTACAAAAAAATTGTAGCACTAATTCACGTTAGAGAAAAATTAAACTTTCATAGAAAATATTTCATAAAAGTTAATAGGAATTAGCACTTAGGTCTCACTTTGTTTTTGATTATTTTCTAAACGTACTGGCTCTGACTGCATCATTCTTCTTATAAGTACATCAAAAATTGTGTTCATGTTATTTCGTCTATTGAATC
>JAABUN010004703.1_pt1 | contig 18072 bp, 20 predicted proteins | sample 5559311 | NCBI WGS metagenome assembly JAABUN01 (sample SAMN10711877, study PRJNA513370) | rock metagenome | isolation source: Antarctica rocks | place: Antarctica: Victoria Land, Siegfried Peak sud | reverse complement strand
TGCTTCTACGTCTACTTCACCGATCGCCGGGGCGACATTCGGGTGCGGGAGTATCGGCGTTCGGCCAACAGCGCGAACCGGGCGGACGCGGGCTCGCGCCGCGATCTGATCGTCCAGCGGCACCGTGCCTACTCGAATCACAACGGGGGGCACCTGGCCTTCGGACCCGACGGCTTCCTCTACATCTCCACGGGCGATGGTGGGGGCGGCAACGATCCGCTGCGCAGCGGCCAGAGCCGGGGTACGCTGCTCGGCAAGTTGCTGCGGATCGACCCGCGGCGGTCGGGCCGGCGTCCTTACCGCGTGCCCAGCTCGAACCCGTTCGCCGGACGTCGGGGCCGCGACGAGATCTACGCCTACGGCCTGCGCAATCCGTTCCGCTTCTCGTTCGACCGCCTGACCGGTGACCTCGCGATCGGCGACGTCGGCCAGGACCAGGTCGAGGAGATCGACTTCGCCCGCGCCGGCACGGCCCGCGGCGACAACTACGGCTGGCGCTGCTTCGAGGGCCGCCGCCGCGCAGCCTCCTGCAGCGCGCCCAGCCACGTGCCCCCGGTGCTTCAGCGCCGGCATCCCGATAACTGCTCGATTGTGGGGGGATACGTGGTGCGCGACCCGGCGCTTGCCGGCCTGCGCGGGCGCTACGTGTACGGCGACCTGTGCAACAGCACGCTGCGTTCGGCGCGCCTCCGCCCCGGAAGCGCCACCGGCGACGGCTCGCTCGGGCTCCGGGTGTCGAGCCTGGTTTCGTTCGGCGAGGACGCGAGGCGGCGCGTCTACGCCGTCTCGATTGCGGGCCCCGTCTACCGCCTCACCCCCCGGTTGACGCCCGCCCGAGGCGCTCAGCTCACGCGCGACTCCGAGCGGTAGGCCTCGACGAGCTGCGAAAGCGTCTCGCGGGAGGTGTGCTGCGGACGCCAGCCGAGCAGCTTGCGCGCCCGGTCGGTGCGCATGAGCACCGGGGTGCGCATCGCCTGGATCCAGCCGAGTTGCTCGGGTGCGCCGGGCAGCCGGGCGATGACGTGGGCGGTCGTGTCCACAGCCAGGTCGGGCACCGGGATCGAGTACCAGCCGAGTGCATCGGCCAGGTCGCTCATCGACAGCGTCCCGTCCGCGGCCAGGTTGTAGGCGCCGGGCTCGCCCTTCCCGAGCGCGCCCGCCAGGAAGGCCGAGGCCACGTCGTCCTCGTGCACGAGCTGGAAGGGGACCCCCGGATCGGGGATCACTGGCTTCAGCATCGGCACCGACGACAGGAGCCGGGCGACCGAAGCGGGCATGGCCTCGCCCAGGCGGATGTACGGCAGTTCCTCCAGCATCATCTGCGCCTTGGGGCCGGCCACGATGCAGGGCCGGAAGACGTATGCGCTCGTGCGGGTCTGGCCATCCAGGGCCTCATCGAGGATCTGCTCCACCTCGGCCTTCTGACGCGAGTAGAAGTGCGCGGGCGTGCCACGTGCCGGCACGTCCTCGTCGAGCCACGCCGGGTTGTCCTCGTGGAAGCCGTAGGCGGCGACGCTCGACGCGTAGCAGATGCGCTTGGCGCCGACGTCGATGGCGGCCTCGAAGACGTGCCGCGAGCCCTCCACATTGATGGCTTCGCTGTTACCGCCACCCACGATGGCGAACGCCAGGTGCACGACCACGTCCGCGCCCTTCACCGCGTCGCGCACGCTCGCGGCGTCGCGGACGTCACCCTGCCGGTACTCGGTCTTCTTCCACCCACGGCCCGCGGGGTCGAACGGCCGGCGGGCCATGCCGACGATGCGCTTCACGCGTCGCGAACGCTCGAGCCCGTCGACAAGAGCGATGCCCAGGTCGCCGGTCGGCCCGGTCACGGCCACGGTGAGTCCGTCTGCCTTAGCCATCTCGCTGCTCCCTTCGGTCGCCGCTGGACTCCTGGCGGAGAGTTACCCGATAGCGCGCGGGCGAATGCGTCCGGCGTTCTCGAGCGGCCCGTCGGCCCGAGACGGCGGGCCGACGCGTGTCAGCGGGGCGGGCGGGAGCAGCCGCGAAGGACGTCTTGGCGGTCTGCGATGACCTCGTCCCGACCTCCGCCGGAGCACTCCACCACGTCGCGAGCGTCGTCGCGCACGTAGATCTGGTCGTCGCCTGCGCCGCCGACCACGAGGTCCTCGCCCTCCCCGCCGTAGAGCTTGTCGTCGCCCCGGCCGCCGAGCAGCGTGTCGTCCCCGGCCTGGCCGAGCACCGAGTCCGCGCCGGCTCCCGCGATCACTCGGTCGTCGCCGCTACCGGCGTAGATCGAGTCGGCTCCGTTGCCACCGGCGGCCACGTCGGCCCCGGTGCCCCCGAGGATCAGATCGTCGCCGGAGCCAGCCTTGATCCGATCGTCTCCCGCGCCGGCCTCGAGGTAATCGTTGCCGCCGAACCCGAGCAGCGTGTCGGCGCCGTCGTTGCCTTCGATCGAGTCGGGGGCGTCGGTGCCGGACAGGGTGTTGTTGAAGGAGTCGCCCACCAGCGTGGCCCCGAGGGCTATGGACCCCAGGGCGAAGAGGACGAGCGCGACCGTGGCCGCGGCTATGAGGGCTGTCTTTCTCATGAACGCCCTTTACAACCCTGCGTCGGGCTCAGGGTTGCGGCGTGAGGGGCCACGCCGGTCCCGCGGGGTGAGCGTGCGAGGACCTATGCCGCCGCCGGCGGATCGTCGTAACCCGGCTCACCCGGCATCAGAACCTGCGCTCCGCCCTCGCCGACCACCACGCGCGGCTGGATCGGAACGACCTCCTTCCCGCGGGCGCCCGCGAGCGTCTCGGCGACCGATTCCTGCTCGGCCAGCGCCTCGAGGTGCTTGATCGTGGGAAAGACCAGCAGCAGCTCGCCTCGCTCACCGGCGTCGAGAGCGTCCTGCGGCCGCAGCCAGCGAACCTCGACGCATTCGGAGCCGTCGCAGACAGCCTCGGCGCCCGGTGGGGCCTCGGTCACGAAGAACCACGTGTCGAAGCGGACCTTGACCTCGCTCGGTGTGATCCAGCGTGAGTACGGCACCAGCGAGTCCTCGTGCTCGATGCGCACCGCGGCCTCCTCCTCGAGCTCGCGCAGTCCGGCTCCGGCCGGGCCACCGTCGCTCTCGTGCACCGAGCCGCCTGGGAAGACCCAGGCACCGCCCATGAACCTCGCCTCGGGGTTGCGCTTCACGAGCAGCACCTCCATGCCGCCGGGGGCATCTCGGAGCACGATCGTCGAGGCCGCCTGCCGCGCGGTGGTGGCCTCTCCTGTATTCAACTCCTCGCCGGGCGGGGGTCGGTCGACGCGCACGGCCGGGACCATAACGGTCGGTATCGTTCTCGCCGTGGAGGCCGCCACCCAGCAAACGCAGTGGATCTGCGAGTCGTGCGGGTTCGTGTACGACCCCGCCGAGGGCGACCCCGACGGAGGCATTCCGGCCGGCACGGCGTTCGAGGACATTCCCAACGACTGGTTCTGCCCTGTGTGCGGCGCGCGCAAGAAGGACTTCGTCGTCTACGAGGGCTAGGAGCGGTTGAACGTGGTGCCCGGTCCGGAGCAGCCGCCGACCCCACAAAGTCTCGAGCCTCCCTCCGCGGCATCACCTCCGCCCGGCATGCAACCGGTGCCGGAGGACGTGCTCGGGCGCCGGGTCGCGGCTGCTGCCATCGACTTCGCGCTGCTCTTGATGGTGTTCATTGTGCTCGGGATCGCGATCGGGGACAGCAGTAGTGGAGACGGGGAGGCCTCGGTCAACCTCAACGGGGGTCCGTTCCTCCTCTACCTCGCGCTGGTGCTTCTCTACTACTTCATCACCGAGGCCACACTCGGGGGCACCCTCGGCAAGCGCCTCCTGGGCCTGAGGGTGGTGCGCCTGGACGGCGGCCCGGCAGGCACGGGGGCAGTGGCCGTGCGCACGCTGATGCGGCTCATCGACTCGCTGCCGTTCCTCTATCTGATCGGCTTCATCTCGATGCTTGCGACCGGCGCAAGGCGCCAGCGGCTGGGCGACCTCGTCGCAAAGACCACGGTCGCCCGCGGATAGCGGGCGGCGGGCTCCCGCTAGAGGGCCAGGTCAGGCGGCCAGTGGCAGCGCGGCCTCGGCGGTTGCCGCCACCACCGAGGCGGCCACGATCTCGACGAGCCGGGTGAGCTCCTCGGCGGTGATCGACAGCGGGGGCATCAGGATCACCACGTCCCCGAGTGGCCGCACGATGGCACCGCGCTCGCGCGCCTCCATCGTCACCCGGTGGCCCATCCGCTGGTCGAGGGGGAAGCCTGCGAGCTCGATCCCGCACATGAAGCCGCGCTGGCGCACCTCGGCCACGTCCGGAAGGGCGGCGACGGGTTCGAGCAGCTCCTCGAACAGGGCGATCTTCGGCTGCAGGCGCTCGAGCGTGCGCTCCTTTTCGAAGACGTCAAGCGAGGCGAGCGCGGCGGCACACGCCAGCGGGTTGCCCGTGTAGGTGTGGCCGTGGAAGAAGGCGCGGAACTCCTCGAACCGACCGAGGAAGCCCTCGTAGATCCGCTCGCTGGCGAGCGTCGCGGCCAGCGGAAGGTAGCCGGCCGTGATCCCCTTTGCGAGGCACAGGAAGTCGGGCGACACGCCCTCGTGCTCGCAGGCGAACATCCGCCCGGTGCGCCCGAAGCCGACCGCCACCTCGTCGCAGATCAGGAGAATGCCGTGTCGGTCGCAGAGATCCCGCACGTCGCGCAGGTAGCCCGGCGGATGCAGCAGGATTCCCGCCGCGCCCTGCACGAGCGGTTCGACGACCACCGCGGCGACCTCGTCGCCATGGGTGGTAAGCAGCCGCTCGAGGTCGGCGGCGTCCCCGGGCTCGGCCATCAGGGTGTCGAACAGCAGCGGTCGATAGATCGAGTGGAAGAGGTCGATGCCGCCGATCGATACCGCTCCGACGGTGTCCCCGTGGTAGGCGTTCCGCAGTGACACGAAACGCGTGCGCTTCGCCGCCTCTCCGCCCTGTTGCTGCCAGAACTGGAAGGCCATCTTGAGTGCGATCTCTACGGCCGTGGAGCCGCTGTCCGAGTAGAAGACCCGGGTGAGGCCCGGCGGCGCGAGCTCGATCAGGCGGCGGGCAAGCTCCACGGCCGGAGGGTGAGAGAGGCCGAGCATGGTCGTATGGGCGACACGGTCGAGCTGCTCACGTACCGCGCGATCGATCGTCGGATGCCGGTGTCCGTGCACGGTGCACCACAGCGAGGACACGCCGTCGATGTAGCGCCTCCCCTCGGTGTCGAAGAGGTCGGTGCCCTCGGCGCGCTCGACGAAGAGCGGCGCCTCGTTCTCCCACCCACGCTGCTGGGTGAACGGGTGCCAGAGGTAGCGGTGATCCTGTTCCGCAAGCTCCACGAAAGGGACGCTAACTATGGTGAAAGACGGAATGCCGCCCCTTCCCCTGCTCGTGTTCGTGGTCGGGACGGGCTCGCTCGGCGCCGAGATCGCCGCCGTGCGCCTGCTCGCGCCCTACTTTGGAGCCTCGACCGTCGTGTGGGCGAACACCATCGGTGTCGTGCTCGTGGCGTTGACCGTCGGCTATTGGCTGGGTGGGCGCTTCGCCGATCGCCACCCGCACAAGCGCGGCCTCTGCCTGCTCACCCTCCTGGCGGCGACGCTGCTCGCGCTCGTGCCCTTCGCTGCCGACCCGCTGCTCGACCTGGCGGTGAACGCGCTCGACGAGATCTCGGCCGGGGCGTTCCTCGGCTCGCTGGTAGGCGTGCTGGCGCTGGTGGCGGTGCCGGTGCTCCTGCTGGGGGCCGTCACCCCGTGGGCGCTGCGCCTGGCCGTCGATCGGGTCGAGCAGGCTGGCACGGTTGCGGGGCGGCTCTACGCGCTCTCAACAGCCGGGAGCCTCGCCGGCACGCTGCTGTCAGCGCTCGTGCTGATCCCCCTCGTGGGCACGCGGCGCACGTTTCTCGTGTTCGCCTTCGCCATAGCGGCGGTGGCGGTGCTTGGTTTGAGGCCGGCGCGGCGCTTCGCCCTGGCCCCCGCGGCGATGCTCGTGCTGATCGCGCTGCCCGTCGGCACGCTCAAGAGCAGTGACAGCGGCCGCGTGATCTACGAGACCGAGACCGAGTATCAGTACGCCCAGGTGGTGGAGCGCTCGGACGGCAGCCGCGCGCTCGAGCTGAACGAGGGTCAGGCCCAGCACTCGGTCTACAACCCCGACACCGTGCTCACGGGCGACGTGTGGGACGGCCATCTCGTGCTGCCGTTCACCGTGCGCGATACCCCACCGCGGCGGGTGGCCATCCTCGGCAACGCGGCCGGCACCACCTCGCGCGCGTACGAGGAGTTCTTTCCGGACACGCGCGTAGACGGCGTGGAGATCGATCCCGAGCTGTCCGAGATCGGCCGCCGCTACTTCGAGATGGACAACCCCAACCTGCACCTCTACCACGAGGACGCACGGCCGTTCCTGCGGCGGGTCGACGCCCGGTACGACGTGATCTCCGTTGACGCCTACCGCCAGCCCTACATCCCCTTTTACCTGACCACGACGGAGTTCTTCGAGACAGTGCGCGACCGGCTCGCCCCCGGCGGGGTGCTGATCGTGAACGCCGGGCACCCGGAGCGCCAGGACGACCTGGAGAAGGTGCTCACCGCGACGATCGGCGAGGTGTTTCCCAACCTCGCGCGGGACCCGATCGAGGCCACCAACACGTTGATCGTGGCCAGCGAATCGCCGGTCAGTCGTGACCGCCTGGAGCGCGGCGCCGCAACGCTGCCCGCGGGGTTGCGGGCGACGGCCACGGCCGCCGCAGGTCGTCTCGCGCCCCCGCTCGAGGGCGGAGAGGTGTACACCGACGACCGCGCGCCGGTCGAGTGGCTGATCGACAAGTCGATCGTGGAGTACGCCTCGGGAGACGAGTAGGCGAGCTCAGCGCCGCGGCGGTGCGCAGTCCCCGGAGCCGCCGGGGGGTCCGAAGCGCGGGAGGTGCCCTGCGACCGCGAGCCGGTGCAGGAGCTCCAGGAGTCGCTTCCGCTCCGCCGGTTCGAGCGGGGCGAGCACACGGTCCTCCACCTTCTTTGCCGCCCGTCGACCGCGAGTGAGCTGGCTGCGGCCCCGCGGCGTCAGACGCACGCTGTAGGCCCTGCGGTCGTCGGGGTTGCGGCGTCGCTCGGCCAGTCCCTCGGACTCGAGGTCGTCGACTACGGCGACCATCGTGCTGGGGTCGATCTGAAGCACCTCGCCGAGAGCCTGTTGAGAGCGTTCGCCCTCGACGCCGAGGAGGTTGAGCAATGCGAAGTGCCGGGGATGGAGTCCGAGCGGCTCGAGCGCCTCGCGGAAAAGCTGCATGGACGCGAAGCCCAGCTTGCTCATCAGCAGAACGGGCTTGTCGGCCATGTGGGCGGGCAGACCGCCCACCGTTCGAAGCGCACCGGTGGCCGCCGCCCCACCTTCCGCTGGTCTCGCAGTCGCCATCCCGTAGACAGCATAAACTACTCGTCGAGCCAACCGTCTGTACAACCAAACGTTTGTCTCACAAACCATCTGCTAGGGTCCCGCCCCCAAAGCAACGAAAGCGGAGATCGGGCATGGCTCAGGCAACACACGGAATAGAGGTCGAGGGCCTCGTGCGCGAGTTCAAGAAGGGCCCGCGCGCCGTCGACGGCATCGACCTTGTGGTCGCGCCCGGCGAGATCTACGGCTTTCTCGGCCCGAACGGGGCCGGCAAGTCGACGACCGTGCTGATGCTCACCACCCTGCTCCCACCCACGGCGGGCAGCGCGCGGGTGGCGGGATACGACATCGTCCGGCAGGGCGCAGAGGTCCGCGGCTCGATCGGTGCGGCCCTCAAGAGGCCGCCCTCGACCCGTTCCTCACCGGCCAGGAGCACATGCGCCTGCAGACCTCCCTTCATGGTCTCCCGAAGGCAGACCGGCGCGACCGAGGCAATGAGCTTCTGGAGCGCGTCGGGCTGACGCAGGCGGCAGACCGCAAGGTGAGCGGCTACTCAGGGGGGATGAAGCGGCGCCTCGACCTGGCTCTCGCGCTCGTGCACAGGCCGACCATCCTCTTCCTCGACGAGCCGACAACCGGGCTTGACCCGCAGAGCCGCAGCGCCCTCTGGGACGAGGTCGGACGCCTCGCCCGCGAGGACGGGGTGACGGTGTTCCTCACCACGCAGTACCTCGAGGAGGCCGACGTGCTGGCGGGCCGGGTGGGCATCATCGACGGCGGGAGGCTCGTGGCCGAAGGCACGCCCGGAGAGCTGAAGGCGCAGATCGGTCGCCCGAGCGTCGAGGCGCATCCCGCCGATGCCGCCGACCTCGAGCGGCTCGCCCATGTGCTCGAACGCTTCGGCTCTCCGACCGAGGCTTCGCCCGGAGCCGCGGCGGTGCGTCTCGCCGGCGGCGCGGCCGACCTCGCCGACGTGGTTCGGGCGCTCGACTCCGAGGATGTCCGCGTGGCCAACCTCCAGCTCAACGCGCCCAGCCTCGACGATGTCTTCCTGGCCAAGACCGGCCACTCGCTCGAGGGCGGGTCCCAGACCGATGATGCCCAGGTGGGGGAGGCCGTGGCGGCGTGAGCTCCACGCTCCGCACGCAGTTTGTCACGCTCGCATGGCGGTCGATCAGGCGCACGTTGCGCCAGCCGGCGCTGTTGGTGCCGTCGTTCCTGTTCCCGCTCATCCTCTTGGCCGTGAACGTCGGCGGACTCGACGCGGCTACCAAGATCCCCGGCTTCCCGACCGACTCGTACCTCGACTTCGCACTGGCCATCTCGTTCGTCCAGGGGGCACTGTTCGCCGTCTCGAACGCCGGCACCGACCTCGCCCGGGACGTCCAGACGGGCTTCATGAGCCGGCTCTCGCTCACGCCGGTCAGAGGCGCGGCCCTCCTCGCCGGCCAGCTCGCCGGTCCAACAGTGCTCGGCCTGGTGCAGGCGCTCGTGTTTCTCAGCGTCGGGCTCATCGCCGGCGCGAAGCTCGAGTCGGGCCTGGGGGGTGCGCTCGTCCTGCTCGCGTTGGCGGTGCTGATCGCGATGGCCTTTAGCGCCCTCGGCGCTTTCATCGCGCTGCGGACCGGATCGGGAGAGGCCGTACAGGGATTCTTCCCGCTGCTCTTCGTGCTGCTCTTCCTGTCCTCGATGAGCCTGCCGCGCGACCTGATCGAGATCGACTGGTTCCAGACGGTGGCCACCTACAACCCGGTCTCCTACTTGATCGAGGCCATGCGCTCGCTCTTCATCGTCGGCTGGGATGGCGAAGCGCTCGCCCTCGGGTTCGGCCTGGCCCTCGTGATCTTCGTGGTCGCCCTGACGATGGCTTCCGCAGCCCTCCGGACGAGGCTGGTACGCACTTGAGCCCTCCGCGCCCCGCCCCGAAGTCTGCCGCGGTGGCGCTCGCCGTGGCCTGGAGGGCGCTCCACCATGCTTTGACGCGGCCCGATCTCCTGATCCCGTCCCTGATCTTCCCGCTCTTCTTCCTGGTTGCGTTCGCCGGCGGCCTCTCGACGATCTCGGACGTGCCGGGATTCGACTTCCCGAGCGGCTACACGGCCTTCCAGTACGTGTTCGTGTTCCTCCAGTCCTCGGCGTTCGGCGGGGTGTTCGTCGGCTTCAGCGTGGCCGCCGATTTCGAGAGCGGCTTCGGCCGCCGCCTGATGCTGGCGGCGCCGCGCCGGAGCGCGATCGTCGCGGGCTACTCCCTGGCGGCCCTCGGCCGCTGGATGTTGACCGCGACGGTGGTCACGGTGGCGGCGCTGCTGGCCGGCATGCAGGTCGACGGCAGCGCCGCGCAACTGATCGGGTTGATCGGTCTGGGCCTGCTCGTGAACATCGCCGCCTGCCTCTGGGCCACCGGACTGGCGCTGCGCTTCCGCTCTATCCAGGCGGGGCCGCTGATGCAGATGCCTATCTTCGTGTCGCTGTTCCTCGCGCCGGTCTACGTGCCGCTCGACCTACTCCAGGGTTGGATCAAGACCGTGGCCGAATACAACCCGGTCACGCTCCTCCTCGAGGCAGGCCGCGGCTTCATATCCGGTGAGCCGACCAACGTGGCCTTCGCCTTCGCAACGGCCGCCCTGATGGCCCTACTGCTGGCGACATGGGGAGTGCGAAGCATGCGAAGGGCCGAAGCCGCGGGAGCCTGAGGGCGGCCCGGTCCGCTACTGGGTCAGCGACGGCCCACTGGGTGGCTGACCCCACTAGCGGCGACGCCGGCGGTAGAACGACGAACGCCCGGAGCTGTGAGGCCCCGGGCGTCCCTTAGCTACGTCGATAATCCGAAAAGCGAGCCAATCAAGGACGCAGGCTCGAAGGCTTGGTGGGCCAAGCCAAGAGCCGAGGACGCCGAGTGGCGAAGCTTTGCAGGGTTATTGAATCTGGCGGGTGTTGACTTCCTTGGGATTAGGAGTGTCGTCCTTGACCCGGTCGAAGTTGTAGAACTGGCCGGGGCCGGCTCCCTTCACGCCGAAGCCGAAGCCGGCGCGCTTCAGCTGCTTGACCCCCGTTTCGATGTTCTCGAAGCCGAACCTCATGTAGACGCGGTCGTTGCCGAGCAGGCCCAGTGACTGCCGGGCGAGCGCACGATGCACTGCCTCGGAGCCCATGAACTCCGCGGCGGCCCGCGCAAGCGGCCCGTTGCCCGCGGCACCGAACGTGGTGGTCGCGATCAGGTAGGCGTTGATGAAGATCTGATCGCCGGCGACCAAGGTCTTGAGGAGGTTCGTCTTGCTCGAGAACACCTTGTCCGGAACCCAGATCTTCTTCGTGATCTGACGGCCGCCGTTGTTGCGCAGGCCGACGAAGTGGATCAACTCCTCGCGGGCTGCCGAGGCAATGTTCTGCCGGGTGACCGGGTCGAGGTCGACCTTCTTCAGGGCGACCGTGTTCACGATCGTGGCGAGCACTTCCACCGTAGCTGCGACGTTGAGGATGGTCTGCGGGTCGTTGAAGGCGACCGAGGTGTCGAGCCTCGAGGCCGTCGCCGACTGCGCACCGGCGATCTGCGGCAGGCTCAAGAGCCCCATGCTGCCGATCGCGCCGGCGGCGCCGGCGACAAACTTACGGCGGGTGGCGGCGGACTTGTCCGCGTGCTCCCTGTCGATCGCCTCATAGGCGAGATTCAACGCGTCACTCACGTGGTTCTCCTCGTTCGGGGATTCCCTCTCGTCAACCTTCGTCCGACGCTGACCGCTGGATCACAGTCCGAGCGGAATCGTCGAGCCTGACTAACCGAGCCAGGTGGCCAACGGTAGAGTACTACCCGCCTCGGCGAGGTTTCTCACCTCGCAGCGGTTGAGACCCACGACCGGACACCCGCTCAGACACTCGACCGTGCGCAGGTTCGAGAACTCGCCGGGCGACGGCCGCGTCGGCCACGGAGTCATGACCACGCCGACCGGCCGTAGGCGCGCCGCCCGCGCGGCCTCGATGGTGAGCAGCGTGTGCGAGATCGTGCCGAGACCCGGTCGGGCGACGACCACGAGTGGCAGGCCGAGCTCGGCGGCGAGGTCGCGCACGAGGTGGGTGGCGGTGAGCGGGACCATCAGCCCGCCGACGCCCTCGCACACGAGTGCGTCGGCCCCCGCCGCCGCAGCGGATGCCAGCGCGCCGAGACGCGCGAAATCGATCGGCGTGCCGGCCAGCTCTGCCGCGTAGTGAGGCGACACCGCCGGCCCGAAGCGATAGGGCGCGACGTCGTCCGGCGACTGTCCGGCACTCGCGACCGAGGCAAGCAGCACGTGGTCGCGCGGCCACGGCCCCTCCGGCTCGTCGAGCCCTGTCACGGCCGGCTTGAACGCCGCCACCCGCTCCGACCGCGCCGCGAGCGCGGCACAGATCGCGGCAGCGACCACGGTTTTCCCCACTCCGGTGTCGGTGCCGGTTACGAAGAGGCCTCGCCGGCCGCGCCCGGTGCCCGGCGAGGCGGTCAGGCGGTCAGGCGGCTTCGGCCAGGTCGTCGTAGAACCGCGGTACCTGCGCGACCTTGTGAGCGGCGATCACGGGCCGCGCCGCGCCGGCGAGCGTTCGCGCGGCGGCGCGCAGCTCGGCCTTGGTGTGCGAGGCCATCACCGCCAGCCTCAACCGCGACGTTCCCTCGGCAACCGTGGGCGGCCTGATGGCCTGGGCGAACACCCCCGCCGCAAGGGCCTCGTCGCAGGCGGCCATTGCCGCTCGGGCGTCACCGATGAGCAGCGGCACGATCTGCGTTTCCGAGCCACGGGTGTCGACGCCCTCGAGGGTCAGGGCCTCGCGCAGCACGCGACCGTTGCGCTGCAGCTTGTCGACGCGGTCGGGCTGCTCGCGCAGAAGGGCCAAAGCCGCCATCGCGCCGGCCGCTGCGGGAGGGGGGAGGCCCGTCGAGAAGATCAGCGTGCGCGCCGTGTTGATCAGATAGCGGGCCATCTGTGCGTCGCAGCAGGCGAAGGCCCCGTAGGAGCCGAGAGCCTTGCCGAGCGTGCCGACCACCACGTCAACCTCACCCTCGAGCCCGGCCGCGGCCACGGTGCCGCGCCCACCTGGCCCGATCGCGCCGGTCGCGTGTGCTTCATCGACCATCACGCGTGCGTCGTAGCGTCCCGCCAGTTCGACGATCTTCTCGAGCGGCGCCACGTCACCGTCCATCGAGAACACCCCGTCGGTGACGATCAGGCTGCCGCGGCCCTCCGCCTCGCGGAGACCCCACTCGAGGTGCTCCATGTCGCGGTGGTCGTACACGAAGGTGCGCGCCCGCGACAGACGGCAGCCGTCGACGATGCTCGCGTGGTTGAGCTCGTCGGAGAAGACCACGTCTCCCTCCTGTGCGAGGGCGGCCACTATTCCCGCGTTGGCGAGGTACCCCGAGCCGAAGAGCAGGCAGGCCTCAGACCGCTTGAAGTCGGCCAGCGCCTCCTCGAGGCGCCGGTGCACGGTCATGTTCCCCGATACGAGCCTCGACGCGCCGGCTCCGCAGCCCCAGCGCATTGCCGCGTCGGCGGCGGCCTCGCGCACGCGCGGGTGGTCGGCCAGACCCAGGTAGTTGTTGGAGCAGAGCAGCAGCACGGGGCGCCCGTCGAGCAGCACCGTCGGACCCTGCGGCCCGGATACGAGCCGCATGCGCCGGTACAGGCCGCGATCACGGAGGTCCTCGAGCCGCTCCTGCAGGTCGCTCACCCCCTGTTGCCCCCCACGACGCCGGCCGGCTCAGGAGCCACGTGAACGATCTGCGGCATGCCTGCGTTGGGCGCGCCGTCTGGCCGGGTCGGGACCGCCGACTTCTTGCGGTGGCGCAGTTGGCGCGAGGGATCCCACAGGGGTACCTCGTCGCGGCGGTCGATGAGCCGATCGAGGGGAGTCTCCGGGGTCGAGCCCTCGAGCCATCCGGAGCGGTTGTCAGGGCGTGGATGCGCCCCGTTGTCCGCCTGCCGGGCGGTGTTCAGCCCGAGCTCCTCGAACATGCGACGGTCGTCCTCGGGCTCGGAGCCGAGCGTGGTCAGGAAGTTGCCCATCATCACGCCGTTGATGCCGGCCCTGACCGCCAGGGAGTGAAGCTCTCCGAGGTTCTCCACGCGCCCCCCGCACAGGCGGAACAGTGCGGCCGGCAGGATCAGCCGGAAGATGGCGATCCACTTGACCGCCTCCCAGGGGTCCATGAACTCGCGGTCCCCGAACTTGGTGCCGGGCCGCGGGTTGAGCATGTTGATCGGGACGCTCGTCGGGTCGATCTCCGCGAGCTGGAAGGCCATCTCCACGCGCTGGGCGCGCGACTCCCCCAGATTGAGGATGCCGCCGACGCACGTCTCGAGCCCGGCCTCCTTGACAGCCGTGATCGTGCGCAGCCGACCTTCGTAGCGCACGGTGGTGGCCACCTCGTCGTAGTAGCTCTCGGCGGTCTCGACGTTGTGATGCACACGCTGGATGCCGGCCTCGCGAAGCTGCTTGGCGCGCTCGACCGACATGTGGCCGACCGAGGCGCAGCGCTTCAGCGAGGTGCGCTCCGCCACGAGTCGGGCTCCCTCGAGGATGTTCGCGAAGTCCCGCTTGGACAGCCCTTGGCCCTGGGTGACCATGCAGAAGCGGTGGGCACCCGCGGCCTCCGCTGCGCGCGCGTGCTCGAGAATCTGCTCCGGGCTCATCATCGCGTGCATCGGGGTATCCGCCTCGGCATACCGGGACTGCGCGCAGAAGCCGCAATCCTCGGCGCAGCCGCCGGATTTCGCGTTCACGAGCGAGCACATGTCCGTCGAGTCCTCGAAGCGCGCGACGCGCGCCTGCCACGCGCGCTCGATCAGCGCCTCGATCGCGGCGTGGTCCTCGATCTCGCCTAGCGCGAGCGCTTCCTCATACGTGATGAGCGACGGCAACTCGTTGACTCCCCCAGCGGTCGAGTGCCGGGAAGGTAAGGGGCAGGTCGGACGGCTAGTTACTGGCCCTTCCACTCGGGCGTCCGCTTCTCGCCGAACGCCCTGATGCCCTCCCGGAAGTCCTCGGTGCGGAAGCAAGCCTCGCGCAGCTCGACCAACTCGCGCTCGAGCTTCTCGGGCAGTTCGGCGGCGGCGTGGCGCAGCTCACGGATCACCCGCTTGTTGCCGGCGAGCGACAGCGGCGCGCCGGCCGCGATCTCGCGGGCCAGGGCCAGGACCATCTCCTCCAGGCCGCCGAGCTCGACCACGCGGTTGACGAGCCCCATCTCCGCGGCGCGGTCGGCATCCACGTTACGGGCCGTGAAGAAGAGCTCGTTGGTGTGAGCGACCCCGCACGTGTCGATGAATCGCCTCAGGCCGGTGTGGGAGTACACCAGGCCGATCTTGGCGGGGGGCATGCCGAGCTTCGCCGTACGCGCGGCGATGCGGATGTCGCAGGTGATCGCGAGCTCGAGGCCGCCGCCGATGGCGTGCCCGTTGATCTGGGCGATCACCGGGTAGGGGTAGGCGTCCAGGGCCTCGATGGCGGCATGGAACGGGTGGGCGACGAGCTCCTCGGCGGCGTCGGCGAAGGCCTCGGGATCGTCGAAGGCGCCGATGTCGTAGCCCGCGGAGAACACCGGGCCATCGCCGGTGAGGATGAGGCAGCGGGCGTCGAGGTCGGCCACCGCGTGGGCCAGGGCGTCGAGGATCTCGTGGTCGAGAGCCCCGCGCTTGGCCGGGTTCGCGATTCGCAGCCGCGCAATGTGCTCGGCCGGCTCGTCGAGCAGAAGCTTGCCCGAGGCGAGCTCGCGCGCGGGCGAGCTACTCAAGGACGACCAGCGTCTCGCCCTCCGACACCGACTGGCCCTCGGAGCACTTGATCTCCTTGACCGTGCCCTCGTCCTCGGCCTCGACGGGCATCTCCATCTTCATGGACTCGAGGATCGCGACGGTGTCGCCCTCGGCGATCTGCTGGCCGACCTCGCACTCGATCTTCCACACGGTGCCGGTGATGTGGGCTTCGACGTTGGGCAAATGCTCTTCCTCGTTGTCGGGGACCAACGGCTGGCACGATATCCACCGGCGTAGTGGAACGTGTCCGCGATTAGGCTGCGGCGCCCGTGATCCTCGCCATCGACCAGGGCACGACCGGCACCACCTGCCTCGTGTTCGACGAACGCGGACAGGTGGCCGGCCGCGCGTACCGCGAGTTCACGCAGCACTTCCCGCGACCAGGTTGGGTCGAGCACGACGCGGCCGAGATCTGGGACGTCACACGCGCGGTAGGTCACGAGGCGCTCGCGGACGCGGGGGTCGAGGGCGCGAGCCTGAAGGCCATCGGCATCACGAACCAGCGCGAGACCGCGGTGGCCTGGGACCGCGCGACCGGTGAGCCGCTGCACCGCGCGATCGTTTGGCAGGACCGCCGCACGGCCGAGCGCTGCGATGAGCTGCGAGAGGCGGGGCACGAGGCGCTCGTGCGCGCGCGCACCGGTCTCGTGATCGATTCCTACTTCTCGGGCACGAAGTTCGAGTGGATGATCGCGAACGGGGTCGACCCGAGCCGGGCCGCCTTCGGCACCGTCGACTCCTGGCTGCTGTACAAGCTCACCGGCCGTCACGCAACCGACTACTCGAACGCCAGCCGCACGATGCTCTTCGACATCCGGAGGCTGTCCTGGGACGAAGAGCTGTGCGACCTCCTGAACGTGCCGATCGACACGTTGCCCGAGCCGCTGCCAAGTGCCCACGTCTACGGGGAGACGAGCGAGTTCGGGGGACGTGTGCCGGTCGCTGGCGTGGCGGGGGACCAGCAGGCGGCCCTCTACGGGCAGGCCTGCCACGACTCGGGCCTCGGCAAGAACACCTACGGCACGGGCAGCTTCTTCCTCCAGAACGCCGGCCCCGACGCACCGAGCGTGCACGAGGGTCTCGTGACCACGGTGGCGTGGGGGATCGGCGACAGGGTGGACTACGCGCTCGAGGCCAGCATCTTCGTGACGGGCGCCGCCGTGCAGTGGCTGCGCGACGGCCTCGGCCTGATCGAGGACGCCGCGGAGACGGAGGCGCTGGCCGCGTCGCTCGACTCGAACGACGGCGTGTACTTCGTGCCCGCCCTCACCGGGCTCGGGTCACCCCACTGGGACCCCTACGCGCGTGGGACGATCGTCGGCCTCACCCGCGGCACGGGCCGCGCGCACCTCGCGCGCGCTGCGCTCGAGGGCATCGCGTATCAGTCCGCCGACGCGGTGCGGGCCGCCGGCGCGGCTTCGGGGGTCGCACTCGGAGAGCTGAAGGCCGACGGCGGCGCGACCGCGAACCGCTGGCTCATGCAGTTCCAGGCCGACGTGCTGCAGGTGCCCGTGGTCGTGCCCGCCATCCCCGAGACCACCGCGCTCGGAGCGGCCTACCTCGCGGGCGTGGCGGTGGGAGCTTGGAGCGAGGCGGACACCCGAGCGATGTGGCGCGAGGCGTCGCGCTACGAGCCTCTCATGGCGCCCGACGAAAGCGAAGCGCTGACGGCCGACTGGGACCGCGCGCTCGAACGCTCGCGGGGGTGGGCGTGGATGGACGCGGGCGCGTAACCTAGCCGTCGCTGATGGGTAACAAGCCAGCGTTAAAGCCCCAGGTCTACAAGGATGCCCGGCCTGCCGAGCACTTCGATCGGTTTCACGACCGGGTCCGTCGCGGGCGTCCGGACTGGATGTACGAGGTCGTGCGCCTCTTCGTCACGCCCTACCTGCTGGTGTTCTTCCGCACGCGCGCGATCAACACCGACAAGGTGCCCTCGCACGGCCCGGCGATCGTCGCTCCGAACCACTTCTCGTTCCTCGACCACTTCTTCGTGTCGGTGTACCTGCGGCGCAAGGTCCAGTTCATGGCCAAGTCGCAGCTCTTCAAGCCGCCGCTCCAGTTCATCTACACCCACGGCGGCGTCTTCCCTATCCGGCGTGGACAGCGCGACGAGGAGGCCTTCAAGACCGCCCATGCAGTGCTTGCGCGCGGAGGCATCGTGGTCATGTACTGCGAGGGGGGCCGCTCGCGGACCGGCGACCTCGGTGAGGCCAAGCCGGGCATCGGGCGCCTGGCGCTCGAGTCGGGCGTCCCGGTGGTGCCGGCGGCGATCGCGGGGTCCGCGGGGGTGCGCAACTGGAAGCGGCTGCGCTTCCCGAAGGTCACCGTCCAGTACGACGACCCGATCCGCTTCGAGCGGGCCGAGGAGCCGACGCGCGACCAGTCGCAGGCGGCGTCCGAGATCATCTTCGATCGCATCAAGAGCCAGTACTACGGCCTGCGCCAAGAAGGCCGGCAGCGGGCGGTGAGGGCAGCGCGCGCCGCGCGGGCGGCCAGACGCGCCGCCGAGTCGGCGGGCCGCCGCCACGCCACGCCGTAGCCGGCTGCGCGCCCTCAGGCCTGCAGCCGGCGCACGATCTCGCGGTCCCGCTCGTGAGTGAGCAGGTCAGCCGCGCCTTCGAGTGGGACCCAGCGCAGCTCGTCGACCTCGCGGTTGGGCGAGAAGGTGCCGTCTTCGACCGCCATCTCCCAGTAGTGGACGGTCTTCGGCCGGCCCTTCGGGTCGATGTACTCCACGACGCCCAGCGGGCGACGCAGACTGCAGCGGAACCCGGTCTCCTCCTCGACCTCTCTGAGAGCCGCCTCCTCCTCGGTCTCGCCGGAGTCGAGCTTGCCCTTGGGGAGCGACCAGTCGCTGTACTTCGGGCGGTGCACGATGGCGATCTCCATGCCCTCGCCCTCGC
>JAABUN010004702.1_pt1 | contig 18076 bp, 10 predicted proteins | sample 5559311 | NCBI WGS metagenome assembly JAABUN01 (sample SAMN10711877, study PRJNA513370) | rock metagenome | isolation source: Antarctica rocks | place: Antarctica: Victoria Land, Siegfried Peak sud | reverse complement strand
AGGCCCGCCCCCATCTATGCACGATAGATGGGGGCGGGCCTCTCCCATGCGCGGTGTCCCGGCCCGTTACCGCAGTTGCGGCGCGGGCAACGACGTAGCAGTCGGCGGGCCACCCGACGGCGGCGTCGGTACGACCCGGACGGGCGGCATCGCCACCGGGGGCATCGGCGGCACGACGGGCACACCCATCGGGCGCGGCACCGTCGGGGCCACGTTGATCGTGCCGTAGCGCAGGTTGGTCATCGCCGTCTGACCGTTCGGCCCGGTGACGACGACCGTCACCACACCCGCAGCGTGCGCGGGCGACGCGAACACGAGTTGCGTCGTGCTCACGAAGGTGGCACTCACGGGTCGCCCATCCATGTGTACCGACGTACCCGGCTGGAAGTTCGTGCCGATGATCGTCACGAGGTCGCCGCCGGCGATCTTCACCGCATCGGGTGAGGCACTCGTCACGGTGAGCATCTGCACGGTGATGGTGAAGCCGTTGGTGATCGTGACGATTTTTCCGTCGGGGTTGGTGAGCACCACGTTGAACATGCCGCCCGTGTTCGGCGCGACGAAGGAACACGTCATCGAGGCAGAGGTGGGGACATTGGTGTTTTGGCAGGTGGTGTTGCCCACCTTTGCGGTCGCACCGGGAACGAAATTCGTGCCGGTGAGCGAGAAGGTCACGGTCTGTCCGGCGTTCGCCGTGTTCGGCGAGGCGTTCGTGAGCGTGGGCTGCGCGGCGGCAGAGTTCATGTAGCCCGTGATCGTGTTGTTCTGGTACGTGGTCGTTCCCGTGGGAGTGTCGAGGAAGATGGCGGAGAGGCCGGGGCCGGTGATCGTGTTGTTGCTCAGCGTCGTCGTGCCGCCGTAGAGCGCGACAGCTTGGTAGCGGTCATTCGTGAAGGTGTTACCCGTCACCGTGAGGGTCGTGGTGTTCGGCATCGCATCTGCCAAAATCAACCCGGCGTCGTTGTCGGAAAAGGTGTTGCCGGGGCCAATCGTCAGGTTGCCTGCGGCGAAGATGACGAGGCCACCGGATTGGGAGTTGTTCGCCGTGTCCGGGCCACATGCGGGCGCGGGAAGGTTGCACTTGTTGCCGCTGATCGTGTTGCCCGTGAACATCGGCACCTTCGCCTCGCTGATGACCACTCCGTTCGGCGCGGTGCTGCCGAGGACTTCCGGGGCTGCGGTGAAGGTGGAGCCAATCACGGACACCTGCGTCATCGGGCCGTCAAGGAAAAGGCCACCCTTCTGATACCCCGTGACCTGCACGTTGTTGAGCGAGCCTTTACCCACTTCGCCGTAGGAGGCGTAGCCGTAGTTGACGGCGTACCCGGTCTGGCAGCCGTACAAGGTCGAGTCGGTGTTGCGGATGTTGCGCACGGCGGCGTTCGAGATGTTGAAGGTCGCCCCGCCGCCGACGAAGACGCCGTAGAAGTCGTCGCTACAGCCGTTCGTGACCACGTTCGGGCCACGACCGCCCCCGGTGTTGCTCCCGGTGCGGGCGGCGCGGTTCTTCAACGGCGCGGGTGCTGGCCCGCCCGTGAGCAGGCCGTTCACCGTCAGGTTCGTGACACTCGCGGTCGTGCTCCCCCCCGTGACGAAAACGATGGGGTTCACGGTGGTCGTGGTCGCGCCCGAACCGATGGTGACGGGCGGGAGCGGCATGTTCCCGGCGAGGATGCTCGTGTTTCCCTGCCCTGCCCCGACGAGCGCGAGGCTCTTGTTGATCGTCAGTTGCTCGGTGTAGTCGCCCGCCGCGAGGTTCACGGTGCCGCCCGCCGCGATCTTGGTGATCCCGCGTGCCGCCACGGTGTTGCCCGTGTTGCGCGTGATGACGATATTGTTCGGGTTGAGGGCCACATAGCCAGCGGGCGTGCCGTAGTCGAGGAAGTGCAGCACCTTGTCCTCGATAGCGGTTAGTTGGGCCACGGTGGCACCAATGGGCGCGACGCCGCCGAAGGTATTGCCGGAGGCGTCCACGTCCGCCGCGACCTCCTGTCCGGTGACATTCGAGAGCCGGATGTACGTCGTGAGGTTGGCGTTGAAGATATTCGCCTGCCCCCCGCCCGCGCCGCCGAGCATGACCGCGTACGCTGCGGGCAGAACCGTGTTGCCGTTTTGCAGCAGCACGCCCGTGGTGGACACCACGCCGCCGTTGAGCGTGTTTCCCCGCACGGTGACATTCACCTCATACAGGCCAGCGGGGTTGGTACCGGGTGCCCGCGAACTGATGAGGATGCCCGTCGCGCTCGTCGTCCCTACGGGCAACGTCGCGGCGGGCGTGAGGGTATTACCCGTCACCGTGGTGTTCTTCGAGTTGCCAGCGAGGATGCCGACCTTGCCGAAGCCCGTGAGCGTGTTGTTCGTCACGTTCACGACCGCCCCGGTGTTGTTGTTCTTCACGAGCAACGTCTGATCGAAGGCGTTCGAGATCGGGGTAAAGGTGTTGTTGTTCACCGTGACATCGGTGTTCGGCTCGGTGATGTCCAGCCCGCCGCCGCGCAGCGTGTTCATCTGGATGAGCGTGGGGCCACCCGACGCGAATTGTTCGAGGATGTCCTGAATGGAAGCAGTCACGGTGTTGCCCGTGATCGTCGCCTTGAGCGAGCGGAGCCAGATACCGCGCCCGAAGAAGGAGGTTCCCGAATCACCCGCCGCCACGGTGTTCCCCGTGATCGTCACGGTCGGGATGTCGCCGTTGTCGAGCAGGGCAATACCGAGCGGCGTCGTGCCGAAGAAGCGGTTGGCGAACGTGCCGCCCGTGCCGGTGACGGTCACGGTGTTGTTCGTGATCGTCGCGTTGTTGAAGTTCACCTGCGCGGTCGCCCCGCCGGCGATTCCCGCTGTCGCGTTCGGGCGATTGACCGCGATGTTGAGGCCGTTCACGGTGACATTGCTCGCCGCCACGGTGACAACCGCCGCGTTCGTGGCACTCCCCGGCGCGGTCACGGTCGGGTTCGCTATGCCCCCTGTGAGCGTCAGAGCTTTGCTCACCGTGAGCAGTTCGGCATACGTACCCGCCTGCACATTGACGGTGCCGCCCACCGCCACGGCGTCAATCGCGCCCTGTACCGTCGTGAAGGCGTCGAAGGCCAGCCCGGTCGCCGGTCCGGCCCCGTCGGGGTCGCTGCCCGGGAGGCCGGTGAACGTCGGGTTCGCGTACGTCGTCGTCGGGGCGGGTACATCGAGGATGACGCGACCGACCTTGTTGACGCCGGTTGCCCGCTCGGAGAACCAGATGCTGTCGTTCGAGGCGGCGATCTGGAACGGTTTGCTGTTCGCCGTCGGCACGGTATACCGGGTGACGACGCCCGCAGCCGTCATCGAGACAACTTCGCTGCCCACGTTTGCCCCGCTGGCTTGCGTGGGGTCGCCCGCAATCGTCACCCAGAGATTGTTGTCCGGGCCGGTGACGACATCGAACGGGTCGTGATTCGGGGCAGAACAGGCTCCCCCCGGCCCAACGCAGTAGCCCGTGATGGCGTTGGTGCTCACGTCGAGCTTGTACACCGACGCCTCGAAGTACGCGGCGAACCAGATGTTGTTGTCGGGGCCGATGGTCATGCGCCCCGGCGTTGGGTTCTGACCGATTGGTACGGTTCCCGCAACGGTGGTCTTGGCGGAGAACTCGGTGATGACGGGAACCGCATCGTTCGGGTTAAACTTGCCAATTATGTTCTGCATCTGCGGCGTCCCCGTGGGGAAGAACTGCGCGTCTACCTCGGTGAAGTAGATGAAGCCGCCTGCGAACGCGAGGTCGTAGATGTCCGCCTGGGCCGTGGGCTGCTGGTAGAGTGTCCACTGCTCGGTGGTAGGCACGAATTTGCCGATGTTCGCGCCGGTCATGCCGAACGTGTTCGAGTTCCGCGTGAACCAGATCGTGTTGCCTACGAAGCGGAGACCGAAGATTTCCTGCACCGCCTGCGCCGGTGCGCCCGGATTGGTCGAGTCCACGACCGCGACCGTCGCGGGGGGGGCGAATTCGGTGATGACCCCTGCCGGCGTGATGCGCCCGATCTTGTTCCCCGCGTACTCATTGAACCAGAGATTGCCGTCCGGGCCGGCGATGATACTGAGCGGTTGGCTATTCGCCGTCGGGATGTCGTACAGCGTGACCACGCCCGTGCGCGTGACCTTGCCGATGCGGTTCGCGTCGCGTTCGGTGAACCAGATGTTGCTGTCGGCACCATAGACGATGCCTCGCGGGGTTGCCGCCGCCCCCGGACCGCCGCCCGACATCGTTCCCACCGTGCTGAACTCCACGACGGAAATCGCATCTACTCGCGCTTCCTGCCACCCCGCGAGCGTCAGGAGCATCGCAATGAGCAGGCCCACCACCCCGACACGCCCCCCGGACGCCGTTCCCCGTCGCATCTTCTGCCGTTTCCCCATCGCCCCCATGCCGTCCTCCTTGTCGTACCCCTGTACAACTTCTTGCTACGAAACAATGATTAGGGCAAACAGCATATACTTGCCCATCACTCACAAGGTGATACTCACATGGCTACAGTATTTCGTCAACATACATAAATAAAAAAATCAATGCTATGAATTATTACTTATTTTTTTCTAGGCCAATCTTCCGGTTCGCGTATCCTTTTTGCGGTACGATTTCCACACACTGTGTATGCGTCGGGGCGCGTGCGGCCTCGGCGCGGGCGCGTCCTCTCCGTAACCTCGTCGTAAGCACGCGGGCGTATACTGCGTCGGAGGGCTTTCGTTGCAGGGGAAGGGCAAACGGAAGGGGGTGGGCGATGACGGGACGGATTCTGGTGGTGGACGACGAGCCGAGCATCCGCGAGGTGGTCACGCTCTACTTGCAGCGCGAGGGCTTCCGCGTGCGCGAGGCGGCGGACGGCGACGAGGCGCTGCGGGTGGCCTACGAGTTCGCCCCCGACCTGATCATTCTCGACCTGATGCTGCCCCGGAAAGACGGGATGGAGGTCTTCCGCATCCTCTCGGCGCGGCAGCCCGTGCCGGTCATCATGCTCACGGCGCGGGGCGACGAGACCGACCGGATCGTCGGCCTCACTCTCGGTGCCGACGACTACGTGACGAAGCCCTTCAGCCCCGCCGAACTCGTGGCCCGCGTCAAGGCGGTGTTGCGCCGCACCGGGGCCGCGCAGTCCGAACCGCTCGATCCCGCCGCCCGTCCGCTCGTCTTTCCCGGCCTCACGGTGGACCCGCGCAGCCGCGCCGTGCATGTCGCGGGGCGCGAAGTGAGCCTCACCGCCACCGAGTTCGACTTGCTGCACGAACTCGTCCGCCACCCCGGTCAGGTCTTCACCCGCGAGCAACTCCTCGACCGCGTCTGGGACGAGGCGTTCTACGGCGACGCGAGCACCGTGACGGTGCATATCCGCCGCTTGCGGCAGAAGATCGAGCCGGAGCCGGAACGCCCGACCTATGTGCAGACGGTGTGGGGCGTGGGCTACCGCTTCCGCCCGCCGCAGGAGGAGCGCGCGTGACACACCCGATCATGCCCCGGACGGTGCGCTCGTTCGTGCGCTTCGGCCCGTTGCGGACGGCGGTGGTCGTCACCGTGGCGGCGGTATGCGCGAAGATCGCCCTCGCCGCCTTCGCGGGGCCGTTGTCCGCCACGGGCAGCCTCTGGGGATATGCCGATCTGTTCGTCTCGTGCGCCCTCGCTTCGCTGCTCGTGGCGGGGGCGGGGATACGCCTCGTCGCCTCCGACGCCCTACCGACGATCCGTAGCCGCATCGTGCTCGCCTTCGCCACGGGGTCGGTGGTGGCCCTGCTGAACACGCTGTTCGCCTCGCTCGCCATGTTCACCGGCACGCGGGAGCTGATCTTCTTCGCGCTCGTCTCGCTCTTCGCGGCGGCGGTGAGCATCGGCGTCGGCAGCGTTTTCGCCGCCCTGCTGAGCGAGCGCGTGCGGGCGGTGGGCGGCGCGGCGGCGGCGGTGGCGGCGGGCGACCTCTCGGCCCGCGTCCCGGCGGCGGCGAATGGGATGCCCCGCGACGAGACGGATGCCCTCGCCCGGTCGTTCAACGCGATGGCGGCGCAGTTGGAATCCGCCGCCGCCCGCCACGCCGCCGACGAGGAGGCCCGCCGCACCCTCGTGGCGGCGGTGTCGCACGACCTGCGCACGCCGCTCGCCGCGATGCGGGCGATGATCGAGGCAATCACCGACGGCGTTGTAACCGATCCCGACACCGTGGCCCGCTTCCACGCCACGATGGGCCGCGAGGTGCGCACCCTCTCCGCCCTCATTGACGACCTGTTCGAGCTGTCGCGGCTCGAAGCGGGGCAGATCGCCCTGACGCTCGCCCCCGCCGCCGTATCCGACCTCGTGCGCGAGGTGGTGGAAGGGCTGGCGGCGCAGGCGGCGGCCCGCGAGGTGCGCCTGCACGCCGCCGTGGACGACGGCACCGTCGCCATCGCCACGATGAACCGCCCCGCCGTGCGCCGCGTGCTCACGAACCTCGTGCAGAATGCCCTGCGCCACACCCCGGCGGACGGTGCCGTGCGTGTCTCCACCGCCGTGGTGCCGGAGGGGGTGCGCGTGGACGTGACCGACACGGGTGAGGGCATCCCGGCCTCGGACCTGCCGCACGTCTTCGAGCGGTTCTACCGGGGCGAGAAATCGCGCTCCCGTGAGACGGGCGGGGCAGGCCTCGGCCTCGCCATCGCCCGTGGGTTCATCGAGGCGCACGGCGGGCGCATCTGGGTCGAGAGCACGCCGGGGCGCGGCACGCACGTCAGTTTCCTGCTGCCCCATGTGAGCAAGTGACCGCCACGATTGCACGGCTTATGGCAACAGGCTTGGTATTGGTGGCGGGGCGTCGGCCCGCGATTGTTCCCCGCCGAACCCATCACGGGCTGATGAAGGTTCACAACTCGTTCGGGCAGTGGTGGGATGGTGCGCTCGGCCCGTCGTCCGGGGATGACGGGCCGAGCGCACCATCCCACCCCGACAACGCGCACTCCCCGATCCCGTTATTACCGTTCATCAGCCCGCGCTACATGATGCCACCGACGCCGCTCACGTCTCTGAGAACCGTCTAAGGTCGCGGGCGGACGCCGCGCCGCGCAGGGAGTGTTTCGCGCTCATCACCGTACGTTCACGTCGCGCCCGTTGCCGGTTGCCTCCTCGCATGGTACGGTGCAGACACGCCGAACGCGACCGCACGCCCCTCATGCCTGCAACCCCGCACCCCGCAACGACAGGAGGCTACCCGTGGTCTATCTCGCCACCCAACAGGTCGTGCAGCGGGTGCGCCCCCTGCTCGAACAATTGACCACGCGCACCATCGAGAAGGCGCGGCTGCTGCAATACCTGAGCGCGATGGCGGGCGTGCGGTGGGAGGTCTTCGCGCTCGTGGCCCGCGAGGGCGAACCCGGCGCGGAAACGGTGCGCGTGCGCGACCGGGCGAGCGGCACCGAGGTCACGCTTGCCTACCCGCAGTGCCTCCCCCGCGAGTGGGAACCGCTCGTGCTCGCGGAATATCTGCGCCTTGCCGTGGACAAGCCCCTGACGCGCATGGACACGACGCTGTTCGCCTACCTGTTCGCGGGCGACTACTGCGCCGGGTGCCGCTGGCAGGGCGAGCGGCAAGTCTGCCACGAGTGCCACTTCGCGGGCAACCCCATAAATTTCGAGTCGCGCCGCCCCGGTGCTACCGCCCCGGCTCCGGCTTCCCCCGCCACCTGAGGCGAACCGCAATGGGCCGTGGAGGAACCTGACGGAATCGGTGCGGCCACCGCCCGTTACGGTTCCTCCACCCGGGTGTACCGTAAAATACGGACGACGTGCTTTCCGTGCTAACGAATAATCTGCGGTCGGTACGGACCGTGCGCTTCTCTCCCGTGCGCAACCGTGATAGTATCCTCTCCCGACGCGGGAGGGCGACAGGTCTGCTATCATAGCGGCGGTTCCCGGTGGCGGCGTGCCGGGGCCGGGAGTGATACCCCGTGTCCCACCGTAACCCGGTCGGTTTGTGTGGGAGCAGTGCAATCAGGAGGCCGCGTCAATGAGTAGTGTGGCGGATGTACCCGCCGCCGTGGGCGAACTCACCGAGGACGACCTGCGGCGGATGTATCGAACAATGGCCGTGGGCCGTTTGCTCGCGGAACGGTTCTGGATCCTATCCCGTCAGGGCAAGACGCATTTCGTCATCACCAGTCAGGGCCACGAGGCGGCGCAGGTCGGCAGTGCCACCGCGATCAAGCGCGGCGTGGACTATGTGTACCCCTACTACCGCAGCATGTCGGTGGCCCTCACGCTCGGCTTCACGCCGCGTGATCTGCTGCTCTCCGTGCTGGCGAAGGCGACCGATCCGTATAGCGGCGGGCGGCAGATGCCGAACATGCCGAGCAAGGCCGCGTGGCGCGTGGTCACGGGGAGTTTCTCGGTGGGGTCGCAGATTCCCCACGCGGTGGGCAGTGCCTACGCGGCGCGGGTGCTCGGTGAGCAGTTCATCGGCATCACCTACTTCGGCGAGGGCGCGACCTCGAAGGGTGACTTCCACGAGGGGGCCAGCATCGCCAGCATCCACAAACTGCCGGTGATTTTCTTCTGCGAGAACAACCACTACGCGATCAGCGTGCCGGAGCAGTTCCAGTTGCCTTCGGGCGGGGCGGCGGCGCGGGCGGCGGGCTACGCGATGCGCGGCGTGCAGATAGACGGCCTCGATCCCGTGGCGGTCTATCAGGCCACCAAGGAGGCCCGCGACATCGCCCTCAACGGCGGCGGGCCGACGCTCATCGAGGCACTCTGCGTCCGTCTGGGAGCGCACTCCTCCGACGACAACGACCGCTACCGCACCGAGGAAATGCGCTCCGAGCTGCGCCAGTACGATCCCGTGCCGCGCTTCAAGGACCGCCTGATCGCCCTCGGCGTCTGGGACGAGGCGCAAGACGAGCAGTTCATCGGCGAGACCCGCGACGAGATTCGCCGCTCCCTCACGGAGGCCGAGGCCGCCCCCGACCCCGACGCCGCCGACTTCCACAAGCACCTGTTCTATGAGGAAGGGGACTTCCGTGGCTGAGATGACGATGTCGGAGGCGTTGAACCTCGCGTTGCACGAGGAGATGGAGCGCGACCCCCGCGTGGTCGTGATGGGCGAGGATGTCGGCACCAAAGGCGGCGTGTTCAAGATCACCGAGGGGTTGCAGGAGAAGTTCGGGCCGTACCGCTCGTTCGACACCCCAATCGCGGAGGTCGGCATCGCGGGCGTCGCCATCGGTGCCGCGATGAGCGGCCTGCGCCCCGTGGCGGAGATGCAGTTCGCGGACTACAGCCTGCCCGCCTTCGACCAGATCGTGAACGAGGCGAGTATGGTGCGCTACCGCTCGAACGGCGACTGGGGTTGCCCGCTCGTCTTCCGCTCGCCCTTCGGGGCGGGCGTCCACGGCGGGCTGTACCACTCGCAAAGCGTGGAGGCGTACTTCGCGCACATCCCCGGCGTGAAGGTCGTCATCCCCGCCACGCCGTACGACGCGAAGGGGTTGCTGCTCGCCAGCATCCGCGATCCCGACCCCGTGATGTTCTACGAGCACAAGAAGATGTACCGCCGCTTCCGCGAGGAGGTGCCGACGGGCGACTATGTCGTGCCGCTCGGCGTCGCCGCGACGCGCCGGGAAGGTTCGACGCTCTCGGTCATCACGTACGGCGTCGGTGTGGCGTGGGCGTTGGAGGCGGCGGAGGTCGTGGCGAGCGAGGGCATTGACGTGGAGATTATTGACCTCCGCACCGTGATGCCCTACGACCGCGAGGCCGTCGCCGCCTCGGTGATGAAGACGGGCAAGGCACTCTTGCTGCACGAGGACAACCAGACGCTCGGTATCGGGGCCGAACTGGGCGCGTTCATCGCGGAGAACTGCTTCGAGTCGCTCGATGCTCCCATCATGCGCGTGGCCGCGAAAGACAGCCACATCCCCTACAACGACGCGCAAGAGTTGATGATTATCCCGAACCCGCAGATCGTCGCCGACGCGATCCGCAAGCTCGCCGCCTACTAGAGGCGGAGTAACAGGTAACAGGTAACAGGTACGGGCCATCGCGCCAATACCTGTTACCTCAGGGCTTATGCGTTTTCCTGTCGGCGGGTGTTGCATGACCAGATGCACCTAACCCCCCACCTGCGGGCAGGTGGGGGGTTAGGTGCATCTGACGAACACGCATAAACCCTACCTGTTACCTGTTACTTCACGCAGCGGCACGCGCACCGTGAATGTGGAGCCTTCGCCCGCCGCGCTCTCCGCCGCCACGGTGCCGCCGTGCCGCTCGATGATCGCCCGGACGCTGGCGAGGCCGAGGCCCGATCCGACGATATGACCCGACACATTGCCCCCCCGCGTGTAGCGGTCCCAGATTGTGGGCAGGTCCTCAACGGGGATGCCGACGCCGCGATCCGCTACCGACACGGCGGCGACCGCCCCGCCTGCACCCGTCGCGCCCGCTTCCGCGTCCGCTTCGCGCCACACGCGAATGGTGATCGGTGCGTCCGGTGAACCGTACTTGATTGCGTTGCCGATCAGGTTCGTCAGCACGCGCTCGAAGCGCGGCGCGTCCACCTCCGCGATCAATTCCGGTGTCTCCGCATCCACGGTCACGGGTTCCCCCGCGAACACCTGCCCCGCCACCACGCCGCGCACGAGGGCGACGAGATCGGTAGGGGCGCGGCGCAGTTCGAGCGGCACGCCCATGCGGATGCGCGTCGCGTCCGCGAGGTCGTTGATGAGGCCGACCATTCGCACGGTGGCGTCCTCGATGCTGCCGAGGGCGGACGCGATAGACGCGGTCTCCACGCCGGTCAGCCTGCCAAGGCGGCGGGCCGCCAGTTGCGTGTAGCCGCGCACGCTCGTGAGCGGCCCTTTGAGGTCGTGCGCGGTGGTGCTGATGAACTCCTCCCGCGTGCGCTCGCCTTCCAGCACGTCGCTGATGTCCTGAAAGACCACCACCGCCCCCGCCATCGCCCCCGCCGCGTCCACGAGCGGCACGGCATTGGCGAGAACCGGCACCGACGCCCCGCTCTGTGCGTTCTCCAGCAACAGTTGCTCACCGCGCACTGTGTCGCCCCTGAGCGCACGCTGGAGCGGCAATTCCCGCGCCGGGTATGGGCTGCCGTCGAGATGGCGCGATCCGTACGCGATCTCCGCCGAGACCGGCACGGGATACCCCACCGCGTCCACGCCGAGGATGGCGGCGGCGGCGCGGTTGCTCACGGTGAATCTCGGCGCGGTGTCCGCGATCAGCACCGCCTCCGGCAGCGCATCGAGCACCTGCTGGAGGCGGTCGCGCTCGGCCCGGAGCGCGTCCCGCCCCCGCACCTGCTCCGTCACCTCGACCGCGTGGACGAGCACGCCGCGTGTGCGATCCGCCGCGTCGCGCAGGGGGTGGTACGTCATGTCGTAGAAGGCTTCCTCCGACGCGCCGTCGCCGTCGCCGTCGTACCACATGGGAAAGGCGGGAGCGGCAACCGTCTCGCCTCCCGTATACGTCCGGTCGAGCAGTTGGAACACCGGGGCGTCGGCGGGAACTGCGGCGAGCGTCGCACGCACCGGCTTTCCCACCACTTGCGCCGCCGTGCGCCCGGATAGCCGCTCGTACGCGGCGTTCACGAACTCCACGATGTGTTCCGGCCCCTTGTACACGGCGATGGCGGCGGGTACCTGCATGAACACCTCGCGCAACCGCCGCTCCGACGCCGCCGCCTCGCGCTGTGCCGCCCGCACCTGCGTCACGAGGCGGGCGGCGGTCGCCTCGGCCCGCTTCGCGTCGGTGATGTCGCGTGCCGCCCCGTACACCCACACGACGCCCGTGTCGTCCGGCTCCGCCACGCGCAGGGCATCGTGAATCCAGCGAGTGTCGCCAAGCTTGGTGAGGATGCGGTACTCCCGCTCGAAGGCTGCGCCCGCCGCGATTGCCGCCGCCCGTTCGCGCAGCAGCGGGCGGTCGTCGGGATAGGCGAGCGTCTCCCACCCCCGGCGGGCCATCTCCTCCGGCGTGAAGCCCGTGAGCGCGGCGAAACCGGGCGTGAACCAGCCGGGGTCGTCGCCCGACGGGGTGCGGCGGAAGCCGTAGGCGTAGTCCCCCGCGATCTCCGCGAGGATGCGCCCCTGCGCCTCGCGTCGCGCCAGCGCGGCCCGCAGTCGGGCCACCTCCGCCGCGAGGTTCGCGTCCTCCGTATTGTGATGCGTCGTCGCCATCGCCTGTGTCCCCTCGCTCCCCGCACCCGCCGCATCGCCCCGGAATATAGCGGGGTTGCACGGTCTGTGCCACAAACACCCCCGGATTCTTTTCTACACGCGAATAAACTTGACGAAACAGCGGGTATTTGCGACGCTCTCCCGAAGCGTCGCCCGCATGGGGACACAGGGCGCGGGACGCGGGGTACGGGGTGCGGGATGCGACGGGATACGGGGGGCGGGATGCGGCGCGAGTGGTGGCGGGTGGTCGGCGCGTGCGTCGTGGTGTGCGCGGTGTGGGCGGCACCGCCCGCGTCGCCCGTGCGGGCGGCGGATGTGGGCGTCCTCACGCAGCACAACGACCTCGCCCGCACGGGCGCGAACCTGAGCGAGACGGCACTCCGCCCCGCGAATGTCAATGCCGCCTCCTTCGGCAAGCTCTTCACCCGCGCCGTGGACGGGCAGGTCTACGGGCAACCGCTCGTGGTGCCGAACCTGACGGTCGGCGGGCGGGCGCGGAATGTGGTCATCGTCGCCACGCAGCACAACAGCGTCTACGCCTTCGATGCCGACGACGCGAACCTGTCCGCCCACCTCTGGCACACGACGCTCGAACCGAGCGCACCGACGAACGACGCGACATTCGTGATCCCCTTCGGCGGCTACACCGACATCCGCGTCGAGGTGGGCATCACGAGCACCCCGGTGGTGGATATGGGTACGCTCACGGTGTACGCGGTGAACTTCTGGAAGCATCCGACCGACACCGCGAACCCGTACCGCCACAGCCTGCACGCCCTCGATCTGCGCACGGGCCTCGACCGCACCGGATCGCCCGTCACGATCAGCGCGAGCGTTCCCGGCACGGGCGAGGGCAGCGTGGGCGGCAGCGTCGCCTTCGACAGCAAGTATCAGTTGCAGCGAACCGGCCTGACACTGGCGAACGGCATGGTTTACCTCGGCTTCGGCAGCTACAACGACTGCCACCCGTACCACGGCTGGCTGATAGCGTACTGCGTCACCGACCTGACACGGGCGTTCGCCTTCAACACCACGCCGAACGGCAGTGCCACATGGCAGCCGGGTCAGCAATGCGCCGCCGCGACTCCCGGCGGGGCCGGTTCGATCTGGCAGAGCGGCAACGGCCTCGCGGCGGACGCGGACGGCAGGGTGTACGCGATCACGAGCAACGGCAGCTACGATTACCACACCACGGGCGGCGCGAATATCGCCATGAGCTTCGTGAAATTTTCCCCCACGGGGGCGGTGGAAGATTACTTCACGCCCTACAATCAGGCGGCCCTCACCGCGAGCGACGCGGGCCTCGGCTCGCAGGGGGCGACCCTGCTCCCCGGCACGCGGCTCGCGGTGGGGGGCGGCAAGAGCGGCGAGTTGTACGTGCTCGACACCGCGAACCTTGGCGGCTACAGCACCACCGACGCGCAGCAGCGCACGCGCATCGTGCAGAGTTTCCGCGCCAGCCCGAACAACACCAGCCTGCGCGGCAGTGCCGTGGTCTGGAACGGGGCCGGGGGCTACTTCCTCTACGTCTGGCCCGAAAACGACCAGCTCCGGGCCTACCGCTTCACGCCGGACGGCACGGGCAAGGGGGCGTTCACGACAACCGCCGCCTCGGTCGGCACCGTGGCGAACCCCGCCCCGTACTCGCTCGACGGCGGCGGCATCCTCAGCCTGAGTGCCAACGGGAACGCGGCGAACACGGGGATCGTCTGGGCCACCCACGCCCGCAGCGGCAGGCCGGGGCCGAACACCGTGCCGGGGATACTGCGGGCCTTCGACGCGGGCAACGTCGCCGTGGAACTCTGGAACAGCGAGACGAACGCCGCCCGCGACCGCCTCGGCGACTACGCGAAGTTCAACGCCCCCACGGTCGCCAACGGCAAGGTCTACGTTGGCACGCTGTCGAACACGCTCGTGGTCTACGGCTCGCTGATCGTCCCCGCCGCCGCCCCCGCGATGCGACCGGCGATGCCGCTCACGCCACCCCCGGCGTTGCCGCCCGCGCCGCCCGTGCGTCCGGCGATGCCCGCGCCCGCCGGGACACCGACACCACTCCCGGCCCCGGCGCGGCGGGTGGCGTGACGCGAGCCGCGCTCGCTTCCCGGCTCCCTTCCCATCTTGTACTACCGGGACTGGATGAAGGCTGCCGCATCGGTGGTAGGGGCGCGATACCGATACTGTTCACATGGTTCTGGTATGAGAGAGGAAAAGGGCCGGGGGTCAGGCACCTCGCATCAGATGATCGCACCCGTACCGCTGTGCGTATCATTCAGGGGGTCTTTCCGTTCATCCTTCGTGGTGGAGTACGTAATCGCGTCCGGGGATACGAGTGCGAGATGGGGAGCGTGCGATGAGCCGTAGGGTGCGGTGGGTGCGGTGGGTGCTGGTCGTGGGGCTGCTGCTGGAATGGCTCGTGCCGTTCGCGGGCGATGGCGGCACGACCGTGCGGGCGGCCCCCCCGGCCCCCGTGCTCACGCATCACTACGACAACGCTCGCACGGGCGCGAACCTCACCGAATCGGTGCTGACTACGACGAATGTCAACCGGAACACCTTCGGCAAGCGGTACACCTTGCCGCTCAACGGCAACATGTTCGCGCAGCCACTCTACGTGCCGGGGCTGACGGTCGGCGGGCAGACGCGCAATGTCGTGTTTGCCGCCACGATGCACAACAGCATCTACGCCTACGACGCCGAGAGCGGCAGCCAGACACCGTTGTGGAAGACGACACTAGCGGACGATGTGCCGATCCCCATGCCAAACGCGCACTGCTGCGGCAACCTCGGCCCCCCCGCCCTGCAACCCTTCACCGACATCCGCGTCGAGATGGGCATCCTCAGCACGCCCGCGATTGACCTCGCCACGAACAGCATCTACGTCGTGGCGATGAGCCAGACCGGAGCGGGTTGCGGCCCCAATCAGAGCAACGCGGGCTGCGCGTACCGCCATCGCATCCACGTCCTCAGCCTCGCCACGGGGCTGGCGACGAAGGCTCCGGTGACGATCACGGGGGACGTGGCGGGGTGCGCCCCCCAGCAGGCCACCACGCCGGGGCGCGTGCTGTTCGAGAGCAGGATTCAGACGCAACGCCCCGCCCTGACGCTGGCGAATGGCAAGTTGTACATCGCCTTCGGCAGCTACAAGGACGACAACCCGTACCACGGTTGGGTGATGGCGTACAACAAGGACACCCTCGCGCAGGGCGCGGTCTTCAACACCACGCCGAACGCCGACTGCTACGCCTACCCGGAAGCACCGCCCGGAACGCCGCCGCGCTACGTCTACCTCGCCGGTGGCGGCTTCTGGGGTAGCGGGCAAGGGCCGGCGGTGGACCCTGTCACCGGGAACCTCGTGCTGACAGACGGCAACGGCGAGTACCGCCCGGAGTTCCGCACGAGCGGCGGCGGTAACACGCTCGATTGCGCCCCCGTCGTCAACGGGGAGTGCCTGACGAAGGGCGAGTTGAGCGACAGCGTGCTCAAGTTCGACCCGAACCTGAACCTCATCGGGCGGTTCACGCCGTACGACAACGAGACCTACGGCGACGTGCAGGCGTGCAACGGGGCCGACTACGAGAGCGGCTACAACTGCTACGACCTCGACCTCGGCTCGGTGAACGGCCTATTCATCCCCGGCACGAACCTGCTGCTCGCCACGGGCAAAATCGGGCAATTCTACCTGATAGACAAGACCACGAACTTCGGCGGGCGCGGCACCGGCAGCAACAATCAGATCGTGCAGAACGTCAAGGCGTTCAGCGGCACGCAGCCGTACTGCAACAGCGACCAGTACAACCGCTTCGTGGAGGGGTGCCGGGGGCGCATCTACGGTGCGCCCGTGTACTGGAACGGCCCCGGCGGGCCGTACGTCTACATCTGGCCCCGCTACGACGCCGTGAAGCAGTTCCAGTTGCTCCCCGACGCCACCCACGGCTACAAATTCGACACGAAGCCGGACACCGAGACCCCCACAGGGCCGGACAATTTCATCCCCTACGCGAAGCCGTTCAAACAGCGGCAGTGGCTCTGCTGCGCCCCGTTCGTGCCGGACAGCGAGTACGTGGCGGAACTCGCGGGGGCGTTCCTGTCGCTCAGTGCCAACGGCAATCAGGCGGGCAGCGGCATCCTCTGGGCGGCGGTTCCTCGCGCCGTGGAGGGCAAATCCGACCGCGAAATCCTCCATGCCTTCGACGCGCAGGACGTGACCCGGCTCCTCTGGACGAGCGATCAGGTACCCGTCCGCGACAAGATCGGCAACGTCGCCAAGTTCCAGCCGCCGCTCGTGGCGGGGGGGCGGGTGTACGCCGCCTCGTTCTGTCGCCGCCCCGTGCATCAGCAGGGCAACTACGCCTACGACTGCACGGCCCAGACCCCGCCGAACGGCGACACCGACAACCTCAACCGCCTGCACGTCTTCGGCCTGCTGCCCACCGCCACGGCGACCGGCTTTCCCGCCCTTGTGGCGGCGGGCGACGCCAGAGCGGTCACGATCACGGTGCGTAACACGGACGGCACCGTCGCCACGGACTACACCGGCACGATCCGCCTGACGAGCAGCGACCCCGCCGCCCTCCTGCCGCCGCCGCACACCTACACTGCGGGCGACATGGGTCAGTTCTCGTTCGTCGTGCGCTTCCGCACCCCCGGCACGCACAGCATCACCGCCACCGACGTGAACGCGAACGTTGCCAGCGGCACGCAAGCGGGCATCAAGGTCTTCGGCGCGACGGCACTCTCTCCCGCCAACGGCGGCACGGGCGGCGGCGGCACGGCACAGATCACGGGCGTGAACTTCGCCGCCCCCGCAACCGTGTCCTTCGGCGACACGCCCGCGCAGGTCACGGGCGTCGGCCCCGACGGCACCGCGATCACGGTCGTGCCGCCGCTGCACGCGCCGGGAACGGTGGACGTGACGATCACGATCAACGGCAGCACGTTCCGGCTGATACAGGCATACACCTACGGCGTCATCAACCCCGCGCCCGTGCCGACGCGCATCGCCCCGCCCACCGTTGCGGCGGGGATGCCGGTACCGATGCCGCAGCAACCGGGTCGTGCCACGGCCCCCACTCCCGGCGGCGGCGCGACCCCGAACCCGGCCCCGATACGGCGATAAGGGCGCGACTTCCGCCCCGCGTCGCCGCCGCCCCGGTGCGCTTTTTCCGTGCTATGCTTGCGGGAATACGGATACGGCACCCGCCGCGTCGCATGCTCACACGGGTACAGGAGGGTAGGTATGTCGGTCGTCGCCACGCGCTACGCGCACATCGTCGAGGACGAGCGCGGCGTCCCACTTATCGCCGGAACCACGATGAAGGTGATCGAACTCGTCACCGCGCAGCGAGCGTACGGGTGGAGTCCCGACGAGGTATCGTTCCAGTTCCCGCACCTCTCGCTCGGTCAGATTCATTCTGCGCTCGCGTACTACTGGGATCACCGCGAAGCACTCGACGCCGACATCGCCCGCCGTCTCGCCGCCGTCGAAGATCAACAACGGCGAATGCCTTCCCCAACCTTGCATTGATTCCCTAAGCGGGAAACCCCAAAGACCTGCACAATGAGGTGTTGTCCCTACCGCTGTAGTTACCGACCGCTTGCGCCTTCGCTGCGTCCGGTTGCACGAAATACCGTAGCGGAACATTCGTGTCGAGGAAGGGCGCGGTTACGTCTTATCGAGTTAGCGGGGCCAGCTCCGCGAGGCATTGAACGCGACGCGAGATTCTTCTAGCACTCTCTCCCAGTCGAGACGTACCGGCTGTACTGCGAAGTCGCGCACGATAAGATTGAAGTTGACCCGGTTCGGTGGACACTCGATCATTGGGCAAGCGTTGCTCAACAGGAGGTGTCCCGATGCCCCGAACCAAACCGGCGTATCCGCCGGAGTGCAAAGCGGAAGCGGTACGACTGG
>JAABUN010004700.1_pt1 | contig 18078 bp, 14 predicted proteins | sample 5559311 | NCBI WGS metagenome assembly JAABUN01 (sample SAMN10711877, study PRJNA513370) | rock metagenome | isolation source: Antarctica rocks | place: Antarctica: Victoria Land, Siegfried Peak sud | reverse complement strand
AGCGTTTCGACCAGCGAAATAGAGTCGCCTTGGCCAATCTGGTTACGGAACCTGTAGAAGCCGTTTTTTACCTTTCCAACGCGTTGCTGATGGATCATCGGCGCGGCGATTTTGGTGGGTCCTGCGCCGTGGGGCAGCAAAACGCCATAGTCGGGATCCCACTTGTTCATCTCCTCGCGGCTTAATAGGGGTCGCGCCACGCGCCTGAGCGTTACAGTCTTGCGTGTTAGACCGAAGATGCCTTCATTGGACTTGCTGTTGACTCTCTCCTCTACGGTGACTTCACCGAGGAGTTTGGAGACATATTCCTTGTCGTCGCCTTTAAGTGCGGCTGGAAAGGTGATGAGGTGCTGAAAGTTGCCGCCTTCCATTGCTCTTGCTCCAACCGAGCCGTAGACCATCTCGAGCTGCGCGCGGTTTTGCAGGGCAACGGTAAAAGCGATGTTGTACGAGCGCATGGTCCCGAACCAACTCCCGGCATGTTCCAACTTGCCGACGTGGGCGAACTCGTCGATATAGACCGCTAAATGTTGTTCGAGTCTGCCTCCCTTCTTGGTGGCAACGCCCAGTATTTCGTCCATGATGCGGCGGAAAAACAGGTTCAAGAGGAGTTTGCCTTCACCACGCAAAAACATCTGCTGGGGGATGCCGACGTAGAGGACGCTTTTTTTCCTGGTCAGCGCGGTGGCGTCGAGGTTTTGCGAGCCGTGACTTCCGGCCTGGGTCGCCGCGTCGAGTCGTTCGTTGGTAAAGATGCCGAGGCTTCCCTTGAGCCCTTGAATAATGCCGATGAGCGTTTCCTGGCGGTTTTGCATGAGGGTGGTCATGCTCGTCTGGATTCTCTTGTCGGGACAGTTTTCTTGCCACTTGGTCAGGGCTTTCGGTCCCCCGTCGATGAGGTCGTAGATGTCGCCGACAGAGCCGCGGCCTGCTTGGGCTTGACCCCAGAGAAGGAGCTTTAAGAGTTCTCGCTCCTGATTTCGGTAGAACTGGGAGCCGTCGCTTACCTCGCCGGATGTCGTTTTGGGGATGATCGTGCTGGCAAGAACTTCGGCGTCGTCAGCGGACTTTAAGCTGCCGATAAGGGGGAGTCTGAGTGTTTGCGTTTCAAATGGGCAGAATACCTGGACTTCGTAACCCTGTTCTTTGAAGATCGCCAGGGTGTCGCTGTACCCCCCTTGGGGGTCGGGCCATTTGGGATCGACCATCAGCACTGAGGTTCCGTCGAGGGCGTCCTGGATAAGGGACGGTTTTATAACTCTCGTGGTTTTACCGCCGCCCGTCCCGGCAAAGATGGCGAGGTGAGTACAGCGGTCGCGGAGCGGCGCACGGAGTTGTTTGCCGCTCTCGGTATAGCCGAAGTGACCCTTGCGGGGATTTTTGGGGTCTTTGTCGTCGCGCAGGTAAGCTCTGAGATCTTCGTCGGAAGCGAATTTACCACCGCCGGGGTCTTTTTCTTCGAGTTCGTTTTTGGTGAAAAACCTCATGAAAACAGACAGAAGCAAAAAGGTAGCGAAGCCGACCGCTAGAACTTGGGTGAGGAGGTAGAGACCTTGCGTTGTAAATAGTTCCCGAAGGACAGGTCTACATTCATTGTTTCTCAGACATGTGAGGGTAAAGGTCAGCCTACTGTCGTCAGGAGAATCGACGTACGTTGCCCAGTCTGCCTCGAGAAGCGCTGAGATACTTGTTTTGGCACCGAAGTAGACCGTAGCTAAGGTGCCGACGAGACAGAGTATAAACAAGACGACGAGAGTTTTTTGTAGGCGTTTTAGAGCAATTGGCGTCATAACTTTATGCTCTCGACCCAAGCGCGCCGCGACTGCTTGATGCGCGCGAATCGCCCTGGCTGGAACTGGCGTCGGCTACTGCTTCGCCACCCCCTCCGCCGCGGGCGCTGCGGTTGCCCCCTGCGGAGGGTGTTGCCACGGTTGAGCCACCGCCACCACTTCCTCCACTACTACTAGACGACAAGGCTGGAGAGCCCGAAGATTGGCCTTTAGAGTTGCCACCGCCGCCGCCTATACCGCGAGCGGACGGAAGCGACGGCATCATGCCCGAGGTAACCCCGCCGACAAAGCCGGAGATGACTTTATCGAAGTTCCGCATCATAAAGAGGCCGATCAACATGCCGACAGCTACCGCGATCAAAGCTAATAGCCAGCCCATGATGAGTTCGGGAATATCGCTCAGCGTTTCAGTGATACCCGAGCTGAAACCGGTAACCTCAAGGGCAGCCTGCCTGAAATCCGTTCCTCCGTCCATCTTTTCTCCCATTGCTTGCAACGCTGCGTAGGGAGAAAGGATGATCCCTTGAGAGCTACTTATATCGGAGCTTAAGCCTGCCAAATGGTTGTTCAAAACGTCCATCGGACCAATCATGCCGAGCGAGATGACGATGTTGAACATGATGGGGAGTACCAGAATCGTGACGACAGCAGAGATCATCATACCGACCCAGCGACTCCACCAGGAGATGCCCCCCGGAAAGATGACCATTGCGCCAGCGAGGGGTAAGAGCAGCATAGCGAGCAGGACGGTAAGACCGCTTAGATACACCAGCGCGGCGTAAAATCCGAAGATGGGGACGAAAGCGTACATGATGAGGCGTACAAAAAAGGACAGGGACCTTTTGGTTCCGGCCGACGCACCCGCCTTCGCTGCTTTTGCAAGCCCCTGGGCGCTGGCGGCGGATATGCGAGACGCCATTTTTACCGCGAACATCTGGGCTGTCCCGCCGACGATAAGAAGTGGGGTGATGAGTTGCTCGACGTTTTCAGCGCCCTCAACGAGGTCGTCTTCGACGGTTTCCCCGGTGAGATCGCTACTCCAGGCGTAGGCTGTGTTCCATGAGGTTTGCGTAAACTTTTGCAGGGGGGCGACGTTAGACAAAACGATGATACCTAGCAGCAGACGAGCGTACACCGCCCACCACTCCGCTTCGCTTGCGTAGTAGGTCGTTCGCACCAGGCCAACTAGAAACCCGACGAATAGAACGGCCCAGCCAATCTTTTCTATATCGTCGTGGAGACCGTTGCCGGTGATGAATTTGTGGGTAGACGCTAGCCAGTCAACCGGATCGGGCAGCTCGAGTCCGGGGAACACCATCTCGGTAGCGCCCCCTTGGGCGAAAGCGCCCCCTAAAAGCAGGAGGAGTGTGATGAGAAGAGCTTTTACCATCCCAGAGCTGCCGGGTTGAGCGTAGCTGTTTCGGGGGTGAGCAGGCCTGCCCCGCTGGTGATGACCCCCTGAAACTGTCCGGTGACGCGTTCGCTCTCTTCGTAGATGTGGTTGATTTCAGCCTCGACTTCGGCCTGAGCTGAGGCGATTTCTGCCTCCCTTTCATCTATGAGTGATTGCACGGTAAGTTGGAGTTGCCAGTTCGTCATAACCTGCTGCTGCGACAAGGCTTTGACGGTCTCCGAGAGGTTGCTCTGAAAGGTGGCGTCGTGCCTCATGGTGTCGGCCAGACCCTCGGTAAGTGCCTGGATGGCGGCCCGGGTAGAGACCGCTGTGTTCACATCGTCTTCGAGGCTATCGGCGTCGCCTCCTGGGGCCAGGATATTTCGAGCCGTGTCCTGGGCCGCCGTATTTTGCTGCACGACCGCACCCAGTTTGAACGACGTTTCGTTGATGCCCGCCGATTCTGCTTTGATAAGGGCTGCTTCTTCTTGCTCGAGCGCGGAAACGACCTCGGCGGCCGCCACGGAGGGAATGGTGCGGACGGTTTCGTTGTACCGTCCGTCGGGAGAGTCTTTAGGCGCATTTTCGTCATTTGCCAAACGGCTTTTGGTAAGCGTCCTGAGATTCGTCCTGAGCGCAGCTCTTAACGAACTTGGTCCTTCTTTGAGTGACTGCTCGATGTTGTTAAACGCTTGTTCGACAACGCCGGTATCGACGCCCATGCTTACGGTACTTAGCGAGTCGTTAAGCCAATCGGTGGCCTCCCCGTAGAGGTCGTCGCCCATCCCAGCAATTTCACTGTGGAATTCGTCCATCAGTCCCTGGAGCTGTTCGGCGAGCGAAAGTGCGTAGCTGATCCAGTCGCAGACGTTGCCAGCTGCGTTACAGAGGTCTTCTCCGATCTGTCCGGGGTTGGGTATGTCAGGGAGGTCGGGTAGGGCAGGCAGCCCGGGGACTTCCGGGAGACCCTGCGCCTGGACCGGTGTGGCTACGAGCGACAGCAGGAGCGTGAGCACCATAAAGATGCTCTTGGTGCGTTTGAAAAATCTATGCGGCTTCACGAAGGCGCTCCGTTTCTTTTTGCACCTCTTCGCTCTTCTGCGGCGTTCTAAACATGCCCAGCGGGTACCGACGCGCCAGGTCGAGCAGGGCGGCGTAGAGGTTTCCGTTATAGATGGCCTTGGTACGGCTTCGTTCGGCCACTTCCTGTGGGTGGCTGGTAAAAGCCCAGTACATCACCGCGGGTTGGACGTTGCGTAAGACGTCGCCGACCGCGCCGTCTTCGGTACGGATCCAGGCCAACACTTGCTCTTTGGGGATAAGCCTCTCGAAACGTCGTTTGGCGTTGTCGGTAAGCTTGAGTACGTTCGCTACCAGGTCCTCTTGTCCGGGGGTCGGTAGTAAGAAGTGGTACGTCGTGTTTTGTAAGATGCTTTTCGCACCCTCGCTGAGCAGGTCTTCCATCGTCTGCGTAATGTAGTAGATGCCGCCGCCGAAGCTTCTCGACAGCCGTGAGAGCTTTTGCATGTAGGTGGCCGCCTCGGGAATGCCCAAGAGCGCCCAGGCTTCATCGAACACTGCCAGTTTTTTCATCCGGGGGTCTCGTTTAATGCGGGTGAACATGTAGTCTGCGATGGTAAGTAGACCCACGGGCAGCAGGCGTGTGTCGTCAGCCATACCTTGAACGTTGAAGTACACGATCTGAGCGTCCAAATCGACGTTGGTAGGACCATCGAAGAGACCGGCGTACTGCCCCCTACCGATAAAGCTGCCGAACTTCCCGGCGAGCTTATGTGCGAGTTTCTTATCATCCGGCGTAGCGTTGCGTCCTTCGAGTTCTTCAATGGCGTCGAGAACGCGTACGAGGTTGCTTAAGGTCGTGCCTTCGTAACGCTTGACCTCGTTTCTTTCCTCGTCGTAGTAGGTCGTGGTTGCTCGAGCGTAGACTTGCGTAATTGCGGCTGCGAGAATGGTGTTTTCGGTAGCGATGTCGGTGCTTTCATTGCGAGGCAAGATGGTGCGTAAAAAGCCCATCAGAAAGGCGCGTTTGGTGTTGTCAGGCTCTACAGCACCTTTAGGCAGGTCGAACGGATTGATGCAGTAGCCTCCTTCAGGGCCGAAAGTGACAGTGTGACCGCCGTAGAACTCGACTAACTGCTGATAGTCGTATTTGAGGTCGACGATCATGGTCTCGGTGCCGTCACGCATCACCTGGGCTAAAAGCGACTGGGTAAAGAACGTTTTTCCAGTCCCCGACCCGCCGATAATGACGCCGTTATAATTTGTGACTTTGGCATCGAAAGGGTCGATGGCGGTGAGCGCGTCGTACTGGTTCCAGAACAGCGCGGCGGGTCGATTAAAGCCTGTCCACGGGCCGTTCATCAGCCAGTAGTCGGCTGCGTTTTCCTCGGTAACGAGAAACGTAAAGTCGTTGTTGAGTCCAGTCAGGGGGGCAAGGCCGAAGAACTGCTCGCGCAGGTTGCTCGACTCTTCTATAGGGGTGACCGAGGGAACCTGGGCAAAGTGTGAGACGGCCTCTTTAGCTCCCTCTTGCACACCCTCGAGGGTGCGGTCGAAAAGCACCATCGAAACGCCGACTTTATACATGTGTTGACCAGTGCCTTGCAAAAAGGCGATCAGGCCGCGGGCCTCCATATTCTCGGCCTCTTTTGCGGGGTCTGAGTAGTCGCTGAGACCACCGGTGTCGCCGGTCATCGCCGCGAGCTTGCGCGCTCTGGCCTGGAGAAAGCGTTGAAACTTGGAGGGTATTTTGTGTTCGTAGTCGAGCACTAACCAGAACTTGCGAGGCGTGTTGAGAACTTGCCCGAGTGCGCCGGTAAAGGTTGTTCCGACGGGTTGATAGCCCATTGAGACGATCTTCATGTAGTGACCGGCGGTAAAGGCGTAATCGGTGTAGGGGATATAGTCGCTCGCTAAAAGCTGCGCCCTGATGCTCGGTTCGGCGAGCTCGGGGTGCTTTCGCAAAACTTTCTCGGACAAGTGGAACTCTGGAGGCTTGTAAGTAGGAACGACCGCACCGCGCAACTGGGGGTTGAAGTAACGGTAGGGAATCCTGAAGTGGTCTTGAGGTGAAAACGGGATCGGGTTGAGACCAGCTTGTTCGAGCGACGCTTGAAGCTGACCGCGTAGTACCCAGGCGCGGTTGTCGATAATGGCCATTTCGTCGATACCGAAAGCGCGCTGACGTTGCCATCTGGAGCGGTCGATTTTCACGGTGCAGGTGACGTAAGCACGGTATTCGTTGAGTATTTCTTTACGTCTGCCGCTGTTTAAGAGGGCAGTGGTCGCCTCACTGACGAGGCGGGCGGCGGGGTTGGTGGTTTTGAGTTCGGCTTTGTAGCGGTCGAGCAACCGATCCTCGAGGGGGGCGACCTCGAGGTGGAGGCGGAGCCTTTCACCCGGAGGGACAGCGTAGTGCAAGATGTTCATTACGCGCCGGTGCAGGCTTTCCAGGTCGGCGTCCCCGCTCATGGTAGTGCTGGGAATTTGCACCTCAAACCCTACCTCGGCAACGTTGGTGTTACAGAGCATGTGCGTCGAGCGGGCCTCCCAATAGTTGAGTTGCTCGGCGTAGCGGGCGTCGTTTTGATTTAGGGTTGGCATCCTCCTCCTCTCGTGGACTATTTACTTGGGTGGACGGTGATTCTCGTAGCCGGTGTCGAATCCTCTTCGACGCTCTCCCCCGGTGTACGGGGAAGTGGAGTGAGTTGGACCGTGTGCTGGAGGCGTGGCCTTATCTCGCCATTTGTTTTTGCGGACGCTTTGGCCGACACCCTAGCAAGTTGCGTGCGGTCACTTTTCTCCTGCTCGAGAAAACTCAGAACGCGCTGATGGTCGACGAAAGCTGGCCGGGCTTTGGTATCGGGGCCGATTCGGTAGGCGTTGGCTTCGCTCGCCCAGGCTTGCAGGTGGCGGAAAAATCCGGGCGGGAGTTTGTCTTTCAGCGCACGCCAAACGGTTAAGGCGATGCCTACAGACGCGAAGATCGACAACATCCGTAAACGTGGAGGGAGAAACTCCCCCGCAAGGAAGTTTCCCAACATCCACGTCGTTATGCCGACCATGATGTCGGACATGTCGATTCCGAGAAAGGTCTGCTTGCTATCTAAGTTGTACAGCTTGTGCTGCACGACTTAGGCCGACGGGTCGCCGCAGTTGCCCGCTGTGAGCGCAGTAAATAGGCCGGTTGCCCCGAAGAGTGCCACCGCTCCTAGAATGGCCCAGATGGTACGTCCGAAACCTTGTTTGCTGCCGACGGCGATCATGGCGAGACCAGCGATAAAGACGATGAAGGCCAGAGCAGTGCCGATAGCGCCGACGGTAGGAGCCCAGCCGCACACCACAGTTGCGATGTTCGTAACGGCGAAGGCCGGGCTGCCGAGAAAGAGCGAAAACATAGCTGCTGCTGTTGCCCCGAAGATTAGCGCCCGCCAGTTTTGGGAAGCGCGTGGTGAGAGAGCGACAGCGAGCTGCGCCCCACGGTACTGCACTGAGCTGAACGAATTACGGATCATCGACCTACCTCCTTGATTCGGCCCCTTATAAGACCTGTCATGAGCGTAGGGGTATCGGGCAATTCTGGGGCTATTAAGGTTTTAGGCCGGTGTCCAGAGAAAAGCGGGGCTCGTCACCTGCTCGAGCCCCGCTTACGTTATGGTTTTGTAACCCTTCCGCTGAGATGACGGATGTTAATACCAGGGTGCGTGAAAGATTTGCAAGTTGGGTACGATGTTCCTTGCCATGTGCTTGATGTGACCGACGCGATGTTTACTTGGCGTACCCCAAATCTGCTTGGCATAACCCGACTCGAAACTGGTCAGCTTTTTAATGATGGTCTCGGGATCGTAAGCGCCTGAGTCGTACTCGATGGCGACCAAACCCTCGGGAGTCGTCCAGGTGGCGTCCGGTTTGTTCTTGGCCCACCGCCTGCCCGCGTCACTTAACCAGACGTCGTGAGGTACTCCCAAATGGTAGCGCATCTCAGCTGCGCCGGTGATGTGACGCAGCGTTGCACCGTCGGTCGGGGGATGCTTGCCTTTCCGAATTACGAAATGGTACTTGGCTTGCTGTCTACTGCCTTTCGTTTTTTTGGCGGCGACGGCAAAAACGCGGACTCCTAAATCCTGCGCTTCAGCCTCGGTCAAATTAAAGTGGCGCTCCAATTGACCGGAACTCAGAATATGATCCGTACTTAAAGCGTCGAGAAAGCTAGAGGCCATAGATGACGGTAAAGGGCGTTCCGGGAGCGACCTCTGCTAAGCGCACGATGCTTGTTTGATCGCTCGGGAGTGAAAAGAGTTCGGTTCCGCGTCCTAGCAAGTAGGTACCGAAATCGGGTTCGGCTTGTTGCTTGACGATTTCGCCTTCCTTGAGGATGATGGTTTCGCGGTTGTTAAAAGCGTCGAGGTAATCTGAAGCGCCGCCGACGGCTCCGCGCATAAGGTCTTGCACCGCAGTCGGTGCCACATCACGTACACCGGCGGGTACGCCGGGGAGTTGGTCGTCACCGAACGCCTTCGCCGATACGCCTTGCGCCGTATTGCCCACGACCGCCTGGGAAAAGGTGAGTTCTACTCTGTTCGTGCCAGGGTAGCTTGCTTCGCCGATCCAGGTGATTTCAGCACAGTTGGGTGTGCCACACCAGTTGCCCGTGGTTTTAGCGATGACTGGCGTGGCTGCGCCGTCGGCAGCAGCCACGCCAGTTACCAGCTCGGCGACGAGTTGCGTTCCCGGGGTGAGCAGAGTGCTCAGGTCGGTTATTTCGGGTTCGGCTTGAGGTTCACTGTCCGGGCTCGGCGTCGGCGGGGGTGGTGTGGGCTCGCCACCCACCTGCGGCACGGGAGGCAGGGGTTGCGCAGAAGTGTCTGAAAGTCCAGCTTGTGAATCGGTCTGGGCGAACGACAAGGTTTTCTCTTCCACCGCGCGCTCCGCCCAGTCGGGATCGTCCCAACCGAGGCTACTCGCAGCAGGGGTTGGCTCTTCACTCGCGGTTCCGCCTAAGCTGGGTGGGGGCGGGGTGGTTTGTGATTGCGTGCTCGGGTCCGCCCCAGTAGCTGCGAGTGAAGTGCCTGGTGTGCTCGGTAAGGCGTCGCCCTCTCCCGCACTACTTAAGGCGTTGGTAGGTCCTTCCGAAGCGGTTTCGGGTGGGTCGAATGATAGGTTTGCAGGTAAAACTGTGGCTTCAGCAGTAGCGGTGGTGCCTGCACCACCGGAACCCGGGGGTAGATACGGCGATGGAGGCGTGCTCGCCACACCTGGTTGAGGCGGGCTGGGCGCTGGGGGGAGACCACCTTCGGGTTCAGTTGTAGAGGCTTTGAGCGGTCTGCTCAGCCCGTAGAGGAGTTCTTCTTTTTGCTCTGGTTTGTCCGGTTGGGGCGTCGGTGGTGCGCCTGCCTGGGGAGATTCGACGGGTTTCGGCGTTTCTTTGGGTGGCGGCGGCGGCGCAGTTTGGGCGACGCGCACGGGCTGGGGAACGTCGATGGCAACCTCGAAAGTTGGTACGTCGTTGCGGACACCGAATTGATTCGTCTCCCTTTTAGCTGGATTAACCGGAACGATCTCGTCGACGTTTTCAGCGGTTGCGGCCTGGACAATGAACATCCGACTGACGTTGGTATAACCGATCCAACCCATCATCATGGCGGCCAGCACCCCGCCTACCAATATAGATTTGCGTTTGTCGGGTACGGTCTTGCCGTCGTGAGTCTCGCGGTTCTTAAGGTTGTTGGCGAGCCTCTGGCGTTTGGCGCGATTGTGGGCGCGAAGCGCCTCTTTTTCGACCGGGAGTTTGTCGCCACTATATTCAAGTGCTCCCATAAGGTCGGTATAGTCGTCCGGCCGCATTTCACGCAGTTCTTCTAACAGCTCATCGAACTCCTCGCTGTTGGGATCGGGAACGTTTCTGCCTAACCGTTCACCAAGGGCTTTTCTAGCTGTTTTGCTTAAAACGACCTTATCCATAACACTAGCCTCCTGTTCTACTCTCAAGCGTAAAGAAACGTCCGGCAAAAGGTGCTGTTAAATACCGGACGTCGCTACAGGTTGTTATGAAAGGGTTAGTTGACCTGCTGTGCGTAAGCTCTTTGCGGCTGAGACTGGGATCGGGCAAAAGAGAAGCCGCGACGGGAAAAAGCCTCGCTAAACTCCTCTACACCCACCGCTTCGCGGCCCTTACCTTCGGCGGTCATCGCTGCTAGCTTACTGATCTCTTGCACGTCACGACCGCTCATACCCGAGGCGCTGTAGGCCAGCATTTCTGCACTGACCTCGAGGCGTTCGCGGTACGGCCAGGTGTAGATACGAAACAACCGGATGAGCGCGTCCGTATCGGGTAAACCGATGTGGACGTGCATCCCCAAACGGCTGGTGATCGCGGCGTCGAGAATGTCCAGCCGGTTGGTTGCGCCGATGGTGAAGATTTGTGAGTTGCTCTGAAAACCGTCGATCTCCTGAAGCAGCTGGTTCGTGGCGTTGTTATAACCACGTACCGCCCCACCACTGTCACTGCCGCTGCTCGAGCGTTCCGAGGCCAGCGCGTCGAGTTCGTCGAGAAAGATGGCGCACGGTGCGCTCGCCCGCGCCTCTTCGTAAAGCGCGTGGATAGCCTTTTCGCTATCCCCCACCCACTTGTTGCTCAACTCGGCAGGACTGGGCGCAAGAAAGGCGTAGCCAGCACTCTGCGCCAGAGTCCGGGCGATCAAAGTCTTTCCGGTACCGGGTGGGCCGTGCAAAACAGCCCCGAGCGGTGGCTCCATGCCCCAACGCCGTTTATAACCTTTTGGATCCTCGAGAATGCGCTGCAAGGTCATAAGCTCGCGTTTGCTGGCGTCGGGCAAGATGACGTTGCTCCAGACGTCCTGACGACGGTTTTGTCGGCTCGAGCGCCTTGAACCCCGCTCCCGAGGCGGCGCAGCGGCGTAGCGGCTGATCCACTCTGAGAAAACGTTTGCAAAATTGGGAAAGAGAAAAAGAGACAGCAGCAGTAGCGCGAGGCCACTTATATTATCCAAGCTTAGGCTGATTAGTAACCATACGAACAGCGAATAGAAAGAAAAGAGCAACAGGAGGTATAGCGACATGGGAGATTTGTAAGTTCGGCGGTTCACGCGCTCCTCCTCTCAGTTTTTCGTACCTTGGCACACACGACAAGAATTCAGGCGTGTCTCTAAGTGAGAAGCTTGCCTTACCTCTTGCACCGTGCGTCAAGCGCGGTGGGTTTATTTATATAAAGAACCCACTTTGCAAATGCTGGCGTCAATCTGAAGCGTCTTTACATAGTCTTCATGGTTGGTCAGGGTCCGAGAGAGTCGACCGGGCTGGGGTGTAGCGATAATTAAAATGCCCTTCGTTTCGAGCAAGAGTGGCCGATACTTCGACAGCAAGCGTCTGACAGCGCGCGCGGTATACCCGGCAGTTTTGGCGCTGAGGGACGTAGCCAGAAAGTAGGTTTTGCCTTCTGCATCTCTAAAGCGCCGCAACGCGCGGTCTTCAGCGCCTACAAAAGTCATACCGAGCTGCTCGAGCTGCGCCCTGGCGTCACGGCGCATGATATGCCGGGCCGCTGTCGCAGCTTCCGTCGTGTGGTGTGGACGGAGACCAAGCTGTTTGCGTCCCCGTGGACCGAGAGACACATATTTGAAGGTGTTGCCGTCGACCACCTTGACGAGTTTGTCTAAGATGAGTTCGGAGGTTTTCGCCTCGCCTAACCGGTTCTGAAAATGTTTCAGGGTGTCCGCGCCCCAAAGATGCAGGTCTTGCAGTACGGCAAAGTCTACTGACCGATCCAAAGCGGCTTTCCTTTAACGTGTGGTAGCGGATACCCCTCGGGAACACTGTCCCAGGTGGTAAACGCTTTAGGGACCAGGGGGATAAAGACAGGGACTGGAACGGGTAGGGGAACAGGGATGGGTATGGGGGTTTCGGTAAGGCAGATGGTGTACAGGTATGGCCCACGCGCCACCTTGTAAAACACCTGGTTGTGCAGCTCGCCGTGCGTGATAAAGAACGTCGAGAAGCCGAACTGCTGGTACTCGAGCACATTGCCGATCTCGAGCTCGTACTTACGAAGTTCTCTGTCGTAAAGCCCGGGATTCGCTCCCTCAAACTCGCCGGGACCGTGTGGGACCGGCAGGTTGGGAAAACCAAACGGTTGATAGTAGTAAGGCGCATCCTGGGGCGCTTCGATCAGGTCACGGTACTGTTCAAAGTCAGGAACTGGATCCAACGTCGTCACCGGCGCGATCACAGCCCCGAGTTCAGGAAAGGGGTCTTTCCACCAAAGCGCTCCGGGCATGTTAGTCACCAGGCTTTGGTGAACAGCCTTCCAATAGTTTGGATTGTGCTCCGATAAAGACACCTTGATCGTTTCGGCAACGCGTTTCATCACGCAACCCCAGTCAATTGTCGGGGGACACACGCTCAGGGTCCAGCAGGGTGGCCCTTCGTTGAGCTGTTCGTTGCCGGTGTCGATGGTCGCGTCGATATAGGTGTCCCACGCCTCGTCGATCTCGGTTTCGACAGTTTCAGCTGAATCTTCCGGTGTATAGGGGACCGGATACGCGTAGCGGTCGGCGCAGGTGGCGAGCTCGCCTTCACAATCGTTGAATTGCTCGACCGAGATGACCTCGTTGTTGGGCAAACATTCACGGCCGAGTCCATCGGACGACGCGCCGATACATTCGCCGATACGCTCCAGGTCTACGGGTAGCAGGTCTACAAACGACAGCACGCCCACTGGATCGTTGAAAGGAATGTCGTCCAGGTCGGTCTTTTCGTGGTCCGGGTCGTCCATGCTCGGAAGCTCGAACTGGGCGAACGCCGTCGGGATAAGCACCGCGCCCAGCAGTAAGAGAAGGCGGGGAAGGCTAGCGAACCGCGCGTGTGAGACCGTCACGATAATCCCTCCGGATGTAGTAGGTAGCTCCGGGGCCGATCTCGGTAATCGGCCACTCGAGTAGCAGTGGGCCACGGGGCGGGTCGTTGACGACGATGGTCCCATATTCTCCTTCTCCTGGTTTGATGCGCGCCAAGCCGTCACCCGGCGCAACCCGCGAGATAGTGCGGGGGACGGGCTCGCCTTCGTAGGTCAAACTCAGGCGCTGCGTCTCGGCAGTGATCGGAAACTCCCCGGTGTTCGTCAGGGCGTACTGGATCACGACCTGTTGATCGGTCAAAAACAAGAGCTGCGCGTCGAAGGTGACGCCCTGCGGCAGAATCTCCGGTCGCTTCCCCTGCCGCGTCAGGTCTCGTAGAAGTCCCGCCACGCCCTCGGTTTCGTCGCGCCGAACCTGTGGTTCACGTGGGCGGCGGATGACGTAACGTTTCGGAGCGGTAGCATCTTCATCCACCTTGAGGCTGAACATGGCGACTGTGCCACCGACCGGGACGACGAGATCGGTGTTGACGACCGATTCGTTTGCACGGACCCGCACGGTGTCGGGTTCTCGTTCTAAGGTGAGCAGATCGACACGGCCACTGCTGGGTTGGCCGATCTGCATCCCCTCGAACTCGATCAGCGTCTGGTAGTTTGGCGAAATTAAGATTTCTGCCGGGGTGCTGTCGAGCACGTCGAGCTGGAGATACTCGAGCGTGAATTCGTCTTGCGCCTGAGCGACGCTCAAGAGGGTGAAGAGGAGTACAGCGCTGCGTTTGGACCAGTTAGGTAGGTTCATGTCCTAAGTTGTAACAGCCCATGTCCTAGTTGCGAGGGGTTAAGCGGCAGGGGTAAGGAAACGCCTGGAATAAAGGTGACGTCAAGGGTTAAGTGCTCGGCCCGTTGGAGATTAGCTCTGGGAAAAAGGTTTTTGACGACGGTTTTACCGAGTGAGCGAAAGTATTTCGGCGCGCTCTGCGCGAGTAGCTTTAGAGCGTAGCGAGCACTGCCTAGAACGTGGGACAGGTAATCGAAGGCGTCGTGTAAGGGCAGGTGCCGAGCGGGTTGAGCACGGTTCGGATGTGCAAACGTCCGGGTCTTGGACTTCCGACCGACCCAGGCGTAAACACTCTGTCTGGCACGTCCTGAAAGCTCTTTAAGCGTGACAATCGGGACCCAGTTGTCAGGCGCTCGGTCATAACGCTCACCGAGAGCCTGCGTCACCACGCGTTCAACCAAGTAACGGCCCCGGTGGATGTAAGCGCCTAGCTCGCCCCGCCTGATGCGGTGGCGTAGTGCGTCATAGGAAAGCCCAGGACACTGAGCTTGTTTCAGGGTGACCGTACCCTCCGGCCGCGCCGTTACGAATTCACCATAAAAGCGGCCGATAAGGAGCCACTCAGAGAATTCGTCGTTGCAGATCTCTTTGGCTTTCTGGTAAAAGACGCGCCGTTTTTTTCCGTCGGGGCGTGGGCGATTGATATACCGCTTCGTGATTTCGTTGAGCCGCCGGGGAGTGTACCCTGTCAGCTCACGGAGCTCACCCAGGGGGTGAAAAAACTCCAGGTCGCGCTCGCGTTGATCGCCCATACGCCCTCCGGTACGCTATAATGGAGGGTGATGTCCGCCGCGAAAGGCGTACATTCCCGCCCAAGAAGCGGGGATTTGGTCGATGTGGTTCCGTAAGTTTGGCGACTGGGGAGCCACATCTTTTTGCTGCCTGCGTTTACGTTTATGTACAAACAGCCTTAATTTGGAGTTTAGTGCAGATTTATAGACGTGTCAAGTTCATTCAGGCGTTAGGGGGCAAATGCCGTGCCTGTCTCTCATGTAATGTGACAGACTAAAAGGATGAAAGACGCGCATTTTCCTGACGCCTGGCCTTTTGATTTTGGAACCTATATCAGGGGTGTTAGGGAGAACCGAGATCTTTCAGTAGCAGATGTTGCCAGACAGTCACAAGGAAAGTTGTCTCCGTCCACAGTGTCGGTTATCGAACGAGGCCTTATCCAAGGGGGGCCGAGCCTGCGTCAACTAGAGGGGTTCTCACACGCTTTCGAGCTCCCCACCATCTACCTTTTTGCGCTGGCGTACAGCGCAGCAAATGACCTCGACCCGGCTGTAGTCGATAAAGTGTGGCAGGAATTTGTTCTTGAGAAGCCGGACACCCAGGATGAAGCACGGGCCGCTGTAGCGGTTCCCCGCCAACACCTCGAGCTTCTGGGTCTAAGTCCAGACAAACTCAGCTTTTTTAGCCTGCGTAAAGACGGGGTGCTGAGCGCCGAGGCAGTTCGCCAGGGTTACGTGGCTGAGTGCGACATCATTGCGGTCGATAGCGGGGCAAACGCACCTGCCGGAAGTTCCGTAGTGGGATGGTGGCCAGAGCGAAAGAAACTGGTTGTCTACCGGCAAGACCTCGAAGTAATGAACGTATTGATCCCGGCGCAAGTCGAAGGTGAACCGTACCTTGTGTTGGATGAGGTGTCGGCGCTGAAACGACTTGGCGTGATTGTCTGGCGGAGCGGCCCGCTACCAAGTATGTAAACATCCGGAACACGTCATACTGACAAAAACCAAATTGCGACCCGTAGTGAGGTGTAGACGCTCTGCAAGCCATAAAGGTGACCTATACTGACAGAAACCAAATTGCGACCTTTCGGTAGGGCCAGCCGATCTAAGGAAGGGCGTGAGGTGTCCATACTGACAGAAACCAGATTGCGACCTGTTGAGTAAAGGCTGGTCTATGATGTCTGAAGCGACGCGACGATCAATACTGACAGAAACCAGATTGCGACCGAAAAGGCTCGGTTGATCTCCATATAGGTATGAACCTACGAGTTCAAAAACGCAGATGTATTAAAGCCGCGCTACGTCGTTGGTCGAGTTAAGGCTACGTGGTCATGATTTCCTCGTAAACACCTGAAAGTTTTAAGCGTGAGATAAAGAGCGCCGCAGCGTTTCTGGCAAAGCCCTCGATTTTGGCAGCGACCTCTCGCTGCATGCAAGCGATGACGGTGGCCGAATAGTCATGGGAGCTGTACTCAGCCAAGGAAGCGAGTCGGTCACAAAACTTCCACCAGAACGCAAGTGAGTGTTGATCTCCGAGAGCTCCGGCGATAGCGGTCGCGGCCGCGCCGATACGCTGACCTCGGGTGGTCGCAGGACCCGTAGTTACCCCTAAAACGGCCTCGAGGCCGAGGCTGCTCGAGGCTTGCACAGTCATAAAACGGGGTTTAGAGAGTTCTTCGTCCCAAGTACGTGTACACTTGCTGGAAATCCAGCTCAGTAGTCTACAAAGGTTATTCCCTACGTCATTAACCCACGTTTCTGACTGTGCAATGCGGTATACCGTTCGCTCGGCGGCGATGTCGTCACTCAAATTGCGGTAGTCGTCGACCTTCAAATCGTCGTAAGTGACGCGCGCACCACCGTCGCGTAAGGCGTCGAGCTTGACCGCAAAGACCGTGCCGTCACAACGGTTGCCGTAACCTGCGAGGGTGACGACGTGACCCCTATGGTCGATCAGCCCTAAAGCCTTTATTCGTCTGAGCGCATCGTAGACGGTTCGCTTAGGGACGCCCGTGGCGAGATGGATCGTTTCAGCGGGGAGAAAGAAACTGATCTGAAAAGCCTTGAGGCTCTGTCCCTTGCTCAGCGCGTGCGAGCACGCGTATAGATGGACGAACTCGAAAACCTTGCAACTCTGGGGCGTCAATGCCGCTGATACATGCTCCAGCTGCTCTTGAGTAAGCGGCTCAGCCTCCTTGACGGCGCTTCTGTACGCCTTCTGCTCCGGCGACAAGACGGCTAGTGTCGTCGGCGCTTGAGCGACGAGCCGTTCCCGGTTCGGGGTAACGCATTCGGTTTCATCGGCAGTGCGACCAAGGTAGGCGGTACCCTCAGCTTGAAGGCCATCTAATGCCCTACTGAATGGTTTCGACTGGGCCTCATCAGATATATGGGCGTCGAGCTGCTGCTCAAGCCACCACTGTGCGGCAAGTTTGCCTTGGGTCTGGGTCATGCCAGCAACGACCCGTGTAAGCTCTAGTTTGCGTTTCTCGGAAAGGCTTTGAAAGATTCGCTGGTATGTCTGTGAGTCCGGCCGCGTGTTCGTACCGGCTTGTTGCCCGATCATCTCGTTACTCGCTTGTACCACGTTGGCGACGCGGTAAAACGATCCCGTAATGCTCCGCCAGCAAAAGGCAGATTCTTCATAGTCGCATCCTTTGTGTCAAAACAGTTGACGACACCTCTTGGACGCTGTATCCTGACGTTATCTGGTCGTCGGGGACACAAGTCCAAAGCTTTTCTGAAATCCTGGTTGCGGCAAACAACCGGGGTTTCACCGTTTAGGCTGTACCGCTACGTCCGGCGTAGCACGAGTGTTATGAGTGAATACCTCCTAAGCCGTCACTTTAGCATGAGAATCAGTGTTAATTGCCTTTATCCAGGTTTTTGCACGAGCACAGGGCTATCGGCGTAGGTAAGGCGACGCCAGAGCGCCTCCAGCGGACCCTGGGCGTGACGAGAGAGCCACCACCGGCTGGCGAAGACCTGAAGCGTAAAGAGCACGAGCGCGAGGAGCACGCTTATGCTCAGGGGAACACGGGCATAAAGACCACCTCCGTAACCGTAATAGATCGAAGTAAAGATAAGTGACTGAGTGAGATAGTTGCTCAGGCTGGCCCGACCGAGAGCGCCGAGGGGCGCTAGCCGCGCTGTCCACTGGGGCCTTTGCAGCAACAGCAGCAGGGCGGCGGCGTAAGCGAAACCGAGCGCGGCACTGCCGAAAGTGGAATCGAGCGCAGTAAGCCAGGCGGGAACCGCGGGCTGCGTCATCATCGCAAAGCCTTGGGCGCTAACAATAGGGAGGCTGACAGCTAGGGTCAGAATGAGGGTACGGCGTAAGAAAGGACGGTAGGACAGCGTGGGCTCCACCCCGCGTCTGCCGATGAGTAGACCGACGAGAAAGCACGCCAGAAGATGAGGGAAATAGAAAAGAA